>JRHI01002978.1_pt1 | contig 10670 bp, 16 predicted proteins | sample 215371 | NCBI WGS metagenome assembly JRHI01 (sample SAMN02929681, study PRJNA255918) | sediment metagenome | biome: cave system; feature: Ice Cave; material: Sediment; isolation source: sediment from deep within a dark volcanic ice cave with no known source of... ... | reverse complement strand
CGAGAGCTCCCGGCACTGGCGCGTCCTCACTCACCGGAACGCAACAGTGCCGCGAGATGCACGAATTCCAGCTGGATGTTGTCGGGGTCTCGGAACACGAGGATCTGTGAGCCGGGGCGGGCCCCAGGTGTGACTGGCGAGTGTTTCACGTTGGCCTTTTGTAGGCGTTGTTGCCACTGGCCGAGCTCCTCTGGGGCATCGACGGCAAAGGCGATATGATCCATGCCCGTCGCGAACTCGTTGAACTCGCACCCGTCGTTGCTCGGGTGTTGGTGGAGACCGATCACCAACGTCGCGTCGGGTCGCTTCAAGAGGACGACACGGTGTCCGTCCTCCACGATCTCGGTGATCGGTGCGAACCCGAGGACTTCGGCGTAGAAGGCTTGACTCCTGGCTTGGTCTCGCACGCTTAGGGCCACGTGGTGCACTCCGGTCACGCCCATTAGTTGTCTCCTCAGCTATTGGATATCTAGTAAGATAGCCATATGTGTGTATCTCCTGTCAAGCGTCGGTATGACAGCCCTCGGCGCGCGGCCGACGCGGCCCGTACCCGCGCGGCGATACTCGGAGCAGCCCGGACGCTCTTCTTGGAGCACGGCTACACCGGTACGACGTTTGAGGCAGTCGCTCGCGCTGCCGGCGTCTCGGTGCCGACGGTGAAAGCAAACTTCGCCAACAAGCCGAACTTGCTGTCCGCGGTCCGGGATCTCGCGCTGGCCGGCGATGACGAACCCGTGCCGGTCGAGGAGCGCGACTCGCATCTCGCCATACTCGAGGAGCGAGACCCGCGAGTGAAGCTCAACGCGTTCGCACAGTCGATCGCCGACATTCACGAACGCGTTGGTCCTATCCATCGGCTCATACGCGACGCCGCCATGTTCGACGAGAAGATGGCTGAGCTGTGGCGCCTGGAGCAGGCTCAGCGGCGACAAGGAATGGCTTCTGTGGCGTGGTCTCTCCAACGCCAAGGCGCACTGCGAACCGGACTAAGCGAGCGGGACGCCACGACGACTCTCTGGGTCCTGTCGAGCCCCGAGACCTATTGGCTCCTCACCGACGTCGATGGGCAGTCGATTCGATACTACGTACGCTGGCTACAACGGACGATGGCGGACGCCCTCTGCGGGCAATGAACGCGATCAGCACGAGTGTGCATCCCATCGGAGGCATCCCAGAACAACCGCCCCCGAACCGCGCAAGGCCCTGACCCCGAAGGCCCGGGCTGGGGATCACCAAGGGATGACGGTGAGATGCGGCCACAGCGCGGCCCACCGAGCTGTCTTCTCGTCGTACACGGCCTTCGACACGATGGCTCTGTTCGGGCGAGCCACCATGCCGAAGAGATCGGCGAGTCCGAACGGCGCGCATACCACGAAGCGGCCGTCGTCGTATCGGACGCCGACGCTCGAGGCCGTGGTCGGCCAGGTGCTGATGGCGCCCTCCGTTGACGTATAGGCATCAACGGGCCGACCGAAGCGTTGCCCGTATCAGAGGTGGACCCTCGCCTCGTTCTTGACGTCGAGCATCGTGTCGAATGCGGGGAGTCGGCGACATATGTCCTGCTCGACTGCGGTCTCTGTCTCCACCGAGAGGTCCGTCGAGTCGAAGTACACGAGGTCGTAGTCCTTGATGCCGTGACTGGGCTCAAAGCCGTGCAGCTGGTTCCAAACGGTTTGGGGGACGCCGCCGGCGCCGAGATACCAGTTCGGGAGAGCGCGTTCGACCGCGACATCGAGGATTGCCTGGACAACCGAGTTCCGCTGGAGAGCGTCGTCGAGAACGCAATCTGCTCGTGTAAAGGAGCGGTAGCCATGGTCCGCGAAGGTCGCCGGTCGAACTGGCCCATGGTGGGAAGCATGACTCGCGAGACCAGCCAGGGGCAACGCCGCCGCGTCCCCTAACAACACATCAGGGCCGCAACTTGATCGTCTCCTAAGGCCGGAACTCGGGCGGCGGGGGGTATGTGGTCTTACGGGAGTTGACGCGTGGTCGGTTGCGACGGGGGTAGCGGTCCCCGGAGCAAGGCCACGTCTGCCCGTGGTGGATCAACTCGAGGTGTGCACGTCGTGGAGGACGGTGATTGTGAAACGCGTCCCTGGCGCAGCTGTGCCGTGATCCCCGTGTGAATGGCTGATCGACGGTGTTTTCAACGCCGTCGAGGTGAGCGCGGGGTGCGGACGGGTGGGGCTGTGACCGGCGAGGGTGTCGTTGTCGGTGCCGTTCCTGGTGTGCGGGTGGCGAGGTAGTCGAGCGTTTCCGTGTCAGGTTCGGCGGCGTCGATGTCGTCTGGCCACGTCTGTACGATCGCGGTTGCCCACGCGGCCCATTGCGCCACCATGTCTTCGCAGTCGGCGAGGAAGCGACCGACAAGGAGTGCTTGTGCCTGTCGCCGCGGGAAGGGTCCCGTGCCGTCGCGGTAACCGCGGGCGATAGCGACGTTCTCGGCCGTGCGGGTTTCGGTCCATTGTGTCGTCGCGGCCAGTGTGGCCAGCAGGTCGTGCTTGGTGCCGTTCTCGGCGAAGAAGATCTTGAGCAGGTTTTCGAACTCCAGGACCGGTCCTTGCCCAGGCGAGGCCAGCCAGGCCGCCAGGGCGCGCCGGCCTTTGGCCGTGATCGAGTACACGGTGCTGGACCGTTGACCGACCGCTCTGGACGTGGCTTTGGCGTAGCCGCCGGCGGCGAGTTTCTTGGGTTCCTCGTAGAGCTTGGACTGGGCTCGGGGCCAATACCGGCTAAGGCCTCGATCCATCTGCTGGGTCAGCTCATAGGTGCTGAAGGGCTTGACAGCGAGCAGCCCGAGTAGCGCGAATGACGTCCCGGTAAGCTCGGCGGTTGACATACCCTCCCCTTTGGAGTATTTCTTAGTCCCATTGGGAGTATACAAGAAGGAGCGGATGGGATGACCAGCCACGTGGCCAACATCGAACAGGCCAGCGCCTGGGACGGCGAAGAAGGCCAGCACTGGAGCACGCACGCCGACCGCTACGACGCGGCCGTGCAGCGCTACGACCGCGTGCTCTTCGACGCCGCGGCGATCGGCGAACACGACGACGTCCTCGACATCGGCTGCGGGTGCGGCGCCTCGACCCGCCAGGCAGCCCGCCTGGCGGCATCAGCAAGGGTTCTGGGGGTGGACCTGTCTGGCCCGATGATCGACCAGGCGCGACGGCGCAGCCGCGATGAAGGGCAGGCCAACACCGAGTTCCTCCAAGCCGACGCCCAGGTCCACCCGTTCGCGTCGCAGTCCTTCGACCTTGCGATCAGCCGTTTCGGGGCCATGTTCTTCAGCGATCCCGTCGCTGCCTTCACCAACATCGCCGGCGCGCTGCGACCGGGTGGGAGGCTGGCCCTGTTGGCCTGGCAGGAACTGGCCCACAACGACTGGGTGCTTGCGCTGCGAACCGCCCTGGCCGCGGGCCGGTCATTGCCCGAGCCGCCCCCCGGCGCCCCGGGGCCGTTCGGGTTGGCCGACGAGGAACAGGTTCGGAGCATCCTGGTCGAGGCGGGCTTTGACACACTTGAGCTCCACACAGCCCGCGAGCTCATGTACCTCGGCGCGGACGCCGACGATGCGTTCGGCTTCGTTCGCGAGATGGGACTGACCAACGGCTTGCTCACCGGACTCGACCAGACGGCGAGCGCCCAGGCCGTAAGACGCCTTCGTGACACGCTGTCCGCGCACGCCAGCGATGACGGCGTGCTCATCGGCTCGGGCGCCTGGCTGATCACCGCCCACCGTGGCTGAACCGAGGACGGCTCCATCGGTTCCGAAACGGCTGCATCACCACGCCTTCGTGACCACCGACCAGGAAGCCACACGCCGGTTCTACGAAGAGATCATCGGCCTGCCCCTCGTCGCCACCTGGACCGAGACAGCCGCATTCGACGGCGCCATCCCGCAAGCGTTCTGCCACACGTTCTTCGCGCTCGGCGATGGCGGGGCCCTGACCTTCTTCCAGTTCGCCGACGCCGAGCTCGCCGAACGATTCGCGATCTCACCGCCCCCTGCCGGCTTCCAGCACGTCGCCCTCGCCGTCGACGCGCCCACCCAGCACGCCATTCGAAACCGGGCCGAAGCCGCGGGCATCGACGCGAGCGTGGCGGACCACGGCTACTGCCAGTCGCTCTACCTCACCGACCCCAACGGACTGAAACTAGAGCTCACCGTCGACCATCCCGAGATCGAAACGATCGACACAATCCGCAGGCGGAGCGCTCACCAAGACCTCGCCCGTTGGCTTGCCGGCGACCACTGCACGAACAACGATTGGCGACGCGAAGCACAACTCCGCTGAACGCTCGATCCGGTTGGCAGCGGCGCAACCGCTCGGCCTCGAAACCTGGCCGATGCGCCCCTAACGACGTCCCCGACGAGGAGGCGGACTCTGCGGCTGGCCAGTTCGATCACGAACAGGACGTACAGACGCTGGAGCAAGACCGTGTCCACGGTGAGAAAGTCGGTGGCCAGGATGCCAGCCGCCTGGGCCTTCAGAAACTCGGTCCACGATGGTCCTCTTCGAGGAGCTGGCCCCAGACCGTGGCTGCGCAGCACCCGCCGGATGGAAGAGGCCGACACCCGGACCCCGAGCTTTCTGAGCTCCCCCTGGATGCGCACGCAGCCCCAGCTGCGGTTCTCCTTCCCGAGGCGGATGATGAGCTCGACCATCTCGGATCTCATCGGCGGTCGACCCGGTCCACGTTGTCGGCGCCACCTTCGCCACTTCCGAGCGGCGGCCTGGCGATGCCAGCGCAGCAGGGTGTCAGGTGTGACAAGGAAGGCGCGCCAGCGGCTGCGGGGAAGCAGCCTGCTCAACGCAGCCAACTGCCCGATCGGAGTATTGGTGCCCTTCACCTCTTTCGACCCGTTCAGTCCCCGACCGCCTTGCCCTTCAGCACTCTTAGTGACCGACTGACTACTCGATAAGGACTAGTCGTCTAGTCGACTAGGTGTTACCGTGCTGGCGATGCACGGGAGCAGCCCACGGGGATCATCGCTGGATAAAGTTGGAACGCCAGCGCGCTGGGCGTGTTCGAGTCATCCCACTGCTGACAGAATCAAGCAGTTGCGGGAGCCGCGCAGTACACGCGTGCGGAGGAAGCGGCTCCAGTGAGGCCACAAGAACTCGGCCATCACGATACCTATGCACCGCTGTATGAGAAGGTTCGCTTTGAGCTCGCGAGGATGTCGCTTGAGCGGTCGCTTACCGACCTAACGCCGTTGCCGCCCGAGCCACGGTTGATGGAACAGTTCGGTGTAAGCCGGGGAACGCTGCGTCGAGCAATCGACGAGCTCGCACGCGAGGGTCTGCTCAGCGCGAAGCAAGGCCGCGGCACGTATGTGAACCAGGAAGAACGTGTGCGACGCGTTGTGTGGCAGCGATTGGTCGAGGTCGCACGGCCGGACTCACGATTCGATCTCGACCTTCGTCAGTTCGTGCCCGACTTCGCCGATCGGTCGCGAGCCGATGCTGAGGTTCTCGCGCAGGGCGAATGGGCAGGGGCGCAGACCATTTTCATGATGCCGGACAATAGCCTTAGAGAGCTTCGCCTTCATGCTTTGACTGGAGGGAAGCGACTGGTCGTCCCGACGTTTGGACTCCGCCGAGGATTCGTCTTGCTCGACGGCGGCCTGATGAATGACGAGGATAAGTCTCTCGCCGCGACCCTCGATGGCATGGAGCAGCTTGGTCACCGGATTGGTCCCGGAGATCTCGGACGTATCGAACACGTGGATCTCGTCGTAACGGGCGCTACGGCCGCCACCACGGATGGTCGCGTGATTGGCCGCGGTGAGCCGTATCTGGCCCTTGCCTGGGCGCTTATGGCGGAGCTTGGGGTCGTCGATGATCGGGTCTGGGTCATAGCGGTCGTGCACGACTGCCAGGTGATCGGCGAGGAGGTTCCCGCCTCGCCTGAGTGCACGGTCGATCTGATCGTGACGCCCACCCGAGTCATTCGTTGTGAGGGAAACGGGGCAGTTACCCCCTTGCGCAGGAGGCAACGGTGACCACCGCAAGGTCACGACTTCGCGACTCTTGTTGACCGACATCCAGCTCCGGGACGGCGGCGACACGCTCATCCAGCATGAGTTGTGCTGAGGGTGTCGCCGCCGGTCCTGGGGTTGTCGGTGTTGGTGCTCAGGCTGTCGGTTTCTCGACGATCTCGATTGTGGTGCGGTAGGGCCGGAGTCCGTCGCGTTCGAGCCGGTCGAGGACTTCGACCGCGACGGCGAGGGGGACGGTGTTGGTGCCCCAGCCGCCCGGCAGCTCGACGGTGATGGTGACGTGGAGCCGGCAGTCCACCTCGACGCGGTTGTCGTCGGTTTCGCCGCCGGCTAGCTCAGCGAAGCTGGCGATGTCAGCCAGGACGGGATCGTCGTTGTCGTTGTTCATTCGGCGGTGACCTCGGTGACGGCGGCGCGGGCTGCTTTGTCGTCGACGATCGAGGCGTTGGCGGCGTAGGCGGCGATCAGGGCCTGCATGGCGAGGTTGTTGACGGCTCGCGGCAGGCCTCGTGAGGCTTTGTGGATCCGGGCGAGGGCGTCGTCGGAGAACAAGGTGTCGGAGCGTCCGGCGAGTTTGAGGTGATGGGCGACGTAGTCGGCGGTGTCGGGCTGGCTCATCGGCGGGAGCGCGTAGCGCAGAGCGACACGCTGGTCGAGGGCGGCGAACGCGCCGAGGCGCAGGCGTTGGCGCAGGGTGGGTTGTCCGACGAGCACGAGAGCGAACGGGCTGGCCGAGTCCATGTCGGTGCTCGTGAGCAGACGCAGCTCTTCGAGCTGGTCGGCGGCGAGCAGATGGGCCTCGTCGCAGACGACCACCACGCGCCGTCCCCGCTCGGCGGTCTCGGCGACGAGCGCGTCGGTTGCTTGGGGGATGAGCGAGGCCTTGTGAAACCGGGGGACGTGGCCGAGCCGGGCGACGATGGCCATGTAGATGCCTCGGGCGCCGACGGCGGGGTTGCCGAGGTAGATGACGGTGTGGCGGGACGCGTCGAGCTCGCCCAGGGCAGCTCGGGCGGCGACGGTCTTTCCGGCCCCGACCTCGCCGGTGACGACACCGATCGCCGCCTCCTCGACACACCAGGCGATCCGGGCGACCGCCTCGGCATGTCCGGGATGGCGGTGCAGCATCGACGGTGAGAGGTCTTTGGTGAACGGGGTGCGGGTGAAACCCCAATGGGCCCGCAACCCTTGGATGCCGCTCATCGGGCCACCTCCTGGTCGCCCTCGTCGTCGTCGCTGTCGTGTTCGTGGTCGGTGAGGGAGGCGGGACCGATCCGCGCCCACTCGGCGCCGGGCAACACCGGCTGGGCGGCATTGGCCTCGACGCCGATCCCGGCATAGGAGGTGCGCTGACCCAGTTCGGCATCGGCGCGGGCTTCGATGAGGCGTAGGTAGTCGATCCCCGTGGTGGGCGGCGGTGGGTCGACACCGGGTTCGGGTCGGGCGGCCGGGTGGGCGTGGCGCCCGATCTTGTGCGGCACGGCCATGCCCATCGACCGTCCCGACCAGCGCACCTCGATGCGGGTCAGATCGAACGGATCGAAGACCAACTCGACCTTGCGTCCGACCAGGGCGGCGTCGACTTCGTAGGTGTTGGAGTGCAACGACACCGTCGCCGTCTTGGTGACGCTTCGATGCTCGGACCACAAGAACGCTTCGTGCAGCTCCTCGGTGGTCGCGTAACGCAGGCCGGTGGCCCCCGCGCTGAATCGTTCCAGCGGAGTCTGGCCGGTCTCGGAGTGGACGTTGCGGTGATAGACGGTCTCCACCCATGCGCCGAACAGGGCGTTGAGATGAGCCACGTCGGTGACGCTGGTGTGGGCGACCTCGACGAGGAACTGGTCGCGCACCGTGCGGAAGAACCGTTCGATCTTTCCGCGCCCTTCAGGGCGGTGGGGCCGGGAGTGGATCAGGCGCACCCGCAGGCTGGCACAGGCCCGCAGCAGCTGGGCGGACACGAACGGTGATCCGTTGTCCAAATACACGGCCTCGGGCACGCCTCGGCTGACCAGCCCACGGCGCAGGGCGGCCTCGGCCCGCAAAGTGTCCTCGGCGGTGCCCCACCGGTGGCCCGCAACGAGCCGGGAGTGATCGTCAACGAAGGCGAACAGGATCGCCTTGTGGCCGGCGACGATCGGGCCGTGGAGGGCGTCACCCACCCACAGCTCGTTCGGCCTTCTCGCCTCGAACCGCCCGAAGGCCCGAGTCGAGTTGGTCAAGGCCTGGCGGGTGAGCCCGATCCGGCGGAAGTGGCGCTGGATCGTGCGCTCGTTCGGTGCCCAGCCGCAGCTGACGCCGAGCAACTCGCACACGTGGGCCGCGGTGCGCGCCGGGTCCTCCCGCTTCAAGGCCTCCGCCAGGTGCAACACGTCATCGGGCACCTTCGGCGACAGGGCACGCGCCTTGGGCTTGAGCGCCTCGAACCCACCGGAGCGCCATGCCCGGATCCATTCGTCGAGCGTGGAACGACCCACACTCAGCTGCGTCCCGTCCGGATGGGAATGGGTTCCAGCCGCGATCTCTCGCACCAGCCGCCCCCGCTGGCGGGTCGACAACGCCGGATCCGCAGCCTCCCGGATCAACGCATAGCGGAACAAGGCCACCTCGGTGGCTCGATCCCTCATCGTTCGTCCTCCCTTCCCTCCGGCTGCGCCCGACCGTCGAGTGCCAGCCGGGACGAAGGGTCGCCGCCGCTCAGGGCGCCAACCAGGGTGAGTTCGTGTTGGCCAGCAACCGCCCCACGCTCAGCACCGACGCCCACGACCACGGCGCTCGAGGCCCGAGCCGCAACGACGCCGCCCGGGCCGCCACCCCGACGGCCTCCACCGCGTCGGCCAGCCGCGAGCTACCCGGCGCGATCGGGGGCGCCATCGGGTCGAAGTGCTGAGTCCACATCGTGAAATGCGCCGCCACCCGCAGCGCCGCGGCCCGGAACCGGCGTAACCATCCGCGCACCGTCGAGGGCGGCCGGCCCACCCGCTCGGCCACGCTGCGATGGCCGGCGCCGGAGGCGGCAAAGCTCAATGCCGCCCCGATCACGGCGACAGTGTCAACCCGGCGGGCCAGCACCCCGTCGGGCAACAACACATGCGTCGAGCTGCACGAACGACACCGAGCCCTGCGGGGGCGCAACGCCACCGGGCCCGACTCCGAGCGCAGCGTCCGCCAGCGGGCGAACCCCCAAGCCCCCAGCGCGCCGTCGCACGACGGGCACGCCACCGCCCCCGATGCCAAGTCGGTCTCGACGCGGTCGGGATCGCTCCATACGATCAGCACGGATGCCTCCGGCATCAACCAGAGGACCCCCTCGCGATTCCGGCCAAAGGAGAGCGCGAGGGGGTCCTTGCGCGAACAGGACCTGCTGACGCTGTCGCCAATCCGACGACACGGCAAGCACGAACCGCCCTCGCCGCCATCCTGGCCGTCACTGTCGCCGGGCCGCCCCTACATCCTCAACGAGCGTGTCGCTCAACAATCAGCCCGGAGATGACGGTGGCGTCGTCGGCGTCGATGGTGTGGAACTGGACGCCGCGCCGGTAGACATGGACCACCAGATAGCAGGCCACGATGCCGCTGACGCCGAGGCGGTCGGCGTGCTCGACGACCAGGCCGCTGACCGGGTAGCCGTCCGGGTCGATGTGCGTCTTGGATTCCAAAAAAATCCCAATGTCGACCAGGATCTCGCCGGTCCCCCGGTCGACGGTCACGACGCGGCCTGGTCGAGCGAGGCTTGCAGGTCGGCGGTCAGCTTGGCGGTAGCGGACTCTTTCCCGCTGGCGGGGGGGTCGGCAGGGGGCTTGCGGAACGCGTGGCTGCCGCTATGCCCGGCGGGCAGGGAGCACACCAGATGGCCGTGCAGCTCTCGGCACGGGTTCCTGCGCCCGTTCGGGGCGGGCGCAGGAACCTCGACGACCACCGACCGGCGCCGCCTCGACCCGTCCGGCACGTAGCCGTCGGCCTCGACGGTCTGCCCGTCGCCGTCGCTTTTCGAATCGGCGACACACAACGATTCCAGCAAGCAGTACTTGAACGCCTGCGTCCTGGCCTTGTTCGGCCCCTTATCCGAGTTGTCGCGGCCGACCGCGACGAACGGCCCGAGCTGGACCCGATCGTCGAGGCCGCCCGGCCCGTAGGCGGCGAAGGTGACCTCCAGGACGGTGTCGGTCCACGGCTTGCCGTTGACGATCAGTTCGCGGGTCTCGATGAGCCGTTCCCCGGCCGGCAGGATCACCACCCCGTGGCGGGCGAGGAGTTTCTGGGCGGCGGCCGTGACCGCCTCGACACCCCGGTACTGGTAGCCGCCCTGGGCGGCGGAGGCCTGCTGGTCCTTGCCGAGCGGCGGCATGTCGGCCATGACGGCGACCAGAGCGGCGACCACGTTGCCCGGCCCGGTCACGACGGGCTCTCCGCGTCTTCGCGCTCAAACGCGAGGTTGTAGAAGGCGGCGACGTCGGCGTGGCTGGGCTCCGCCTGGTCCATGAGCCGGGCGCGGGCCTCGCCGAAGCACAGCTCGCCGGCGCGGAGCGGGCGGCCGTACGGGTCGCCGCATCGATGGCCGGCCGTACCGGCAAACCGGCACTGCTGGGTAGTGTCTTCCATTGTCACTGCCTTCCTGTTAGGTGGTGGCCAGGCCCCGGGGTGTCACTCGCACCGCCGGGGCCGTTAT
>JRHI01002977.1_pt1 | contig 10683 bp, 5 predicted proteins | sample 215371 | NCBI WGS metagenome assembly JRHI01 (sample SAMN02929681, study PRJNA255918) | sediment metagenome | biome: cave system; feature: Ice Cave; material: Sediment; isolation source: sediment from deep within a dark volcanic ice cave with no known source of... ... | reverse complement strand
CGGCACCTTCTCCAACTACGACCATGGTCCGAATTTCCGGGTCCACTTCAAGCCTCAATGCGAATTTCGACAGGGGAACCGTCCGTGGCCAAATAACATCCGCAATGGAAGTCGTGCTCATCAACGACCGGCCTGCGAAATAGGCGTTCCGGCCCAAGTACGAGATCCAAGGCCTCGCATACAGTCGATTTGCCGACGTTGTTCCCCCCGACAAGAAGCGTGTGGCCGGAAAAATCGACGCAGCCCTGAGAGACGCCTCTGAAATTCGTAATTTTGAGGCGTCGGACTCGCATAGTTTCGTCCCCCAGATTGGCTTCAGGCTGCCGCGCGCCCGACGATGTCCATGAGTTTCTCGTAACTGGTGACTACGTCATACTTAACCCGGTCCTCGGACACCCTCTGCCCGATCTCGTCGAAGAATTTCCGGGCGCACGCGATCTTGGTGTTCTCGATCTCGCGGAGCTTCATCGAGGACATGGTGCCTTTGGTCTCGGCGACGAAGTAGATGTGCTTGACACTACCTTCCTTGAAGGAAATCGCCCAGTCAGGGTTATAGTCGCCAACAGGTGTCGGGATCAGGAACCCGCGCGGGAGCTTCGCGTAGACCACCACTTCACTGGCGACGTCGAGCTGGTCGGCGAATTTGCGCTCGATATCGGAGTCGGTGACGACGTAGTCGTAGACGTGCCGCTTGAGCTTGGCCGACGCCTTGGAAAAGTCCTGGCCGGTCTGGTTCGCGGTGAAGATATCGACGTCGTAGCGTTCGGCCAGCCCGTCATAGGCCAGCCGCTCGATCACCATCGTCGCCTTCTGCTCGGCGATGATCCGCGATGCCTCGGCGATGAAGTGCTCGGGGTTCTCCTTGAACTGTCCGAACACGCTAGCCTGGATGCCCGTCAGGATCTCGGCCGCGGACTTGCGCGTGAGCTCCGTGCTTTCGGCGATCTTTCCAAGGAGGTCATATTTCACGAGCGAATGGACCGACCCGCCGCGTTCGGTGGTAGACCCCGTCAGGGCGAAACCATCCCCCGACTTGAGCTGCTCATCGGTCAGTCCGTCGCCCTGAATTCCGCTTTGCACTGTATACTGGAGCGGCGTCACGCGAAGCTGGCTATCGAGCGCGCTCACGCATTTTTGGACCAATTCATCGGAATCGAACTCGACCCGATAGACGGCCTTCTGGTTGATGCGCCGCCAGAGCTCGTGGAACTCCTTCTTCTCGAAATTCTCATTGAGCGGATTGGTCTTCGGCTTGCGGCCATCCTCGACCTTCGGCAGCTGCGCGTCGCTGAATACGCTGTCGATTATCTGGAAAATCTGATCGGCATGCGCCTTCAGCTCTTCCGGCAAAGCCGCCAAAGTTCCGGCTTCCTTCGCCTGATGGTAGGTGCTGGTGATCTGGTCCGTGTCGTCGGAATAGTCGTTCTTCACGAGGTAGCGGTAGATCTGCTTCGCCATGGCCGGCGTGATCTCGATCGAGCTTGTATCTGTGGTAATGGTTTTCCCGGTGAAATACGCCTCGCTTGCCTTGCGCGGCCGAGAGGTCAGCGTGTCCGCAATTTCCTTCTGGAGTCCGGCGACGAAGTTCTTGTAGCTCTCGCTCGCGACAACGGTCAGCACGTTGATATCGTGGACCACCGCCGGGTTGTCCATGCGATCGCCGTTCTGATCGACCGAAAGCCGCAGCCCGCGGCCCACTTCCTGGCGCCGCGAAACGGTATTGTCGCTGTGCTTCAGCATGCACATGACAAAGACATTGGGATTGTCCCACCCTTCGCGCAGCGCGGAGTGCGAAAAAATGAACCGCGTTGGCTCTGCGAAGGACAGCAGCCGTTCCTTGTCCTTCAGGATCAGATCGTAGGCGTCCACGTCATCTGAATCGACCGACCGCGCCCCGACAGCGGGGTCCTTCAGCCGGTTCGTCTTCTTGTCGATCGAAAAATAGCCGTTGTGCGTCTTGGCCGCGTCGATGCCCGCCAGGTGCTTCCGGTAGGCGTCGTTATCGATCGCCAACTCAGCCAGATACTCCGCCTTGAGAAGCTCGTACTCTTCCTCGAACACGCGGGCATACTCGCCCTTTTCATCGGGCTGCGCATAGTCGCGGTACTTCACCACCTCGTCGATGAAGAACAGGGACAGCACCTTGATGCCCTGGGCGAAGAGCTGCTTCTCCTTGTCGAGATGCGACTTGATCGTCTCACGGATCTGGATGCGCCGGATGTCGCGCTCGGATACGTCGCCGGTGGCCTCTCCGGCACGCAGCACCACGCCGTTGGTGAACTCGACCGTGTCATTGCGCGCATCGATCTGGGAGATCGTGAAACCGTCGCGGTACTGGTCCAGCTCATCGGACTTTGCGAACAGGTCGTCGCGGAACTCCAATCGTTTGAGCTGGCGCTTGATCTCGCCGCTCGCGAGTTTCACCTCGATCTCTATCCGCGCCACCGGCGCCTTCTTCGATATCTCGATTCCCTCCAGATAGAGGTAGGCGTTGGTGCCGGCGAGCCCGCGCGTCTGGATGCCCCGGACCGCGATCTTCTTCACCAGCTTCTGATTATAGGCGTCGAGCGCATCGAGCCGGTGAACGCGGTTGTGCTGCGTCTTGTGGGTGGCCGAATAGCGCAGGATCATGAGCGGCTTGAACTTCGGCAGCGCCTCCATCGTGGCCGCGCCCTCCATCTTTTGCGGCTCGTCGAGGATCAGGATCGGCCGGTTCCTGGCGATCACATCGATGGGCTTGCGCGACTGGAAGTCGTCCAGCTCCTCATAGATCCGGCGGTTGTCGGCGCCGCGCGCGGCGAACGCCTGGATGTTGATCACCATCACGTTAATGCCGGCGTCTGACGAAAAGCTCTCAAGCTCGTGCAAGCGCTTGGAATTGTAGATAAAGAAGCGTGCCTTCTTGCCGTAGCTTTCGGTGAAGTGGTCGGCGGTGATCTGCAGCGACTTGTGGACGCCCTCGCGGATGGCGATCGACGGCACCATGATGATGAACTTCGACCAGCCGTAGCGCTTGTTCATCTCGAAGATTGTCTTGATGTAGCAATAGGTCTTGCCGGTCCCCGTCTCCATCTCGATGTCGAGGTTGATCCGGCATCCAGCGCTGGTGACCAGCTTGTCGGAAAGAGGCAGGTTCTGGCGGCGCTGGACGTCCTTGATGTTGGCTAACACCTGAAGCTCGGTCAGCGCCAGATCGGCGTTCTTGAACCCTTCTTCGAACGCGCTCGTCTGCGCCTTCCGGCCAGGATCGATCCGGTAGGTGATCCCGTTCGACATCGGCTGCCCGGCAAAGCAGTCCACGACCGCAGTCACCGCCTGCGTCTGATAGGGTTGGACCTTGAATTTCAGCTTCATGGCCACTCCCTCAGATCGACTTGACGTCGGTGCCGGGTGAGACCTGGCGGAAGACCTGCTCGACGTTGATCTTCACCGCGTCGGACACAAAGCCGTTGTCGCGGAAAACGACGCGCAGCGGCTCTCGGCCGGCAAGCTCTTTCACCAGCGCCTCCGTCACGCCGGTCTCAAAGCAGGCGACCAGCGCATTTCCGTCCACGAAGAAGACGGTCTTACCCTGCACCGTTTCGCGATGGATCGGCAGCGTCAGGTCCACGCCCCAGTCGACGAGCACCTGGAACAGCAGGTCCTCGGCGCTACGGTCCGGCTTGATGTTGTCGACGGCGGCGAGCAGGTCCTTCTGATCAATCTGGTCCGGACGGTAGTAGACGTCCTGCATGTTCGAAGTGTCGATATTCAGGACACGGAATCCGACATCTAGTCGACCATCGTGCCCACTTTCACGAAGTTCAGATCCGACGTTTCGGATACGGGCGAGTCCTATATCGAAGATCGTCCTCATTCCGACCTCCGGCGAAGGCAAAGCCTCGGGAAACTGTATAGCGATGAATCTTCGATTCCCGCCATCTTCGGCATTTTGCTTCAAAACTGCATGTGCTGTAGTTGCGCTTCCACTGAAGAAATCTAGTACGATGTCATCGCTATTTGGTGGGCCGGCCAACTGTAAAATTCTCTGTACAAGGCCAACGGGCTTAACCGAGTTAAAGACATTACCGGTGTTTTCAAACGGGACGTATTTAAGGAGGTCTTTTTTTGCGTCCTGCGTGTGTCCAACATCTTTATAGAACCAAATAGTTTGAGGAGTCTTTCCCTGCTTAACTTCTGACAAAAATCTCTTCAATCGGGGCATATTGTTTCCGTCTTCGCCCCACCAAATCCTGTTATCCTGATCGAGTTTTTGAAGATTTTCTCGGCTAACGCGCCAATACATGCCTCGTCCTGGGCCCTCGATTACTCGGCCAGACGGGCATTTCACAGGATAAGTTCCCTCTGCGTAGAAGTTGCGAGCCTGAAGGTCACCAGATGTCCAAGCCCCCCGCGGGTCGTTGTCGGGATTTTTGTAGCGGGCAATCATCTCTTCAGTCTGAGGCAGTAATTGCGGTATCCATTCGGCCTTTTGTTTGGCGTAAACTAAGATGTAGTCGTGATCCTCGGAAAACCATTGTGCGGTATTTTTGGGAGAAAACACTTTTTGCCAGATAATTTGCGCGACGAAATTTTCCTCGCCAAAAATCTCGCTACAGACTTTCCTCAAGCTGTCTACTTCGTTGTCGTCGATCGATATGAAGATAACACCGTCGTCCTTCAGGAGAGATCGCGCGACTCGAAGGCGAGAATAAATCATTGTAAGCCAGTCGGAGTGAAAGCGACCATTCGCTTCCGTGTTTGCGACAAGACGCTCCGCATTGATGTCTATTTGTTGCGAGCGCCTGAAGTACGCATCGAGATCTTCAGAAAAATCGTCATCGTAGATAAAATCTCGACCAGTATTATATGGAGGATCAATATATATGACTTTTACTTTTCCGAGATACGGAGTTAGTAGGAGCTTGAGAGCATCGAGGTTGTCACCCTCAATGACGAGATTCTTTGACCCGTCAAAATCTACGCTTTCCTCGCGACGCGGCCGCAAAGTTTTGGCAATTGGTGCATTAGCAACCGCCAAGGCCTCCCGTTTCCCCGGCCAATCCAGCCTGTATCGCTCCTGCGGCCCTTCGATGATGTGATCGCTCAACTCTTGGCGCAGCTGATCAAAGTCCACCGCAAGACGCAGCTGCCCCGTCGTCTCATCGCGCGCCTCGGTCACGCAGCCGGGGAACAGGTCGCGGATCTTCGAGATGTTCTCCTGGCTCAGGTCAGGGCTGTGCATCTTCAATTTGTCCATCGTCATTCCCTTACCCACTCGTCGCGGCGCTGACGGGATTGCCTCCCGTGAGGCGCTCCAGTTCCTGCCGTGCGGCACGCAGCTCGGCATTGATCGCCACGCGCTTGTTGAACTGCTTCTCGCGGGCAAGCCGGGCCTTGATCCGGTCCACTTCCCGCGTCTTGGCCCGGATCGCATCCATCCGCGCCACGCGCGTCTGGATGTCTTCGCCGGTGTGCTCCGCTTCGGCGACCGCCTTCGGCATGAGCGCCGTGAGAAGAGCGTCGTAGAGACCGCCAAGATTGAGCGCGATCGGCAGCGGCCGGCGCGCCGCATCGTCAGGTGCCCAATCGGTCGCGAAATAGGCGCTGAATACCCACTTGGTGGAATCGGCGTCGCTCGGCCGCTTGAACGCGGCGACCGCCTTCCGCTTCCCCGACCAGCTGAGCTCGAAGATCAACGGGAACGGAATCGCGCGGTCGATGGCGCGCAGCACCTCTTCGTCGAGCTTGCCGGTTCGCAGGCTGATGCCGAACACCTGGATCTCGCTGACGCCCATAGTCGCCGCGAGGTTCATGGTTTCCGGCGCCAGCTTGTACTTCCAGACGATCTGATCGACCTGGGTGACGAACAGGTCCTTGAGCGCCGTGCTCACGCCGGCATGCTCATAGATCCGGCTTTTGGGGACAACGCGGCCGAAGGCGGCGGCCTTGGGATAGTCGAAGAAGGCCGCCGTCATGCCGCCCCCTTTTCGATCACGAGGAAGGCGATCAGCTCGAAATCGTCGAGCCCGGCGATGGTGTGGACCAGCGCCGTGGTCCGCCCGCCACTGAACAGGCTGTCGATGTCCTTCTCTTCCTTCACCTCGATCATCGAGCGGATCGCCGCGCTCAGAAGCCCAGAGCAGTGCTCCATCTTGCGGCCGTCCTGCGTCCGCTCATTGAACAGCTGGCAGACCGCCCGGATCGGCTCCGCCTTGCCCTTGCAGCTCGTGCGGATCAGATCGAGCAGCCGCTTCACCTCGGTGTGGTCGATGACCACCCCACCGTCATGACCGACATAGACCAGGTAATAGGGGTGCAGCCGGTTCTGCTGGTTGATGTTCACGCTGTCATGGATGTTCTTCAGCGCAAAAATCACACCGGGCTTGAGCCCGAGCGGCGGCTGCGCCGGCACGACCGCATGCATGCCGTTGGGCAGATGATCGAGGTCGCCGTGCTCCTTGATGTGGTTCAGAAGGTCCATGCGGAAATCGTTGAGGCCGAGATCGGTGATGGATATCCCGGTCCGCACGTCCTCCAGCTCGATCACCTCTTCCTGAAGGCGCTTGAGCTGCTCCTTCCGGTAGGCGATGTCGCTGCTCTTAGACGTCAGCACATTGTCATCGCCGGTCGCCGTGACGTCGGCGATCATCATGCGGTTTTCGACGCGTTCCTTGAGATTGATGTACTCGTCGAGTGAGATTTCTGGCCAGTAGTTGACAAGCTGGATTTGCGCGTTCGGCGACCCAATACGGTCGATGCGCCCGAACCGCTGGATGATCCGCACCGGGTTCCAGTGGATGTCGTAGTTGATCAGATAGTCGCAATCCTGAAGGTTTTGGCCTTCCGAGATGCAGTCCGTCCCGATGAGGATGTCGATCTCGCCCGTCTCGTGCGGCAGGACCAGATGCTTTTCCTTCGCCTGGGGCGAGAACAGCGTGAGCAGGGACTGAAAGTCGTAGCTCTTCTTCAGCGTACTCTTCGGCGCGTCGGAGCCAGTGACCATGCCGCAGTGCAGGCCGTGCGACTGGAGAAAGGCGGTCGCCAAGTTGGTGTAGAGGTACTTCGCCGTGTCCGCGAAGGCGGTGAAGATGAGAACCTTCCGGTTGCCGGGATTCAACGGGTCGGCGACCTTGCGGGTGATGACATCCTTCAGATGCTGAAGTTTGGCGTCATCCTCGGGACCGACCTTGTCCATCGAGGCGATCAGCTCGCGGATGAGCGCGAGGTCCGCAGCGAGGTCGTGCTTCCAGGACGGAAGGTCCATGTCCGACAGGCTGATCTGAATCTTCTTGCCGACCGTGAACTCATCGAGCCCGCTCAGGTCGTCATCGTCGGGATCTATCCCGGGGTCGCCGAGATGGTCGGTCACGCTCGCGGCGCCACCCGTGCGTTCATAGGTTTCGATCGCCTGGAGCGTTTTCGCGATGTTGCCGCTCAGCGCCTGCAGGGTGAGGCGGAACGCCTCGACCGAGCTCTCCAACCGTTTGAGTAGGTTGGTGGTCATCAGAGCCTGGAGGCTCCGCTCACGGTCAGCCTGGCGCAGCTTGCCGCGACCGCCCTCCACCTGGGTGTCGTAGATTTCTTCGTATTTCCGAAGCCGGCTCGGCAGGATGTAGCTGATCGGGGCGTAGACCGCGAGCTTGAGCACGGACAGGCTGCCGAAGATATCGTTGAGGCCGAGCACGTCTGAGCGATGGGTGATCGGGCACTGGTACGATAACGGCTTTCGACGTTGCGGGAATTTCCCGATGTCCTTGGTGTCGTAGAAGGTCTCGATGTGCTTGCGCGACCGGGCAATCGTCACCGCATCCAGCATCTCGAAGAAGTCGAAGTCGAGGGCCTTCAGGATCGCGGCTGCGGTTCGCTCCTGCGGCGGCAGGTCCGACCAGGTGTTGAACGCCTTCTGGGCACGCCTGAAAATCTCCTCGATCCCAAGCTTAGATTTCAACTTGCGGCTGAGGTTTTCGGAATCGCCCTCATAGGCCAGCGCGAGCTGATTACGCAGGTCGTTGAACCGGTTGTTCACCGGCGTCGCCGACAGCATCAGAACCTTGGTCTTCACGCCGGAGCGGATGACCTTGTTCATCAGCTTCTGGTAGCGCGTCTCATGATCCTTGAAGACATCGTTGTTCCGGAAATTGTGCGACTCATCGATCACGACGAGGTCGTAGTTTCCCCAGTTCACGCGGTTCAGCGGAATGCCAAACGCCTCTCCCGATGTGCGGGAGAGATCGGTATGGCTCAGGACGTCGTAGTTGAAACGGTCCTTGGCGAAGATGTTCGTGGTCAGGTTTGTATTGTAGTTTCGCCAATTGTCCGCAAGCTTCTTCGGGCACAGGACGAGCACCGACCGATTGCGCAGTTCGTAATACTTGATGACCGCCAGCGCGGTGAAGGTTTTTCCGAGGCCGACGCTGTCCGCCAGAATGCAGCCGTTGTGCATCTCCAGCTTGTTGATGATCCCGGTGGCGGCATCCCTCTGATAGTTGAACAGCTTGTTCCAGACGAGACTATCCTTGTAGCCGGTCAGATCGTTTGGCAGCGCATCCTGATCAACCTCTTCGAGGAAATCCTGGAAGAGGTTGTAGAGGATGTGGAAGTAAATCCGTTCCGGTGAGTTCTCCTGGTAGACGGACTCGATGTGGTCACAGATGGCGGCGGTGACGTCGCTGACCTTGTCCTCATCACTCCAAATCTGGTTGAACAGTTGCAGGTAGACCTGTGTGTGCGCGGCATCGTCAATGCGCGTAACGAGGTTCGAGACCGCATCGCCCTTCTGGTAGCCCAGGTCAACGGCCGTGAAACCACTGATCGGCATGTAAGCGACGTCGCCGGCTTCCGATCCTGCGTGGATGAACTGCTGCATCGGCGCCTTGGTCTTGTTCGACTTGAAGCGAGCCTTCTTTCGTATCCATTCGGCGCACTCGCGCGCGACCGCGCGCTGTGTGAGCTTGTTGCGAAGCTGAATCTCGAACTCGGTACCGTAGAGCCCCCGCTCACGCGTCGTCTTCGGGATGAAGAACTCTCGGCGCTCTTTACGGAGGCGGTCCGTCACCTCAGTTGGGACAAAGGTCGGGGCTGTGAAAATGAACTGAAGACTTTCGACCTTCGACAACTCCCCCTTCAGGGCCTCGAACGCGTAGATCGAGAAGCAGGACGCCGCGATCTTGAGGCGCGCGCCACGCCCCAGCGTCGCCTTCAGGTCATCGCCGAGAAGCAGTGAGGTGTTGTCGATGATCTTCATCGGCGTCTCCTCACGCCCACAGACACGATAATGGCGCAGCCGCCAGGCGGTCTCCGAACGGCACGACGTCCGTGCTGTCGTAGAGGAGCGCGCCAAACGCGAAATGGTCCCCACAAGCCTCCGCCAATGCGCGCAAACCCGAGAAGTCGCTGGCCTTGACCGTTGCGCTCGCCTTTACCTCGATGGCGGCAATCATGCCGTCATCACGCTCGAGCACGATGTCGACCTCGCGCATGTCCCGATCGCGGAAATGATGTGGCGTCAGACGCAGGTCTGAGGCCGTCATCAGCTTCAGCACTTCGGAGAACACGAAGCTCTCGAGCAGCGCGCCAAACGCCCCCCGATCCGCCTTGATCCGGTCGAAAGTCAGCCCGCGCGCGGCAGCCAGCAGGCCGGAATCAAGGAAATGCAGCTTGGGCGTCTTGACGATGCGCTTGAGCGCATTGGTGAACCAGGGCTGCAGGGTCGCGATCAGGAACACTTGTTCGAGCAGACCGACATAGCGCTGACCGGTCCTGTGGTTGACGTTGATACCGCTCGCGAGCTGGGAATAGTTGACGAGCTGCCCGGAATGTTCGGCCAGAAGTCGCACGAATTTCGGGAGTTCGGTGAGTTTTTCCACCTCGGCGATATCGCGAAGATCACGGGTCAGGATCGAGGTGAGATACGACCGCGCCCAATCTTGTCGCCGCCGTTCGCTGTCACGGCTGATCGCTTCAGGAAAGCCGCCGCGCAGTGCCAGTTGCACTAGCTCATCGCCGACGATCGCGTCTCTCTGGCTGTGCAAGCTCCCCTCGAACAGGCGTTCCAGAAAGGTAGGGGCTCGGTTCTCGATTTCCGCCCGAGCCAAGGGCAGCATCCGGATGGTTTCCATCCGGCCAGCGAGGCTGTCAGCGACGCGCGGCAGGGTCAGCACATTGGCCGATCCAGTGAGCAGGAAACGGCCAGGTCGATAGTCTTCGTCGACCGTCTTCTTGATCGCCAGCAACAGATTGGGCGCGCGCTGGATCTCGTCGATGATCGCGCGATCCAGACCTCGGATGAAGCCGGCCGGATCGGACTGGGCCGCCTCAAGGACGGTCTGGTCGTCGAGGGTGCTGTAGGTCCAGCCGGTTTCTCCCATCTTTCGCACAAGCGTCGTCTTGCCAGCCCGGCGCGGTCCGACGATGAGGACGACCGGCGTGTCCGCAAGCGCCTCCTCCGCCCTCCGCTCAACGAATCGCTGGAACATGACATCTCCGACTACCGGCTGATTGGCACTATCAGCCTCGGCAGATTTGTAGTCAATGGTCCGCTGATTGGTATCGTGAGCATCGCCATGTGCGATCTGAGGGGAATGCCTTCCCCTGCGGCCGAGCCTTGTCTCTGCCGACCCCTTCTGCGGGGAGCCCCCGCAACGCCCCCCGAGAGTGAGAGTGCAGGCCGGGAATGCCGTGACGGGTTGAAGGCTGGGAGAG
>JRHI01002976.1_pt1 | contig 10683 bp, 7 predicted proteins | sample 215371 | NCBI WGS metagenome assembly JRHI01 (sample SAMN02929681, study PRJNA255918) | sediment metagenome | biome: cave system; feature: Ice Cave; material: Sediment; isolation source: sediment from deep within a dark volcanic ice cave with no known source of... ... | reverse complement strand
GGTGGGCAACGTGGTGTATGTCGTCGGCGGGTACGACGGTGCCGCGTTGACGCCCGATGTTCTCGCGACGTCCGATGGAGTGCAGTTCCGCGTCGTCGGGCGACTCGGCCAACCCGTCCGGTACCCGGCCGTGGCCGCGTCGGGTGACCGGATCTTCGTGGTCGGCGGCGCGACGAGCGGTGGTGAGAGCGCGGGCGTCGACACGAATGTCGTGCAGCAGATCGACGTTCGGACCGGGCAGGTGACGGTGCTCGCGCACCTTCCCGCGACGTTGTCGCACGCGTCTGCGGTGACGCTCGGCGGCCAGATCTACGTGCTCGGCGGGCACGTCGGGGGCCGCTGGAGCGATCAGGTCGCCCGTCTCGATCCCGCGACCGGCGGGTTGCAGGTCGTCGGTCACCTTCCGCGGGCGGTGTCCGACGCCGCGGTCACCGTGGTCGACTCCACTGCGTATCTGCTCGGTGGTGAGCGCGCACCAAGCACACCGGTCGCCGACGTGGTGGCGCTGGCGATCTAGGGCCGGGCGCGCCCGTCAGCGGTAGTTGCCCGTGTGCCCGATGCTGTAGCGACCGGGCTGCGGGAAGAGGTCGAGACCGTGGGGACCGTTGCCGACGGCGATGGTGTGCGTCAACTGGCCGCTCGTCGTGTCGATCACGTACACGGCGCGGCTGTACCGGCCCGTCAGCCACAGCTCGCGGCCGTCGGCACTCACACCACCCATGTCGGGTGTGCCCCCGATGCGCCAGGTCGTGATCAGACGCCGCGTCGCGAAGTCGATCACGGAGACGGAGCCCGCGAGGCGGTTGCTCACGTAGAGCACCTTGCCGTCCCGGCTCGGGTAGAGCCCGTGCGCGCCCGCCCCCGTCTGGATGAACCCGGTCTCGATCATCGTCGCGGGGTCGATCACCGTCACGCCGTTCCGCGACTGGTTGGCCACGTACATCAGCCGTCCGTCCGGCGACGCCTTTACGTCGATGGGCTGGCCGCCCACCTGCATCTCAGCCGTGACGCGCATCGCCGACACGTCGACCCGGACGAGCCAGCCGGAGAACTCGCAGCTCACGACGAGCTCGCGTCCGTCGGCGGTGAAGTCGAGGTGGTCGGGGCCGAGGTGCGGGATGTGGACGCTCTTGATGAGCTCCCACGTATGCGGATCGCGGAAGTCGAGGCGTTGCAAGCGCTCCGCGACCACGATCGCCTTGGTGCCGTCAGGGGTGAAGTACAGGTTGTACGGGTCCTCGACCGCGATCGGCGTGCCGAGCGCGCCGGTGCGCGGGTCGATCGGTGTGAGCGAATTCCCCTTGTCGTTGTCGACGTAGAGCGTTCGCATGTCCCACGACGGTGTCACGTGTTGCGGTAGCGCGCCGACCGCGTGGTGCGCGATCACGCTGTAGGTCGTCGGGTCGATCACGTCGAGCGTATTGGCGTCGCTGTTCGGCACGTACACCCGGGTGGGCATGCCGGTGACCGCCGGGGACAGCATGCCGGCACGCGTGAAGGCATAGACATCGCCGTTGAAGGGCAAGGTCGTGCTGGTCCCCGGCGAGCTCGACGGCGTCGCGCCACGGGTTGTGGTCGTCGTGCCGGCCGTCTTGTTGCTGCCGCCACCGCACGCGGCGAACGCCGCGACGATCACAAGGACGATGAAGGAACGGTTCGCGCGGCTCGTCATGGTGTGCACATCCCGAGCGCGTCACCATAGGTGGCGGTTCCCTCGGGATGGTGGCGCACAGCGAACCGGCTGTGCAATGAGACGGCCGTGAGAGCTTCGGCCGGTCCGTAGGATGCCTCGCATGTGTCACGAGGTGCTCCCACCCGGCTCGCCCGCGACCGAGTTCGACGCCGATACCACCGTTGAGGGTGGCGACGGGTCGTGGCGCGCCGTCGTGAGCGATCGTTGGGACGTCGGCGTGAACCCGAACGGCGGCTACGTGCTCGCGCTGATGCTGCGGGCCATGGGCGGCACCGTCGAGCTCCCCGATCCGCTCACCGTCACCGCGCACTATCTGCGGCCACCGGACCATGGTGAGGCGTCGATCGCGGTCGACGTCATCAGGTCGGGCCGGCGGTTCGCCACCGCCAGCGCCTCGCTCCGGCAAGGTGAGCGCGAACGTGTGCGCGCGCTGGCCACCTTCGGGGACCTCGCGGGCGCCGAGGGCCCGACGCGCGTCGACGCCCCGCCACCGGAGCTGCCGCCGCCCGAGGAGTGTTACGACATGCTCGCCGGCCGGTCGCCGGAGACGCTCGCCGCGGCGCCGACGCTCTTGCAGCGCTTCGACGTCCGGGTCCCGCAACCGCTCGGTTGGCCGCTCGGAGAACGGCGAGGTGTGCCCCGCCTCGACGGCTGGATCCGCTTCCGGGACGGGCGGCCACCGGACCTGCTTTCGCTCGCGCTGTTCGCCGACGCGTTCCCCCCGCCAATCCTCGACGTGATCCCCGCGTCGTGGGTCCCGACGCTCGAGTTGACCGTGCATCTACGCGCTCGTCCGGAGCCTGGGTGGTTGCGCGCGGTGTTCCGCACCCGCGTCCTGCGCGACGGGCTGCTCGAGGAGGACGGCGAGCTGTGGGACGGCAACGGCGACCTCGTGGCCATGAGCCGTCAGCTCGCGACGGTGATCCCGGCCGGGTGAGGAGCGCGTGCGACCCTCGCCCCGGCGCATCGATAAATTGGCGTGAGCAACTCGCGGGGACGTAGCTCAGTTGGCTAGAGCACCTGCTTTGCAAGCAGGGGGTCGTGGGTTCGAGTCCCATCGTCTCCACACCGTTGTAAAGACCACAACGTTCGCCCTGTTCAGCACCGACTTCCGATGTCGGATCGCGAGCTCAAACGAAGTGTGATTCTCGAACCGGTTATGTGGGCGACGGAGCCGGAGGGCTCGCCGTCGGCCACGCGGTCTTGTTCGCACGTCTTATGGAGTGTCCCATAAAGGCACTTCAGTGACGCGGTGAAGCGGCCGGAGGGGGCTCCGGGGAGCGGGCCCTCGCGCGCAAGGATCGAAGAAGGTTTGAGGAACGGGCGATACTCAGCCGCCTCGGCCGGGAAGGCCTTGACTGTGAGACGTGGTTTAGTCCTTGCAGGCGGATATGTGGCCGGCGTGGCCTGGGAGCTCGGCATCCTGCTCGGCCTTCAAGATGTCAATGCCGACCTGCTTGCGAAGGTGATCGCCGCGGATGTTCGTGGGCACGTCCGCCGGATCCACCGTGGCCGCGCAGATCACCAGCGGCAGAGCGCTCGATGCTCTCTACGCCGCGCAGCTGAGTGAGGTATCCGCCGAGATCGAGGTCGATGTCGACCTGCGCGAGCTCATGGCCCGGTTCGCCAAAGTCGCCGCGGGTGCGCCCACGGCCACCGACTTTCGGCGTGGGATCGGTGCGCTGGCCCTCGCCACGCAGACGACTGCCGACGAACCGACATACCGCGCCTCGAGAGCCGCCCGGTTGTCCGTTCGGACATGGCCGGATCGAGACGTGCGTCTGGGGGCCGTCGACGCTGAATCGGGTGAACCGAACGTGTTCACACGCGACGCAGGGGTCGCGCTGGTTGATGCTGTTGCTGCGAGCTCCGCCTTTCCGGGCATCTGGCCACCGGTGACGATCGGTGGACACCGTTACATGGACGGAGCGGTCCGTTCTCCGACGAATGCAGACCTCGCAGCGGGATGCGACCGCGTACTGGTTCTCACGCCCTCGTCGGCCGCCTCGCCTGGGCCATTCGGCAGCCTTGAGGACGAGATCAAGCTGCTCGAACCTGCAGAGGTGCGGGTTGTCCATGCGGATGCAGCGTCGCTCGCGGCATTCGGTACGAACCCGCTGTCGCCCTCCACGCGCACTCCCGCTGCGCAAGCTGGACGCGAGATCGGCCGGACTCGCGCTGCCGACCTGGAATGGTTCGCCAGCTGACGAGTCGACCCGCGTCTGCGAAGAGGAGAAAGGACTACACCCATGAGACCGTCAACCATCCTGACAGAGCCGGGTGCCCAGGCGGTGCAAGGAGCGGCGGCAGGGGAAGGCCCGTCGTCGCCGACGCAAGTGCAGAACCTGGCCCGGTATGCAGCTCGTGCCGCCTTCGAGGATCTCTCGCCCGAGTCGCGCACCCAGCTGCCGATCCACATCCTCGACTCGCTTGGGTGCTGCATCGCCGCCCTGGGGGCGGCCCCCATCCAGGCTTGTCAGCAGCAAGTCGCGGACTTCGGTGGGACCGGCCCATGTGCGCTGATCGGCGGCGGCAAGGCGAATCCGGTGTACGCGGCGTTCTGGCACACCGCGTTAGTGCGCTACGTCGACTTCATGGACAACTTCCTAGCCCCGACCGAGACCTGCCATACGGCCGACAACTTCGGCGTGGCATTGACGGCTGCCGAGTACGCGGGCGGCAGCGGGCGCGATTTGATGCTCGGGGTGGCGTTGGCATACACCGTGCAGTCGCGCTTCGTCGACCACGGCAACTTCATGACGGCCGGGTTCGACCACACGACGCAACTCGCCTTCTCGCACAGCGCCGCAGCAGGTCGACTGCTTGGCTTCAACGAAGAGCAGATCAGCAACGCCATCGCGATGGCAGCCAGCAGCGACGCCTCGTTCGCCGTCATCCGAGCCAAGCCGTTGTCGCAGTGGAAGGGTCTCGCCTCGGCGCAATCGGCGCTTGGTGCAATGAACACGCTGTTTCTTGCCCGTCGCGGCGTCCGGGGTCCGTTGGAGGTGCTCGAGGGGCCGAACGGCGTCGACCATCTGCTGCGTATGCAGGTGCGCGTCGATTGGGACAAGCAAGGCTACGAAGGAGTCGTCGAGAGTTCGATCAAGAAGTACAACGCGGAGGTTCACACGCAATCGGCGATTCACTGCATGATCGAACTGGCCAGGAGGCATCCGTTCGATCCCGGCAAGGTCGCCTCGATCGAGGCGGATGTAACCCGAATCGCCTATGACTTCACCGGTGGCGGCCTGTACGGACTGGACGCAGTGGTCGAGACCAAGGAGCAGGCTGATCACAGCCTTCCGTATGTGCTCTCAGTCGCCTTGCTCGATGGGAACGTGATGCCCGCGCAGTTTGCGCCGGATCGCATCACGCGATCCGATGCGCAGACCCTTCTGAAGAAGATCTCGGTTCGACCGCACCAGGAGTACACGAAGCGATACCCGCGGAAAATGCCTGCGAAGATCGTTGTTCGTCTGCGGGACGGGACGACGTATGAACACGAGGTGCAGGACTACCCCGGCCTCGCTTCGCATCCCTTTACCTGGGAAGACGCAGTCGAGAAGTTTGATCGGCTCGTCGCTGATCGCATTGACGACGCGCTCTATCGCGAGATCAAGGAGGCGGTGCGCGCGCTGGAAGGCATCTCGGTCAGGGACCTGATGGAGTTACTTCGTCGCGTACAGGTCTCGCAATAGCAGACGGCGGGATCAACAGTCGCCGGTGGCCTATCGGCGACGCGACGCGCGAAGGGGGGAGTTCATGGCAGGCACACTGGCGGTGATGGCGAGCTCGCCCGCGGACTATGAGCGTTTCGGACTCTCGTCGACGTCAATTGCGCCGTGGGAGGACGGCGCACGCACCGACGACTCGGCGGGTACCTACGAATGGTGGTATTTCGACGCGCACCTGGCCGACGGGGCGAAGGTGGTCGTGAGCTTCATGAACAAGGACGACATCGCCGAGACCAAGAAGCCGTTGTCGCCGCTGCTGCGTCTGAATCTCGATCTTCCTGACGGTCGACACTTCGAGAAGATCGTGCACTACCCGGCGGCGGAATGGTCGGCGGCGAAGGACCATGCCGATGTGCGCCTCGGCGAGAACCGATTCGTTGATGACCTCCATCGTTATCGGATCGAAGCGACCGCGGAGGAGATCTCGGTCGATGTCACATTGATCGGTGAGGTTCCGCCGTGGCGTCCGTCGACCGGGTACATGTTGTTCGGCGCGGATCGGTCGCTGGAATTCGCGTGGCTCCCCGCGGTGCCCCAAGGGGCGGTGACCATCACCTATACCGTCGGCAGCGAGCAGCACGAGACGACGGGGGTCGGGTACCACGACCACAACTGGGGCAATGTCGGCCTGATGAAGGTGGTGCACGACTGGTACTGGGCGCGCGGTCAAGCCGGACCGTATTCGGTGATCGCGTCCTACATCACCGCCGCGGAACAGTATGGGTACGAGCCGCTTCCGATCTTCATGCTCGCCCGTGACAACGTCCTCGTCGGCGACGACCCCGCCAAGGTCACCTTCGAACGGGAAGGGGTCTACACCGATCAGAAGACCGGCAAGCCCGTTGCGGCCACGACGCGCTACACCTACCAAGATGGCCAGGACCGATACGTGGTGTCGTTCACCCGCACCCACGACTTGTCGGCCAGCCGGATGATCGACAGCATCAAGGGAGTCAAACGCATCGCCGCCAAGTTGGCGCATTTCGACGGCGCCTACCTGCGATTCGACGGTGACATCGAGATCTCCCGGTATCGCGATGAGAAGCTGGTCGAGACCCACAAGGACGACGCAATCTGGGAGCTCATGTACTTCGGCCACGCCCGAGACCAGTAGCGCGGCCGATCAGGTCCGATACACGACGGCCTCGTTTCGGGCTTGCTGTCGAGCGTCGCGATTAGCGCCTCCCATGCTGGACGGGCGAAGTCGTGTCCCTCGTCAGCCTGCGCCTTTGAGCAGCTCGGGTAGGCGCGACCGCTGCACTTTCCCCGTGCTCGTGAGCGGGAGCTGGTCCACGATGAAGACGTCCTTGGGACACTTGTACCGCGCGAGGCGGGAGCCGGCGTAGACGATGACGTCCTCCGGCGTTGCGGTGCCGACGACCGCTGCGCACACGCGCTGCCCCCAGCGCTCGTCGTCGAGGCCGAACACCGCGACCTGCACGATGCCTGGGTGGTCGGCCAGCGCGTGTTCGATCTCCATCGGGTACACGTTCACGCCACCTGTGATGATGAGGTCGTCGCGGCGGCCGTCGAGGTACAGGTAGCCGTCGGCGTCGAGTCGGCCCAGGTCGCCGACCGTGAACGCGCCGTACGCGCCATCGTGCCGCGGCGGGCGCCAAGCGCGTGCTGTCTTCGTCGGGTCGCACCAGTACTCGAAGCGGGCGTACGCCGGGACCTCACACCAGATCGTGCCGTCGTCGTCGGCCGTCAGGTCGCGGTGTCTCCGCGCGCGACCCACCGAGCCCCGATGGTCGAGCCAATCGGCGGCCGAGCACGTGGTGAACTGGCCTTCGGTCGAGCCATAGAACTCCCACACCTGCTCGAGGCCGAACGCGTCGATGGCGGCGTGTTTCAACGACGGGGGGCACGGGGCGCCGGCGTGAACCGCGAGGCGGAAGCAGCCGAGCGGCGGCAGTTCGTCGAGGGCGAAGAGCCGCTGCAGGTGCGCTGGCACCATGAATGTGGTCGTGGGTCGATGCAACGCGATCGCACTGGCCGCGGTGTGCGCGTCGAACGCGCCCAGGATCACCACGGTGCCTCCCGCCAGCAGCGTGCCGCCGCCGAAGCGGATGGCGACCGAGTGGTGGAACGGCGAACACACGAGGTGTCGGTCGGCGGCGTCGAACTGCCAGAGGTCGGCCTCCTCGCCGACCAGCGCGGCGGCCTCGGCGTCGTCGAGCACCCCCGTCCACACGCCCTTGGGCTCCCCGGTCGTTCCGGACGTGTAGTGCATCGGCCGGGCCAGGGGGTGAGGCGCGAGGTCGGTCGGCTCGCTCGAGGCGAGGCGCGCGAGCTCGGCGTCGTCGATCACGCGGGCCGGCCCGGCGTCGTCGAGCAGCGCCACGCGCTCGTGGTCGAGCAAGCCCGCGTTGAGGAGCACGGGCACGATCCCGACCCGCAGGGCGCCAAGGATCCCCGACAGCATCAATCCGGACGAGGTCGTCTGTAGCGCGACCCGGTCGCCGGCGCGGACGCCCCCCGCGAGGAGCCCGCCCGCGATACGACGCTGCTGGTCGGTCGACTCGGCCGCGGTCAGGATCTCCATGCGACGTCACCGCTCTCGCGTGACCGCGGGAGCCTTGTTGCCATCGGCGCTCACTATCATGTGATCATCAATGAGCTATACGGTTCGAGCGTTCCTGGCACGCGCCGTCGATTGCCGCCCAACGCTCACTCTGCCACTAGAGCAGGCCGCATACGACCGCCCCGGTCACGGACTGCCCCTGATCGCCGGCTCGGTGACGTTCGCGACCGATCGGGGATGCGCACGCGCTCGTGAACGGACGGGCCTATGCGCATGTCCGCCTCGTTTTGTTGGCTGCGACCGCGTGGCATGTTCTCGTTAGACGTCTCTGTTGGGGTTGTGGTGTTCGGCGAGCCTTCCGAGAACGGCGCCAAGGCCCTCTCGACAAGTCCCGCGTCGACCACCGCCCGACCTAGTTTGACCGACCACGCAGTCCTCGCGGTGGTCGGTCCACTCCGTGCCGGGTGAGCTTTGCGTCGTTTTGAGCTGGACCAGCTTGTCGAGCTTCTGCCGAAACGCCGAGTTCGAATGCTGTCGCATCGAGACCACAAAGCCATCGTGACCAGCGGAACGCTCCGGTGGGGCGGCGACCGAGATCGAGCCGATCACATCGCCGAGGGCCGCGGTCAGATGACGCGATCGTTGCCGCCGTCGATCGGAATCTGCGCTCCGGTCGTCACGCGGAACGTGTCGCTGCACAACGCGGTCACGACACGGGCGACATCGCGTGCCGTGACTTCCGCAGCCAACAGATTGCGACGCTTGTATTCGTCGACCGTGAGGCCGTAACGGGCGGCACGTTCTTCCAGAAGCGCGGGTGTCCACAGACCGGTGTCGAACACGGCGTCGGGATGAACGACGTTGACACGGATGCCGTCCTCGGCCCACTCGAGCGCGGCCACACGGCAGAGCTGGGTGAGCGCAGCTTTCGACGCGGAGTACGACGCCGCTCCGCGACCGGGAGCGGGCACGTTCTTCGAGCCGATGACGACCACTCGCCCTCCGACCGGTGAGAGCCGAAGCAGCGGATGCAGCGCCGAGAAGAGGTCGGCGACCGCGTCGACGTTGACCGACATGACGTCACGCCATTTGGCAGTGGTGAGCTCCGCGATCGGTCGACTTGCTCCGAACACTCCCGCGGCCACGACGACGATATCGACCCCGCCGAACCTCTCGACCGTCGCCCGGAGCGCGCCCTGTCGCGCCGAGGGACTCGTGACGTCGCCGATAACCCCGCACCATGCCCGCGAACGAAACGCGTCCTCGACCGCCGGCGACACGTCGAAACCGGTGACACAGGCGCCGCGCTCGAGGAGGTCCGCGGCACACGCACGCCCGATCCCAGAGGCCGCGCCGGTGACCATCGCGACCGTTCCGGCGAGGTCGGCCGACGAGCCCCCACGCGCCAGCTTCGCCTGTTCGAGCGCCCAGTACTCGACGTCGAATATCGCGTCCGCGGAGAGTGCGCGATACCCGCCGAGATGATCCTCGGCCCGTTCCACGACCGGGATCGTGTGGTGGTAGACGTCGGCCGCAATCTGCGCGTCGTTCGCCGTGGAGCCGATGGTCAGCATGCCGAGCTCAGGATCCAGGACCACACGTGGCGCAGGGTCGAGCTCGATCAGCTCTGTACGTGCACGATGTCGGTGTTCCGCAACGTATGCGCGATATGCGCTCGCGTAGCTCGCCAAATCGCGACCGACCATGGGAATGCGTTTGGTGCGAATGACGTGGTCGGGCGTCAAGGGTCCCCTGGAAGCGACCGAGTGGAGATCCTTCCGCCGGACGAATCGGCGCACCGCGTGATCGCGGTGCCGCTGCATGATCAGAGGCTTCTCCGCGACTGCCGCGAGCGCCTGACGCAATTCGACGAGATCGATCAACGGGACGTCTGGTAGCTCCGGCGCCTCGTCCGTCGCGGTCGGCGCGTGCTTGTCGAGCCACTGCTCCGCGAGTGTGATGAGCTCGACGTGGCGTTCGTACGCCTCGGCGGAGGTGTCCCCGAACGTGAAGAGCCCATGTTGGAGTAGCACCATTCCGACGGTGTCGTCGTGTGCCTGCTCGGGCCATACCCCGCGGACGAGTCGTGCGAGATCGAAGCCCGGCATGACGTAGGGCACGACGATGACCGCGTCGCCATAGATCTCCCGAACGACGCGTTCGCCGTCGCCGAGGTTGGTGACGTTGATGATCACGTCGGCGTGACTGTGCTGAACGGCAGTGTGCGGAACAAAGGCGTGGAGCAGTGACTCAACCGAGGGATTGGGGGCCGCGGGGTCGAGCCGGGCTGCCGCGAGCTCGCGCATCATGTCGACGTCGGTGAGGGAGTCGAGCTCGAGGAGCTCGTGGAGTCGCGACAGCCGGAGAGGAGAGAAGCCGGGCGCCTCGATGGTCCCCATGTCCCAACCGGAGCCCTTCACATGCAGCACGTCGATGTCCCGACCGGTCACGTCGCGGTACGGGACTTTCACCGAGGAATTACCGCCACCGTGGAGGACGAGGGACGGATCGGAACCGATCAAACGGCTGCAGTACACGCACTCGCGGACGGCGCCCTCGAAGGCGGCCGCTTCGGCGGATCTCCAGCGACTCTCCATGCCGCCAACCTACGCACGCTGAGCCGGCGCCGTCTCGGCCTCTCTGAGCGGTTCATGCCCTTTGGTGGGCCGACACGACAGGTTGCCCCTTTGGTGACGGCATGCGTGTGTCGATGGTTCGGATCGGTGCAGGAG
>JRHI01002975.1_pt1 | contig 10691 bp, 18 predicted proteins | sample 215371 | NCBI WGS metagenome assembly JRHI01 (sample SAMN02929681, study PRJNA255918) | sediment metagenome | biome: cave system; feature: Ice Cave; material: Sediment; isolation source: sediment from deep within a dark volcanic ice cave with no known source of... ... | reverse complement strand
GAACAAGACATGACAACGTGGCTGTATCGGAGCGCGCCGTTCGCCGACTTGGGGCCTGCTTGCTTTTAGCGCACGGAATGTCGCGTAGGAGTCGCAGCCGCCAGAGCCTTCGCCGATAAATTGGATACGTCAATGGCCTGGACTGAACTCTAGGGAGGGCAGACTCCGAAACATGAGCTGTCGTCTAGAAGAGAAAGCTACAGTTTATAAATCAAAAAGGGAACTTGGAAAAGTGACGTTTACTTTCAGATCGCTGTACACGATTCGTTTGACTAGCTGCGTACCCTGATATTCCTCGTACTCTTGCGGTAGATTATCTGCGCCAAAATAATAGATTTCTTTATCCACGCCACCGTTTTTTCTGGCATCAGAAATCAAGGCAGTCACCACGGTTGTGTTGCCGTCTTTATGCGCTTCCAATGATCGAGGCGGGATGCTCTTTAGATGCGCGAGCATCGCCCCCATATTCGATTCTGCGAACGTCGTACCACGTAATGTTGTAGCCAAACGGCTGTGCACGTCGACCTTTAGCTTTATACTACGCAAGATGCCGCCACGATGCCCCGTAACGGTTTCACCTCCACGCCACACTCCAACGCTACCGCGGCTATCGCCGCCAACAATTTCGCTACGCGTGTCTAGCGGCTTTGAAAAATAGAAACGATAGACCCGATCCTGAACGGCGGAACCGAGCACTTCGTGCGCGGTAATGGTACACCGATATGTCTTAACCTGATCCCAGGCAGCTGTAACCTTAGTGATAACTGCTTGAGGTGGATTGGCGAGCGCACCAGAAGATGACATAATTCCCAGAGTCAAGCACGCAGTCGACCAAATTGTTAACGCGGTAGTTTTCATTTTCCCTTTCCGGGCGTCAGCGGGATGCTGCTGACGTTGAGCATGCTTTCGGACTCATGTGCACTCGACACACCGATAAGTACGTCCGTGTGCGTCTGCCCTAATACGTAGTCGATTGCGAGGCCGAGCGGGGCACCGGCATAACGATGTTCCCGATATGTACCCATAACGATTAAACTAGCATTTTCCTCACGGGCGGCCTGGATCACAGCGGGACCGGTTTGCCGGTCGCGGACAGTTCGGGTCCTGATTTCGATACCCGATTTGCGGCCGATCTCTTCGGCCGCGGTAAGAACCTCGAGCGCCTCACGCTCCTCAAGGGGTAGCTCTGCGCCAATAGGCAGCGTGTAAGGCACTTCGATGATGTAAATTGCCACGAGCTCGGCTTGCCGGCCTTTTGCCATGCGCGCTGCCAGCGCCATCAACACCTCCGAATGGATGGCGGCAGAAAACACGACCAGCAAGTCGCCGGTGATCTCCTTGGCCTGGTCGGCGGCGTGCTGAGCGATGATCTCCGTCCGGCTCGAGGGCGCATGGAGCATCGTATAGATCGTCGAGCTTATGGCAGCAACGATGGCGAGGCCGATCACACCGCCGATCGGATCAACAGAGAGCATCAGGATTGAGCCATATCTCGAAGCGCGTGCAAGTAGATGAAACCCCGCCACGCGCCGGCGATCGCAAATATACTCGCAACCAAGAAGGGCATGAACGTCGAAAACGTGAGCGGCTCAAAACTGAGCAAGCGCGCGAAAGTGATGCAGCCCAATGCGGCGATTGCGAAGGAAGTCCCGGTCTTAAAGCGCAGCCGGCGTATGGTATTTCTCAAGACTATTGCTTTTGCTTCTGTGGCGAGAAAAACAGTCCTAGGCTGTCCTCAGCGTTTCTAACGCTTTGAGATTCGCTTCGGCCTCTCGTACATCGGCGTTGAGTCGTTTGTCGCGTAAAACAGGCAAGGCCTTGTTTAAGTAGTCGCGTGCAGCCGATACTTCGCTTGGCAGGGCGACACCCGTAGCCTTCATCTTGCAGCAATACATGCCGCCAAGCCGCGCATAGGTGCGCGCCAATTCAGAGGGATGTTTGAGCGGCGTAAGCATGCCGATGGCAGCCGCGTAGTGATCTTCAGACTCGCGCCACTGCTGCTTGCGCGCGCACATCATGCCCTGCATCACGCGGCTGAGCGCGCCGCTAAACGTCTTGCTCGCCAAAAAGTCAGTTTTCGTATTGCCGCCAGACGTTTCGGGTCTAAAAACATTCGTCTCTTCCGATTGCGAAAGCGGTGTCTCCGATAGGGCGGGAGCGACACTAGCGATCGCGGCTAGAGAGGCTGAATCTTGCTCGGCCGGCGTCTCAACCACGCTTAAACGAGGAATCACAGCTGCGCGCGTTGTCTGCACCGCTCGCAAATCGATAATCAAAGACGCAGCATCCGGATAGCGGTGCGCGGGGTCTTTGTCGAGCAAGCGCATCACGATACGCTCGAGCGAGGCGGGGATGAGAGGATTCACGTGACGGGGTGGTTTGGGGCGATCGTTGACGTGCGCGTACATCACCGCGACCAGGTCGCCTGAGTCGAGCGGGAAGGGCAGCGTGCCACACAATAATTCATACAGGAGCACGCCGACCGAATACAAGTCGCTGGAGCGGTCGCCCGATTTTCCCAAGAACCGCTCCGGGGGAAGATAGGCGATGGTGCCGGCGATCTCACCGCTCTGCGTGAGATTTGAGATATCGCTCATACGCCGGGCCAATCCAAAATCCATCACTTTCAAAACATTGTCGCTGCTGATCATGAGATTGCCGGGCTTTATATCGCGATGGATGATGCCTTGGGCGTGCGCGTATTGCAGCGCTTCCAAGACTTGAATCGTCATGCCCAGCGCGGCGTCTAAAGTGAGATTGTGCCGGTCAGTTTCACGGAGTGTCTTGCCGCGCACGAATTCTAGGATGATGTACGAGAGATTTTGGTCGGCACCCACATCATAAACGGCAACGATGTTGGGATGATTAAGGCGCGCCATCGACTGCGCTTCCAGCAGAAAGCGACGGTTGACATCATCCGATCTTTCGTTGAGAATCTTTATTGCAACTTCGCGCTCGAGCACATTATCGATGCCGCGAAACACCTCGGCCATGCCCCCTTTACCGATGCGCTCAACGATGCGGTAACGGTTGGCTAATACGCTGTCAGGGGCCAAAGCGATGGTCATGTTGTAAAAGCAGCCTTCAAATGGGTAATATCGGTGTTTTTGCTGCTCTTCATGATGCACACGACATCGAAGCGGATGCGATGAAACACCCGGCCGCTATAGGAAAGGTACGTTTGTGCCGCTTTGCGGACGCGGCCTTGTTTGACGGGGGTCACGGCTTCGATCGGCGCGCCGCGAGCCAACGTCCTGCGCAACTTGACCTCCACGAAGACGAGCGTGGCGCCGTCGAGCGCTATGAGGTCGACTTCCCCGCCCCGGCAGCGGAAGTTATGTTCGAGAACGTGATAACCGCGATCGGCTAGGTAGGCGGCGGCAGCACGCTCACCGGCGCTGCCGACGGCAGCGGTGTGGACAGAAAGAACGCGCTTCAAAGTACAGCGCCGGCAAGTTCAAAGTCGAAAGAAGGTTGCAAGACCGGTGCAAATGAGCGGCGATGGATCGGGCTGGGCCCAAGTCGTGACAAGGCAGCCAAATGCTCCGGAGTGCCATAGCCTTTATGCTGGGCGAAACCATACTCCGGATACAAGCTGTCGTACTCGCACATCCAGCTATCGCGATGCACTTTTGCGAGAATACTTGCCGCGGCTATGACCGCACATTTCGCGTCGCCGTCGATGATCGGCCGTTGGGGGAACAGGCAATGCGGAATGTTTACCGCATCGACGAAGACCTGACAGGGCGAGACACCCAGGCCTGCCAGCGCGCGTCCCATCGCAACTTTCGTTGCAGCGAGAATATTAAACCGGTCGATTTCATCCGGGCTCGCGGATCCGATAGAACAGGCGATGACGCGAGTCCGAATCGCCTGATTGAGCAGCTCGCGCCGAGCCACCGGCACAATTTTGCTGTCGTTGAGAAACTCCAAATAGATAGGCTTGTCGACCACGACCGCGCAGGCGACGACCGGGCCGGCCAGCGGTCCGCGGCCTGCTTCGTCGATACCACAAACGAAGCGAGCGCCGCTTTTCCACGCGTCGCGTTCAAATGAATGAAGGCGGTAGAGCCTGCGGCGCTCCTTCGGCGTCATTGTATTGCTTTAGGATCCTCGAAAGTAAAACGCCCGAACTTGCCGGCGCGAAATTCCTTGATGAGCACGCGCGCAGCGTTGAGGCGGTCCGGTTCGCCGCCGCTTTGAAGCATTCCGTGTCGTCGCGCAAAAGTTTCTAGATCGGCTTCGCCGGAATATTCCGGACGGTGGGCCGCGAGCCACGCGGCGAACTGGGCCGCCACGTGCTCGAAATCGAACGCGCTTTCGGGCAAGATCCCGCAGAGGGCGAGCTGCCAAGCAACTTGTGCATTCGTGATTTTCGGCTCCAGCACGCCGGGAGTATCGAGCACTTCTGCTCGGCTGTCAAGCGGAATCCAACGAACCTGCTTCGTTACGCCGGGTTTGTCGTGAGCCGCTGCGCTCTTGCGGCGAATCAGGGCGTTGATCACTGAAGACTTACCGGTGTTGGGAGCGCCGACAACTGCAATACGAATGCGATTGCGCTTCGATTTGCATGCAAGCAGTGCCGCGCGCAGGCTGCGCAGCGACGCGGCACGCGTGCCCACCGCGCTAAAAGCAGCAGTCCCCGCTTTCTGCAGCGTTGCTAGCCAGGCGCGCGTGAGAGCGGAGTCAGCCAAATCCTCGCGGTTGAGCAGCACAAAGGTTGGCTTGTTCTTGAGGCGGCGGTGTAATTTGGCGACTGCCGTCGACCTTGGTATCCTTGCGTCTCGTACCTCGAGCACGACGTCGACGAGATCGGCCGACTCCAAAACAGCTCGCAACCCGGCTGCCATGTGCCCCGGAAACCATGATGCCGCCGTATTTTTAGTCGACGCGTCGGACATGCCCGAGGGGCCAGATGATGAGCACTGCTTTGCCGACGACGCTTGATACCGGCACCGGACCAAACGAGCGAGAGTCGTCCGAGTCTGCGCGATTATCGCCTATGACAAAAACGGACCCCGCCGAAACTGTCGCCGCCGGCATGTTGCTTTGGTCCACGATGATACTATGATTCAAAGCGAGCGGAACGTTGTTGACCAGCACCACTCCATCGTTGATGGCGACCACATCTCCCGCCAAGCCGATCACGCGCTTGAGGAACAGTTTTGGCTCATCCGACTGCCGGCGCTCAAAGGCGATGATATCGTCGCGCTCGATCGCCGTCTGCCGAACCACAAGTGGTCCCAACCGGATCTCGTAGGCGAGCGTGTTGATCAACACGTGATTGCCGCGCTCGATGGCCGGTTCCATCGACCGGCCTTCGACCTGCGGAAACCGCACAATAAGTAGAGAGAGCAGAAGAACGAGCAGTACGCCTTCGATACTTAGGCGTACGATGCGGCGCACAATCCGACGATGCCGAACCGGACGCTCAAGCTCATCGCGGCTGATGACGCTCACAGCGCTGGACCGTGCCTCTAGAGTACCTTCGAGACTGCGTGGCACGGACAAATGCCTTCCCAATCGCAACAACGGCGACCTGCTTTGCCGGCAAGACGCGTCAGCGAGTGAGCGCTTAGATCAGTTGAGGAGCTTCCCGTCCTTGAACGGCCAGAAAACCAAGAATGCGTGGCCGACAAATTGATCGCGTTTTAGGAATCCCCACAGATGACCATCGTCGGAGTCGTTACGGTTGTCACCCAGCATAAGATAATAGCCGCGCGGCACTTGATCGGGCGCTTGCCACTCGGAGCGCGCTGGCACGACCGCCCGCGATGAGTCTAGCGGGATGCCGTCGACGATGATCTGATAGTCTTTGATCTCAAGCTCGTAGTCGGGGCGGGCAGCGATGTACGGTTCCCGCAGTATTTGGCCGTTGCGATAAACCTGGCCATTATGGATACGGAATCGATCGCCCGGGGCAGCCATGACGCGCTTGATGAAATCGGTCGTACCGAGTGCCGGCGGCGGTTCGAAGACTGCTATTTGCTGGTCTTTCGGATCTTGAAATCTATATTGAATTTCGTTGGCCAACAACACATCGTGGACTTGGAGAGTGGGCAGCATCGAACCCGACGGGATCCAAAAAGTACGCACTACGAAGTGCATGAGGAAAAGCGCGACCACGCCCGCGATGATGAACGCATCGAGGTACTCACGCAGAATGCTGCGCTGCTTTTCGTTGGGTACGGTAACGGGGGCAACCCAAATAACGACCCGCGCCACCCCCAAAATTCCGAGGATGGCGCCGAGGACCACCGGACTCATCCTGGCTGCACTACTTTTTCTCTTTAATTCGCGTCGCTTTGCTGCCGACGCGATCTTGCAAGTAAAATAACTTGGCACGGCGCACAAGGCCACGCCTTAACACATCGATCTTCTCAACGCGAGGCGAGTGGATGAGAAACGAACGCTCAACGCCCACGCCGTGCGCGATCCGCCGAACGGTGAAGCTCTCCGCTAGTCCACCACTTTTGCGCTCGATCACGATTCCCTCAAAGACCTGGATCCGTTCTTTGTTGCCCTCGGTGACGCGTGAGTGGACCTTCACCGTATCGCCGGAAGAGAAATCCGAAACTCGCTTTTTCTTTTGCGAGTCTCCCAAGATATGCGCGACATCCATCGTTTTGATTCCAGACTTTCGAAGCCGCTAAAAAAGCGCCGCCCTCGAGGAGGGATTCGACGCCGCGGCCAGCGCTTGAAAAGATATGAGAACGCCCTACAGTATAACACGCGGAAAAGCTAGGGTTCAAGCCGCGTCCGATACTGTTCTATCACTTCTTGGAGCTGAGGTCTGGGCGTCGCGCCTCGGTTCTCTCCTCGGCCGCCTGCCGCCGCCAGCGCGCGATGCGCTCATGATCGCCGCTTAGCAGTACCTCCGGGACAGCGACGCCACGATAGATGGAGGGCCGGGTATAGTGAGGCCAATCTAGCGTGTCATTTTGGAAAGACTCCGCCGCCGAGCTTTGCGGGTTTATAACCCCCGGTACAAGCCGAGCAACCGCGTCCACGAATGCCAGTGCCGGTATTTCCCCACCGGTAAGGATGAAATCGCCGAGCGAGTATTCGGTGGCAGCCACGAGGTCGAAGAAGCGTTCATCCAACCCCTCATAATGGCCGCAAACAAATATCAAGCGCTCCTTGTAGACCAGCTTCTGGGCGGCCTGGTGGTCGAACCGCGGCCCGGCAGGCGAAGGGACGATTACCGAACAGCTTTCGGGAACGATCAGATCCGAACCTAATAAGCTTTCCAGGCACGACATCAGCGGGTCGAGCCGCATCACCATGCCGGCTCCGCCACCATAAGGTGCGTCGTCCGCACGTTCGCCGGCAGGCACGAATTGCCATAAGTCGTGAAGCCTAAAGTCGACCGCGCCCTTGGCCTGCGCGCGCCCAAGAATGCTTCCGCTGAGAATGGGCTCAAAGAACTGGGGAAACAAAGTGACGATATCTATCTGCATCCACGGGAAGGTTACGCGAATATCCGCGTGAGTACATTCAAAGATGCGATGATGGCGTTTGAGCGCGGCCAGTTTCAGCAAGCTATTGATCTGTTCTCAAGCGCGATCGGGCAAAACGAAAGCGTGCCCCTCGCTCTTTCAAAGCGCGGAGTATGCCGTCTTCGTCTTGGCGATCGTGAGGGAGCACGCGGCGATTTTGAGGCGGCTCTCGGCGCCGATCCACGCTGCACTTCGGCGATCGTGAATCTCGGCAACCTGGCGCTTGAGGCAGGCCTTTTGGATGCAGCCCAGGCTCACTACGAGCAGGCGTTGCGCGTCGACGAAACCTATTCGTTTGCTCACTACAATCTTGGCGTGCTGCTGCGAAAGCGGGGCGATCTCAGTGGAAGCGTTCGGGAACTGCGCCTTGCGGCAAAATACGAAGCGCGACTCGAGGGCGCCAAGAAGCGGTTGGCTTTTTGGAAGAGGCGCTAATGTCACGCGCCGCTTTCGGCGCTAGTTCCGCTTAGGTTCGCCGACCTCTACTACCTCGGCGCTTAAACTCTCGTGTAGGTATTCCATAAGCTGCGGTAGAGTGATGCGTTCCAAAGCGCTGCGCTTGGGCGACGTCTCGTCCTCACCCTCATCCCGTATGTAATATCGCACTTCAAAATCGCCCGCCTCATCTGCGTAGAACACCACGGCGAAACCTTTCGCCGGATTTTCGTCATAGACGCGCAACGCATGTGGGTTCACGATCTCAACCGAATGGGCCGCATTGTGGGCATCATAAAGCGTGATGATCAGCTCGATGCTGCCATCGACTTCGAAACGCCCAATAGTGAACGTATTCTTGACGGAATACAATTGCCGCGTACTGCGCTGGCGCGCCGACATTTCGTAGAAAACACGATGGTGCACGAACCGCGAAATGATCTTTTTCAGGGTGCCGAGCGACCCCACCGTCTCTTCGCGTTGGTTTTTTGTATAGTAAATCTTCAACGAATGCGAAATCCGCCGCTAAGGAGCCAAGGCAAGGGGACATGTAACGCCAAGTACTCGTTCGGCGTTACCATAAATAGGAACCTTCGACGACGATGAAGACTCGCTCTTATGCTTAGTCCCTCAGACACCGCGATTGTCTTTGTGTTGGCATTGCTGTTGTTCGGGCCCGACCAGCTACCAAAGCTAGCCCGTCAACTAGGCGAAGCTATGCGGCATATCCAGAACACGACGCACACATTTATGCAAGAGATGGAGCGAGCCGCTGACACCAACGACCTTCTCAAACCCCTCGATACGAGTGATAGCGCCGGGCGCTACTCGCAGCACGAGGCGATACCGCCGGTTCCCATTGATTATATTGAAACCGAGCCGGCGGAGTCGCCGGTTACGGAGTCGCCAGTCAACGATGATGTTGTGCGATCGACTGCTGATGATGATACGCGGTTGGATGAAGAGACGAGATTAGGTGGCGGTCAGGCCCCATAAGCGCCGCCACAGCACAACAACTTTCCATACATAGTGCACGGTTTCGTCGTAAGGCGGAACTCCGTTGTATTGGTCGACCGCGCCTGTTCCTGCGTTATAGGCGGCGATAGCGTACACGTAACGCTTCTGCATGCTGAGCGCGCCATAGTGCTGGAGATTGCCTTTGAGCGTCAACACGGTGCCGTGGATGTTCTGGTCTATGTCTTGGGAATCGGACACATTATCTTCGGCCGCGGTAGTTGGCATCAGTTGGCCCAGTCCCATGGCACCTGCCGAACTACGGGCAGTGCGATCGAAGGAACTCTCGGTGGCCACAATGGCGACGACTAAACGCGGATCGATACCAGCCGCGTAGGTCTCACGAACGATTGCGACCACGATATGACGCGCTTCAGACTGATCGATGCCCGGATTGAAGTAGCGGATTGCCGCCACGTAAGCTTTCATGGCTACTTCGCTGCTAACCCGATGCCGTGGGGGAGCAACCGCCCCAGACGCCTCAGAAGGCAAAGCAAACGCACTCAGGGCGAAGGCAACACCCAAGTAGACCCCTATAAAACGGCGCATACAGTAGATATCGGAAAACAGGCAGCCCCGCTTAGCCTAATGGCATCAATTACAAACGTGCGTTCGATAGGCTAGATTGGAAATGCGCCGCCGCGAACGACGACGCATAGCGTAGGACAATTCCTAATGGGTTGGAGAGTCGCTAAAATTTTAGCTGCGAACGAACGTCGGAAATTTTCTCTTCGACGAACTTGCCCACGGTCTGGCGGATGGCATGCTTTTGATCTTCTTCGAGCCTGGTGTAGATGAGGTACCCGGCTGACGCGACGACCGCCCCGATGATGCCCGCCAGGAATGTGCGCTTCAAATCGCCGTCGCTATGGTCGTCGTTCGAGTCGGGTGCATCGTTGGAATATCTAGGGTTGAGATCGGTGATGGTATCCATATCATGCTCCTGTGCGTTTCCCGGATTTGGAGATTTTGCGATTCGCGAGCGATGCTCCCGGCCCTGTGGCGCGAACACGTCCGCTTTGCATCTTTATATACCCGGGATAGCTGCGCGCAATCGCTTTGAGTCCCGAAAGCATGGTCTCCAGCAGCGCTTGCGAGCGGGCATTCACCGAACCCCCCAAACGCACGGAGTATCTTGCACCGTCATCTGTGACCGCCGCGCGCTGTTTACAATGCCGGCGCAGTCCGTAGGCCGTGGAAAATATGAGGGCGCTTACCGCAGCGCACACGATGTTGCGGCCGGCGGTCGTAGTTCCGGCATGACCAGAAACGTCAAAGGCGACAATAACGCCGCCCTTGCGCTCGTAATTCACTAGGATAGCCGGGGCGACGCTCCTATGGGAGCGCGATTTTTTCAATGCGCAAGTCGGTCACCGGCTGACGGTGGCCGTAGCGCTTGCGGATGCGCTTCTTCGGCTTATAGTGGAAAACCATGATCTTACGGTCTTTGAATTGGCGTACGATGCGCGCGGTCACGCTGGCTTTGGCCACCAGCGGCGATCCGACCAAAAAATCGGTGCCGTTGTGCGCGAAAAGCACTCGATCGAAAACGATCTCGGCGGCTGCGTCTCCGGCGACGCGATCGAGGCGAACCACGTCGCCTTCCTTAACCTTAAGCTGTCTTCCATTGGCTTCGATGACGGCGAACATCAGGTTTAACAAGCCTTTCTACGAGGGCAAATGGTACTGTAACACACGCCGACCCGCCCGTCAAACCAGACTTGTCCCAGGCCAAACGAATAC
>JRHI01002974.1_pt1 | contig 10697 bp, 6 predicted proteins | sample 215371 | NCBI WGS metagenome assembly JRHI01 (sample SAMN02929681, study PRJNA255918) | sediment metagenome | biome: cave system; feature: Ice Cave; material: Sediment; isolation source: sediment from deep within a dark volcanic ice cave with no known source of... ... | reverse complement strand
AAATCGTGTAAGGTGAATAGCCTTCGTGGGTTCGAATCCCACCTCCTCCGTCTAACACTACATAAGGCCAACTCAATCATCTTTGATGTAACATGCGAATCGCAGCCTCCACAGACTCACTTCTCCTTGCAGCCAGTCCTGCGACTCTGTGCAAGGTGGCTCTGTTCTGTTCAGCACAGGGAGTATGCGTTGGCTCCCACATATTGTTTATATACAAATTTACTGGTGGAATAGAAAGTAATAGAGGGATTGACTCGAGGTTGCGGCTGGCCTCATTATAGATGATAGTGACTTTCAAGTAGTACCAGACATAAGCAATTGCCCTATCGTCAAGGTTCTGCTCAATGCTCAATTGGAAACGATCTACATCATCGGGTCGTAACCATTGCGCAAGTTTGACGAGCTTGCTCTGGCCCTTTAGCTTAGGTGAAAGCTCAACATCGTAGTCACCCGTCACCATCACGAAGGAGCGAGGGATGTCTTCATCCTCTTCATAGCAGTTGTAAAACTCAGCAACATCGAGTACCTCTATTCGGGCAAGTGTTGGTAGTGCAACCTGAGAACCTGCATTATGCAATGTGATATCTAACATTGGAGCTTCGTTGTCTTCGCGGATATAGACATCTATCAGGCGCAGGTCCTCCTTTTTTTCAACAGGAATAGATTGCTGGATATCGAGTTTGGCTAGTACTTCAAACGCGAAGGCACTGGCATGGCGTGCCGCCATAACCTGAGAACCCTGGCTGTCTGATGTACGTTTGTTATTAAGCAGATCAGAAATGCCACGTATAACTAGAGCCTGTAGAGGCTCATTCGCGTGGGTTGCTTGGAGAAAACCGCGGCCTTCCATTTCTACGGCGAGCGCATCACCATAGGTAGCTTTTAGGAAATTAAAGATATCAGAGTGAGTCGAGGCCACGACTTTCTCTCCTGCCGCAATAGGCCCAACAAAAGCATGAGGGGAAGATGCCGCTGCTTGAGTAGAAATTTGCGTACCCACCACCCTCTGTAGCCAATCTGCCTTGCGTGCTTCAGCTCGTGCTCGCTGTATCAGACGATGGCTTGATTCACCCACATCAGGTCGGGGCAGAAACTTCGCCTTCGCTACCTTCCCTGACTCGTAGCCGTAGACCTTTGTTGCTGCAACGACATCTCCGACTGCAACATCCTTAATACCACCCGCTATCCCGACAAAGAGGGCAATATTCGGTGTAAAGTAGGCGATGGCACGCTCTGCTTCAGAAGCTGCCGACGCGTTTCCGGCTCCAATTTGTACAATCCCTATCTCCCATTGCCATGCTCCAGCGGTGAAGGTTCCTCGCTCGTAGATAGTACCTTTATGAACTTCTTCGTGCAAGTCGCTTAAATGAGCACAAACCGCCTCGTATTCAACTTCAAGGGCGGTGAGTATGACGGCTCGTCCTCGTGCCAGTTCGTTTCTTTGCATATCGATCTCCTAGCCAAAACAATTAATTCGTCGGGGGAACAGGCGTATTCGTACTAGCTGAGCGCGTTTTATCGAGTACGAAACCGAGCACAGAGCCAAGCATGAAGCCAGTAGCAGCCCCGATAACGACTGAGGTACCTATGTCTGGCAGCAATATACAGACAAGAGCTATGAGCAAACCTAGTGCGATAGGGATACCCCAGAGTACCAAGGGAGCTATATTTTCGATACGTGTCTGTGTATTTCCTGCCCGCTGAGCATGTATTACTGTCGTTGACACGATTGGGCGTACTGCTAGCACAAACAGTAGTGGCACCAGGGGGAAGAAGAGCCAGTCAAGACTGATATGCGCCGCAAGAGCTGCACTCAAGCCTCCGAATACAGCCAAGCTCACAAAACCTAAAACACAACCTGCTCCAGCACGCTCCTCCATGGGTTTCTCGCGCTGCATACTTTGTCGGATGGTAGGAAGCGTCTCACCCTGAACCTGAATTGTGGTTGGTCCATCCGCTCCAGGGGTGATGTAGTTGATGTTGAAGTCAACGCTGTATTTCTCACCGAAGGGACGGGTACTTGTGTCTATGGTAAGCGTGATTGGCTGGTTGACCCCAAATTGTGCTGGTTGGGCATTGGCAGCTTTGTCGTTCGTTGCTACGCGTGCCGCAAGGGGTCGCAATCCCTCATCACCATGATTACGCGGCATGACCACAACACGCGCAGGTACTCCTCGACGCGCTATTCCAGCCCAGAAGGGTGCTCCTCGTTGCAGCATAGGCTGTGGAGAAGTGGGTTCAAATACAACACGCGGCGGAAGAGGCTGCACATAAACCACCACCTGAATAGATTGTTCGATGACGTTTATTTGATTTTCCATGCGTAGCACTAAGAGTGCGCTATGGTTCGCGTTGCGCTGAAGCTTACTCACATTGAAGAAGATCGGAATCTTGATTGCTGATGGTCCAATGGCAGCTTCAGTTCCCAGCGGCATCAACGCGAAATGTCCTGAACGGCTCCCTTGCACAAAGGTGAGCCAGTCGGTATGGCTTTCTATAGTGCCAAATGCACACCCTCGTACACCTTCATGTTCCACAATCAGTTCGGTGCGTGCGGGCAAGTCTGAGATAAAACTACCAGCATCGAATATTTTCCCATCAAAAGTTGAATTGTGTATACCAACTCTAGGACGCTCTGTATGAGGGTCCAGGATGTTGATACATCGCTCAATTCCCTCATTGATATCCATGCGTTGTTTTCGGTCGGGGGAGACTGCCTTAATGATATCCCCTACGTGCTCTGCTAACCTCTTACGATTAGCTACGAAGGTCAAGTAACTGATGAAGCCGTGTGTTTCATCGGAGGTATCGGTGATCCAAGTGCGTGCACTGGACCATTCCGCATCCAGCTTCATAGCGGTGAGACGAAGTGTATAGCCCGGTATTTCTGTGTCAAAGTCTTCAAGTGGTTTAAAGAGAAATGGTATACGTAATGGATCATCAAGTCCTTCATCATCGGCTGGCTCGTAATCCGCTGTTTGACTCCGCCTCGATGCCGCTAGTTGCTGATCATATGCCGCACGGGCCTCGTCACCAGAAAGAAGAAAACGTTCAATGGCAGGTACAATCTCGTTCATCGCAGAACGAGCCTTACTCATCGAGAAAGGATTGGTCATTTTCTCTTCCAGCTTTGCGCGATAATCGGCAAGAGCAACCTGGATTTCTAACGAAGAGGCATTTTCTGCTACACCCAACAATTCATAGTAATTGTCAAATGCCCCTTGAATGTTGAATGCCATATGTTAAGCCCTCCCTGGCGGATTCAGCAGGTCCTTGTGACGCTCACGTAAGTACTTCTCGCTGCGATAGCGAACAGTGGCAACGATACAAGCAATAATAAAGGTGAGTATACCGATCATGATACCGCCACCGCCAAGATAACAAGCGTTGAAAACAGAGGAGCTATCAGGGCGTTGCAAGGCCTGACCGATTGCATTACCGCCCTGATTCAGTGTCAGAAGCACAATAACCAAGGCCACTGAGAACCAGAACATCCACGTGCGAAATTGTGAGGCACTCAGCTTTTCAGAGTAATTCGCGTGCCCTTTACCATTGCCAACACCAAAACCGACCAAGCCAGTGATAGCTCCGACGATCAGGGGAAACTTATTACCAAGCGTATAGGGATCACCAAGTGGTCGTAAAAATGCGATGGTGCCTATTACCACCATTTGCACACAGGAACCAAATGAAACGGTATTTGGTGCTTGGGAAAAGTATGCAAGAGGAACCATAGCTGGAAAAAGCAGGTAAAACAGGAAAGCTAGCAGCGCACCAGCTGCAAAATTCCAGGCCAACCCAACGAAACCACCGCGTAATCCCCAGAGCCAGAGCCTACCGCGCAATCCCCGCAAGAAGCTCATCATTTCGAGAATGATCGGAAATTTTTGTATTGTTGGTGGCTGTCCATATGCTCCTGCCCTAGACAGCACAAACGAACGCTTATATTCTTGACCACGGTTGAGCATGGGCAAATTTATGAGGGAGATAGGTAATGTTGCGGGCATAGTGCTATCGCCCGGCCTTCCCGCTATATGAGCGGGTTTATTATTATTGAAGGTAATCCAGGACGGTTCCGTTGCAAACGGAGGCTGCTCAAGTATCAAATCAATGCTCGTGAAACCGCGTGTGGTATTTGTAACTTTGATAGTAATATTACGGTGAGGAATTTCACGGTCCCAGCGATGAAGTGCATATTCTCCCTCAGTACCATCGAAGGTAACAACCAGGTGTGGTTTTGTCAGCGTTGGTAGAGCGTATTCTAGTAGCAGTTCTAGTCCAACACCACGTTCTTTGCCTCTTTGAGCATATCCTGCTACTGCTGCTTTGTAGTAAGCTTGAATCCCTGGAACACCTTTTGATTGTTCCAGCCAATAGCAGAGCGAACCATCATAGAGGTGGCGCTCGCCAAGCCACCAATGGATGTCACATTGTCGAGCAAGTTCTTGTGGTGTAGAGGCTGATGGTGTACTACTGAGGGGCTGCCAAACATCTTTGCTATACAAGCGAAAAGGACGCGTCGGCACGAGACAGTAGAGTGCTTCATTGAAGGCACGAAAATTTGAAAGTGCTTTCAAACTCTGATAGTAACGAATTTTACCAGCCAGGGCGCGGTCCTCAACTTGATAGGTAATCCAATGCTGTAATTGTCCTGAACGAAGATAGCGTTCGCCGTCGGCCCAGCCTTCGCGGCTTTCCTCGCAGGCATTCCAGAATTCTTCAATCTTATATACGAGGCGTCCCCCTACTGAGAGGGCTTGCCCTGAGTGGCGACCGGGTTTCAAACTATTTCGATATTCCTCAAACTTTTCCGGATCCTCCACTTTTTCCTGCCACTCGTGAAGCTGTTCTATCTTTTGGGTGCGCTCCAGTGAATCTTCTTCTTCACGAAGTAATTGCCTCATCCGTTGCGCGATACCTGTTTCTATCTCTCCTAGAGAAGCCGTTATTGGTAGATTGAGCAGGGCAAAGATACTATTGGGTGGCAGGCTGCTCGTGAGGACTCTGGTCCCGAGCAGGCTCGTCACTGGTGAATCGGGCCGAGGTGTTTCTGCCGCTGCACCGTTGAACCATTTGATCTGTTTGCCACTCTGTTCTACCTGTTGCCGACAGGTATGGCAAATGTACAGGTGGTTTTGCATCTCATAGAGCGTCACGTCTGCTGCGGGAGATCTGCCGCACTTGATACAGCGAATGTCAATTTGTAGGCCACTAACATCTACCATGGCTATCCTGCCTTTCAATACAAGCCCAACTACAACCGAACGAGCAGAGGAGGAGTTCCACGCGTGGCTATCACCGCCTCCATAGGCTGCAAACGATACATACGCACACGTTGACGGGATGATGCTCCTATCAACGAAGCGGCATGTTCTTGTGCGGCCATGGAAGCATTCGCTGTAAGAATGGTCACTCCAGCCTTGTTTGTTATTTCTGCGTGGAGGAGCTCTGGGCAATCATCAATGCACATCGTACCTACTCCTGAGTGAGCAATGACTTGGGCAAGAGCCGCCATAGGTGACACGTGTGTTGCCTGCGCGGAAGAACCGCTTTTATCTCGCGCTGCACTGAACAATGTATGAGCATCCACCAATGCTATGAAACCTCGTATTGACTGTGTGATGGTTGGTGGTGTTGTAAAAGCAAGTGCGAGCCAAGCCCAGAGGCAACTACGCAGTAATGTGGTGCTACTATCGCTACCCAACCAGCCAAACTCTATGACCGTTGGTTCCAACGTAGCAATGGTTGATACATATGGCGCATCACAGAGATTGGGTGCTGTGACCATCAGGTCTCGCAGCGCAAGCACACAGCCTGCCCGCAGAGCAGTAGCAGTTTGTGGCGGTACATCTGCTTGCTGGGTAACGGCTTCAATCTGGAAGGCTAAAGTAGTAAAATCAATAACTTGCCCAACGTTTCCATTGATCCATCCCGCCGCTTCATATGTTTTCAAAAATGCACGACGTAGCAAGCCACCAGACGCGAAATCCAGACCATAGACGGTCATAAAGACACGCACCATTGTATCTATGAACTTCGCAAGCGGAATGCCCGGAGGGGGAAGCAACGGATGGAAGTTCAGATTCAGTGCATGGAATTCCGCGTCAACTAGGACGTGACGCACCTGTAACCGCGCCGCGGTACGCGCATACGAACTATCTGTTCCACCGAGCAGTATCCAGGGAATACTCGCTGCTTTAGCCTGGTTTAACAACTGCTGCAGGACACGCCCTCGCACTTCGCTCGCTTCCCCAAACACCTGTGTCAAGCCAGAAAATGCGGCAATTGGTAGCAAACAGGGAATTCCTGTTGGAACACCACGATCCAGTATATCGCCCAGCACAAAGCTAAAGGCAGGGCTACTTGATGTTGAGGCAGGAGGGGCAAATGGTTCATCACGTACATCCAACCCCGCCAATCCTCCACTGCTGGGCGCGACGGGCAGACGGAACGCACCCGATACTTCCAACACGGTCGCAAGTTGACGTAGACGAACAATAGCGGGTGATTGCTGAATCAAAGAAGAGATGTTCCAGCGCACGAACTCTAACCACTGCAAATTAAAGAGTGCCCAGCGAAATTCGTTGGCATTGCTTGCCTCTACACGTGTCCAACGACTCGGATAAGCATTGCCAGCATTCGCCATCACTTCCGAGCCAAGCGCTTCTATCAAGTTCATCTGTGCCACAGGATCACCAATCACCTGCAAGCGGACAGTTAATAGACTACGACATTCACGTTTGAGTGTGTTGAAGACCTGCATGCCCTGCTCGGCATGAGCGCGTGGATACGCGTCAAACACATCATTCTTTAAGTCGTGCATGACATCAGCAAGCGGATTGTTGTCCTGGATCTGCCCATTGGCAACTCGCTCAAACCACTGTGCATGCTCATGCAAAATCAGTTCTTCCTGGTCTGTCAACCGCTGTGGACGAATGGTGATAGCAACAACACATATCTTATCTTGGTGAGTCATCGTCTCAAAAAGGCGTGCCATCGCCGAATAGTCCAGTGCTGGCACGAAGGGATGCGGAATGTAATCATGCGCGTGATAGACCCCACCGATATTGCGCAAGGTAGGCCAATCCTCGTATTTGCGCAGTTCGACAATACTCGCAAAGTTGGTAAGATTTTGAAATGGAATGGGTTCATACCATTCTTGGAAACTGCGCGTTTGCATGCGCTCTGTTGCAACATCTTCACTCACAGGTATCAAGGGATAGGAAAAGGGAACTTCACGCGGAAAAACGGCACTGAATTTCTCCCATAGCTCTAATGCTAACTTGCGCGACATCTGCTCATTAGGATGAAAGGTCTTTCCAAGAAATCCAATATCTACTTTTGCTAACTCGCCTAACTGTGGCCTAGCAATAAGGCGTAGCTCAAATGTGGAGAGATTGTCACGGCACTGGGCGAGGTCATACAGGAATCGTACCTGTCGCTGCACGGCTCGTGAGATACGATTCGTTGCTTCCGCGTCAAAGTCGCGGTCATCTCTGCTCACATGCGCAGGAATGAAAGGAACCTCCGCGGCCCAGAGCGTATGAAAACCGTAAATCGGGTCAGCTACAGGTCCCTCTACCGGAATCATTTGCGGTCGGTCTACTAATACCACGCCTCTTGGCGATGTAAAAAGATGTGGTTGATGAGATAATTGCATTATATAGCCCTCTTCGCTTATGGTGTGTTGTCATCGATCTCGCGCACTATCTCAACCAGCATCGTAGTAGCACTCCATGTCCTCACAACGTTAGGAGTAATAGGACTCAAGGCATTAGCCGTAGGCATACGTACTTGTACGCGTGGTGGAACTGCTGGATAGCTCGCTGGACAGGAGAATACCACTGTAATGTAGCCATTAATACGCCGCACAAAGACCTCTAGTGTCCACTCCTCCGTGCCGGGAAGCGGTTGACCATAGCTATCAAATGTTGGTGTAAGCTGACCTCTACTAGGACATTCAAATCCTGCTGCTTGTAACGCACTAAGCTCCTGGTCCTGTCGGGCAAGGTCAACTGAGAGATCGTCAACAGGTAAAGAAGGATTTGGTCGGATTGGTCCAGTCTGATCACGCAATGGCGAGAGTGAGCCAGAGATTGCTCCTGGTCCAGGCATAAAGTTCCTCATCCCTGTATTTCCCGCGGGCTGTTGTGGAGGATTGAGATATCCCATAGTAGACTGTGGCGTTGCACCGATTTGAGCCTGTGGGTCACGCAGAGGTTGTACGCTGACACCGGGGTTAAGTCCTGCCGCCACCATCATCTTACGCAGATCAGCATCACGTTCGAGCAATTCCTTCCCTATAGGACTATTTTGCAGTGCAAGTAGTGATGGGGCAATACCTAGAATACTCCCTTGATCTGCAAAGGAGCGGGCGGCTTCCGTATCACGCTGCCTATTGGCCTGTGCCTCCACCAGTTCTCTATGGACCCGCTCGACCTGCTGATACATTGCTACCATATTGCGGTCTTGTAATGTATTAGGTTGTATCTCGGTTACATAGACCTCCTCCACTTTCATGCCAATGAGGTCCACCATATCATTTCTTCCACCTTGTAAACGGTTCTTTACGCCGTCGCGGAGTGTCGTCGCCCAATCACCAAATTGATCGTAGGGAAGTTTGCCGATCATTTCGACAATCATATTCTTGAGCGAAGCAAGGAAAACAGAGAGCGGTTCTTCATATTGAAGGAATTTCTGGATATTAGATATCTTACATGAAAGCTCCAATGTGGCTACGACTGTGCAACCAAGATCAACACCAGCTGCACTTTGCGCCTCTCTAGGCATGGAAGGTCCTCTGACACGCCCCTCGAAGGTGAATTCGAGATGGACGATACGTAAATTAATACGCTGGGCTTTCCATCTATGCCATAGGCTATTCCACAAGACATGAGGACCTGCCGGTAGTTGGTCGTATTGCACACCATCACGATAGATCTGCCAGATCTGACCTGCCTCTACCTGGGCGCGATACCATAAGCGAAATTTAAACCTTGGGTTAAGATCGCACTCCTCAAGAAGAAACATCTTATAGTGCTCTGTGATGTCCATAATCTTATGATCAGCTTGCTTTGCCATGATAACTCTATCCTTTCTGCTGTAGGCAGCAGAATGCATCCTACGTGCGACTCAGCACTCCAGGGAGGTCTCTGCCATCAACGTTTATTTGCACCTGTACCAGCCCATTCTGATCTTGCTTCATCACTACCGTCGCTCGTGCTCCTGATGGTGTTCCTGATGGGAGCGTAAGTGCAATCTCCCCAAGCCGATCTTTAGGCTGCAATTGTGAACCTTCACCTTTATAGACAGCAATTGGCGGAAAAGTGGTGCTAGAACCAACAATACGTACTGCGAATGATTGACCCCATTCATCGAGTGGATCACCTGGGTGCAACATGACCAGTTTTGTAGCTTCGCCTGTAGGACTTTTAATAGCGATACCGACCGGATAACTGACGCAATCGATCACGATTCCGCCTTCCTCAAGCATCAGTCCTGGTTCTTCGCTATAGGCTGCTTGGTAAGCTGCCCCCAGGGCAACGCTTAAATCTAGATTGAGACTCGTTTCGGGCCGACGACCAAAAAATTGTGCCAGCATCTCTTGAACGGCGGGAATGCGTGACGAGCCACCACAGAGAAGGACGCGGTCGATGTCAGTAGATGTTTTCTTTGCACGCTCAATCGCAACCTCAACGGCAGTTTGTAGCTGTAGCACAAACAGACTAATCGAACTACTAAACTGCTTCCGCGTGACCACCAAATCTACTGCTTTCCCCTCTTTAGGAGCTAGGCGAATTGTTGTTGTCTCTACATCGCTTAGCGCACACTTGGCTACTTCTGCTGCTACAACAAGCCTATCAATAGAAAGACTATCATCCGGGTAGGCCATCCCAGCTTCGGTTCCGTAGCGTCTACGGAGGTCAGCCGCCAACTTGTTAGTAAAGTTTATTCCGCCAAGTTCCTCAATTCCCTTCGTCGCTACTACTCGCGATGGCCCTTCACCAATCTGGAGAATGGTTGCGTCAAATGTACCTCCACCCAAATCAAACACGAGGGCGGTACCTGGCTTTGTCTCCTCGCTATGTGTGTATGTGAGTGCGGCGGCGCTCGGCTCGTTGATAATCTGAAGCACATGCAAGCCAGCCATCTCCGCTGCTTCTTTAGTCGCGCTACGCTCACGGTCCCCAAAATGCGCTGGCACCGTAATCACTGCATCCAGTACTGCGAAGCCCAGGCGAGCAGAAGCATCACGAGCCAATTTGGCGAGAATAGCCGCCGAGACTTCAATGGGTGTCGTACGATGCCCGTTGGAGATAAGCCCGCCCAGAGGCGGATTGCCAATCATACGCTTCACGCCACGGATAAGCGCCGTGGTGAGCCGCTCTCGCTCGCTTCCTTCAGCCCGTTCAACGAAGTCCAGGGCTGGTTGACCAACAATATAGTTGCCATCTTGCCAGACCGCTACGGATGGCGTCGTCAGTTTGTCTTCCGCGTTGAGTATAGCCTGTGCCTCATGATGGTCGTCAACAATAGCTACTGCAGAAAAAGTGGTCCCTAAATCGATTCCGACAGCTCGTCCCATCACATCCCCTTTCTGGGTACCCCTGCCATTTCAAGCATGGGGAAGAAAGAAAGCCCCTTGCGGGGGGAGAGCCAAATGTGCGGTTTGACTCTCCGTGCTAGAGATGGCTAGC
>JRHI01002973.1_pt1 | contig 10697 bp, 11 predicted proteins | sample 215371 | NCBI WGS metagenome assembly JRHI01 (sample SAMN02929681, study PRJNA255918) | sediment metagenome | biome: cave system; feature: Ice Cave; material: Sediment; isolation source: sediment from deep within a dark volcanic ice cave with no known source of... ... | reverse complement strand
TCGGTGAGCAGGCCGAGGGCCCGCTCGAAGTAGGGCACCGCGTCCTCGAAAGCCAGATCGGCGACCGCCTCGTGACCGGCGGCGATGTTGTAGTCGATCGCCTTCGGTGATTCGCCGAGCGCCACCGCCTGCGTGAAGTGCTGAGCCAACGTGGCGGAAGCCCGCTCAGGCCCGGCCAGGTCCTCGATCGCCGCGCCGACGTGGGCGTGCAGCTGCGCGCGCCGCGCGGTGCCGAGCCCGGCATAGAGGGCCTGGCGGATCAGCGCGTGCGAGAAGCTGAACCGACCGAGCCGACTCGGACGGGCCGCGACCAGGCCGGCCTCTGTCGCCCGATCCAACGAATCGAGGACGATCTCGACGGGTTCCTCGGCCGCCCGGCTTAACAGCTCCGCGTCGAACTCGGCGCCGATGACCGCGGCCACACTGAGGACCTCGGCGACCGCGTCGGGCAGGCGCCGCAGCCGGCGGCCAACCACCTCCCGGACACTCTCCGGCGCGTCGCGGGAGCCCAGGTCGACCGGAACGCTCTCATCGGGACCGGGCATCGACTTCGTCTCGGCGAGGTGGCGCAGCATCTCTTCGAGGAAGAACGGGTTGCCCGCCGTCTCGTGGTGCAGCGCGGGAGCAAGCTGGGTGTTGACTCCCGATCCGGCCAGGCCGCGGACCATCTCCACGCTCTCGGACTCCGAGAGACCGACGAGCGCCAGTCGGGTGACGAAGGTCTCACGGCGCAGGTCGCTGAGCAGGTCCGTGACGGGATGGCCCCGCAAGAGCTCGACGTCTCGGTAGCAGACCACGATCAGCAGGGCTGCGTCCCACGCCGACCGCACCAGGTGACGCAGCAGGAGCAGGGTCGGCTTGTCGGCCCAATGCAGGTCGTCGAGGACAAGGACCGCGGGTTGCGTCGCGGTGATTCCGGTGAACAGCATCGTGACGGCTTCGAAGAGCCGGTAGCGGTCCGCGTCCCGAGCATCGCCGAGACCTCCGAACGTCGATGGCTCGGGTCCGCCAGCCGACGGCGGCGCGAGGTCCGGGATGAGACCGGTGAGTTGCGGGAAGACCCGTGCGAGGTCGCGCTCGACACCGTGGAGGCGCTCATGGAGCGTCGACGGAGGGCACGCCGCCACGTACGGACGAAGCGCCTCGACGAACGGTTGGTACGGCACGACCGCCTCGTCATCGCAGCGGCCATACAGCACCGCGCCTCCCCCACCGTGGGCTCGCTCGGCGAGCTCAGCCGCCAGCCTGGTCTTGCCCATCCCGGGCTGGCCGGCGATCAGCGCGACCCGAAGAGCGCCGCCACTCGCCAGTCGCCATTCCTCCTGGAGCTCCTCGAGCTCTCGGCGCCGCCCCGCGAGCGCGCCGGTGCCTTGAGCGAACCGCGGCAGCACCAGCGGGACGCGGCTCGGGAACGCCGCTAGCGACGCGAGGGCCGGGAACTGCGCCGGCAGACCGGAGATCGTGAGCTGGTACACCCGCTCGCTTCGGGTCAGTCCCCGCAGCTGGTGCTCGCCCAAGTCCACCAACCCCAGCCCCGCGGGCAGCACGTCTCGGACCCGCTCGGCACACGACCCCGAGAGCACGACCTGGCCTCCGTGGGCCAACGCCATCAACCGACTCGTCAGGTTGACCACCGGGCCGTAGTAGTCCTCGTCGCGACGCTCGGCTTCACCCGTGTGCAAACCCATACGGACCCGCAACATCACCGACTCGCCCCAGTCCTCCGCGGTCAGCTGCTCCTGGGCGACTCGGGCGGCGAGCACCGCATCCACCGCCTCCCCGAAGGTGGCGACCAGGCCGTCACCCGTCGTCTTCACGACGTGCCCACGGCTGGAGTGCACCGCCTCGCGCAAGATCGCGTCGTGTCGAGCCAACGCCCGACCCATGTCGACCGGGTGCTCGTCCCACAGCGAAGTCGAACCTTCAAGGTCGGTGAACAAAAAGGTGACCACCGCCGACAGACGCGGGTCAGGTTCGGGAAGTGGTCCCGGCGCCGCCCCGTCCCCGCTGGCGCGACCGCTCAGCGGGTCATCGCGCCGCTGCGGCATCGTCCGCTCCCCCCCGGTGGCGAGCCAACCATGCCAACAACGCTAATCACCACCCGTCTGTCATCCGGCTAGGTGGGCCGCTGCAGCGTGGTTCGCTCCCCCAGGGTGCCGCCGGCCTCCACCGCGCGGACCTGCGGGTCGTCGGCTCACCATGCAGGCCGGACCGGCCACTCGTTAGGGTCCCAACTGTCGAGACGCACAGCGTCGATGGGTCGCGGCCGCATCGGACGCCGCGGCTCCAGACCACAACCGTCGGCGAGGGGTCCGGTGGCACAGAAGACGATGAGAGCCTGGCGAACTCACGAGTACGGCCAGCCCCGCACGGCCCTCCAGCTTGATGACGTCGACATCCCCGAACCGGGCGACGGAGAGCTCCGAGTCCGCGCCCTGGGAATCCCGCTCAACTTGAACGACCTCGAGCGCATCACCGGCGGAAACATGATGGTGCGACCGGAACTTCCGTACAGCCCCGGCATGGAAGTGATGGGTGTCGTCGATGCGTGCGGCCCCGGTGCCGAGACGCCGAAAGGGACACGGGTCGTCGCGATCACCCGCGGCGCGCACGGCGGGTTCGCCGAGTACTCCATCTGTCCCGCGGTCTCCGCGTTCGAGATGCCCGATGACATCCCGCTCCCGGACGCCGCCGCGCTGTTCTTCCCGTTCCACCTCGCGTGGCTGGGGCTCTTCGACCGCGCCGACCTGCAAGCCGGCGAGACCGTGCTCATCCACGCCGCCGCCGGCGGTGCCGGTTCGGCGGCGGTCCAGCTGGCGGTCGATGCGGGAGCGCACGTGATCGCCACCGTGGGATCGGACGACAAGATCCCGATCTGCCGTGATCTTGGGGCCGAGACCATCATCAACTACCGCAAGGATGACTTCGCGAAGGTCGTGATGGAACAGACCCTGAACAAGGGTGTCGACGTCGTGTTCGACAACGTCGGCGAGGCGGTCATGGCGGACTCCATGAACTGCGTCGCCTACAACGGCCGCTACGTGATGATGGGCTTCGCCTCGAACAAAGTCGTCGCCGACGAGAAGCTCATCGTGCCGCGGCGAATCGCACTAGGGAACTTCAAGCTGCTGGGCGTCCTGCTGTCCTATGCCGATTCCGACCGGTCGACCATGATGAAAGTCGCAGCCGGCTGGAACCTCCCGCCGAACGAGCTCGGGGCCCAGATCAATCGCCAGATCATCGACATGGTGCGAGCCGAACGAATACGAGCGGTCGTGGGAAGCGTCGTCTCGTTCGACGACGTACCCGCGGCCGTCGAAGCCATGGCCAGCCGAGCGACCATCGGCCGGACCATCGTGAATCTCTACGACGGCTGAAGCGCCCGCTCGATCCGCCTCGTGCGGGCGACGCCGGGACAGCGAGCCACCTGGCGGCGAGCGATCCTTGACTCGGGTGGCGAGAAGCCTGGTTCAGACGCGCAGGGCGTCGTCGTCGACTTGCGCCGCCCGCTCATAGGCGCGGGAGAGGCGGCTTCGAGCATCGTCGACCTGAACTTGAGTGAGGTTCTCGACCACCAGTAGGTGTCGAACCGCGTCACTCGCCTCGCAAAGCTCACGGTGCGCGGCGACGAGTTCTGCTTTCCCGGTCATCACGTCATTCATCACGTTGAACCCTACTCGTCCTGCCGTTGGAGCGTCCCAAGGGCCACGGTTTCCTCTCCGAGGCCCAGTCGCACTGGAGAGACCTCCTGATTGTCGACCGAACACCGGCTCGGGTTGAGCACCGACGTTCGGACCCAACACGAGCCGCGGAGAATTCTCGACGGTCATCGGGCGCTTGATCTCGGTCGCGGTGGCATGATCGACGGATGGCTGATGCTCCCTGGCAGGGCGACGCCTGCTCCTTGGTCGACGCGTTCCGGAGCGGTGAGCGGTCGCCCGTGGAGGAGCTCGAGGTGAGCCTGGCCGCCATCGACGGCAGCGAGTTGAACGCGTTCTGCTTCCTCGACGTCGACCGAGCCCGGGCCGCGGCCACCCAGGCGGATATCTCGAAGCCGTTCGGCGGCGTTCCCGCCGGCATCAAGGAGCTCGAACCCGTCCAGGGTTGGCCGCAGACCGAGGCGTCGCTCGTGTTCAAAGACCGCACGGCCAGCTACACCGCGGTTCACATCGAACGACTTCTCGACCGCGGCGGCGCCGTGCCCGTCGGTCAGACCGCGGCGAGCGAGTTCGGCGGACTCAACGTCAGCGTCAGCCGGCTCCACGGCGTGACGCACAACGCGTGGCAGAACGGCCGAACCGCCGGGGGATCCTCGGGGGGCTCGGCGGCGGCCGTGGCGGGTGGACTCGTCACGCTGGCGACGGGCGGCGACGGTGGCGGGTCGATCCGGATCCCCGCCGGCTACAACGGCCTCCTCGGAATGAAGGGGACGTTCGGGCGCATCCCGCGGAGCCCTCACGCGTACACCCGGCCCAACACGGTGGTGCTGGGCAACGTCGCTCGATCCGTCCGCGACGCCGCCCGCTACTTCGACGTCTGCAGCGGCTATCACGCCGCGGACCCGTCGACGCTCCCGAACCATCCGGGATTCGAGGCCGGACTCGGCACGCATGACCTCAAGTGCCGGCGAGTGGCGGTCGTCCCCAACCTCGGCGGCGTACCGCTCGACCCCGGTGTCGAGGAGCACGTCCGAGCCGAGGCCACAGCCCTGATCGCGTCGACCGGCATGGTGGAAGTCGACCTCCGCGTCGAGCCGCCGAACGTCACCGCCCAGTGGATGATGGGAAACACGGCAACGCTGCTCGCCGATCTCGGGGACCGATGGCCGCGCTGCGCGTCCGACATGACGCCCGACGTCGCGTTGGCGCTGTACATGGCCGAGTCGCTCTACAACCTGGAAACGGCCGCGGTCGCAGAGACGTTGCGGATCGAGCTCAACGAGACCATGGCGGCCGCGTTCGAGCGCGTCGATTTCGTGATCGCCGCCACCAATCCGGGCCCGGCCTTTCCTGCCGAGGCCGAGCAGAGCAGCCGCGAAGAGAGTTTCATCGACTGGGCGAAGTCGAGTGGCCCGGCGCTGTACGCGTTCCGTGGCCTCCTCTTCGGGACGCGCCTCGCCAGCGTCGTCGCGCCCAAGCTCCCGAGCTTCCTTATCAGGCACGCTGCTCAACGGTTTCCTGAGCTTGCCAACATGGGTGCGCTGACGATCAGCTCGAACATCTATGGGAACCCGGCCATCTCGATCCCCGCCGGCACCGTCGGCGGTCTCCCCATCGGGATGCAGGTCCTAGCCCGCCACCACGCCGACGAGCTCCTCTTCGACGTGGCCCTCGCGGTCGAGCGCGACCGTCCGTGGCCGGTCGTTGCACCGAGCGTCAGCACGCCGACCAACTGAATGACGCCCTGGCCGCCCTCCCGACGACCGCGTCGTGCCCTCTGTCGCGTCAGGCTGCCTCAACCCTGATGGGGAGGCTTTCGTGACGCCGTATCCACAGGTTGTCGACCCAGCGCGGCGCCGCGTTGTCATCCAGGCTGAGCGTTGCCGGTGAGGCCAGCGCCCGATCGAGCTGGCGCTTGACCCACGCAAGCATGCCGCTCACGTCTGATCCGATCTCCACCATCTCGCCGAGCCGCACTCGTCCACTCTTCAGGCGCGACGCGCCGAGGACCCATCGCTGGAACTGATCGACGTCAGGGTCGCGGAAGCCGATGACGCGCTCCGCCATGACCTGCATCGGGAGGGGTTGGCGACCTCCGCCGCGACGTCACCGCGACCAGATGCCACGAGACTGTCGAGGAGCCGATGCGCCAGAGCCATCACGGCGGGGCTCGAGCCCCGGCATCTTCTTCTGCATGGCTCGGGGAAGAAGAGCCTTCGGTGGATCGTGTCATCGGGCGAGTCCGCGCCCGCGAAGACGTCAGGCGCGGCGGGTCCCGAGCCGAGGTCGAGGAGGCCGATCGTCCCGTCGTCTTCGGCGAACAGAGTACGGCGGAAGTTGTTCGAGAAGTCATCCACCCGCGCCGCGGCATCGGCGACGAGTCTCCACGTGCTCACGCAGTACGCCTCGGTGCCCGGGACTTGCCACACGGGCGCGTCCCTCCGGAGCCGAGCGGAGAGGGGGTAGGGGTTCTCGATGAGCTCGGCGCGGGCGAGCCGGGTTGTGTCTCCGGATACGACCGACACAGAACCGTGTTGGTCAGAGGCCGATGATCGCCTCGCGAGCTTGATTCACGTTGGCGCCAGTCAGCTCGCGGTAGCGCTTGACGGCATCGAGCTTCTTGCCGGCGCGAGCAAGCGTGGCCACCTCGTCGGGGATGTTCAGCGATTCTGCGTAGGTGGCGTAGTCGGCGCCTCTTCCCTGGGCGAGCAGCTTGAGCTGCGCCTCGACATAGTCCAAACGCCGATTCGTGACATCGAAATGCATCTCAAGGCTCGCAGTGTCGTATTCCCCAGGCATGTGCGTGTCCTCTCGAAACCCCTCAGTTGCCACCGAGGCTAACCACTCAGGGACGGTCCGCCCGCAGGGCGCTCCCGATGGTCCAGATTGCGATTCGCCATGCAGATGGCACCAGCACCGACCAACCCGCAGCGGGGTTTAATGATGACCGGTCTACCCGGCGGTCACGTCGATCCCGAGTTCTAAGCGCTGGTTCAGTGTTGCCTGCCGGCTTCCCTGCTGAACCCGGTAGATCTGCACCCCGCCTGCGACGAGGTGTCCGCTCAGGGGAGCGACCTGGGAGAGATCGAGCACGGTCGTGCCCGTTCCAGCGACGCGAGAGCTGATCACGTTGACGGATGCACCCGCTGGGAGCCCAGACGAATTGACGCGTTGGCGCGGAGCAGTCTGAAGCGAAGTCACGTCAAGCGTGAGCCGCGTTCCGTCGCGGGTCCGCAGCGTGTATCCGTACTTTTGGGTGAACTTGATTCCGCTCACCGTCAACTGCGATGTGGTCTCCCACCGGGCACCGACGCCGACGGCTTGAGTTGGCAGCGGGACACTCAGTTGGCTGGATTGGTCCGAGAGCTGCTGGAGCACGCTGCGCGCCGTTCCCTTGACCGTCGGCGGGATCTTGAAGCTGTTCGAACGGACGGCGCCGGTGGAGGTGAGCGTGAATTGACCCTGTAGACCCTCGAACTGGGCGAGGGAGGTTCGAACGGCGTCGAGCTGGCTGGGAGAGCCGACGCTGGTGCCCAGCAGCTGGAAACTCCCGTACGAATACGGGACTCGGATGCTGCCATCGGCTGCCACCGAGCTCAGCGACGTCGAGATCACCGTCTGAATCTGAAGCGGTCCGACCTGCCGCGTGGAGGCCCCCGATTGGCTCAGTGTCGTGCTGAACGTCAGCGTTCGGCGCGTCGGTGCCGTGTCCGGCTTCAGCCGCAGGACGGTTCGGGGGTTGGCTCCGGGACTGAGCACGTGGATCGGAGGGACTGTCGCAACGGCCCGGGCCCCGGCAGGTTCGGAGAGCACCGACGGCGCCACGAATGCGAGAACCGTGGCGAACACACCCAGAACTGCCCGATGTGGCACTGATCGATCGTATACCGGGCGTTGGCGAGTGTTCGGCCCTCGCGATTCACCGATGTCATGCTCCGCTCGAGCCACGTCAAACCAGGAGAGCGGGCGTTCCGGTCCCGTCGCTTCAAGCAGACGAACGACGAGCACGACACATCTTCGGCGATCAGGCGCGTCGATGTGGCCACCGCATGGGCACAACGGCTCCTCACCGCCGATGTGCTCGCCCGCTTCGGCGGAGACGAGTTCGTCGTCCTGTTCCCAGCCGCGTGCGCAACCGAGGCGATCGAGATCCTCGCGCGCCTGCGTAGCGCATCGGACCAGCAGTTCTCGGCGGGAATCGTCGAGGCCACCGGCTCCGGCGACGTACCAAAGCTCCTGACCGCCGCCGACAAGGCCTGTTATGCCGCCAAGCAGCGTGGCCGCGGTCACGTCCAGATCGCGCCGACCATCTTCAACCGATGCGGGAGCCTCTCGGGCCGCGAACGGCTCAGGTCTTCAGCTCAAGGCGGTCAACTACCGTGCGGCGACGTGAGCTCGCCTCGACTCTCCCCGACGGCGATCCGCATCGCCCGGCCGGTGCAGGCGATCGGGGCGAGCCTCTGGTTCTACGTTGAGGTCCTCGGTCTCGAGCACCTTGGTGGGTTCCACGACCACGACGGGTACGACGGTGCCTGTGTCGGCGTCACGGGCGGTGATTGGCATCTTGAGTTCACAAGCAACTCGAGCGGCTCGCCGCGACCCAACGCGACTGACGAGGATCTCCTGGTCCTGTACCTCTCGAAGCCCGAGTTGGCCGCCGCCGCGGAGCGTCTGGCCGATGCGGGTTCGCGTCCGCTCCACCACGAGAATCCGTACTGGGCAAGCGTTGATGCCGTTGTCGTGCGCGATCCCGACCACTACCTGTTGGTGCTGTGCCCCGACGACGACTGACACCGCCGGTCGACCGCGGTGCGACGCATGGTCGCCGCCGTCTCCTCGCGCTGTCCGACATGCTCCACCGGGATCCCGCCTTCGCCGCTGACGATCGTGAGGTGATCCTCCGTGGCTAGGGGCACGACGCCGGCGGTGGATCTACCGGTCGGCGAGCACAACGTGCGGATCTCCAATCCGGACCGCGTCTACTTCGCAGCACGAAACGAGACCAAGCTCGATTTAGCCCGCTATTACCTCAGCGTCGGCGACGGCATCGTGCGGGCGTTGCGTGAACGGCCATGCATGATGCACCGCTTCCCGGAGGGAGTGAGCGGCGAGAAGGTGCATCAGAAGCGGCTCCCGCGCGGCGCACCACCCTGGGTCGAGACGGTCCGGGTGGATTTTCCATCTGGCCGCCACGCCGACGAGCTCTGTGTCACCAGCTTGGCCACCGTCATCTGGGCGGTCCAGATGTCCACCGTCGAGTTCCATCCGTGGAACTCGCGCCGCGCCGATACCGAACGTCCCGACGAGTGGCGGATCGATCTGGACCCGATGCCGGCCTGCGGGTTCGACACGGTCCGCCGGGTCGCGACGGTCGCGCATGCGGTCCTGGACGAGCTCGGGGCCGTCGGTTGGCCGAAGACATCGGGCGGAAAGGGAATCCATATCTACGTTCGGATCCAGCCGCGGTGGAGTTTCGCCGACGTCCGTCGAGCAGCGCTCGCGTTTGCTCGCGAGGTGGAACGCCGAGCCCCTGACGACGTCACCACGACGTGGTGGCGAAAGGACCGTGACCCCAGCAAGCTCTTCGTCGACTACAACCAGAACGCCCGGGACCACACGATCGCCAGCGCGTACTCCGTCCGCGGCGTGCCCGATGCGATGGTCTCGACACCCATCAGCTGGGACGAGGTCGACGATGTCGAGCCGCGAGATCTGACCATCGCGACCGTGCCCGACCGGTTCTCCCGGCGAGGTGATCTCCACGAGGGGATCGACCGCTCGGCATACTCACTCGAGACGCTGCTCGAGTGGGCGACACGCGACGAGCGATCGGGCACCGCCGACCCGGGCTCTTGAGACGAACAGCGACCCGACGATTCCGCGAACGCACGTCAAACCGGTGCTGGAGCCTGTCGAACTTGTCCTCTTGGCAATATCGTCGCTGGACCATCAGGCGGCTGGGAGGAAGGTCCGTTGCCCGAACATGACGAAGGCGGGCCCGCGGCGCCAACCGCCCGGCGCGACCGGTGACCCAGACCAGCGGCGACGGTCGGGTTTCGTTCAGCGAGATCCATCCCCGCCCCTCGGTCGACACCATGCTGCGCAGCACCCAACAGCAGCTGGTTGCCCTCAGCGGCCAAGCCGGCCTCAAGGCCAGCCTCCTCACGGGCATTACGCGCGGATCCCGAAAGAGCGGCATCTCGGTGAGATGCATTGGGTCATCGCTGACGCCGGAGACCTACCGGACGATCATCTCCGACGTCTACGACCAGGGGGTCCATCTCGTCCGGGCAAAGTACCGGTATCTGCGGGCCAGCTACACGCTCTTCCTGCTCGGCTTCCTGTCGGCCGGTGTGGCTCCGGCGGTTTCTGCCGCGGTCCGCTGACAGCCAGAGCCGAGTGCGCGCACCCGAGTTTTCTTGGGCGCTCTGACCGTTGCGCCACGCGACCGTGGGACGGCACGGTCTTCTCGACGCCCCCTGACTACAGTTTCAGCGATCTTGTCGGTCTGCCAGGGGGGAGGGCCGATGTATCGCTTCTGCACCGCGGCTTTCGCACTCATCATCGCGGTCGCCCTACTTGTGCCCGCCGCCCAGCCGGCCGCCGCGCAGACGGACGGCCGTCCCGGCGTCACGGCGACCACCATCAACGTCGGCGGCATCGCCGGCGTGACCAATCCGGTCGGACAGCCGTATGCGTCGGGATTCGACGGCGTCCAGGCTTATTTCAACTACGTCAACGCGAAGGGTGGCCTGTTCGGTCGGAAGTTCAAGCAGGTCGCAAGGCTCGACGATCAGTCGCGAGCCTCCCAGAACATCACCGAGGCTCGGTCGCTCGTCGAGGAGAAGCACGTCTTCGCGGTGCTTCCAGTCGTGACGCAGATCTTCGCCGGCGGCTCGTATCTCGTCCAGAAAGGCGTCCCGACCTTCGGCTGGGACATCAACGCCGAGTGGGCCAAGGGAGCGAACCTCTTCGGCGAGAAGGGCTCCTACCTGTGCTTGTAAACGCTCATCGAAAACGACAGCACCCGTGATGGGT
>JRHI01002972.1_pt1 | contig 10707 bp, 10 predicted proteins | sample 215371 | NCBI WGS metagenome assembly JRHI01 (sample SAMN02929681, study PRJNA255918) | sediment metagenome | biome: cave system; feature: Ice Cave; material: Sediment; isolation source: sediment from deep within a dark volcanic ice cave with no known source of... ... | reverse complement strand
CAAGGTCGCGGGACTGCGCGCCGATTGGACCATGGGCGCCTTCCGGGCCGAGTCGGTTGCCGCGATCCGCGCGCGGACCGGCACCGGCCGGGTTTTGTGCGGTCTTTCGGGCGGAGTCGATTCGGCGGTAGCCGCCTTATTGATTCATGAAGCGATCGGCAACCGGCTGACATGCGTTTTTGTCGACCACGGCCTGTTGCGGCTTGGCGAAGCGCAAGAGGTCGTGCGTTTGTTTCGCGGCCATTACAATATTCCGCTCGTTCATGTCGAGGCGGGGGAACTGTTTCTGGGCGCCTTGAACGGGATCAGAGACCCGGAAGAAAAACGCAAGATCATAGGGCGCCTGTTCATTGCGACTTTCGAACGCGAGGCCAAAAGAATCGCCGCCGATGGCCGCGGAGCGCCGGAATTTTTGGGACAGGGCACGCTCTATCCTGACGTGATCGAAAGCGTCTCGTTCAGTGGCGGGCCTTCGGTCACGATAAAATCGCATCATAATGTCGGCGGCCTGCCCGAGCGCATGAAGATGAAACTGATCGAGCCCTTGCGCGAATTGTTCAAGGACGAGGTGCGGGCGCTTGGCCGCGAACTGGGCCTGCCCGGAAGTTTTGTCAACCGGCATCCTTTTCCAGGGCCGGGGCTCGCGATCCGCTGCCCCGGCGGCGTGACGCCTGAAAAGCTCGAAATACTCCGTCGGGCGGATGCTATCTATCTCGACGAAATCCGCAAGGCCGGCCTTTACAACAAGATTTGGCAGGCGTTCGCGGTGCTGTTGCCGGTGCGCAGCGTCGGCGTCATGGGCGATGGGCGGACTTATGACTACGTCTGCGCGTTGCGCGCGGTCACCTCGGCCGATGGCATGACCGCGGACTTCTTTCCATTCGACATGCCGTTTCTTGGCCGCGCCGCGACGCGGATAATCAACGAGGTCAAGGGCATCAATCGGGTCGTCTACGATGTGACGAGCAAGCCGCCAGGAACAATCGAGTGGGAGTGAGGGGCAAACAGCGAGAATAGCGTAGGTTCGGCGGCGGTTTGCGCTGCGGTTCCGTCCATTCCTGCGTCCCGCTGAGCGGTATCAGTCTCTCCCTTAACCTTTGCAGATTCGATCTGCGCCCAATCCTCGAACAGTGTAAAACGCCTTCAGAGAGCGAGTAGGCCGTAGCGTAAAATGGCGCGCGCATAGGTTGGTCTGCATTGCGCCCCATCTCGGTCATCGCGCCATCGCGATCCCCGACCTGGAAGCGGCCATTCGCGCCCTGCGCCTCAACCGCCGAAAAAAAATTTGCAGGACGATGTCGATTTCCGAAAACCCCGTTCGTCGTTCTGATGCCAGGCCGATGAGGCCGGCTCAAACAAGGAGACAGACGATGCGTGTGATGGTGTTGGTGAAGGCGACCGACGACAGCGAAAAGGGCTTTCTCTCCACGACCGAGGCCATGGAGGCGATGGAGGCGATGGGCAGATTTAATGAGGAGCTGCGCAATGCCGGCATCTTGCTCGCCGCCGACGGCCTCAAGCCCTCCTCGCAGGGCAAGCGTATTGCGTTCGATGGTCCCGGCCGCACGGTCATCGATGGGCCTTTCGCCGAGACCCGCGAGCTGGTCGCCGGCTTCTGGCTCTGGGAAGTCAAGGACATGGACGAGGCGGTCGCCTGGGTGAAGCGCTGCCCCAATCCCATGCCGGGGCCGAGCGAGATCGAAATCCGGCCGCTATACGAGATGGCTGATTTGCAATGAGAATCTGACGCCCGAGGTCACGGAAATCCATGACCGGACGCGCGAAATGCTCAGCGGCAACTGAGACTGTCGGCCGCAGCCTGCTTGCCTCCCTTATGGCTTTGGCCGACAAGGCGGCATGACTGCAGGCGAGACGCACCGGGCGATCGAAGCGATTTTTCGCATCGAACGGGCCAGGCTCATCGCGGGTCTAACCCGCATCGTGCGCAATGTCGACCTTGCAGAGGAACTGGCGCAGGATGCCCTGGTCATTGCCCTGTCCGAATGGCCCAGGACCAGCGTTCCGGCCAATCCCGGCGCTTGGCCGATGACAGCCGCCAAACGCCGCGCCATCGACGCGATCCGTCGCGACAAGATGCGCGAGCGCAAGCATGAGGAGATCGCGCGGGAGCTGGACGGTGAGTTCGACGGCACGGCCGAGGTGATCGAAGTGGCCATAAACGACGATCTTGGCGACGAGCTGTTGGGCCTCATCTTCACAGCCTGCCACCCCGTACTATCGGCCGACGCCCACGCGGCGCTCACGCTGCGTGTCATCGGCGGTCTGACGACGGACGAGATCGCCCGTGCTTTCCTGTCGAGCGAGGTGACGATCGCCCAGCGCATCGTCCGCGCGAAGAAGACGATCGGAAAGGCCGGACTCAGCTTCGAGGTGCCGCGCGGCGCCGAACGTGCGGCGCGGCTCTCCTCGGTGCTGGAGGTCATCTACCTCATCTTCAATGAAGGCTATGCTGCTACGGCGGGCGACGACCTTGTCCGGCCGAGCCTGTGCCTGGAGGCGCAACGGCTGGGTTGCATGCTGGCGGGGCTGATGCCCGAGGATGCCGAAGTGTTCGGCCTGCTGGCCCTGATGGAAATCCAGGCATCGCGCCTGCCGGCACGCATCGGGCCGGACGGCGCCCTCGTACCGCTGACCGAGCAGAATCGCGCACACTGGGACCAACTGCTGATCCGCCGAGGCCTTGACGCGCTGGCCCGCGCCGAAGCGCTCGGGGGCGATGGCCCCTATGCGTTGCAAGCCGCGCTCGCAGCCTGCCATGCGCGCGCGCGCAGTCCGGCCGATACCGACTGGCCCCGCATCGCAGCGCTCTACGACCGGCTGCGAGCACCCACGCTGACGTTCTTGACGTTTTTGCCAACGGCTTCGACTACCCCGGCGGCCTCGTCGCCGATGATCGCTGGAAAAGCAGGGACCGGAAGAGAACCTCTACGATAATAAACGTCGACGAAGTTGAGACCTATGACGGTGTTGCGGATCAATGCTTCATCGTCGCCCGGCTCACCCACGACGATGTCCTCGAACCTCAGGACTTCGGGAGGACCATATTCGTGAATACGGGCGACTCTCGCGGTGGTTGGCATGACATTTCGCCTTCAAAGCGTCAGCGATCATCGTTCGCCTGCTCGCAGAGCGGCGCGAATGTTACTTGGCAGTTGGTGGAGGATGGTCGCGGCCGGTGTGATTTGCCCCAAGGCGGAGGACCGGCCGCGGCAGCGTCTAAAGCTTGATGCGATGTCCGCTGGCCGACGAGACCGCTGCCTGTTCAAGCAGCCGCTGCATGAAGAGGGCGTCCTCGAAGCTGGGCACGGTTCGCGAGCCGCTTGCGAGATCGCGGGCATGAACCTCGAAGAGATCGGCGAGCTCCAGCACGCCGCTAGGAAGATCAGAGGGTGGCAACCAGTTGTACGATGCGGGCACTGCGAGTGGCGCCATCTTGGTGTCCGCTACGCGGGCACCGAATAGATTATATTCTTCGCCCACGTCCCCGAACGCCGAGGTGTTGGTGATCTGCAAGTCACCATCATCACCCGTGATATCGATCTGAACGCCGGTGCCATGATGCTTCCCGCCCTCGATATGAACGGCGAACACGGCTCCGCTTGCGAGGATGCCTTGCAGCAGCAATTGATCCGGAACCTTCGTGCTGATCTCCTCGCCCGTTTCGACGATTGTGATTTCCGGCCACTGGTTGACAGAAACGGCCGAGATCTCAGTCGGACGGCCTACGATCGAGAAGAGCGGGTCCATCAAGTGCGCGCCGAAAATCGAGGTAACGCCCATGAAATTTTCGGGGAAGGCGCTCCAACGAAGCGCCTTGCTGCGATTTTTGCCGAAACTGCTCACCGTCACATGCATCCTGACCGAGCGCACACGACCGACGTAGCCATCGCCGAGAAGATCCTTCAGATAGCGCAGCCCTGGCGCGAACCGGCGTTGGGTGCCGAGAATGGTTTGCACACCAGCTTTTGCCGCAAGGTCGACCAGTTCAGCCGAGGTCTTCGAGTCCGGCGTCAAGGGCCACTCGCAGTACACGGTCTTCCCCGCAGCGATCGCTGCGCGTACCGCTTCCTCGTGCTGCGGACCTGTCGTGAGCACGAGGACAATGTCGACGTCTGGATGGCGAACCAATTCATCGATCGATCCGACGACATGCCTGATACCGAAGGTGTCCGCAGCAGACTGCGCGGCGTCGCGACGCTGGCTGTAGACAGCCGCCATTTCATATTGCGGCATAAGGCTGAGCACGCGAACGGGGCCGTTCAAAGCCCAGTTTCCGACGCCGATCAGGCCAAAACGGATGATCGTGTGGTTGGCAGAGGGGGCACTGCTGTCGGCTATCGTCGATGAGGTGGACATGGGCTTCTCCTGCTTGTTGAAGTCATTATCGGTTGTATTTATCTCGTCGATAATTAGGCTATTCTCGATTGGACCTTTCGGGATTTGCGAGAATACGACGGCATTGTCGCCTTTTCCCAGACCGATTTCACCGAGGACCTAAAGAAGATCACGGTGCCGGTCCTGGTGATGCACGGCGACGACGAACAGATCGTGCCCTATGCCGACTCGGCACCGCTGTCGGCAGAGTTACTGGAAGAACGGCACCCTGAAAACCTAAGGGCTTTCCGCACGGCATGCCAACCACCGAGGCCGATACCATCAATGCCGACCTGCTGGCTTTCATCAGAGGCTAGAGATTGCGCGGTGTTGGGTGTCATCAGCTGTGGCGCAGGCGCCGAAACCCATAGACAAGCACAGCGAGCAACACTCCGAGGCCCAAAATTGCGCCGCCACGCTCCAAATCATGGGCAACCGCCCTGATGTCGGATCCATGCTTGCCAAAGTAAAACCCAGTTACCGTCCATATCGAAACCCAAAGGGCGCCTCCGAGCGCATTGAAGAAGAGAAAGTGCCGCCAATCCATTTTCAACATACCCGCCACGACACCGTTCAACTGACGCAGGATATTGACGAACCTTGCGAATGCGACGGTTACAGGACCATATCGCGCGAAGACTGCTTCCACCCGGTTGAGGCGATCGGCGTTGATGCCGATTTTCTCCCCGTAGAGTAGGACTATGGCGCGGCCAAGCCGCCTTCCAATCAGATACCCTATATTGTCCCCGAGCACGGCTCCGGCCCACGCCGACAGCATCAAAGGCAGGAGTGACAATTCACCGCGTCCCGCGAGAACCGAAGCAACAACGAGCAAAGACTCGCCTGGAAGAGGAAGTCCTAGAGACTCGAATGTCAGAATGACCATGACCGCGGCGGCGCCGTACTCATGGACAAGAGGCTCTAGGTTTCCAAGGAAATGCTCGATCTCAACCACGAATGCCATTGTCCGGCCCATGCTCTAGCTAATTGGCTGATTGTCGGCTCCATCGCGGCTTTATGCAAATCCCCTGTTCGGCGCACGATTTTCACGAAACCGGCGCCCGATTTCGTGGGTCAATCGTGCCTTCGCAAGGCGTGGCGCGATACGTAGCGGGGATTTGGACCTCGCGCGAGGTTCGGATAGAATCTATTTTTTGGTCGTGTGCTGGTTTGGAAACCCCGGCTTTGAGGCGGAGGCGGCTTTTTGGATTGAACCGTTGGGCCGCTTCCTCATGAATTTCGTTTGGTCTTCTTCTAAGGTGCCGCCCGCCGTCGGGATGGCTTTCTGCTTGGTCATAGGCGTAGTACGCGCAACTTTGAGACAAGACCGAAAATCATCCTTGCCTATAGTGCGAATTCGTGATATACTATACTAGTTCAACTATACATGAGGAGGAGACACATGCGATTGTTTATCAACCGGAATTGTATTGCCACGGTAGCACTTTCAACGCTTCTAGCCTCTTGGGGTCCGAGCGGCGCGGTAGGTCAGACGCCGGAGCCGTTCGCGGCGCCGGCCGCCGCCGCCCGGTACGTCTACTGGACCAATAGTGCTAAAGGCTCGATCGGGCGGGCGAACATCAACGGCACTGGCGCGAACGAGAAGTTTATCCCGTCAACGACCGGCGGAGCGGTAGGGGGAGCAGGGATGACGGTTAATAGCCAGCACATCTACTGGACCAGCGCCAACGGAGGAACAGCGACAACCGTCCTGCGGGCCAAGCTCGACGGCACCGGCGTAAACAAAAACTTCATCGCGGGTGCCCATAATCCATGCGGGGTCACCGTCAATAGCTCTTTCATCTACTGGGCCGGTGACGTAGGCAGCGCAATCGGGCGGGCAAACCTCGACGGCACTGGCGTCAACCCGAGCTTCATCACGACCGGCACCGGCGTGTGCGGTGTCGTGGTCACCAGTTCTCACATTTATTGGGCCAACTACCGGAACAACGCGATCGGGCGGGCGAACCTTGACGGCACCGGCGTGAACCCAAACTTCATTCCGACTAGCGGAGCAGGCTCACTTGCCATCGAAGGTACACACATCTACTGGCCAAACAACGGCAACGCGATCGGCCGGGCGAACCTTAACGGCACCGGCGTCAACCAAACCTTCATCACCGGCCTGAACGGCCAAGTCGCATTCATGGCAGTCGACAGCGCGCACATCTACTGGGCGGACTGGGGAACCCGCGGCACTGGGACCACGATCGGCCGGGCTAATCTCAACGGCACCGGCGTCAATCAAACCTTCATCACAGGCACTTTAGGAGGGTTCGGCATCGCGGTGACAGGGGGTAGCCCCTAGGCACTCGCACGGCGGAAGCCGGATCGCTTCTGAACGAAGCCATGACGCACTCGAAGTGCAGTCAGATGGAGACTGGCCCGTGGCGATGCGGCTTGAGCCGAATCGCCACAACTTTCTCGAAATAACCGGAACGACAACCGAGTTAACCCGCCGGCGAGGCCGTGCCCGAAGGCCAGCGGCTCTGATTCGGCAAACCTTATGCGGTTTTTTGGCTGGACCAGCGCAGCGCCTCGACGCCCGGAAGTTTCTTGCCTTCGAGCCATTCGAGAAAAGCGCCGCCCGCCGTCGAGACATAGGTAAAATCGCCCGCAACGCCCGCTTGGTTAAGGGCCGCGATGGTATCGCCGCCGCCGGCGATGGTCTCCAGCGCGCCCACCTTGGTGAGTTGCGCCGCAACCTTGGCGATCGTCATCGTGCCGGTTTGGAACGGCGCGATCTCGAAAGCGCCGACCGGTCCGTTCCAGACGAGCGTCCGGGCCGAGGCAAGAAGGCCGACGGCCTGCGAGATGGTGCGCGGCCCGATGTCGAGGATCATTTGATCCTCCCCCACGGAATCGATGTCGACGGTCCTTGTGCGCGCATCCGGTTCGAGCCGCGTCGCGACAACCACATCGACCGGCAGCACGAGCTTGCAATTTGCCCCTTCGGCATCGGCGATGATCTGGCGGGCGACGTCGGCGAACTTCTTCTCATGCAGGGACTTGCCGACCGCCTTGCCGCTCGCCGCGAGAAGCGTATTGGCCATGGCGCCGCCGACGAACAAATATTCGACCTCGCGCATGAGGTTGCCGAGAAGCTCGAATTTGGTCGAGACCTTCGCGCCGCCGACGATCGCCGCCAGCGGACGCTTGGGATCGGCCAGCATCCGTTTCAGCATTTCAAGCTCATGCTGCATGCTGCGCCCGATATAGGCCGGGAGCTTGTGCGCCACCCCTTCGGTCGAGGCGTGCGCGCGATGGGCGGTGGAAAAAGCGTCGTTGACATAAATATCGCCGAGTTCGGCCAAGGCGTCCACGAAGGCCGGATCGTTCTTCGTCTCGGCGGCATGAAACCTTGTATTTTCGAGCACGAGGACGCCGCCGTCGTGCATCGCATCGACCGCGCTCTTCGCGACCTCGCCGGCGCAATCCGAAGAAAAGGCGATATAGCGTCCGAGCTGGCGTTCAATCTCGACCGCGACGGGTTTTAGCGAGTTCTTGGGGTCCGGGCCGTTCGCCGGGCGGCCGAGATGCGACAAGAGGATAACCTTGCCTTTTTTTTCCGAAATCTCGCGAATATTCACGAGTATCCGGTCGATGCGGGTCGCATCGGTGATCTTTCCGTTTTCCATCGGGACGTTGAGGTCGGCGCGCACGAGGACCTTCTTGCCGGCGAGGTCCACATCGTCGAGTGTCCGGAACGCGGACATGGGCGCTGTTCTCGTCATATCAGCTTTCCCATGGCGGCGGCGACATCGATCATGCGGTTCGAGAAGCCCCATTCATTGTCGTACCAAGCCAAGACACGCACGAATGTTCCCTCCATTACTTTTATCTGGTCCATATGGACAATCGACGAATGCGGATCGTGATTGAAATCGGCGGACACATTCGGGCTTTCGGTGAATGTTAAAATGCCTTTCAATTGGCTTGCCGAGGCGGCCCTGACCGTGTCCTTGATTTCTTCCGGCGTCGTCTTGCGTTTGGCGACGAATTTGAAATCGACGACGGACACATTTGGGGTGGGCACGCGGATCGCGGCGCCGTCGAGTTTGCCGTTGAGCTCGGGCAGGACGAGACCGATGGCGCGCGCCGCCCCGGTCGAAGTCGGGATCATCGAAAGCGCGGCCGCGCGGGCCCGGTAAAGGTCCCTATGCATCGTGTCAAGCACCGGCTGGTCGCCGGTATAGGAGTGGATCGTCGTCATGAATCCTGTTTCGATGCCGATCGCGTCGTTCAGGATCTTGGCGACCGGGGCGAGGCAATTAGTGGTGCAGGACGCGTTCGAGACGATCAGGTGATCCTTGGTCAGCTTGGCGTGATTGACCCCAAAGACGACCGTCAGATCGGCGTCGCCGGCCGCCGCCGAGATGAGGACCCGCTTGGCGCCCGCCTTCAAATGCGCCGCGGCTTTGTCCTTCGAGGTGAAAAACCCAGTGCATTCGAGCGCGATGTCGACGGCGAGCTCCCGGTGCGGCAACTCGCGCGGATCGCGGATAGCGGTGACCTTGATTGGCCCCTCGCCGAAATCGATCGAGTCGCCCACGACCTTGATGTCGCGGGGAAACCGGCCGTGCACGGAGTCGAAGCGCAGCAAATGGGCGTTGGTCTCGACCGGACCAAGATCGTTGATGGCGACAATCTGAATGTCGTTGCGCTTTGACTCGGCGATCGCGCGAAGGATATTGCGACCGATGCGGCCAAATCCGTTGATAGCGACTCGAATCGCCATTGTTTCTCCTTCTCCGCGGGTAGACCGGCCGGAGCCGCGCTGTCCCGCATGGCATATTGGTTACATGCTTATCTGGTTGATTGACATTTTGTGGATCTGACATTAGACGGCGCCAGAGATGCTGACCTGGAGCAATCCATCGTAGATCCTTTGAAGATTAGCTCGTCGTCGAGAAATCATGTCAACCAAGCTGGCGATCGCTCGTGACACTCTTATTCCTTCCTGTCCATTAGCACGGCCCCGTCTTTTACGCTCATTTGCATGGAAAAGCCGACCCGATCAGCGTTCTCTGCTGTCAACTCGTATTTTAATTCCAAGACCTCGCTCGGCTCGATGACAGTTTGATTAAATTTGTCCTTTGTGTCGATCGAGGCATAAAGATTTCCATCTGAACCTAGCCATGTCCAAACTTCGTAATCCTCTTCATCGCCAATATTTATCCGAGAAGGCGATTCATCCAACGGTTTACCGACCCGCGAGACCGGATAAGGATAGTCAGCTTGCCATCGGCCATATTTTGGGCGCGGATCGACATCTCGCAATCGCATCTGAACGTTGTTCGCCGTTGCCGGTCCATGGTTATGAACTCTAAATCTCCATCGATTGTGCCCAAGGTGATCCGGAATAAGATGCGGTCCGCTTACCTCCAATTTTGTTTGGGAACCTTTAACAAGATTCTTTTTCGACCACCTCCAAATATCAGGAATGATCCATGTAGACAAAATCAGTCCGCTTACGAACGCGAATATGATTGGATCAGGAACATGCCGGCCTAACCACATTTCAAAATCGCCAAGCCAGCTCATTTTGCTAGCCTCAGGGCCATACCCAAAAAGGGCAGCAGCCCAAATGATGGCGAGCCCAATGCGATAGACCCACTTGACGAAGGGCCAGCCCACGACGATCCAGTTAGCCAATCGAGGTCCCATAAACGCTGGTGTGGCGCCGAGTCTACGCATACGTCAAGCCGATAATCGCGTAATGTAAGGCATCCCGATAAGCGTGGTCGGTAATTTTAACACGCGTCAACTGTTGCAGCGCCGCGCCGCGGCCTCGGCGACGGCTTCTGGCGTAATTTTGAAATAATTGTAAACGTCCTTGTAGGGCGCGCTGGCGCCAAAACCGGTCATGCCGATGAAAATCCCATCTTCGCCGATGATCGCGTCCCAGCCTTGACGGACCGCCGCTTCGACGGCGGCCCGCACGGGCGCATCGCCAATGATCGTTTGGCGCTTGTCGCGGTCGAGTTGCAAGAAAAGAGTCATGCAGGGCACCGAGACGACCCGCGCGGAAATATGCCGCGCGGCCAAAATGCGCCGTGCCTCGAGCGCGATCGAGACTTCCGAACCAGAGGCGAAGAACGAAACCTTGGCGGGTCCGCCTTCCGCCGGGGCGAGCTCATAGGCGCCCGCCGAGGATAAATTCTCCGGCGTAAAATCGCGGCGCACGGAGGGAAGGTTTTGCCGGGTCAGCGCGAGAATCGAGGGCGAGGTTTTCGCCTCAAGCGCGAGCTGCCAGCATTCAAGCGTCTCGGTCCGGTCGGCGGGCCGGAACACGAGCAGGTTCGGAATGGC
>JRHI01002971.1_pt1 | contig 10709 bp, 7 predicted proteins | sample 215371 | NCBI WGS metagenome assembly JRHI01 (sample SAMN02929681, study PRJNA255918) | sediment metagenome | biome: cave system; feature: Ice Cave; material: Sediment; isolation source: sediment from deep within a dark volcanic ice cave with no known source of... ... | reverse complement strand
GGGTAAGCTCTTGTCCTAGAGGTTCTTGCTCTCTCCCTCTCCCGTGTTTCACGGGGATTTCAGAAGCGCCGACACGGCGCACATAGGCGGCCCATCCATCCGTGCAGATCAACAGGGCGCACGCCGCTTGTGAACAAGCACGAACTTGCCGTATCATGCGATCAGCAAGCGCAGTGTCTCGTCTCAAGCTGACCACTCCTTCCAACCAGAGCCGGGTGGAGACCATCAGACTCAACCCCATCCAGGCAATCATCTTGCGTCCTTTCACCCGGATTTCATCGGCTTGCACATGCCCCAGATTGATCTGCCCCTGTTCGATTCGCGCATGATGAAGCAGCTCACAGTGCTTGCCAGCCCGGTCTCGCCAGCTTACCACCGTTCGCTCATCCAGTTCAAAGGCATGGACGATGGCTTGGACTGGACAGCCATAGGCCAATAACGTTATCACGATCACAATCACTTCCGTCGGTTTACGCAAGCCTGCAAACATTGTACCCTCCCTTGCACTAAACGTTTTGCCGCAGGTCTTACAGCGGTAGCGAGGCCGCTTCCGACTGTGGATTACGATATTTCCCTCTCCGACTTGCCCTCTTGCTTTGCACTCCAGATTCGGGCAGAATTGCTTAGAAGCATCCATTGGTTCTGTTTGTGTCTTCATACCTACAGATTTCCCAATGGACGCTTGTCTTTCAATCCTTTAGGACTTCTTTCCACCAGTTAATGGAGTCCTACCGGCTCTACCGGTTCCACCGTTTTTGTGATCATCTCAACGAGGTAGCTGAAAGGGTCCCTATCTTAGGATCAGATGGACAGGTGTATCGCTTTAAGCCTCATACCTTTAGGCACTCAGTGGGCACACAAATGATTAACAATGGCATGGGGATCGCCGATGTGATGGCCTATCTGGATCACATGAGTCCTGAAATGACCCTCCGGTATGCTGAAATCGACGATGACCATCTCAAGCAGAAATTCAAAGCGCTCGTGCTCTCTGGACAAGCGGTAGGAGGGGCAGCGCTTAAAGCGCTCAAGGAGCAATTGGAAAAGGGCGATGAAAGCGAACTGGATTGGGTCGTCTCCAATCTGCGCAAGCTCTCTCTTCCTTGGGGGCAGTGCCTCCATCATGCCAAGGCCAACAAATGTCCCTACGGACAGAATGCCTGTTTTACCAAGGACAATGGGCCCTGTCACAAGCTCGTCACGACCCCTGAACATGCTCCTGTGATCATCGCGACGATGGAAGAGCTGAAAAAGAGCAAACAGATCGCCGATGAGAAAGGCTGGGAGCTGTATGCCAATGACCTGACTGACCAGATCAGAGGTATGGAGCTGGTCCTCACAGAGTTACAGCTTCCCGCCGAGCTACGCCCGAAAAACCGGGGAGGGTCAAAGTGAACCGGAAACCGAACACAGAGGCCGTCGTACGTCTGGCGGTTGAGAAGAGCGAACTGGCCAGGAAGCGTACGCGAGAAGCGATTCAGAAACTGCAGTACCAAGGAAAAACGATCAATTTTTCGACGGTCTGTGAGGAGGCGCGCGTCTCTAAGACCTTTCTGTATGATCCTCGGCACGCGGATCTAGCTGAGGAAATTCGACGCCTGCGTGAACTTCCAATCCAGCGACCGCCAGCAGCTCAGACCCCTCAAGGCAAAAGTGAAACTGCAAAGGATGCACAAATCGCACGGCTCAAAGAGCGCGTTCAGAAGCTTGAGCAGCAAGTGAGGGAATTACGACAAGAGAATGAGCTGCTCTATGGCAGACTGGCTACAGCGCCAGGGAAAATGTAACGTTTACCTGAAAGAAAGCGTTACATGGGTGAGAAGGAAAGGGGGATGTGTCATGAATGGTGAAGAAGAAAGCAAACTGGTGGATGTCTACGGAGACAACGTCGCGAAAGCGCAGGCCCATCCTCGTGTGGCCTACCAGCGGATGATCAGCACACGCCGGGTGAAATTTGTTTGCACCATCTGTAGAAAGACGGTGACCCAACTACGCTACCCCGGGCGCAACCCCAGCTATTGCAGTGAGACGTGCGAGGATGAAGGCCGACGCAAGAAAACGCAGGAACGGGTGAAGAAGTTGCGGACACGTCAGAAAATGACGCAGGAACAAAAAACAGCATGCATCTCTCCAGAAGAAATGTAACGCCTTCGAACATGAAGGCGTTACATTTCTTGACGCCTCTCAGCCACTGTGCTTACTTTCCAGACACGAATTTCGACTCAATTATGCTCGCCCTTCATCCTTTACTACCCATATAAGGCATTTCCCGCTGTTTATTTATTAAGACTCATGGTTCGCGCATTTTTACGGGGGTTCTGAAGAATCCGCGCAAAGGTGGGAATAAATGGTTGGAGAGAACTCCAACAAAGCCAGCACTCGTTGCTGAAGGGCAGAAAGAACAGTAAGATGGCGTCGGGTCTGATGCGGTTCGACCAGAATGGTCAAGAAGATCTCCTGGAACGCTTCCAGCACGCGCTCCGTCGTGGGCCGGGTCGTCGCGCGCTTGGGATTGCCCGCATACAGTCCGGCCAGGGAAGCACCTTGCTGGGCCAGGTGACGGCGCACCACAAACTCCAGCAGCGTCAAGACGCGCAAGGCGATCGACAACAAGCGCACCAGGCCGGTGGCGTGATCGTCGCGCTCGACATACATGGGAGAGAGCGACAAGGGGTGTCCTTTCAAGCGCCCGAAGGTGCGCTCGACCAGAAACTCGTCACGGTAGACCTCAACGGCCTGAACGAACGAGAGGACCTCTGCCGCTTGGTTGGTGGCGTACACGCGCCATGCCAAGTGCTCGCTTGCTTTGCACACCGCTTCGGTGTGCACGTCGCTTGTCATGGCGAACTGGTGAGTGATCCGTACCGTGGCCGGGCGATCCCGGTAGGCGCGCACCGGCTGCTCCTGCACCTGTTCGGTCACTGTGACCAGCAGCAATCCTTCCACCCGGAAGCGCGCCAGCGTGTCGGTCACCGCTTGCTCCACCATGGTGCGCTCGGAGAGCACCGCTTTGCCTGGCCGCCTGACCGTCAACTCACTCAACGCCTGTTGGGCTTGCTTGAGTCGGGTGTGCAAGCCCTGTTCTGCTGCTTGCAACGCGGCCATCGACTGCACCAGCACGCGTCGTTCTGTCCAGGTGCAAGAGAGGCCATCGCGGTGGGTGGTGATGGTCTCGACCTGTTCATAGCCCTGCGCGATACAACGGGTCTGCCCATCAGCCTGGGTGCGCTCGACCTTGACGAGAGGCTGACCACTGGCACAAGCTGCCTCCACCTGCTGGGCCAACAGCTCGGCGGGAACCTGCAGCGCCGACAACGGACACAGGTAGAAGTCGCCATGCGCCTGAATGCTGGCCCGCGTCGAGAGCGCCCCCATCTTGCAATCGCCCACATACAACAAGCCGGGCTTCTTCAGGCATGCTCGCACTCCTGCGATGGCGGGCAGATACAAGGGATCGTCGGCCCGTTGTCCCGACAGCACCTCGGTAGCCAGCGGCAACCCCAGCGGATCCAACGTCGCCAGCATCACTTTGAGTTGGGGCAGGTCCGGTCGATGATCCTTGCTGTGTCCCAACTGCAGCAACCCTTCCTCGCTCACCGCTCCGTACCTGCTGGCGGTCGTACTGTCCAGGCGCACACAACTGAGAGCCAGGTTATACACCCGTACCAGCCGGCCCGTCAGGTCCTGCTCAAACTCCCGCCAACGTGTATCGTCGCTCAAGTCTCGCAACACATCAGCCAACCGATCGTCACTCAGGTCGCGCACCTCCAGCGTCGCCTCGCTACACCCTCGCAATGTTTCCAGACGCTGTTCTGCCCAGGTCTGCACGCGATTCATGCGATGATCGGCTTGCGAGAGCACATGCGCCAGCCACAGGGCGCTCACCCAGCCCAGGCTCAGACCCACGCGGTTGCCGTGCGTCGGGAAGTGCGTATCCAACAATTCAACCAGCCCCATGCGCTGCATTTGGGCCAGCAAGAGCGCGATGTCATCGACCCGCTCGGTCTTGATCGTCAGTGCTTCATTCATTTCATCAGCTTATCAGAATCTGGCGAATGCGTCCAGATTTACGCGAACCATGAGTAAGAGATAGCTTGATGAAAATATTAAGGTTGATGATTCTGTCCGTCAGTTAGAAACCGATCCCCTTGGAAGGAGAAAGCCCAGGGAGATGGTAACTCTGAGATTTGAACTCTAAGCCCAATCAGGCAACTACATTCAAGTTGCCATCGCACTATTGTCGGAGAATCTTCCTGGGATCAATGAATGATCCATTAAAATCTGACAACCTAAGCAAGTTGGCATGGTTCTTTACTTTATATTAAGAAAGCAGCTAGTTATCCTCATTGCTCCTCCGTTGCTGCATTGTTTTACAAAGAAGCCTAAGTGAAGACGTTATCAAGAAGCTTTTCTACTAATCTCGTTTCCTGTTTCAAGACATCGCACCAAGGTGCCGATAAGCATTATGACTGTTTTTCAATAATTTTGTAAAACTAGGGAAGTTATTCCAGTTTTTGGACATAAATAGACATGCTTTTAGAAATTTGGTCGGAAAGGTCTAGTTTACAGGTTGCTTGGATACTATTAGACTGCTTTTATGGCAGATATTAACGATTTTCCAGATATTCCGGGATACGTTTCGATCAAACAAGCGGCTAAAATGCTGGGTATCACGGATAAACGAGTGTACAGATACATCGATATCGGGCGCCTTCCAGCGTACAAATCCGGTGGTGCCTTTCTACTGGCTGTAGAGGATGTGAAACAATTCAAACTCAATCCTCCTGGGCGCACGCGCACTGGACCTCCCCTTTGGCACACGCCTAATACTCGCAGCACCATCCTTGCGACCGATATCTATGTGCAAGTGCGCTCTGGTCAACAAGCAACACTCGTGGAAAAGCTGAAAGCGATTCAAAGGTCAGATCGGCATACTTTTCCAGGTACTATTGCCCGCTACGTTGTCAAGGGAGATCCAGATCTGATGAGGGTACATTTCTTTCTCGTCTGGAAAGATGTCGAGATGCCCATCGAGATCACCCATCAGCGCGAATTTGCCGCATTTCAGGAGGAACTGGCTGATCTGTTAGATTGGAAGACAGCTCAGTACAACACAAATGAAATAATCATCTATACATAGCTGGCAATCTTCCATGAGAGTGAATTCGTCTCTCACCGACATTAGCGGCTTCGGAGAAAAAAACGGAGTATTATGACCGAACTAAACGCACAAGGAAGTCACAAACATGTTAGAAGAGCATGAGCAAGTCTTTATAAGTTACAGCCATAAGGATAAAAGATGGTTGGAAGAGCTTCAAATTATGCTGACGCCCCTAGTAAGGAAAGGAATAATTAAAACCTGGGCAGATACTCAAATCGAAGCTGGGACCAGATGGCAAGAAGAGATCTCCAAGGCTCTGACATCTGCAAAGGTGGTTGTGTTATTAGTTACTCCAAACTTCTTAGCATCAGACTTTATTGCAAAGCATGAGCTACAGCCTTTATTGAAGGCTGCGGAGAAACAAGGACTTCTTATTCTCTGGATTGCAGTAAGTGCCAGTATGTATGAGGAAACCGAGATTACAGATTACCAAGCACTGAATGATCCTTCTAACCCCCTAGACAGTCTCAAACCAGCGAGCCGGAAAAAGGAGTTTGTCCGGATCTGTGAGAAGATCAAACACGCAGTGGCCTCTCATTCCTCAGATATGGATCATGCAACTAATACTCAAGGTAACCTTGATGTAGCCGCTTCTAGCACTGCTTCTTCGCCTCAAAGTTCAAGCTCTCGCCGGTTATTCCCCGTGGCCGATGTCCTTCTTGTCACGGTTGCAGAGGTTGAGGCAAGAGCAATTCTAGCTCTGTTCCCGAAGTCCCAAATGTATCACATACGAGATCAAACTTATCACGACCTCGGGCTAATTGGAGAAGCCAGGATCTTCATGGTGCAATCTGAGATGGGCCAAGGCGGACAAAGCGGAGCTATTCTTACTATTCAGGAGGCAATCGATGCCCTCCATCCTTCTACAATGGTGATGGTCGGGATTGCTTTTGGCGTCGACAGGGATAAGCAGAATATAGGTGACATTCTGATTTCGAGTCAAATATTAGACTACGAACTCCAGCGGGTCGGTACTGACGCTAATAACAAAATGGTTATTATCCCTCGAGGAGATCGCCCATCAGCTTCACCACGTATGTTGAGCAGGTTCAGGGCCGCGGCGAAATATTGGCAGACGCCTCCAATGATCCGATTTGGTCTCGTGCTTTCAGGAGCAAAGCTCGTCGATAATCAAGACTTTCGGGAGCAACTGCTCGATTTAGGGCCAGGAGCAATAGGCGGAGAAATGGAAGGTGCCGGCATGTACGCTGCGGCACAGCGTAAAAAAGTTGACTGGATTCTGGTCAAGGCAATTTGTGACTGGGCTGATGGGAACAAAAAACACGATGAAAGCCAGCACCAGGAAAAAGCTGCTGTGAATGCAGCGCGCTTCACTGTGTATGTGATCGAAAAGGGTGGTTTTATAGGCTTAAAGCGAGACGCTGCTCAATTCGGGGATATACCTAACCCAGGATATGTTTCCGCGCAGAATGATATGGAAGCGGCCCTGCATTCAAATCAACCCCCTGGGCCTCTCCCCTTTTCAACACAGGCGTACTATCCCACAGAAATAGATATCCCGCCGGGACTTAAGGATCAATTTGTTCGCGGAAACGGTATACTTTTTATAGGTGAAGGACTTTCCACCAGTGTGGGTCTTCCCAGTTGGATCAAACTCATCCGGCCTCTAGCTCAGTCAGTTGGCTATGAGCTTCCAACCGAAGACAAATTCATTACTGCTGACCATCTTCTCGCTACTACCCAACGCTATGAAAACCAAAAAGGCCGTCACAGCCTGATCCAATACCTACGCGATAACCTAGATACCACTAATATTCGACTTACTGCTGTCCATCTGCTTATCGCTACGCTGCGAGTACATGCTATCTTCACTACCAATTACGATGATCTGGTCGAGCGAGCTCTGCGAGAAGCAGGTCATCGTCTTAACGTCGTTGTCAGCGAAACAGAATTAGCTTTCTGGAGCCAGGACCGGATCCAAATGGTTAAGTTGTGCGGTGATCTACAGCAATTAACGAGTATTGTCTTAACCAAAAATGATTTCAACACTTATTTTGCTATCCGGCGTCGTTTAACAGAGCGGCTAAGAACAATTCTAGAAAACAACACGGTGCTTTTCTTGGGCTACAGTTTGCAAGACCCCTTCTTTAACCAGATTTGGGACAACATTGGCTTAGACTTTGGTCCCTATCGTCAGAGGGGATACGCTATCATGTTTAACGCCAATCCATTAGAAATCGATGATCTACTACAGCGAGGCATTCATGTGATCAATCTGGAGACACGAGGCCGTGATCGTACCCAGGTGCTTGCAGATTGGTTACGAGGATTAAGCTGATGAATTGCATGCTTTGTCTAGGACTTTGCCAAGAGCTGCTCGAAGATGTTAGCGGACTTTTTCTTAGGAAGGGGCTTACATTTAAGCTATTATAGGAGGTCACAGTGATTAAAAAGGCCAAAGTTCCTGATGAATTGGTTGAGCAGCTAATTAAGGGCGAGGTAATGCTCTTTCTTGGAGAGGAGATGTTTATCAGTGGCCTAGGGGAACCAGGATTTCCTTCTCCTGACGAGGTAATGTCCGATCTAATCGCGCGTTCCAACTACCCAGATGATGAGCCACGAACTCTTCCTATCGTTGCTGGCTACTATGAAGTGTTGAATGGGCGTCACAGTCTAGTACAATATATGATTGACCGTTTTGGAGATCAAACGGTTAGCCCCAACAGAGCGTGTAGGCTCGCTGCAAGACTTCCATGCCCACTAATAGTAACAACAAGCTTTAGTCGAATGCTTGAGCGAACACTGGAATTATCCCCTGCTCAACCATACTTTTCTGTCATTGGTAATGCCGATGTGCCATATCAAGATACTGGCAGAAAAATCATAGTGAAGCTCTGCGGTTCTATCGATCAACCAAACTCGCTTATCATTACAGAAGATGACTACGCCGAATTATTCCATAGACTTTCTACTCTTGATGTGGTTATTCTATCTCATTTCGCTACTAAAACCCTGCTCTTCCTTGGCTACGATCTCCAAGGCGAGTTTTTTCGTCATTTCTACAACAATATTGCGATTCGTTCAGTTGATCGCCATAGACGCAGAGCTTATGCTGTTCTTGCTTCGCCATCACCGGTAGCTGCGTCAATTTGGGCACGGCGAGATTTAACAGTTATAGCGCGAGAGCCTACTGAATTTCTGGAAGCACTAGTAGCGGCTATGGCTTCCTACCAAAAACCAACAAAAAGGGCAACTCGTAAGGCAACCTTGCCTGACGTCCCTTATAAATTCCTGGATTACTTTGAAAGGGAAGATACTTCAATATTCTTTGGCCGCGATGCAGAAGCAGCTCATCTGGTTCGACAAGTTGCAGCTCACAAATTGACAGTTCTTGTCGGTCAGTCTGGTGTGGGAAAGACATCCTTATTGAATGCCGGGGTGGCCCCCAGATTGGAAGATGAAGGCTATCAAACGATTTATGTGAGAGCCTTAAGTCACCCAACCGAAATTATCAAGCGAGCAGTCTTGTCACTCGTCGGTAGTCAAGATCTTTCTTTCTCATCGAAAGCCTTTTCGATGAGCTTGAGGCAATTTCTCGAAAGCAAGTTGCCCGAAGGAAGCAGGATAGTATTTCTCATGGACCAGTTTGAAGAATTTTTCATGCGGCTTGGTCCTGCATCCCGGCAAGATTTTGCTAAGAGTCTTGTTGAATGCATGAGTAGTGAAACTCACGACTTACGCTTTTTATTGGCAGTTCGTGGAGACCACTTGTACCATCTGTTGGAGATGGAGCCTCCCATTAGAGGAATATTCAGCAACCGCTTCTGGCTTCAGAATCTCGACGAGTCCAGGGCAAGAGATGCCATTATCGAACCTGCAAAAGCCTTTGATTTATCCTTTGATGAAGAGCTTCTTGCTGTATTGCTAAGTGATTTAGAGACGGGAGGAATAGATCCCTCGCAACTACAAGTTGTTTGCTACCGTTTATACCAAGCTTTAGGTCAGCAGAAGATTTTTACATTGCGAATGTACGAGCAGCTAGGTGGCACCACAGAGATATTGGCAAATTATCTTGACGAGGTTCTACAAGGATTCACTAGTGACGAGGAACGAGAAATAGCTCGTGCTATTCTCAAGAGCATGGTGACTGCTGAACGTACAAAGGCTGCATTGAGTACTCACGAAATCACGCGCGATGCTATCGTACGTAGGTTAGAAGTTTCAGAAGAACACGTTGCGATCGTTCTCAAATTTCTTCAGAACCGGCGCATAATACGCAGACTACTTGATGAAGAGGACATGTATGAACTGGCGCACGAAGTCATGGTAGAAAAAGTTTGGCAGTGGATTGATGCTGAAGATATTATATACAAGTACGTACGTCAAATGCTGAAACAAGCTCTAGCTGATTGGCGCCAATTGGGAGTTCTTCCGAGCGCTGAGAAGTGGCAGCTCTTAAATAAGCACAAAGAGCAGTTAGTTTTAAACACGGAAGAAACTGTTCTTATGCTACACGCCTCTTTATATATAGGGGAAGAGATGGATTATTGGTTGGAGCAAGTAGAGGTAGGGGAAATAAATGTTTGGTCAGAAATCGAGACAGTATTAAAGAAAGCAGAGCCGAAGACCCGTCATAATGCTCTTAGATGGATTACTACAAAAAATAGTCCATCTGTGTTATACTTATTGAGGATATGTTTAGAAAGTCAGTTTCCTGCTCTGCAACGCCAAGCGCGCCGAGCACTAGAAAATCTAGATACGGAGGAAGCTAAATCCATACTGTTTGCTCACCCAGTCCCGGATGAGATGATTTATATCCCAGCAAGTTGGTTTATTATGGGAACAGACTCGGGCCGCTATGAAGATGAACAGCCAGCGCATAGAGTTTACTTGGATGCCTATTATATTCACCGTTTCCCCGTAACAAATTTTGAATATCAGAAATTCGTTCGTGGTACAGGTCGTACGCCTCCCGACCACTGGGAAAGCGGGCAAATACCTGTAGGCAAAGAGGAGCATCCTGTCGTGAATGTCAGTTGGTATGATGCAGTGGAATATTGTCGATGGCTAGCAGAGGTATCGAAAAAACCTTTCCGCTTACCTAGCGAAGCCGAGTGGGAAAAGGCTGCTAGCTGGGACGAGGCTGCAGGCCGCAAGCGAAAATGGGCATGGGGAGATAGCTATGACTCGACAAAAGGAAATACACGCATAGGAGGACCTGGATCCACTACACCAATTGGGCAATACAGTCCAGCTAATGGTGATAGTCCCTATGGGCTCAGCGATGCCTGTGGAAATACTTTCGACTGGGTTAACGACTGGTGGAGCAAGACCTATTATCAGGAATCTCCTACTCATGATCCAAGCGGTCCAGAGACAGGTATATTCAAAGTGTCCCGTGGCGGTTCATGGGCCGGTTCAAGTGAGGGTTCAAGCGCTATTAGTCGTTATTATGCCATGCGTCCAGAACTACGCAGTGAGTACATCGGCTTTAGACTCGCACTAGATGCAACGGAACCTGAAAGGACGTAACTTAGAAAACACATTAGGGACTCTCGAAGACTAAATCGTCCCACTATGGTATACT
>JRHI01002970.1_pt1 | contig 10709 bp, 8 predicted proteins | sample 215371 | NCBI WGS metagenome assembly JRHI01 (sample SAMN02929681, study PRJNA255918) | sediment metagenome | biome: cave system; feature: Ice Cave; material: Sediment; isolation source: sediment from deep within a dark volcanic ice cave with no known source of... ... | reverse complement strand
GTGCAAAACGTGGCGGTGCAGAAGAAGGTCGCCATCCTCGGCTCTACGGGATCCATCGGGACGCAGACGCTCGATGTGATCGCGCGTCACCCCGGCCGTTTTCGCGTCACGGCACTTGCGGCAGGTTCGCGAATCGTCGAGCTCGTCGCACAAGCGCAAACCTTCCGCCCCGATATCGTCGCGTGCGCGAAGAGCGACGACGTCGCGACGTTGCGCGCAGCGTTGCCGCCGGCCGTCAAGGTCGTGTATGGCGCGGCCGGTTTGCTCGCCGTTGCGGCCGAAAGCGGCGCGGAAGTCGTTGTCGCGGCGACCGACGGTGCGGTCGCCTTCGAAGCGGTTTTCGCGGCGGTCGAACGCGGCATCCGCGTGGCGGTTGCGAATAAGGAACTCATCGTTGCTGCGGGCGAGCTCCTTGTGGCGGTGGCCAAACGCAGCGGCGCCGAGATTCTGCCGATCGATTCCGAACACAGCGCGCTCTTCCAATGTTTGGTTGGCGAGCCGGCCGAGCGCGTCGCGTCGCTGATCCTCACCGCTTCGGGCGGACCGTTTTGGGACTGGGAGCCCGCCGCGATCGCCGAGGCGTCGCTTGCCGACGCGCTTCGCCACCCCACCTGGCAGATGGGAATCAAGAACACGGTCGATTCCGCGTCCCTCATGAACAAGGGCCTCGAAGTCATCGAGGCGAGCCGGCTCTTTGGCGTGCCGGCCTCGAAGATCGACGTGCTCGTGCATCGGACGTCGGTCGCTCACGGCTTCGTCGTCTTCACCGACGGCAACGTAAAGGCGCAGCTCGCGCCGCCCGACATGCGTCTGCCCATCGGCTACGCGCTCGCCTATCCGGATCGCCTGGGCGATCGTGCGCACGCCGGCGCGCTTGCGGCACTGGGTGCCGCTCCCGCCGCTCCCTCGGTCGCGCTCGGATTCGAACTACCGGATTCGGAGCGTTTTCCGTGCCTTGGGCTCGCGTACGAGGCGTTGCGGCGCGGCGGAACGGTGCCCGCCGCGCTCTCGGCTGCAAACGAAATCGCCGTGGCTGCGTTCGTACGAGGGCAGATCCGTTTCGGCGATATCTCGGAGATCATCCGTACGGCGCTCGCCGGCACGCCCGACGAGTCGCTCAGCCTCGCGTCGGTCCGGTCGGCCGATACGCGCGCTAGGGAACTCGCGCAAAGGGCGGTCGAGGCCCGTCTTGCGGCCCTGGCGAACCGATAAGGACTCTATGTCAGCAACGCTTCAGCTCCTCGCCTTCGCCCTGCCAAACCTCGATGGGGTCGGCAAGATCGCCGTGTTCTTGCTCATGCTCTCGGTTCTGGTGGTCTTGCACGAGTACGGGCATTTCTTGCTCGCCCGCCTCAACGGCGTACGCGTCAACGATTTTGCGGTCGGCTTCGGTCCGACGCTGCTGAAGTGGACGTCCCCGCGCAGCGGGACGCATTACCGGATCAATCTGCTGCCGATCGGCGGCTACTGCGCGATGCAAGGTGAGGACGGCAAGACCAGCGAGGCCGAGCAGCAACGCAGGTTCCGCGACCAGCAAGACGGCGCATCTGCGGTCCATCCGTCGTTGCCAAGCGCGGGCTCGGTCGCCGTTCTCGAACGCCCGGCGATAACGACGAGCACTTCAACCCTGGTCGATGCGCGTCCGGGGAGCGACGCTGCCGGCGTCAGCGACAATTTCCAAAGCAAGTCAACGTGGCAGCGGCTCTCGATCATCGTCGCCGGTCCGATCGCCAATTTTCTGCTCGCCTATGCAATCTTTTTCATTGCCGCGATCTCTTTTGGCGTCGCCTCGAATAACGTGAGTCCGCAAATCGGGATTCTGTTGCCCAACTCTCCAGCCATGAAGGCCGGGCTGTTGCTTGGCGACCAGATCCTTGCCATCGATGGGAAGGCCTATTCGTCGGGCGAAGCGATCGTCGACAAGATTCACGCCTCCGCCGGCCGCCCGATCGCGCTCACCTATCGTCGTCACGGCGTGGAAAACACGGTTCGGATTACGCCGTATAAGGCCAACAACGGTCACGGAACCGAAGGGCGGATCGGGTTCAGCCCGATCCCGACCTTCGAGCGCGTCGGAATTTTCGCCGCGATTCCGGTCGCGGCGCGCGAATTCGTGAACGCGACGTCCGCGCAAGTCACCGGATACGCTCAGCTCATTTCGCATCCGGCCAAGTATGGATCCAGCCTCTCGGGACCGATCGGCATGGCACGCGCTGCCTCCGCCTACCAGGATCTCGGCTGGGGCCCGTATCTGTCGCTCGCGGCCGCGATTTCCATCGCACTGGGCGTGCTCAACCTCTTACCGTTTCCGGCCCTCGACGGCGGCCGCGGCGTCTTTATCATCGCCGAGATGTTGCGCGGGCGGCCGGTCGAGCCGGAAAAAGAGGCGCTCGTGCACGTCACGGGTTTTGCCGTGCTTATGATGCTCATGGTGTTCGTTGCGTATCACGACATCGCAAATATCCTCACCGGCAAGGGAGTCTTTTAAGTCATGGTGCGCCTGCGCCGGGAATCCAAGCCGATTCTGCTTGCGAATAAATCGAAGTATTCGAGCGGAGCAAAAAAGGTCTGGATGGGCGGTGACCACCCGGTGGTCGTGCAATCCATGACGACGACCGATACGGCCGACGCCGAGAAAACGCTCACGCAGATTTACGAGCTGGCAGGGGCCGGATGTGAAGTCGTGCGCGTGACGGTTAAGGATGCGCCCGATGCGGCCGGCATGCCCGCGATCGTCGCGCGTTCCCCCGTTCCGATCGTCGCGGACATTCATTTCGACCACAAGATGGCGCTTGCGGCACTCGAGGCCGGCGTAGCGAAATTGCGCCTGAACCCCGGCAACATTACCGACCGGAATAAGACGCGTGAAGTCGTCCAGCTTGCGAAGGACATGGGCACGCCGATTCGGATCGGCGTCAACATGGGATCCCTTGCAGCCGACCTTGAGAAATTGTACGGTCACACGCCCGATGCGATGGTTCGCTCGGCCTTACGTCACGTCGAGATACTCGAAGAGCTCGGGCACACCGACATCGTCATATCGCTCAAAGCGCACGACGTGTTAACCACGATCGCTACGTACCGTCTTGCCGATAGGATGCTTGCCGAGCGCGGTACGCCATACGCGCTGCACCTCGGCGTGACGGAAGCTGGTCTGCCGCGCGAAGGTACGATCAAATCGTCGATCGGGATGGGCATTTTGCTCTTCGAAGGGATCGGCGATACGCTGCGTTGTTCGCTTGCTGCCGACCCCGTCGAAGAAGTCCCCGTCTGCTGGGGGATTCTCAAAGCGCTCGGTATCCGCGAGAAAGGCTTCGACATCACGGCATGTCCGTCGTGTGGGCGCGCAGAAATCGAAGTCGTCGAACTCGCGCGCTCCGTCGAAGCGATCGCTAAGGAGTACACGGCGCCGGTGAAGGTAGCCGTAATGGGCTGCGTTGTCAACGGCCCGGGCGAAAGCAAAATGGCCGACGTCGGCGTGGCCGGCGGCAAGGGCAAGGGCGCGATCTACCGGAAAGGCGCACTCGTGGGCACCTTTCCCGAAGCCGACCTCCTGGGCGCCTTGCGCGTCGAAATCGAGAAAGTCATCGTCGACATCTACCCGGATTTCATTCATGAGACGGTACATGGAAAAGATCTCGCCCCGGTTTCCTAGTCGTAAGACGATCGGTGCGACGGCCGTCGTTGCGGCCTTTGCCGCAGCACTCACATCGCTGTCGCATCCAGCTGCGCTACGCGTCGACGGTCAGCGCATGATCTCCGACGTTCCGCCGGTGACGACGGCGAAGGGGGCTTTCGTTCCGCTTCGGATCGTTGCCGAATCGCTCGGCGCCGATACGAATTACGATGCGAAGACCGGTACGATCGAGTTGACGCGCGCGAACGATACCTTGCGTTTGCGCGCCGGGGACCGCGTCGCGACGTTCGACGGCAACAAGATGACGCTGCGGACCGCACCTTTCGCCGTGCGCGGCCGAACGATGGTGTCGCTCGCGGTCATCGCACGCGCCTTCAAGACGCACGTACGCTACGACGTCTCCCACGCAAAAATCGACGTGATGACTCCGGGTCTCATCGAGGCCGGTGCACAAGACGAAACGCCGTAGGCCGAGCGCATGAACGGTGAAGCACATACGCACGAGGATGACGTCCGCGAGATGGCGCTGGCGATCGTCGACCGCACGCTTACGGCGATCGGCGGGCTCGAAACGACGGACCCGATGCGCGCGCTAGAAATCGTTCTTTCCATGTACGAAAAAGCCGTCATCCGTCTCAACGTTTAGCGAGCTAATCGGCGGCGAGCAGCATCGGTCCATCGGCGTTACGGAAGCTTCCGTAATCGACCCCGTCGCGGGCGCTACGTTTCGAAAGCGATTGGATCTGCGACGGGCATGATGTCGTCCGGGTTCGAGCGCCAGAATCCGTATGAGAAGAAGAAGATTAGCCCTAAAACGAGCGCCGCGATAAACCAGATCCACGTCATCCGCGAAAGTCCGAAGACGGCGAGAAAGAGCGAGAACACGATTCCAAGGATCGGGAAGAGCGGCACGAACGGGACGCGGAACGAACGCGGAAGGTCGGGCTTGCGCGCTCGTAAGAACAGTACCCCCGCGCACACGACGATGAATGCGACGAGCGTCCCGATGTTCACGAGGTTGAGGAGCTGGTTGAGGGGCACGATGAGCGCGAGGGCGGCGACGGCAATGCCGGTCGTCAAAGTCGTGATGACCGGCGTTTTGAAGCGCGGATGGATTGCCGCGACGACCGGTGGCAGCATCTTATCGCGCGCCATGACGTAAAAGATGCGCGTTTGTCCGAGCAGCGAACTCAGGGCGACGCTCGTCGTGCCGGCGAGCACGCCGATCGTGATGATCCAACTCAGAAACGGTAAATGCAACGGTGCGAGCGCGTAGACGAGCGGGTTCTTCTCGGGGACGTGGGCCCACGGTACGGCGCCGACGAGTACGATTGCCGTCGCGCAATAGATCAGCGTTCCGATCCCGAGCGCCCCAAGTACGCCCATGGGGATATCGCGCTGCGGATTCTTGCACTCTTCGGCCGTCGTCGTCGCTGTGTCGAAGCCGATGTAGCTAAAGAAGACATATGCTGCGATGGGAATGATCCCGAACGGCTGCGATGATTCTACCGCGCCGCCGAACGGAACGAGCTTCCCCCAACCGTAGGGATGAAAGTCGTGGAGATTCGAGGCGTGAAAGAGCGTGAACCCAGCGAAAATGAAGACGAGCAACGCTGAAATTTTCAGCACGACGAAGATGTTATTTGCCGTCGCCGACTCCCGAATGCCGATCGATAACAGCAGCGAAAGTCCCATAACGAAGAGTGCGGCCACGACGTCGCATTGCGAGTGCGCGAAATCGACGAACCCCGGCTTCCACCACGCGCCGTGGGTAACGAGGTTAGACGTCTGGGCCCACGCCGGCAGCGTGAGACCGGCGCTCTTGCAGACGTCTTGGATCGCGGCCGAAAACTGCTGCGCGACGGGTGCCGCGCTGATGCCGTATTCGAAGATCAAGGCAAACCCGATGATCCAGGCTGCGAGTTTGCCGAGCGTTGCGTACGCGTAGGTGTAGGCGCTCCCGGCAACGGGAACCATCGCCCCGAGTTCGGCATAACAGAGCGCTGCGAAAAATGAGGTGAGCCCGGCGAGGAGGTACGAGACGATGACGGCCGGTCCCGCACCCTTCACACCGGTGCCGATGGTCGTAAAAATGCCGCCGCCGATCATCGTACCGAGCCCGATCGCGGCGAGGTCTCTTGCGCTCAGTGCGCGCCGAAGAATTTTCTTGGTGCTGAATTCGCGCAGCTTCTCGACGCTGGTTGTCGCGACCAATCGGGCGCCGAACGACATGCCGTTTCGGTTCTTAGCGAGCGCCGCGCGTCCCCCTGAGTGCCGCGACGCCTCGTGCGGGGCGACTAGGGCTTTCCGGACGATTCGGTAAACCGATTCGTGGGCGTGGAAGAACGCGCCACCCGAGCGATCGGGTAACAACCGCCAATTGAGTAGGACGGATCGAGCGCTGTTGGCGCTTACGGCGCTCTTCTTTGCAGTCGTTGGGGGCTGGCTCCTCGCCGCGCCGCACCATTTTTACATGACGATGCCCGGCGTCGTCGCGAACGGACCGTTTAACGGGCACCTATTGAACGATGTCGGCGTCGCATACGCGACGCTCGCTTTCGCCCTCGTCGCCGGTCTGCGAGATCGCGTTAGCGCGCGTCTCGCAACGATGCTCGCCGCCGTCAACCTCTGCGGCCACGCCGCCTTGCATGCGATTGCGGAGTTCTCGGGAGTGGGCGCTGGGGTTGCGACCGAAGGGCCAGGCGTTTACATCCCGGTTTTCCTCGCGGTCGCGGTCGCGCTCAGGTTCGCAACGGCGCAACCGGCTTCGCGCCCAAGATGAAACCCGATGAAGGATATGACGTATTGCCGGAAACGATCTTTTCTAAGTAAGGTCTCTACGCTGCGGGCGGCCTTCTTTGCACCAGAGGAATAGGTCAGGGACGATGCACTTTCTTCACCGTTTAGATGCGGCAACCTGAGGCGGGCGGTGGCGTCACTATTGCGGCGGCGGATGGTACGCGTCCCATCGCGCTCGTTACTGGGTGAGCCGACGTATCGGCAGTGGGGGCGCGGTAACGCGCATCCCTACCGCTCTCGCACTCAAATACGCAGTGCCTAAAATTACGGGAACGACGCGTGCACGCTTCGCGTGGCAATGTCGCATAAAGTAGCTTAGTTACGGCTCTCGCCGATCTGGATCCGGATTTTGAGCTGGGCAGGGACAGTCACTTGCTCGGGGTTAAGAACGGGCATGTGGGCGAGCCGTTCGAACTATTTGATGATGGCGGTGAACCGATCATCGTCGGACGTACGCCGTACTTGCCGGCGGATGTCGCGCGAGATATATTTGCCGCTCCGCAGCCGTTAGAGGCGTTGCAGAGAGTCTTGCGTCAGCGCGCCGATATCATGCTAGCGCTCTATATTGCGTCCCCGACATTGCATGCGGCGGCGCAAACGTGGCTGGCCAACGGGCGCTTGAAGAACGCTAAAACACCGTTGCGCGTTCTGGCTTACATCGTGCGCATGGCGACGAGGCCCACGCCGATGGGCCTCTGCGCCGCAATTGGCAGCGTCGTGTTGGGAGAAAAGACGTCGCTTGTCGTTTTGCCCGTCGAGCGTTGGAAAACGCGCTCCCGCGTCGATATGGGCTGGCTTGGCGCCCTGGTAAAGTCCGTTGAAGACGATCCGCAGCTGCGCGAGCGGCTGACGGTGTTCGCTAACGACCTCGTGTTGGAGCGCGGCGGCCGCCTCTACGTGATGAGCTCACAAAACACGCGGGCGGTAGGTACCGGGCAAAACGTCGTGGTCGAGTATACGCCGGTTTCTCTTCGCGCGACGATCGCCGTGAAACGCGCGCGCGAGCTCGCGCGAGAAGGCCTAACGCTACAGACGCTCAAGTCGGCGTTGATGCGCGAATTCGATTTGGACGACGAACGCGCAACCCGTCTGCTCGAGGGGCTATGGAAGTCCGGGCTTTTTATTTCCGAACTGCGGCCATCGTTGGTCGACGATGCCATAGCGCGCGTCGAAGAACATTTGATAAAACTTTCGGCGTTGCACGCTGATGCGCTGCACCTCGCGAGGACTAGGTTCAAAGAGCTCGATCGCGCACCAATCACACGTCGCAGTGTGCATGACTATGCGGCGGTCAACGCGCAGATGCAAGAGATCTGTAAGGTCGAAGGTGTCGGCATGCAGGTCGACACGATGTGCGAATTTGCCGGCTTTCTGGGCGCCGAAGTGGTCCGAGATGTCCGGCTCATGGCGCACCTTTTCTTCCGTTGTGCGCGCCGTTTTTCCATCGACACGTATCGTGCTCGTTTCTTCGAGCGCTATGAAAGTGGCGAACGGCTTGTGCCGCTCCTCGAGTTGGTAGATCCCGATTTTGGTTTGGGTCCGCCAGAGGAAAGCAACGCCGAAGTTCAAAAAAGCACGCCCCTGCGTGAGCGCGCGCTTTACGAGCTCGCTGCCGGCGCCATCGCGGAACACCGATACGAAGTGGTGTTGACTGCTGCCGAGCTAGAGCGCTATCTTCCGCAGGGAGATACGGACGCGTACCCTTGGAGTTTCGAGATCGGTGTTCAGATTGCGGCGCATTGCGCGGAAGCCATCAACGATGGCGACTACCTGTTAGCGCCGGCGGCATTGGTCGGCACGCACGGCGCCGGTAAGAGTATCGGGCGGTTCTCTGACATGATCGGCGCGCAAACGATGGAGCGCCTGCGAGCGCGTGTGCGTGAGTGTTGCCCCGACGATGCGGTGTTTGCTGAATTGGTGTTCAATCCGTCGGAAGGCCGTGCCGCTAACGTCGCCATCCGTCCGTCGTTGGCCGGTTACGAGCTGCAAGTCGGGCTGCGATCCGACGGGCACGCGCGCCTCGCTCTGGATGAATTGCTCGTCGGTCTCGATCACGATAGGTTTTTCTGTTATTCAACCAGCTTGAAAAAACGGGTCATCGTCGTCGAGAATCATTTGCTCAACACCGCTTACTCGTCGCCTAATGTTTGCCGCTTTCTCTCCAGTGCCGCGCGGGAAGGCACGCGCGTCGTCGTGGGATTTGACTGGCGCCGCGCCGTGTCGCTGCCGTTCTTGCCCCGACTTCGCCACGGCCGGATCGTCTTGGCGCTTGCACGCTGGCAACTCGAATCAGCGTTTTTCCGCGTCGAGTCAGATGCCGCCCTGCGCGGCGTCTCGAGGCCGAAGCCCGACGTCGTCCAAGTTGTGCCGCCGTCCGCAGACAATTCAGAGCGGTATTCGACCGAATCGTCGGGACGCCAGCGATTGGTGGTGCGATAGCGGCGCGGACCTTCGCCGCTCTTCCAAGTCCAAATGTTCCTTGTAATCTCGATCTCACCGCCCTAACTGAACCATCGCGGCCGAGACCACTGAAGCGATAGCGTCTCGCCGTGGCGTCCCACCAGAGCAGCGTTACATCGCCCGGTGCCGAACCAGCACTCTGCACGCACGTCAGAAAAGCCCGTCGCGCAGTCCAACCACAGTCTTCTTCGAGCGTTATGGTGCGCGCGGGCCGTGTCGCTCGAGCGACGGTTTTTCCCGTGAGATGCCATCTGCCGGCAAATCGATCGAGCGTCTGCGTCGGCGCATCAATTGTCAGGGCCAGAACAAGCAGAAACGCGAGCATGCTGTTAGATTCACCGCGCGCGTCCCACCGACAATCCCGTCGAGCCAGAGGTGGAGCGGTTAAACGCACGCATCGATCGTCGATCGAGCGCAGCAAAGCTTCATGCGTGGCAAATTGCACGACATCGTCACGCGTGGCTTGACGAGACTATTGCTCGGGAGAAGTCGCTTCGCACGTCGATAGTTTGCTTCTATTATGGCGTACCGGCGCGTCGTGATCGCAATCGTTTTTTGCAACGAGTCGCCATTGCGCGTGCCGTTTTTGGTACGGAGCATCCGGCGCGAGAGTTCGCCCATCGGCGCGCTCGCTTCACGCGGGTCGACGAGAATAGGATCTCTACTGCGGGGGTCCCGCCTTCGCGTTCCACTGATGTTCTGGTTGGCCGAGCGCAGCGTTGATCCAACGCGACCACACGAAAAGCGCGTCGGAGAGACGGTTGACGTATTGCATGATCTCCCCCGAGATCGCTTCTTCGTCTTGCAACGTCACGAGAAGGCGTTCGACGCGACGCGCGATCGTGCGCGCTTGATGGAGGAACGCCCCGGGATACGAGCCGCCGGCATGAATGAAATTCGCAAGCGGTTCGAGCTCGCGTTGGCATGCGTCGATGGAGCGTTCCAGTGCGTTCGCATCGGCTTGGGTAACCAGCGGCATGCCGGGCCAACGGTTCGCAGGCAGCGTCGCAAGATCGCTGCCGAGATTGAAGAGCGTGTCTTGGGTCCACCCTAGCCACGCGTCGAGTTCGGCCGCTTTCGCGGCAGCGGCGCCGTCGGCCCGGATCGCATCGCCCAGTGCGGTGCGTGCGAGTCCGATCACGCTCGATAGCTCGTCGACGGTCCCATACGTTTCGATGCGCAGCGCGTTTTTCTTGACGCGTTGGCCGCCGACGAGACCGGTCGTCCCGTCGTCGCCCGTGCGGGTGTAGATCCGTGTGAGTTTGGGCACCGTTTGCACTTCGCTCTCTCAAGGCGGACATCCGGCGCGCACGAAACATTCACGGCGAGGTGCGAGATTCTCATGAGTGATATGGCAACCGAGTATCACATTCGACCCATTTCCTTCAACGAGTTCCTGCTCATGGGCGATGCCGGAATCCTCAGTGAGCGCGAGCGGGTCGAGCTCCTCGACGGACGCCTGATCGAGATGGCGCCGATTGGAAACGACCACATGCAGGCCGTGCGTCTGCTGACCGCACTGCTCGTACGCTGCGTTGAAGATCGCGCGGTTGTCGATCCGGCGGGCTCGCTGAAGCTCGGGAAATTTTCGGCGTCGCAGGCGGATTTTATGATTTTGCGTGCTCCGGCCGCACGCTACGCGCGCCGCGCTCCCGAGCCCGACGATGTTCTCTTGCTTATCGAAGTCGCGCGTACGTCGCTCGAGTACGATCTGCGGGTGAAGCGACCGGCGTATGCCGCGGCGGGCGTGCCGACCTATTGGATCGTCGACCTCGTGCACGGCTGTGTCGTGCTCTTCGACCAGTTGAGTGAC
>JRHI01002969.1_pt1 | contig 10712 bp, 8 predicted proteins | sample 215371 | NCBI WGS metagenome assembly JRHI01 (sample SAMN02929681, study PRJNA255918) | sediment metagenome | biome: cave system; feature: Ice Cave; material: Sediment; isolation source: sediment from deep within a dark volcanic ice cave with no known source of... ... | reverse complement strand
ATGCTACCATCCCACAGCACTTTCCGGATAGCGTCTTAGACGTCCAGGTTCTGCACTTCCCGCGCATGTGTTTGGATGAACTTTTTGCGCGGGGGCACCGCCGTCCCCATCAGCATGTCGAACGTCTCGTCGGCCCCGACGCCGTCCTCGATCGTCACCTGCATCAACGTGCGGCGCACCGGGTCCATCGTCGTCTGCCAGAGCTGATCCGGGTTCATCTCGCCCAGACCCTTGTAGCGCTGCACCTCGGACTTCTCGCCGAGCCGCTTGACGGCCGCCTCGCGCTGCTCCTCGTTGAACACCCAGGCTTCCTCCTTCCCGCTCTTGACGCGGTAGAGGGGCGGCTGGGCGATGAACAGGTGACCGTCGAGGATGATCTGCTCCAGGTGCCGGTAAAAGAACGTCAGCAGCAGCGTCCGAATGTGCGAGCCGTCGACGTCCGCGTCCGTCATCACGATCACGCGGTGGTACCGTAGCTTGCTCGCGTCGAACTGGTCGCCGACCGAGGTCCCCAGCGCCGTGATCAGCGTCCGGATCTCGTTGTTCTGCAAGATCTTGTCGAGGCGTGCCTTCTCGACATTCAGGATCTTGCCGCGCAAGGGCAGGATCGCCTGGAACCGGCGGTCGCGCCCTTGCTTCGCCGAGCCGCCCGCCGAGTCACCCTCGACGATGTACAGCTCGGCCCGGCTCGGATCGCGCTCGGAGCAGTCGGCCAGCTTGCCGGGTAGGTTGAAGCTGTCGAGCCCGCCCTTCCGCTGCACCAGCTCGCGCGCCTTCCGCGCGGCCTCGCGCGCGCGAGAGGCCATCACGCACTTCTCGATGATGCGCCGCGCGACCTGGGGATTCTCCTCCAGGAACGCCCCCAACGCCTCGTTGACGACTGTTTGCATGGCCCCCGCGACGTCGGCGTTACCCAGCTTGCCCTTCGTCTGCCCCTCGAACTGCGGCTCCTGCAGCTTGACGGAGACGATCGCCGTCAAGCCCTCGCGCACGTCCTCCCCAGACAGGGATTCGTCGTTCTTGAGAAAGCCGTTCTTCTTGGCGTACTCATTGATCGTTCGCGTCAGCGCTGACTTGAAGCCCGAGAGGTGCGTTCCGCCGTCGACGGTGTTGATGTTGTTCGCAAAGGTATGCGTCGACTCGCCGTAGCTGTCGTTGTATTGGAGCGCGACCTCGACCAGGCAGGCCGGCGTTTCGCGCAGGACGTAGAACGGCCGCTCGTGGACCGCGGTCCGGTTCCGGTTCAGATGCCGCACGAACGAGATGATGCCGCCCTCAAAATAGAACGTCACCTCCTTGTCGGCACGCTCGTCGATCAGTGTGATCCGCAGCCCCTTCGTCAGATACGCGGTCTCGCGGAACCACTGCACCAGCGCCTCGAAGTTGTAGTCGAGCCCGTTGGTGAAGACGGTCGTATCCGCCAGAAACGAGGTCGTCGTTCCGTGGTCCTCCGCCGCGGCCTCCCCAACCTTCCTGACGGCCGAGACCGGTGCCCCCCGGCGGTACTCCTGCCGGTAGAGCTTGCCGTCGCGCCTGACCTCGACGCGGCACCACTCGGACAGCGCGTTGACGACCGAGGCGCCGACGCCGTGGAGACCGCCAGAAACCTTGTAGCCGCCACCGCCGAACTTGCCGCCGGCGTGGAGCACCGTCATGATCACCTCGAGCGCCGACGTGTTCATTTTCGGGTGCTTGTCGACCGGGATGCCGCGGCCGTTGTCGCGCACGGTGACGACGTCGTCGGTGCCGATGCGGACGACGATCGTGTCGCAATGGCCGCCGAGCGCCTCGTCGACCGAGTTATCGACGATCTCACGCACGAGGTGGTGCAATCCGCGCTGATCGGTGCTGCCGATGTACATCCCCGGCCGTCGCCGCACCGCTTCCAGCCCTTCGAGGACCTGGATCGTGCTGGCGTCGTAAGCGGGTGATTTGGTAGTCGTCGTCGCTGCCAAGGGCGCGTTGCTCCTCTATCTGAGACTCGTCGTTGCCCGCCGGGCCGCTACGAGGGAACGTTGGAACGGATGACCGCCTCCGGTCGCCACAGCCGGAGCCGGTCGAAAAAGAAGATCATGCTCGCCATCGCCAAACCGCCGGCGAAAAACGCATTCGCCACGACGGCGATCAAGAGTCCGGGCGCGCTGCGGAACAGACGCATCCAAATCTCGTTCAGCCCGCTCGAGATGATCAGACCGGCGACCGCGAATCCGAATGTTTGTCGGAAATTGCGCCGGACGACGTTGAAACTGAAGTACATCGCCCGCAGCGGCCCGACTTCGCTGACGACGATCGCGTCGGGCGCAAAGAACAGGTAAAGCACGACGACCAGCCCGACGACCAGCATCAGCGGCCCCAGAATCGGAGCGAGGTTGATACCGACCACCTGCATGACCGCCCCGAGGACCACCGGTGGTCCAAGAATCAATGCGATCAGCGCCGCTCCGAGCCCAACCAGACCGAGAAACCGGAGCCAGCCGAGCACGATCGCTCGCGCGACCGCCGCGGCCGGTCGCGACCGGCCGATCGCGGCATCTGCGAGCGGCACCGCGTAGGCCGCAAAGATGAGCGCCGCACCGGCCAGCAACCCGACCAGAATCAGACAAACCGACCACCAGTGACCCGGCTGAATCATGGGGCGACTAGCCACCTGATACAGATGCGAGCGGTCAGCCCCCGCCAACAGCGACGGCACGTCGAATGCCACGATCACCGCCGTCATGTCGGTGTGACCGAGACGTGACAACCCGTCGCCGACGGTCTTCGCATCGGCTTGTTTGGAATCGAGCAGCCATTGCCTGATCGGCTCGGTGACGGCCGCCGGTGCGATGCGCCAGCCGATCCAGAAGTACAGATCGGTCAGCAACGGGACAAGCATAAGCAACGGCTGCACGAGCGCAACCGAGAGCCCAGCCGCTATCGTGTCGATCACCCCGGACGCCGCCGGCGCTTGTTTGTAGGCCAGTTTCGATTGCATGTCCGCTCGGTTCCGGTGTCCGAGTCGACCTTCACCAGAACTCGCCGCTACTGATAGCCGAGCTCCGTGATGCGGTCCTCTTCGAACCCGAAGTGGTGCGCCAGCTCGTGGATCACCGTCGTCCGCACCTCGCGCTCCATCTCGACCGGGGTTGCGCACGCGCGCTCGAGCGGGCGGCGAAAGATCGTGATCTTGTCCGGCAGAACGATCGAATAGCCGCTTCCTCGCTCGGTCAGCGGGACTCCCTGATAGAGGCCAAACAGCGTGTCGTCCTCGGCGCTCTCCGCGTCCAACTGGTCGCCCGTCGGTTCGTCTTCGACGACGATGGCCACGTTGTCCAGCGCGGCGTGGACGCCCGGTGGGAGACTGCGCAACGCGCGGACGACCAACCGTTCGAAACGAAGTTTCCTTGCCCGTTCGGCTTGGAGAAACGCCGATTTGCGCATATCGAATGATACCACGCCGGCGCCTTCCAGACGAGCCCGTGCGCCGCCGGGGCAAGCGTACGTACGCATCAATCGGACCGGTCTTGGCGGGCTGCGAGGCGCCCGCTGCACCCCAACCGACGCGCGGCGCGGCAGGATCAGAGAGATGCTCGGCATCGTCGCTCCGCGGCGTGGGCGCGGCACGCAGCGCCCCGGTGGACAAACCCCGATCAGATCACTTGATCCTGCACTAGGGATGCGCGTTCATCACCGCTTCCAGCATCTGGCGGCCGATCGTCAGCGATTCCGCGAGTCCCTTGCCGCCGTGCTCAAGAACGACCGCGACCGCGTAACGCGGCGCCGGATCGCCCACGAATCCGATGAACCAGGCGTGCGGCTCTCCCGACCCCGTCTCGGCCGTGCCGGTCTTGCCGCCGACGACCAGTCCGTCGATCGCGGCACCGTGCGCGTACCCGCTGTCCACCGCATTGACCATCATCTCCCGCACCTGCCGCGCCGCGTCGCCGCCGATCGGCCGGCGCCAGACGCGCGGAGCGGTCTGCCGGCGGGTCTGACCGTCGCGGGTCGTCACGCGGTCGACCAGATACGGTTGCATCATGCTGCCGTCGTTGGCGATCGCCGCCGTCACCATCGCCATCTGCAGCGGCGTCACCAGCAGCTCTCCCTGACCGAACGCCGTGTCCGCGACGGCCGGATTCGAGGTGAGGAAATCGGGGGATGAGGCGACCTGACTCCGTGCGACCGGCAGGTCGAACGGCACCGGGTCGCCGAACCCGAACCGCTCCGCGTACTTCGCCAAGACAGCCGCGCCAAGCTGAAGTCCGACTTGCGCAAACACGACGTTCAGCGAGTAGGCCAGTCCCTGCCGCAGCGTCCAGGTATCGACGCTGGGATCGGGCCGGTTCGCCTCGACGATGACGTGTCCGTCGACGTTCAGGGAACCATCGTCGCGGTAGGTATCGTCGGGACGAGCCATTCCGGAGTCGATCGCGGCCGACGCCGTCACCGTCTTGAACGTCGAGCCCGGCGTGTAGAGACCGTCCGTCGCGCGCAGGACCAACGGCGTCGCCGGGTTGGACGTGAGCGACCGCCAGTACGCGACGGCCGCGTCGTGTTCGGCATTGGACGCGGTGTACAGCCGGTTCGGGTCGAAGTGGGGATTGCTCGCCAGCGTCAGCACGGCTCCGGTCTTGACGTCGAGGAGCACGACCGCCCCGGTGTGGCCGGCGAGCAGGTCTTGCGCCCTCCGTTGCAACTTTGCGTCGAGCGTTAAGTAGAGATCTTGGCCCTGAGGTGCGCGGTGCAAGAGGTCGTCCTCGATCCGGACCAATGGACTCGCCTCGGCGGTGCCGCTCAGCTCGCCGTCGTACCTCGCCTCCAATCCAGCCTTCCCGTAGAGCAGCGGCGAGAAATACCCAACCACGTACGCCGAATCGACAGCCGGATAGCGGCGGCGCTGGATCCCGTGGTCGGCCACCGTGTCGGCGATCACCGTTCCGGTGCGGTCGAAGACGCGACCACGCGCGATCTTGAGGTCCGAGCTGATAAGCCTGGGGTTGGCGATCACCTCGCCTGAGATCGGATCCGCCGCGACCCGGTTGACCGTCGCCTCCTGCTGGACCACCTGAATCCGGAGCAGCTGCACGCCGAGCAGCGCGAAGACGGTCGCCAGCAGGATCGCCGCCTTGACGATGCCGCGCCGCGTCGTCCGCATCGAGCGCGGCATCCGCGGCCAGACAGCCAGCACCAGCAACAGCCAGGCAAGGCCGAGCGTGACGAGCCAGCGTCCGTCGCCGAGACCGTCGCTCGACCACAACCCGTACGCCACGACGGCGACTGCCCCGAGAGCGAGGATCTGTTGAAGACCGCGTGTCATCGCTGGGACCCTTCGCCGGCGTTATCTTGGCCGGCGCGAACCGGAGATATTGAGCAGCATACCGACGATCAGGAAATTCGTCAGCAACGAGCTGCCGCCATACGACACAAACGGCAGGGTGATCCCCGTCAGTGGAATCAAGCGCACCACGCCGCCGGCGATGATCAGCGCCTGCAAGCCGATGGTTGCCGAGAGCCCGACGGCCAGCAGCCGGGCGAACCCATCCGGTGTGCGCAAGGCAATCGTGAATCCCCGCATGACCAGGACGAAGAACAACGCGAGCACCGCGGTTGTGCCGACCAAGCCGAGCTCCTCGCCAATCGCGGAGAACGCGAAGTCGGTCTGGACCTCGGGGATCCGCCACGGCTGCCCTTGGCCGAGCCCGCTCCCCAGCACGCCACCGCTGGCTAGCGCGTAATCGGACTGGATCTGCTGGTAGCCCGCGCGGAGCGGGTCCTGCCAGGGATCGAGCCAGTTCTGCACTCGGATCCCGATCCGATCGAACAGCGTGTAGGCCAGCCAGCTCCCGGCCGCGAACGCCAGCAACCCCGTCACGACGTAGACGGGGCGGCCGCTAGCGACATAGAGCATGACCAAGAAAATGCCGAAGAACAACAGCGCCGTCCCGAGGTCGTTCAAGACCACGAGAACCAGCAGCGACGCCGCCCACATGATCACCATCGGGACGAGGTAGGGGATCGGCGGCAGGCGGAGGAATCCGAGTCGCCACGAGCTGCCGATCACGTCGCGCTTCTCGTCCAGATAGGCGGCGAGAAAGACGACCAGCGTGATCTTGACGATCTCCGCAGGCTGCGCCTGCACCGGCCCGACGGTGATCCAGAGCCGCGCGCCGTTGATCTCCGTGCCGAACACGAAGGTGAGGACAAGCAGCGCCAGGCTCCCGGCCAGCGCCGTGTATTTGTACCGTTGGAGCAGGGAAAGCCGTCGGGAGACGACCACGCCCACCCAGAGCGTCGCCAGTCCCGCGCCGAGGTAGATCGCCTGGCGCTTCGCGAGGCCCGCATAGGCGGGGTCGCTGGCGGCGAGTGCCGGCTGCAACCGCTGCGCCATGAGCAACCCAAGTCCCGCCAGGGTAACGGTCACGGGCAGCAGGATCTGGTCGCCCCGGAACCCCATCAGACCGAACGAGGCATTGATCGCGAAGACCAGCCCGAGGAACGCGATCCCGACCCACAGGTCGCCCCAGGACCAGGCGACGGCACGGCGGCGCGCCAGCGCGATCGTCAGGAGACCGACCAGGGTCATCGCCGACGGCGCGACCAGCAGTTGCGCTTCGGTCCACCGGAGGAGCGAGCGGGATTGCCTCGCCACTAGCCGCCCATCGCCCCGAGATACCGTTCGCCGATGACGCCCAGACGCCGTCGAGCGGCATCGGAGATTGCCGCGGGCGAGGTCACGATTGCGTCCTTGAGCGCGTCGCCGCAGAGGCAGGTCCGTTCCGGCAACCCCGCGGCGGCCAAGCCACGCACAAGCCGGCGTCCTGTCTCGGTGTTCGCCATCAGGTTGGCGATGACCAGCTCGACCGTCACATGGGCCTCGGTCTCGTGCCAAACGTCGAAATCGGTCACCATCGCGATCGTCGCATAGCAGAGCTCGGCTTCACGCGCTAAGCGCGCCTCCGGCATGGCCGTCATTCCAATCACCGATGCGCCCCAGGAGCGATAGAGCCGCGACTCCGCCCGAGTCGAAAACTGCGGTCCCTCGATGCAGACGTAGGTGCCCAGGTTGACGATCGGCACGCCGGCGGCCCGTGCGGCGTCGCCAATCGCGGCCCGCAGGTTCGGACAGAACGGGTCGGCGATCCCGACGTGGGCGACGACACCGCTCCCAAAGAACGAGCGCGGCCGCGCCACGGTCCGATCGATGATCTGGTCCGGCAGCACGATTGAGAGCGGCGGCAGCTCCTCCTTAAGACTACCGACCGCGCTGACGGTCACGAGATGCGTCACCCCAACCTGCTTGAGCGCATACAGATTCGCCTGGTACGGCAGTTCGCTTGGCGTCAGGCGGTGCCCCGCCCCGTGCCTGGGCAGGAAAACGACCTCGGTCTGACCGAGCCGCCCGAGTGTCAAGTGGTCGCTCGGCTCGCCGTACGGTGTTTCGACCGCGACCCGGTCGACGATCTCCATCTCCGGCAGGTGATAGAGCCCACTGCCACCGATGATGCCGAGCTTGAACCCCGCCATCCAGCCGCTCCCTTAACCACCCGGTTCCGCCCGCAGCCGTCCCGCCGCGCCTTGGAAATCGCCGTCGAATCGACCGCGCCGTTGCGTCGTCGTCGTCGGGACGCTGCGTGCTGCGCCCGGCTCACCGTCGGGAGTGTCGGCAGGGCGCAGCACGCAGCGCCCCGACCGGAACCCCAATCCAGCAGCCCTGAGACCACCCCGCGCCGGCTCATGCTCCCGGCGCCCAGGCCGGTCCGATCGGGGGCTGCACGCCGATCGCCGTTTGCCCGCCGAGATAGGGTTGGAGCACCGCGGGCACCTCGAACGACCCGTCCGGCCGCTGGTAATTCTCGATGATCGCGATCACGGTCCTCGGCAGTGCCAATCCCGAGCCATTTAACGTGTGCAAGAACTGCGGACGCCCGCCCTCTTTCGGCCGGAACCGAAGGTTCGCCCGCCGCGCCTGGAAATCGAGGAAATTCGAGCAGGATGAGACCTCCAGCCATTCCTGGCTGCCCGGTGCCCAGGTTTCGAGATCGACCTTGTTGGCGGCCGCAAACGATAGATCCCCGGTACACATCTGGATGATGCGATACGGCAGATCCAACGCCCTCAGCACGTCCTCGGCCTCGCCGATCAGACGGCGGTGCTCCTCAATCGACCGTGCCGGGTGGACAAACTTGACCATCTCGACCTTGTCGAACTGATACCCTCGCTTGATCCCGCGTACGTCGCGACCGGCCGAGATCTGCTCGCGTCGGAAACAGGCCGTGGCGGCGACGTGGTAGATCGGGAGCAGCTCCTCGGCGAGGATCTCGTCGCGATAAAGGTTCGTCACGGGAACCTCCGCCGTCGGGATCAGCCACTTGTCCTCGTAAGCGTCCTTGAACAGCACGTCGCCGAACTTGGGCAACTGCCCCGTCCCGACGAGCATCTCTTGCATGACCATGAACGGCGGGTAAACTTCCTGGTAGCCATGCTGCTGCGTATGCAGGTCGATCATCCAGGTGATGAGCGCCCGCTGCAGCCGCGCCCCATCGCCGCGCAGGACGTAGAAGCGCGAACCCGCGACCTTGACTCCCCGCTCGAAGTCGATGATCCCGAGCGCCTCGGCGATCTCCCAGTGCGGTCGCGGCGGAACGTCGAACCGCCGCTTCGCTCCACGCTCCGCGCTGACTTGATTCGCCGATTCGTCCGGCCCCACCGGCACTCCGGGCAGCGGCAGGTTCGGCACCCGCAGCAGGAGTTCGCTGAGCTCGGCGTCGACCGCCTTCGCCTGCCCGTCGAGCGCCTCGATCGTGTCGCCCAGAGAACGGAGGTTCGTGATCAGCGTTTCCCGCTCCGTCGGGTTCCGGCTCCGGTTGACCGCCTTCGAGCCCTCGTTTCGCTTGGCCTTGAGCGCCTCGACCTCCGTCAGGATCGACCGCCGTCGCGTGTCGAGCACCAGGATCTCGTCGATCGGCGCCGTGGTGTGGAGGGTCGCGATGGCGGCCTTGACCTCGTCGGGTTTCTCGCGAATCAAACGGAGATCGAGCACCTGTCCCTCCTTGGCGCGTGAGCGGCGCTGCGTTTCACAGACCGACGCCCCGCGGTGAGGGCGGGGCGTCGGCGTGCGACACGGCTGCGACCATGCCCGGTTCCGGCGCTCAATGTGGACTCCAGCTCCGGGCCGGTTCGCCAGCATGGATCGACCGGAATCCCGGCAGAAATTTCTCCCAGGACTCGCTGACCGCCGAATCGAGCCGTCGTTCGATCGTGTAGTAGAGACCCGCCGACGGCTCGCGCGGCGGCTGTTTGAGCATCATCCGCGCTTCGCCAAGCGACTTCCCGCCCTTCCGGTGGTTACACGTCTTGCAGGCCGAGACGAGGTTCTCCCAGGTGTGAGCGCCGCCCCGCGACCGGGGCACGACGTGGTCGAGCGTCAGATCGCCCGCCTGCCGGCCGCAATATTGACAGGTGAAGTTGTCGCGGATGAACACTTCCCGCCGAGTCAGCTTCACGCGCGGGCGCGGCCGCCGGATCATGTAGACGAGGCGGATCACCGACGGCGACGGAAAGAGCCGGGTCGTGGTCGCAAGGCAAGACGCGTGGACCTCAAGGATTTCGGCCTTCCCGTCGATCACGAGGACGATCGCGCGTCGGACGTTACAAACGTTAAGGGGTTCGTAATTCTGATTGAGGACGAGCACGGATCTGTTGTTCACCCTGCCGGATACCCTTACCATCAAGGGTTGACGCAGGTGACCCTCGCACGAGGTACCGGAGGCAACCGAACGTCGGCCAATCCCATCCCAAAGCATCTTAGCATGACGAGCCGTCAGCCGTCAGCCGTCCGTTAATCGGCTGCCAGCGACGTTTGCTCGATGACGGGCCGCAGGTACGAGCCGGTGAACGACGCAGGGTTGGCTGCCACGTCCTCCGGCGTCCCCTCGGCGACGATCAGACCGCCGCCGTTGCCGCCCTCCGGGCCGAGGTCGACGATCCAGTCCGCTGATTTGATCACGTCGAGGTTGTGCTCGATCACGATAATCGTGTTGCCGCCGTCTGCCAGCCGCTGCAATACCTCCAGCAGCCGCTCGACGTCGGCGAAGTGGAGACCCGTCGTCGGTTCGTCGAGGATGTAGAGCGTGCGTCCGGTCGCCGTCCGAGACAGCTCGGTCGCCAGCTTGACGCGCTGCGCTTCCCCACCCGAGAGCTGGGTCGCCGGCTGCCCGAGCTTGATGTAGCCCAGTCCGACGTCCTCCAAGGTCTGCAGCTTGCGCTTGATCGCCGGGATGTTCTGAAAGAAGGCCAGGGCCTCGGTCACCGTCATGTCGAGCACGTCGGCAATTGACTTGCCTTTGTAGGTGATCTCCAACGCTTCCCGATTGTACCGCTTGCCGTGGCAGACCTCGCACGGCACGAAGACGTCCGGCAGGAAGTTCATCTCGATTTGGATGATTCCCTCGCCCCGGCAGGCCTCGCACCGACCGCCCTTGACGTTGAACGAAAATCGTCCCGGCTGGTAGCCGCGCGCCTTCGCCTCCGGCATCGACGCGAACAGCTCGCGGATCGGCGTGAACAACCCGGTATAGGTCGCCGGGTTGGACCGCGGCGTCCGCCCGATCGGACCCTGGTCGATGTCGATCACTTTATCGAGGTGGTGCGTGCCCTCAATCACCTCATGCGTGCCGGGCCGCTCCTTCGCCCCGTGCAATTCCTGCGCGAGCTTCCTGTGCAGCGTATCGGTG
>JRHI01002968.1_pt1 | contig 10713 bp, 12 predicted proteins | sample 215371 | NCBI WGS metagenome assembly JRHI01 (sample SAMN02929681, study PRJNA255918) | sediment metagenome | biome: cave system; feature: Ice Cave; material: Sediment; isolation source: sediment from deep within a dark volcanic ice cave with no known source of... ... | reverse complement strand
AACATAATGTTTCCGGTCAGACTCTTAGCCCTTGCCGAAGACGCGCGCAAAGATCGTATCGACGTGCTGGAAGTGATAGCCGAGGTCGAACATCGCCTCGAGCTCGGCAGGCTTGAGCTTTGCCGTCACCTGTGGGTCGGCTTTGAGCTCGGTGAGGAAGTCGTTGCCCTCGCGCCACGTCTTCATGGCATTGCGCTGGACGAGCGTGTAGGCCTCCTCGCGCGAGACGCCCGCTTGCGTCAGCGCCAATAGCACGCGCTGGGAATTGTGCAGGCCGCCGAGCTTGTTGAGGTTGCGCCGCATGGCTTCGGGATAAACGACCAGCTTCTCGATGATGCCCGCAAGGCGGGCCAACACAAAGTCGAGGGTGACGGTCGCATCGGGCCCGATCACGCGCTCGACGGAGGAGTGCGAGATGTCGCGCTCGTGCCAGAGCGCCACATCCTCGAGCGCCGGCATCGCGTAGGAGCGCACGACGCGCGCAAGCCCGGTGACGTTCTCGCTCAAGACGGGATTGCGCTTGTGCGGCATGGCGGAAGAGCCCTTCTGCCCCTCCGAGAAGAACTCCTCGGCCTCCAGCACCTCTGTGCGCTGCAAGTGGCGGATCTCGGTCGCCAGCCGCTCCGCCGACGACGCAACGACAGCGAGCGTCGCGAAGTAGGCCGCGTGGCGGTCGCGCGGGATCACCTGTGTCGAGATCGGCTCGACCGCGAGCCCCATCTTGTCGGCGACGTAGGCTTCGACGCGCGGGTCGATGTTGGCGAAGGTGCCGACCGCACCCGAGAGCGCGCAGGTCGCGATCTCCTTGCGTGCGGCGACCACGCGCTCGCGCGCGCGGGCGAACTCGGCATAGGCAAAGGCGAGCTTCAGCCCGAAGGTCGTCGGCTCCGCGTGGATGCCATGGCTGCGGCCGATGGTCGGCGTCGTCTTGTATTCGAAGGCGCGCTTCTTGAGCGCGGCGAGCAGGCGGTCGAGGTCGGCGATGAGGATGTCGGCCGCGCGCGCGAGCTGCATGCTGAGGCAGGTATCGAGGATGTCGGAGGAGGTTAGCCCCTGGTGCACGAAGCGCGCTTCCGGGCCGACGATCTCGGCGAGGTGCGTCAGGAAGGCGATGACGTCGTGCTTGGTCTCCTGCTCGATGGCGTCGATGCGGGCGACGTTGAAGGTCGCCTTGCTGCCCTTGTCCCAGATGACCTTCGCAGCGGCCTCAGGGATCGTGCCGAGCTTCGCCATGGCGGCGGCGGCGTGCGCCTCGATCTCAAACCAGATGCGAAAGCGGGTCTCCGGGGACCAGAGCGACGCCATCTCGGGGCGGCTGTAGCGCGGGATCATGACGTCTCTCGGGTCTCGTTGCTTGCGCAGGGCCTAGCAGAGGCGGGCTTGCCCTTCAATTCGACGGCGCCGGTTAGCCCCACCATTCACCTCCGCGGCGGAAAGAGCGTGCGGTATGCGGGCGGCCCAGCCCAGTACCCGGGCGCGGGCGCGGCCTCATAGACGCCGCGGGCGACGGCGCGGGCCAGCACGTTGGCGGCCGCGGTGCCGAGTTTGGCGAGGCCAAGGATCGGATCGTCGAGCTCCACCTCGCCGGTCGCCGCGGCGAACACGACATCGCCATCGAGCGGCGTGTGGACGGGATAGATGGCGCGCGCCAGCCCCGTCTGCGCCATGATGGCGAGGCGATGGGCCTCGCGCGTCGAGAGCTTGGCGTTGGTGGCAACGATGGCGATCGTCGTTGCCTCCTGCGGACCCCCTTTCAGGCGCGGCTCGAGTGCGCCCGGCGGCATTGAACTCGGAAATCCGTGGCCGCCAAACTCGTTATCCACCTCGAACGGCGCGGCCCAGAAGTGCGGCGTATCCCCGATCGTAGGGCTGCCGACCGGATTGACCGCTGCCAGGGCCCCAACCATGAGACCATGGTCCAGCACCTGCGAGGCACTGCCGAGGCCGCCGCGCGTGCGCGCCGTGGTGGCGCCAAAGCCCGCGCCGGCGCTGCCGAGGGCGAAGTCCACGCTGGCGGTTTCGCAAGCCATCCGGCCCAACCCCTCGTAGGGCGGGCTCGAACCCCAGGCCTTATTGCCTCCGTTGAGGAGGTCGAACAGAGCCGCCTGCGGCACCAGCGGCACGCGCGCGGAGCGGATGGCAAAGCCGACCCCGCGCTCGGCGAGCCAGCTCTGCACCCCGGTTGCCGCCGACAGCCCGAAGGCGGAGCCGCCCGAAAGCACGATGGCATGCACCTCATCGACCATGCCGGCGAGACTGACGGCGTCGGTCTCGCGTGTGCCGGGACCGCCGCCGCGTACGTCGACCGCCGCAATGAGTGGCCGGTCGGCGAGCAGCACCGTCACGCCCGAGCCGAGCCGCTCGTCATGGGCATTGCCGACGCGGACACCGGCGACGTCGGAGATCAGATTGCGGGTGCCGGTCATGCACTTTCCGGTAGATGCTGCGGTCGCAAGTGGGCCGGCGAGATTTCCGGCGGTGCGGTGGCGGCACTGCACAGGCTCGGGCCCCTTTCCGGGCAGCCTAACCCCGACAACCTTCCACCGCGTTGCGGCGCGCTTCGACATGCAACACAGGCCAATCGTCCGCGAAGCCACCGACTTGTGGCGTTGTTGCAACGCACACAAATAGCCTTCGCGTCGCAGCAATATATCCTTTTCAAAGCCCAGATCAGGCCACAATTGGCTGGTTGATGACGCCCCTCGCCGAGGCCAAGACTGTGGACACATTGTCACGGCCGCGGTGAAATTGAGTATGAAGTCTTGCAAGTTTACTTGGGACACGAAAAGTTACTTAGGGGTAGCCATTGGAGTCTTATAACAGTGGCACTGCGCCGCCCGAGTATCCAGCGGCAAGAGGGACAACACGAGGAAACCAGAGGGCCAGGCAAGTTATGCCACATCAAATGCAAGCCGAGATTGCTGCGCTCAACACTGAGCTAGATCAAACCGACGACCCCCGCGAGGGCTACGCCAAGGTGCAGGCCAAGATCCGGAAGTTTCGTCAAGCGGGACAGAAAGTGCCGGACGATCTTGTGCTCATCGAGAAGCGGCTGATGCACGAGTGCATGGCGGCTTCCCAGGGTCGCGACTGAGACGCGGCCTTAGAACACAAGCCGTCCTAATCTCCCCGATGCGATTTTTCCTACGCATAGCGGCTGCGACCGAGGTCGCTGGCCGCTGTGCTGCGCGCACCTAGCGCCGCACGCGCCAGCCGTCCGTCCACCAGACGACATCGTAGGCGGGCAGCTCCGCGTTACCCTTCTCGTCGAACGTCACGCGCCCCACAACCGTATTGAAGCCGCGCGTCTGCAGCGCCTTGGCGACAGCGTCTCCGGCCATTGATGCCGCCGCGATCGCGGCCTCGCGCCAAGCCTCCATCGCCGCGTAGGCGAGGACGAAGGCTCCGCTCCGCTCCTGCCCCGGAAATGTCTTGCGCAGTGTCTCGGCGGCAAGCGTCCGCGTCGGGTCATAGGGCAGCAGCGCCCCGGCGCCTTCCGCGTCCTCGCGCGCCGTCTGTGCGAACTGCTCGGCTGCCATCGCATCGATGCCGAGAAACGTCACCCTCAGTCCCGCGGCGCGCATCTGGCGCAACAGCAGTCCGGCCTCGAGGGGGTAGCCCGCGAAAAAGACGGCCTCCGCTTTCGCCGTCGCCATCTTCGCGATGAGAGGTCCATATTCCTTCTGCCCCCCGGCGATGGCGCCGCTTAGCACGTTTGCGTGCCCCGCGGCCTTGAGCGCCGCTGCCGCCTCTGCCGCTACGTCCTTCGAATAGGTGCTCCCCCCGTAGACGACCGCGACAGGTTTGCCCGCGAACTCTCGCGCCAGATACGTCCCGGCAATCGTGCCCTGATGCCCGTCGCGCCCGGCGAGCCGGAACACCGTAAGGCCGGCGCGCGGTTCGGTGAGTGCCGGGTGTCGCGTCGCCGGCGCGATGAATGGCACACCGGCTTGCGCGTAGAGGCGCGCGGCCGCGATGGCCGCGCTCGCACACGGATGACCGATCACCACCACGACGTGACGATCGATGAGCGAGCGGGCGGCGTCCTCGGCGGACTTGGAAGCGCAGCCGTCGTCGGCCTCTATAATGCTGATGTGTTGGCCGGCAATTCCGCCGTCGGCGTTGAAGCGCTCGGCGGCGAGCCTCGCGGCCCGCACGATGTCGGCTCCGACTGCCGCCTCGGCTCCGCGCGCCGGCACGGCGACGCCGACGAGCACGTCGGCCCGGACGGGACACGCGGGTCCGGCCGCCATGAGGCACACCAGCAGAAAGATACGCGGCCAGACCATGCGGGCATCAGACCTGCACTTAGGGTCAGTCGTTCTGCACGTAGGTGATGTGGCCGTCAGGCTGCGTCTTCCACGTGTAGATCACGTAGGGGATGTTGGTCAGGTCGCCTTTCTTGTCGAAGGCGATGTCGCCGACGATGGTGTGGAAGACGACGCCTGAGTGCATGTAGTCGGCGACCGCCTTGGGCTCGACCGAGTTCGCCCCCTCGATTGCCTGCTTCAAGACCTGCATCGTGGCATAGCTGTAGAGCGTATAGGCCTCGGGCTTGTAGTTGCGGGCAAGGAACTTATCGACGATGGGCTTTGCCTCGGCGCGCTTCTGCGGATCGGGCGCGAACGTCATCAGCACGCCTTCGGCGCCGGGCCCGGCAATGGCCGCGAACTCGTCGCTGGCGATGCCGTCGCCCGACATGAACACCGCGTTGACGCCCTGGTCGCGCATCTGGCGCAGGATGAGGCCGCCCGCTGTGTGCACGCCGCCCCAGTAGAAGAGATCGGCGCCGGCGTTCTTCGCCTTGGAGACGAGCGCGGAGAAGTCCTTTTCGCCCGCGGCCACGCCTTCGTAGAGCACTTCCGTGACGCCGAGATTGTTGAGCGCCTTCTTCGTCTCGTCGGCGAGCCCTTTGCCGTAGGGCGTCTTGTCGTGCGCGATCGCGATCTTCTTGCCGGCGAAGTTCTTGGCGATGTAGGCGCCGGCAATGGCGCCCTGCTGGTCATCGCGCCCGCAGGTGCGGAAGATGGTGGCAAGGTTGCGGTCCGTCACCATGGGGTTCGTGGAACCCGGCGTGATCATCAGAATGCCGTTCTCGGCATAGACCTCGGATGCGGGAATGGTGACGCCGGAGTTGAAGTGCCCGATGACGAAATGCACGCCCTCGCCGAGGAGGTTGTTGGCGACCGACACGCCCTGGCGCGGCTCGCCGGCATCATCGCCGGCCACGAGCTCGATCTGCTGGCCCTTGATGCCGCCGGCGGCGTTGATGTCGGCGGCGGCCTGCTCGGCGCCGTTCTTGATCTGGATGCCGAAGGCCGCGTCCGATCCCGTCGTCGGGCCGGCGACGCCGATCTTCAATTTGGGCGGGCCGTTGTCGCCACATCCGGCAAGCCCGAGCACTGCCGCGAATGCGATTGCTGCCCATAACGCTCGTTTCATTCGTATCCCTCGTTGGTCGGCGTGCGCGATCGGCGGCGCTGAAACAGCACGCGTCCGGTCCCTCTAATGCGCTGAAATTCAGCCCGCGCGCAAGCGATCCTAGCCGCTCTTGGCCCGCCACCAGAGCGGGCCGACGCTTTCGTAGGCCCATGGGTACTGCTCGACCATCTGACGCATGCGCGTGCGCCGGTAGCCGAGCCCGGCCGCGAGCACCAATACCGCGTAGTCGATGAGAAAATTCGAGAGAGACAGCAGCGGCTCGGCGAACAGCGCGTAGTGGAGGAAGCGCACGGCGCACGCGAGCAGGAAGGCCGCGCCGAAGATCTGCCACGGCGGCCGCCAGGTCGAAGCGATGGAAGCTCCGGTCGCAATCGCGGCCGAGCCACCGACAAGCACCGTCAACAGCAGGAAGATCCAGAGGCCGTTGTCGCCGGTTTCGTAGATCGTCATCGTCCTCTCCGTTAGTGGCGGCCACCTTCCAGGTAGGCTGCCCGCACCTCGGGGCTCTCCAGCAGCTCCTGGCCCGTCCCCGAGAGCGTGATGACGCCGTTGACCATCACGTAGGCGCGGTGCGCGAGCCGCAGCGCGTGGAAGGCGTTCTGCTCGACGAGGAATACGGTCAGGCCCTCGCGCGCGTTGAGGTCGGCGATGACCTTGAAGATCTGCTTGACGATGAGCGGGGCGAGCCCTAGCGACGGCTCATCGAGAAGCAACAGTTTGGGCCGGCTCATCAACGCGCGCGCGATCGCGAGCATCTGCTGCTCGCCGCCCGACAGCGTGCCGCCGCGCTGCGAGAGGCGCTCTTTCAGGCGCGGGAAGATCGCGGCGACGTGCTCGAGCTCGGTGTCGAAGTCGGTATGCCCCGCGAACTCGCCGCCGAGCCGCAGGTTCTCGGCAACCGTCATGCGCGAGAAGATGCGGCGCCCCTCCGGCGACTGCGCGATGCCGAGCCGCGCAATCTGGTGCGTGGGCAGCTCGGTGATGTCCTGCCCGTCGAACACGATGCGGCCCCGGCGCGCGCGCGGGTTGCCGAAGATCGTCATCATGAGCGTGGATTTGCCGGCGCCGTTGGCGCCGATGAGCGTTACGATCTCGCCCTTTGGCACCGCGATGTCGATGTCGTGCAGCACGGCGATGTTGCCGTGGCAGGTAGTGACGCCCTGCAGTGCGAGCAGCGGCTCGGTCATAGGCTCGGTCATAGGCCGGCCTCCGCTTCCGCGCGCGCGACCTCGTCGTCCTCGACGCCGAGGTAGGCGGCAATGACCTTGGGGTCGTTTCGCACGCTGTCGGGCGTCCCGTCGGAGATCTTGAGCCCGTACTCGAGGACGATGACGTGGTCGGAGATCTCCATGACGACAGACATGTCGTGCTCGATGAGCAGGATAGAGGTCGAATGCTCCTCGCGGATGGCGCGCAGGAGGCCGTTGAGCGCGGCTGTCTCCTTGGGATTGAGGCCGGCCGCGGGCTCGTCGAGGCACAGGAGCACGGGGTCGGTGCACATGGCGCGCGCGATCTCGAGCCGGCGCTGGTCGCCGTAGGGGAGCGCGCCGGCCGCGTCGTCGGCGCGCGAGAGGAGCCCAATGCGGTCGAGCCAGAAGCGCGCACGCTCGACCGCTGCCTGTTCCGCCTCGCGATAACTGGCGGCGCCGACAAGCCCCAGCAGCGACCAACCTGAGGCGTGCATCAGGCGGTTATGCTGAGCGACGATCAGGTTTTCCAGGACGGTCATGCCGCGAAACAGCCGGATGTTCTGGAAGGTGCGCGCGACGTGCGCCTTCTGCGCGACCTCGAAATCGGGCATGCGCTCCAAGAGGAAGAGGCCGTCGACCGTCGGCACGTCCTCGCGGCGGACATAGCGGCGGCTCGACGCGGTCAGGCTGGCAACCGCGTCGGGATGAACCGGGCCGTCGGTCGAGAGCGCCATCAAGCCGCTCGTCGGCTTATAGAAGCCCGTGATGCAGTTGAAGACGGTGGTCTTGCCGGCGCCGTTGGGCCCGATGAGCGCCGTGATGTCGCCGCGGCCGACCGAGAACGACAGATCGCGCACGGCAACGAGGCCGCCAAAGCGCATGGTCAGGCCCTCGACAACGAGCAACGGGTCGCTGAGCCAGCGCATCAGCCGTGCCCTTCCTTCACGTGCGCGCCGGAAATCGCCTTGCCCTCATCATTGAGCACGATCGAGGGCTCGCGCGAGGACATGAGCCCCCGCGGGCGCCAGATCATCACGATGACCATGGCGAGGCCGAAGATCAGCATCCGGTACTGTCCCGGGTCGAAGTCGTCGCCGAAGATTGACTTCATCCAGTCGAGCTCGCGCAGCAGCTCGATGCCGCCGATCACGACCACCGCCGCGACGGCGACGCCGACGAGCGAGCCCATGCCGCCGAGCACGACAATCGCGAGGATCGTCGCCGACTCGAGGAACTCGAACGACCTGGGGCTGACGTAGCCCTGGCGCGCGCCGAAGAACGCGCCTGCAAGCCCACCAAACAGCGCGCCCATGGCGAAGGCGGTGAGCTTGGTGTTGACGGTGTTGAGGCCCAGCGAGCGACACGCGATCTCGTCCTCGCGCAGCGCCTCCCAGGCGCGCCCGACGGGCAGCCGCCGCATGCGCTGCGTGACGAAGGCGACGAGCAGCGCCAGTGCCAGGATCGTGTAGTAGAGAAAGATCGAGCGGTGGACGGTGGGACTGCCCGCAAGCCCGAACAGGCTCGAGAATGTCGTTCCGCCGCTGGGAGAGGTGAACGGCAGCCCGAAGAAGGTAATGCGCGGCGTCTGAATGCCGAAGGAGCCGTTGGTCAGCGCCACCCAGTTGATGAGCACGAGCCGGATGATCTCGCCGAACGCGAGGGTGACGATGGCGAGATAGTCGCCGCGCAGGCGCAGCACAGGAAAACCAAGGATGACGCCCCAGAGCGCCGCCAGAAGCCCGGCAACGGGTAAGCAGATCCAGAAGGCCCAGGGCCCGAGCGCCGGCAGCGTGGCCGGGATCACGTAGGCGGCGATGATGGCATAGGTATAGGCGCCGACCGCATAGAAGGCGACGTACCCCAGGTCGAGCAGCCCGGCGAGCCCGACGACGATGTTGAGGCCCCAGGCGAGCATCACGTAGATCAGGATCTGAACGCCGAAATTATCGACCCATTTGATCGCGCCGGAGGGACCGGCAAGAGCGAGCGACAGGAACGGAAACAGAAACAGCGCGGCGAGCCCCACCCATGGGAACCAGCGCGCCCCGTGGGTCGCGAGATCGAGCCGCGGAAAGGTGAAGGGCTTAGGGCGCTGCACGTGGGCGGTGAGCAGCCACAGCATGCGCCCGACGAAGACCGTCAGCACAAGCCCGAGCGTAAGCCACGGCCGCACGTTTAGCACGATGCGGTTCGACAGGTTCTGGTCGGTGCGCAGGAGAACGATCGGGAAGCACAGACCGAAAGCGACGATGGCCCAGCGAGCCGCGTCTTTCGCCGCGTCGCGCATCGGCATCGCCGGGGGCGGCAGCGCGCTCCTCGATGAGCTTTGCCCGCCCGCGTCCATGCCGTCAGACCTTCTCGACATCCGGCCTGCCCAGGATGCCGGAGGGCATGAAGATCAGGACGATGGCGAGGATCGAGAAGGCGGCGACGTCCTTGTAGTCGATCGAGAAGTAAGCCGACCACAGCGTTTCGATCAGCCCGATGAGGATGCCGCCGAGCACGGCTCCGGGCAGCGACCCGATGCCGCCGAGCACCGCGGCTGTAAAGGCCTTCACACCCGGCGTGAAGCCATCGGCGAAGTTCACCACGCCGTAGTAGACCATGAACATGAGGCCGGCCACGGCGGCCAAGGCCCCGCCGATGACGAACGTCATCGACACCGTGTGGTTGACGTCGACGCCGAGCAGCGCCGCCATGCGCCGATCCTGCTCGCAGGCACGCTGCGCACGCCCGAGTCGCGTCTTCTGCACGACGACCCAGAAGGCGGCGAGCAGCACGACCGTCACCACCATGATCAGCACCTGCTTCTCCGACAGCGTGACCGAGCCGCCGCCAACGGGGATCGACATCACGTTGTTGAGCAGGGGAGGCACCGGCTTGTTGCGCGGGCCCTGCACCACCTGCACGAAGTTCGACAGGAACACCGACATGCCGATCGCGGAGATAAGAGGGGCGAGGCGGAACGAGCCCGCAAGGGGCCGATAGGCGATGCGTTCGATCACCCAGCTCCACAGCGCGGTCAGCGCCATACCGAGCACGAGCACCAGTAAAAGCGCGATGCCGAGCGCGGTAATGCCGAGCACGGCCGTCAGCAGCAGGTAGAGGATGAGTGCGATGAAGGCCGACACCATGAACACGTCGCCGTGTGCGAAGTTCACCATGCCGATGATGCCGAACACCATCGTGTAGCCGATGGCGATGAGGCCGTAGATGGAGCCCAGCGTGATGCCGTTGATCATCTGCTGGAGGAAATATTCCATGCGCTTGTCCCGTCCCCCGAGTCGCCGGCCGTGAGGCTAGCAGAGGGCGTGGGGCCGCTACAACGTAAGAGGGAAGGCTGCCGAGATTTGCGGCAACAGCAGTTCGGCTCAGATGACGTTATGCGTGCCGTCGCAGAACGGCTTGTCGTCCGTGCTCTTGCAGCCGCACAGGTTGAAGGTGCCCGAGCTTTCCGCCACGAAACGGTGTGGCTGCAGGGTTGTCGTCTTGTGCGAGCCGTCGCAGAAGGGCTGCTTGGCCGAGCGCCCGCACGTGCACCAGAAATACGGCTTTCCGGCCTCCAGCGTCACCTGGTAGGGGCCCTTCTGGGCGCAGAGCGGCTCGTCGGACACCTGGCAACCTCCCCTGCGAAGGGTATCAGACCCTCCGGGTCTGATACCAGGCACCGCCCCTAATCAACGTCGTACACCTATCTCACGTCACGTTGAGCTTCATCTTCTCGACGACCTTGGCGCCCGTGTCGTCGACCCAGGTGAATTCGAACTCGCCCGGTCCCGGCACCTTCATGAAGAAGGAGAGATAGGGATTGGCGGAGATGCCGGGGTGCAGTTCCGCGGTGAAGACCTCCGCGCCGGCAAACGTGGCCGTGAACAGATTGATGATGCTGCGCGGGATGGTCTTGCCGTCGGCGTCCTTGCGCTGGCCCGTCTCCATCACCTGGGAGATGAGGGTCTTGACCTCGATGACGTCGCCGACCTTGGCGCCGTCGGGCAGCTTGATGCGCGCTTTCGCCATGATCTTTCCAGCTCCGCCTAGTGTGGCGTCTCGGAATTGCCGACCAACTTCGCGGCTTGGTGTT
>JRHI01002967.1_pt1 | contig 10715 bp, 9 predicted proteins | sample 215371 | NCBI WGS metagenome assembly JRHI01 (sample SAMN02929681, study PRJNA255918) | sediment metagenome | biome: cave system; feature: Ice Cave; material: Sediment; isolation source: sediment from deep within a dark volcanic ice cave with no known source of... ... | reverse complement strand
CGCCCATAGCGCGAGCTCGGAACAGCGGGACCGGCTACGGTGGCCGGGTGAGCCGCCTCGACGCCGCGACCGCGCTGGCACTCGCGGAGGCGGCGACCCGGCGCGTCGGGCCGGACCTGGTCCGCCGGTTCAGCGCGCCCGCCCAGCACGTCGAGACGAAGACGAGCGCCGACGACCTGGTCTCGGACGCCGATCGCGAATCGGAGCAGGCGATCGTCGCGATGATCCGCGCGGTGCGCCCCGATGACGCCATCGAGTCGGAGGAGGGCTTTGGCGGGCCGGGTGCCCGGCCGGAGCGGAGCACCGTGCGGTGGTATGTCGATCCGCTCGACGGCACGACGAACTACCTCACCGGGTGCCCGCACTGGTCCGTCGCGATCGGGTGCGGCGACGAGGACGGCCTCCTTGCCGGCGTCGTCTACGACCCGATCCGCGGTGAGCTGTTCCGCGCGTCGCGCGGCGGCGGCGCGTGGCTCGATGGACGCCGATTGGCGGTGCGCGCCACCGCTGACCCGGCTGCGGCGGTGCTCACGACCGGGTTCTCCTATGACGCGGCACAGCGGATCCGCCACGCGACCGCCGTATCACAGCTCATCGGACGGATCCGCGACGTCCGGCGCCTTGGCTCGGCGGCGCTGGATCTCGCGTGGGTCGCGGCGGGCCGCCTGGACGGCTACTTCGAGGGTGCCTCCGGCGGCCTCGATTCGGCCTCAGGCGTCCTGCTCGTCCGCGAGGCCGGGGGGACCGTGAGCCACTACGAGGGCTTCCGGGGCGATCTTCGGCGATCGTCGCGGCGCCTCCGGCGCTGCACCCGCCGCTCGTCGCGCTCCTGCGCGAGGTCGGAGCGATCGGTGAACGCCCCTGGCCGACACCGCTCGATCCGGTGCCGACCCGCTAAAGCGCGTCCTCCGCGAGGGCGAGGAGATGGTCCCGGCTCGCCCGCGCGTTCGCGACCGGGTCCTGCGCCGCGGCGCCCACGCCGAGGCGGATGTCCTGCTCGACGATGACCCAGCGATCGGATCGCGTGAGGTCGAGTGCGGTGAACACACCGGCGAAATCGACCTGACCGGCCCCCGCCGGGACGAAGATCCCGGCCGACGTGGCGTCGAGATATCCGAGCCCGTCCCGTTGGACCCGCGCAAGGATCGCCGGGTCGACGTCCTTCGCATGCACGTGCTCCACCCGTGCCGCGTGCCGGCGGGCGAGCGCGACCGGATCGCCGCCGCCGTACGCGACGTGACCGGTGTCGAGGCAGAGGCCGAGCTAGCCGGCGCGCGCCGCCGCGGCGAGCGCCGGCGCGGTGTTCGTCGTCACGACATCGACCCCCGCAGTGATGAGCCGGCGCAGCCGCTCCATCCAGCGCGCGGTCCCGGCGTCCAGGGTCCATACGTCCACCGCCGCGCCGGTCGCGCGGATGAGCGCCGCCGCGTCGGCCACCCCCTCATCGAGCATGCGCTCGAAGAATTCCAGCCGCAGATGGAGCTCGCGGGTCGCCGGGACGAGCCGGGCGATCCCGCCGAAGCGGTCGTTGAGGTAGTCGCGGAGCGGCTCACGGCGCTGCGACGCAAGCGGATGGCGGTCGAGATAGCCATAGGCGCCCCGTGGTAGATCCGCACGCTCATCGGCGGCGGTCCAGTCGAGGTACGCACCCGGATTCAGGCTCACCGGGATGGCCGGGTCGACGGTGAGGATCCGGCGGAGATTCCAGTCGGCCTCGGTGCCCAGGAGCACCCGGTCGCGGACCGGCTCGAGGAGCCGGGCGAAGGCCTCGACCCGCGGCCAGGGCCACGGCTCGAGCTCCTTGAGGTCGAGCTCGAACACGGTCGGATACGGTGCCGCCGCGATCGTCGCGAGCGCGTCGCCGAGATCACAGAGCCCGTGCGCGGTCATCTCACCGCGCCAGCGCAGCCGGGCCCGCGCGAGCTCGGCGTCCCCCAGCGCGCGGACCGCGCCCGTGGCATCGGTCGAGCGGTCCAGACGGTCGTCGTGGAAGACGAAAAATCCACCGTCGCGCCGCGGCTGCACGTCGATCTCCGCGCGCGCGACCTGCGCATCGCAGCATTCGGCGATCGCGGCGAGCGAGTTCGCGGGAAGTGTTCCGCTCCAGATGGCGCGGTGGACCTTCAGCGTGACGCTCCCGCCGGACGGCCGCGGCACGATCGAATCCGGATGGGGGCCGATCACCCGACGGCGATCTCGCCGCCCTGATCGCCGGCGGTGTCCGCGGCGAGCGCGATGGCGAGCGCCCTTCGGCCGTCGTCGCCGGTGACCGCCGGCGGCCGGCCCGCGAGGGTCGCGGCCACGAAATCCGCCATTTCCAGGCGATACGCGTCGGCGAAGCGGTCGAGCCAGTGGCCGATCAGGTCGTGGGTGCTGCCAGCGGTGCCGAGGAACGTGAGCGCGGTGCGCTGATGACCGCCGATGAGGAGGGTGCCCTCGGTGCCGACCACCTCGGCGCGGATGTCGTACCCGTATTTCGCGCCATGGAGGGTCTCGACGTTGCCGACCGCGCCGCGCGCGAAGCGGAGGTCGACGAGCGCGAGGTTGGGGCACGGCACCACGGCGCGGTCGCCGATGACCGCGATCGTCGCGCGCACCGCGGTGACCTCGTCGGCCATGAGCCAGCGCGCCACGTCGAAGTCGTGGATCGCCGAGTCGGTGAGGATGTCCGCGCGTCCGGCGGAGCCGAATGGCCCGACCGGAGCGTCCTGGTCGCGGTCGATCCCCTTGAAGAGGCGGGGCACACCGATGTCCCCGGCCACGATCCTCCGCTTTGCCGCGGCGTACGCGGGGTCGTAGCGGCGCATGAACCCGACCTGGAGGCGGACACCCGACCGCGCGGCCGCGTCGATGACGCGATCGGCATCGGCGAGCGCCAGGGCCATCGGCTTCTCGAGCAGGACGTGCTTGCCTGCCTCGAGCGCCGCGACCGCGTGGTCGGCGTGGAAGCGGGGTGGGGACACGATGACCACGGCGTCGACATCGTCTCGGCCGAGGAGCTCATCGAGCGACGCGGTGGGTTGGCAATCGAGCGCGGCGGCCACCCGTACCGCGGCCGCGGTCTGCGCATCGAACACCGCGACGAGCCTCGCCTCGGGCACCCCCCGCGCGATGTTCTCGGCGTGCCGTGCGCCCATCGCGCCCACGCCGATGACGCCTAGCCGAAGTCGTCCGTTGCCGGTCACCGGGTCCCTCCCAACGCGTCCTGCAGATACGCGAAGCTTCGCGCCGCGTCGTCGCGCGGTGCCGCCGGGGCGTCCCCCGGACCGATGACCCGATCCTGCTCGACGACGAGCCAACCGTCGTAGCCGACGCCGCGGAGGGCGGCGAGCGTCCCGCGCAGGTCCGCATCGCCGTCGCCGAGCGGCGCGAAGACGCCGGCCGCGACCGCCGCGGCGAAGTCGAGCTCGCCGGAGGCGGCGCGATCGAGGACGGTCCGCCGCACGTCCTTCAGGTGCACGTGGCGGATCCGCGATCCGTGCCGACGCGCGATCGCGGCCGGGTCGCCACCGCCGTAGATTGCGTGCCCGGTGTCCAGGCAGAGGCCCACGAGCGACGCATCCGTCCGGGCGAGGAGGGCGTCCACCTCGGCCGGGGTCTCGATGTACGTGGCGGCATGCGGATGGAAGGCGGTCACCAGCCCGCGGTCGGCGGCGCGACGCGCGATCGTGTTGGCTCCGTCGGCGAAGCGCCGCCACGCGGCGGCATCGAAGCTCGCGCTTCCGTCCGCCGGGACGCGACCGGCCACGGCCTTCCGCCGCGCATCGCCGGCCTCCGCCAAGACGAGGACGCCGGCACCGGCGGCCGCCAGGAGCTCGATGAGCCGGCCCGCATCGGCGAGGCCGGCGGCCAGCCGATCCGGGTCATGGAGCGTCACCGGACAGAACGCGCCGACCAGGGCGAGGCCCTTCGCATGGAGGGCCGCCCGCAGTGCCACCGGGTCGGATGGCAGGTAGCCGAGCGGGCCGAGCTCGGTCCCGGAATAGCCGCATCCGGCGAGCTCTCCGAGCATCACCGCCGGCGCCGGCTGGCGCCCGCCGGTCGCCTCGCTGACGCCCCAGCTCACCGGCGCGTTCGCGAGCTTCATCCGCTGCGCGGTCGCGGGTCGGCTGGGGTTAAGACGGGAGCCCTTCGGCCGCGATGAGGTCGAGGACCAGGGTGGTCATGCCGAAGTCCACGGCGCCCTCGCCGGTCGCGTCCCGCGGATCGAAGAACTCGCGCATGCCGCCCTTCGCGACCATCTCCATCGTCCGGCGGGCGAGCTCCGTGGCGACATCGGCGCGTCCGTGCTCGCGGAGGCCCCAGTAGAGGTACCAGTTCACCGCCGCCCAGGTGGGCCCGCGCCAGGTGGTGAGCGTTTTCCACGCCGGGTCGAAGGCCGGCTCGGTCGCGGCAGTGCTCGGGATGGGGTACGGCAGCCAGAACTCGCGGTCGTTCAGCAGGTGTTCGTCGATGAGCCGCCGGGCCTTCTCCGGGTCGAGATCCGGAAGGATGAGCGGGAAGAGCACGGCGAAGGTGAGCACCCGCGCGGGGCGCTCAGCCCATCCGGCGAGATCCCAGAACACGCCGGCCGCGGGGTCCCAGCACTTGCGCTCGAGCGCCTCGCGCACGCGGCCCGCGCGCTCCTCGAACTCGCGCGCTTCGAGCTCGGCGTAGCCCGCGGCGCGGCACAGCGGTCCGAGCCGGCGCAGACCGTCGGCGTAGATCGCGTTCACCATCACGTCCTCCCAGAGGAACCGGTCGAGGGTGGGGATCCGCGCCGGATCACCGCGATGGGGCTCGTAGTGGGCGAACAGCGCGCTCATCGAGCGGGTGAGCGTGGGTAGGGTGTCCTCCGGCGGCTGCGACGGGACGCCCATGATCGCGTCGTACTTCGGGCTCGCGTCCAGGCCCGATTCGTCGGGCTGGATCGTGGCGATGAGGTGATCGTCGTCGGGGTCGCGATACGCCTTCCACCAACGGAAATGCCGCAGCGTGGCGGGGAGGACCTCGCGCAGGAACGCCACGTCGTGCGTGGCGGCGTAGATCCGATCGATGGCGCGCGCGAGGACCGGGGGCTGGCTGATCGACGTGTAGTAGGGGTGGAGCAGCGTGATCGAGTACTCGTTGAGGGCACGCTCGTGCGCGCTCTTCTCCCAGAGGAGCATGTGTGGGATGAATCCGTCGGGCTGTGCGCCTTGCAACAGGCAGCGAAGCTCCTGCTTCGCCTGCTCCGGGTCGACGTGCACCAGGGCGATCGCGTGGAATGCGCTGTCCCAGAGCCATTGGAACGGGTAGGTCGCTCCGGACGGGCAGACGAAGTCGTAGGCCCTGCCGTCCCAGCCCGAGGTGCCGGTCTGGCGGTTCTTGGCGAGCACGCGCCGGGCGTCCGCCGCGATCGCCCGGGTGTCGACTGTCACCACGGCATTATCAGGAAAAGTTCGCTATCGTTCCGCCCGGCGTCCCCCGTGCGCGCCGGGAGCGCGCATCCGCGGGATGAAGGAGAGGGTATGAGCGAGCTCCAGCGCCTGTCCATCTCGCGCCGACGCTTCCTGCAGATCGCGGCCGCGACGGGGGTCGTCGTCGCCTGCGGACCGGCGACGACCGGCGGCGGCAGCGCCCCGACCGCGGGCAAGCCGACCGGGACGGTCACGGTGTCCTATCCGGACGAGGCCGGGTTCAAGCCGAAGTACGTCGAGCAGGCCGCGGCGGCGCTGAAGTCGCAGTACCCCGGCCTCGACGTGAAGATCGATCTCCAGAAGATCGGGAGCGACGACTTCTACACCAAGCTCCTTCTCCGCCTGGATGGCAACGACGTCCCGGACGTCATCCACGTCGGCGGGAACCTCATCGGGGAGCTCGCCGACGCGGGGTACATCGAGGCGTTGGACGACTACACGAAGCAATGGGAGGACTGGACGCAGTACCCCGCCGGCGTCAAGCGCGGCGTCACCTACAAGGGCAAGGTGTGGGCGGTCCCGTACGGCCTCGACACCCGGTGGCTCTACTACCGCAAGGACGATTTCCAGAAGGCCGGCCTGCCCGCCGACTGGAAGCCCGCGAACGTGCAGGGGATCCTCGACGCGGCGACCGCGGTGAAGAAGGCGAACCTCCCGAACGTGCTCCCGTACGCGCTGTACGCCGGTCCGTCCGGGTCCGGCGGCACGTCCGAGCATGCCTTCGTCCCGCTCCTCTGGGCCTACGGCGGCGAGCTCCAGGACAAGAGCGGCAAATGGATCGGCGACAGCCCGGCGGTGCGCAAGGTGATGGCGTACTACGCCAAGGCCTACGACGGCCTCAGCCCGAAGGAGATCCTCACCGCCACCAAGCCGTGGACCGCGATGCGCGAAAAGGTCGGGAATGGCCAGCTCGCGCTCCTCTTCGAGGGCGGCTGGGTGTACGGCGGCTGGGCGAAGAAGGACAAGGCCGCGACCGAGGCAAACGTCGGCTACGTCCTGCACCCGACCGAGAGCGGCGGGCCGTCGTTCACGATCGGCGGCCCCGGAACCTGCTGGTACGTCACCGCCAAGAGCAAGAACAAGCAGGCCGCCTGGGAGTTCGTCAAGGCGGTGAACAGCAAGGAGATCGTCGGCAAGCTGAACGCCGAGGATCCGCATCCCGTCGCGCGCGTCGACGCGGCCGAGGTCCCGGAGTTCAAGGCTAGCAAGTACCAGGTCGACTCGAGCGAGGCGATCAAGAAGGCCCGCTTCAACAGCCCCGACGCCAGCTACCCCAAGGTCCAGCAGGCGATCCAGAAGGCGACCGCGCGCGTCGCCTCCGGCGAGGTGTCGCCTGACGAGGCCGCCAAGCGCTTCACCGACGACCTGAAGCAGGCGGTCGGCGCGGACAAGGTCACCACGCAGTCATGACCGTCGCCGGAGCGGGGGCGATCCGCCCCCGCTCCGCCGGTCTCCGAGCGGGATTCCGGCGGAACCGTCTGTACCTCGCGGGCCTGAGTCCGGCGGCGTTCCTCCTCTCGCTCTTCTTCATCGGTCCCGCGCTCTGGGCCCTCGGCTCGAGCTTCACGAATCGGGCGCTCGTCGGCATCGACGCGGCCAATCCACGGTTCGTCGGCTTCGACAACTATGCCCGCCTGTTCGGCGACCCCGACTTTGCGCGCGTCATCGTGAACTCCATCGTCTTCGTCGTCGGCTCGGCGATCATCGGGCAGTTCATCCTCGGAATCGGGCTCGCCCTGCTCCTCGATCACGCCGACCGGCGGGGCTATCGCGTCGCGACGCTCGTCTACGCCTCGGTGCTGCTCGCCTGGGTGGATCCCACGGTCATCGCGGGGTTCCTCTGGGTCGCGATGTTCGACTTCTACTACGGCTCGCTGAACGTCGGTCTCGGCCATCTCGGGCTCGGCCCGGTGAACTGGTTCGGCCAGGCGCCGATGCTGGCGGTCATCATCGCGAATGTCTGGCGGGGCACCGCGTTCACGATGCTCATCTTCCTCGGCGCGCTCCGCACGGTGCCGGGCGATGTGTACGAGGCGGCACGGGTCGATGGCGCGGGGGCGTGGCGGCGGTTCTGGGATCACACCCTGCCGATGCTGCGACCGATCGCGGCGCTCACGCTCCTGTCGGTGACGATGGCGACGTTCGGGACGTTCATCGTCATCCAGACGCTCACAAACGGCGGTCCCTCCTTCCAGACCGAGGTCATCGCCCTCTACGCCTATCACGAGGCGTTCCAGGCCCACCAGGTCGGCTACGGGTCGACGATCGCGGTCGTCATGCTCGCGCTGAATCTCGGCTTTGCCGTCGTCTATTTGCGCTGGTCGCGGGCGCGCGCATGACGCGCGTGCGCGCGCATCCGGTCGAGTGGGTGTTCATCCACCTCGCCTTCCTCATGGTGAGCGCGTTCTTCCTGGCGCCGTTCCTCTGGCTCTTCGGCGCGGCGTTCGACGAAGGAGCGACGGCATACATCCATTGGCCGTCGTCACCGACCCTTGGGAATTTCGTCCGGATCTTCACCGAGCACGACTTCGGCCACGTGCTGGTGAACAGCGTGTTCGTCGCGGTAGCGACGATGCTTCTCGTCGTGACCACGGTGTCGCTCGCCGGCTACTCGCTCTCGCGGATCGACCTCCGGCGGAAGGACTGGATCACCTATGCCGTGCTCCTGCTCCAGACGATGCCGCTGTCGGCGACGATGGTCCCGATCTACGGGCTCGCCCGGCAGCTCGGCCTGCGCAACAGCTACGTCGGGCTCATCCTCATCCACGCCGCGATCGAGCTTCCGTTCCTGGTGTGGCTGATGAAGGGGTTCTTCGACTCGGTCCCAAGGCAGCTGGAGGAGGCGTCCTGGCTCGATGGACGTACGAAGCTGCGGGCGCTCATCGAGATCGTCGTCCCGCTCGCCCGGCCGGGCTTGGGGATCGCGGCCGGCTTCTCGTTCCTCAGCGCCTGGGCCGAGGTGCTCATGGTGATCATCCTCATCGACCAGCAGGATCTGAAGACCGTGCCGCTCGCCTTCTATGAGGCGATGCGCACCCAGGGTGGCTACACCGAGGTCCAGTACGGCGTCATCTCGGCGATGGCGGTCCTCTATCTCCTTCCGGTGATGGCGGTGTTCTTCGGTGCGCGGCGCCTGATGGTCCTCGGTCTCATGAACAGCACCCGGGGGCTCTAGATGGCGCGGGTGGAGTACCGGGACGTCTGGAAGCAGTTCATCTCGCAGACCACCGCCGCCGTGCGCGGCCTGTCGCTCGATGTCCACGATCACGAGCTCCTCGTGCTCCTTGGTCCCTCGGGCTGCGGAAAGACCACCGCGCTCCGGATGCTCGCCGGCCTCGAGGAGGTCGACCGCGGGGACATCCGGATCGACGGCCGGAGTGTCGTCGGGCTGGAGCCGAAGGATCGCGATGTCGCCCTCGTGTTCCAGAGCTACGCCCTCTACCCGCATCTCTCGGCCCGCGAGAACATCCGGTATCCGCTGAAGCTGCGCAGGCTCGAGCGCGCCGAGCAGGACCGCAAGGTGAACGCCGTGGCCGAGATGCTCGGGATCGGTCACCTCCTGCCGCGGCGTCCGGTGCAGCTCTCCGGCGGCGAGCAGCAGCGCGTCGCCCTGGCGCGCGCGATCGTCCGCGAGCCGCGGGTCTTCCTCATGGACGAGCCGCTGTCGAATCTCGACGCGAAGCTACGCGTCCACACCCGCACCGAGCTGAAGACGCTCCAGCGTGAGCTCGGCACGACGCTGGTGTTCGTCACCCACGATCAGGCCGAGGCGATGAGCCTCGCCCACCGGATCGCGGTCATGAGCGCCGGTGAGCTCCAGCAGGTGGGGACGCCGGACGAGGTCTACGACCGCCCGGCGAACCTCTTCGTCGCCGAGTTCATCGGCAGCCCGCCGATGAACATCCTCGATGCGTGGCGGGAGAACGGCGGCCTTGTCGTGGCCGGGGGCTGGGCGCTGCCGGCTCCGTTGCTGCCGGCCTCCGGGGCCGCGCTGGCGGTCGGTCTTCGTCCGGAGGGCATCAGCATCGCGGCCGAGGGCCACCCGGCCGAAGTGGTGGCGGTGGAGCCGCTCGGCAGCGAGGTCATCGTCGACGTGCGCGTGGGCGGCCGACTGCTGAAGCTCCGCGCGGCGCCCGACGTCCGGCCGGCGGCGGGGAGCACGGTGCGGCTGCGGGCCGACCCGGCGGCGGTGCGCGTGTTCGACCGCGCGACCGGCGCCGCGCTCCAGTGAGCGACGCGATCGACGGGGCGGCCCTGCCGCCGGCCGACGTCACGCTGGCCGGCCACTTCACCGACGCGGACCGGATGCGCTATGCGCACATCCCGTTCGTCGTCCCCGAGGGCCGCCGGCAGCTCCACATCTCCTATCGCTACACGGATCGCATCGACTCCGACCCGCTCGTCGGGGGCGGGAACACGCTGGACATCGGCGTCTTCGATCCCCGCGGCACCGCGACCGGGAGTGACGGGTTCCGGGGGTGGAGCGGCAGCAACAAGCTGGAGCTGGTCATCGGCGCGGACTGGGCGACCCCGCCCTACGGGCCGGGTCCGATCCTGCCTGGCGAGTGGCACGTGCTGCTTGGCCCGTACAAGGTCGGCCCGCGCGGCTGCGATTGGCGGGTCGAGATCCGGTTCGATCCCGGCATCGCCGCGCCGCTGCCGGATCTCGTGCGCACCGGTGCGGTACGCCGACCGGCGCTGCCCCCGGCGCGCGCGGGCTGGGTGCGTGGCGATCTGCACTGCCACACCCGGTACTCCGACGGCGACTCCTGGCCAAGCGAGATGCTCCTTGCCGCGACCGAGGCCGGGCTCGAGTTCCTCGGCGTGACCGATCACAACAACGTCGCCCACCACGCGGCCTATGGTCCCGGAGGCGGTGCCGCGCCGATCGTGCTGCCCGGAGTAGAGGTGACCACGTACGGTGGACACTGGAACGCTTGGGGCACCGATCGCTGGTGGGACTTCCGGACACCCGAGGGCCCGGCGGTCGAGCGCGCGATGGCCGAGGCCGCGGCCGCCGGCGCGTTCGTGAGCGTGAATCACCCCAAGCCGTTCGGGCCGGCCTGGGAGTATCCGGACGTCCGCTCGTTCCACGCGGTCGAGGTCTGGAACGGCCCCTGGCCACGCCTGAACTCCCAGGCGCTCGCGTTCTGGGAGGCGCGCCTTCTTGCGGGGATGCGGCTGGTCGCCGTCGGGGGGAGCGACACCCACAATCTCCGCGCCGCGGACCCCGACCAACGACACTCCACCGGGCTCGGCGCGCCGACGACCTGGGTC
>JRHI01002966.1_pt1 | contig 10715 bp, 9 predicted proteins | sample 215371 | NCBI WGS metagenome assembly JRHI01 (sample SAMN02929681, study PRJNA255918) | sediment metagenome | biome: cave system; feature: Ice Cave; material: Sediment; isolation source: sediment from deep within a dark volcanic ice cave with no known source of... ... | reverse complement strand
CCAGAAACCCGAGCATTAATAAAGTCGTGACTCCTTAGCTCTCTCGCAATTGCGGCTGACCCTTGGTACGGCGTTCGAGCAGCGGCCGGGGCTGTGTGGACGGCTAGAACTTTCGCCGCAGACGCCGGCAGATACCATCCCGCGCGGCCTGCGCCGCTACTCTCGGCTTCGTGGTCCGGCAAGAGCTGAGCGCAGGCGCGTCGCCAGGGCGTGAGATTTCGCGCGTCGTGGCTGGCCGAGTGCGCCTCGGACGGCGGACCAAGCTGCTGACGCGTCGGATGCAGAGTGGCGAGGTCGCCGTCGTCGACCACGAGAACCTCGATCGTGTCTCGGCTGAGGACCTTCTCGCCGTGGGCGTCAAGGCTGTGCTGAACTGCCGGGCGTCCTCGAGCGGCACCTACCCGAACATGGGCCCGCTGCTGCTCGTCGAGGGCGGCATTCACCTGGTCGACCTGCCGGACGACAAGGTGTTCGACGTGCTGCGCGACGGCGAGCACGTGGTCGTGCGCGGCGGCGAGGTGCTCCGCGACGGGAAGGTCGTGGCTCACGGGACGGTGCTCGAGCCGGCCCAGGTACGCGAGCGCACCGACGAGCGGCGGCGGGAGATCGGCGAAGCGCTCGAGCGCTTCGCGCACAACACGATCGAGCACATGCTCGAGGAGCGGGAGCTCCTGGCCGGGGCTTTGGAGCTGCCGCGGTTCGCCACCGAGTTTCGCGACCGCCCGGCGCTGATCGTCGTGCGCGGAGTCGACCATCAGCGTGACCTGCGCGCGCTGCGGCCCTACATCCGCGACCAGCGGCCGGTGATGGTCGGCGTCGACGGCGGGGCCGACGCAATTCGCGAGGAGGGCTTCCGCGTCGACATGATCGTCGGTGACATGGACTCGGCCGGCGAGGCCACGCTGCGCTGCGGCGCGGAGCTGGTTCTCCACAGCTATCCGGACGGGCGGGCTCCAGGGCGCGCCCGGCTCGACGAGCTCGGGCTCACCTACCGAACGGTGCCGGCGCCCGGGACCAGCCAGGACATCGCGATGCTGATCGCCGCCGAGAAGGGCGCCTCCCTGATCGTCTCGGTCGGATCGCAGGCGAACCTCGTCGAGTTCCTCGACAAGAACCGCCGCGGCGCCTCGTCGACGTTCCTGACCCGCCTTCGCGTCGGCGAGATCCTTGTCGACGCGAAGGGCGTCAGCCGCCTCTATCGTCCCCAGCCGGGAAGCGGTCCGCTGCTCTGTGTGCTCGCCGCCGGCGTGGTCACGCTGGTCGCGATCATCTGGACGACGCCCGGGCTGCACGACGTGGCACAGCTGCTCTGGCTGAAGGTGCGCGCGCTGCTCGGCGTCGGGCAGTAGCCGGACACCGTGTTTGACTTCCGCTACCACGCGCTCTCGCTCGCCGCCGTGTTGATCGCCCTGGCAGTCGGCATCCTGCTCGGCGTGGCGATCGGCGACGCCAACCTCGTCTCGAACGCCGAGCGGCGTGTCGTCGGCCAGGTGAGCTCCGATCTCAGCCGGGCACGCGGCGACGCGGCAGCACTCCGCGTCCAGCTCGGCCTGCGCGGCGACTACGAGCACGCGGTATATCCGCAGCTCGTAGCCGGCGCACTGAAGGCGAAGCGGATCGGCCTGATCTTCCTCGGCCAGCCCTCGAACGAGGTGAATGCGTTCGCGCGCGCCGCGCTCGACCCGACCGGGGCCGCGATCGCGCTGGTCGCAGCTATCCGCGACCCGCTCGACGCGGCTGGGGTTGCGGCTGCCACGGCGCCGTCGCGATACGTTGGCCTTGCCGGCGATCCGACGCTGATGAACCAGTTCGGCATGCGGATCGGCCTTCAGCTCGTGACCGGCGGGCGGCTCCTCGCGCGCGCCCAGCCGGCGCTCTTCTCCTCCTACAACGGGGTGATCGCACGGCTCGAAGGGATCGTCCTCGTCCGCGCTCCGGGACGGATCGATCCGGCTGCGCAGCACGCCAACGACGAGTTCGAGAACGGCTTAGCGCGCGGCCTGGGCGCGAGCGGCGTCCCGATCGTCGGCGTCGAGACCTCCTCGACCACCCCTTCGCAGGTCTCCTGGTACGCGCAGCGGAACTTCTCGAGCGTCGATGATCTCGAGGATATCGCCGGCAGCACGGCGCTGGTCGAAGCGCTCGCGGGGGCGAAGGGTGCCTTCGGGCGCAAGGCGACGGCGACCGCGATCCTGCCCCCGAACGCCGGCAACCACCGTCGGTGAGCGGCGCCCGGATCGCGTCGCTGCTGACGCGAACGTACGCGATCTACCGGGGGCATCTGCGGCTGATGCTCGCCGTGACCGGCGGGGTCGTCGCCGTTGTCGACCTGATCCTCGGGCTCGGACTCGGCCAGCTGACCTCCGCGTATCGGTCGACGTCGGCGCCGAGCGAGCTGGTGATCACATTCGCGGCCTCGGCGTTCGTGAGCACGCCGCTGATCACGGCGATGCTCGCACGGGCAGTCCTCGAGGTCGTCGCCGGCGAGCAGCCGTCGGTACGCCGCGCGGTCCGCTCCGGGCTGGACGTCTTCGCGCCGCTGCTGATCGCGGTGGTGCTGTGGATCGCCGCAGTGATCGCCGGGTTTTTGGCGTTCGTCGTTCCCGGTCTGTTCGTCCTCGTGAGCTGGTACTTCGTCGCTCAAGCCGTCGTCGTCGACAACCGCCGCGGCCTTGCCGCGCTCGCCCGCAGCGGCGAGATGGTGCGCGGTCGGTGGCTCGAGGTGGCGCTGACCGGCGTCACGTTCCAGCTCGTAACGCTGATCCCGGGATCGATCGCCGCGGTGCTCTTCGACGCGCTCGCGCGCACGCTCAACGCATCCGCCGTCCTGGTCTTCGGCGACATCGTCGTGCAGAGCTTCGCGCTCTCGTTCGTCGCCGTCGGCGCCACGCTGTTCTATCTCGACTTGTGCGTCGAGCGGCACCCGGGGGACGCGGGCGCGTAGGAGGGCTGCCGCGCCGCTGGTCGGTCGGCGGCTGACCACAAAAATCTTTTGGGAATCACCGCAACCTTTGACCGCCTCGTTCGTACCGTTTATTGAAGGCGACGACGACGTCGCGGGGAGACGTGCCGGGGCCGGCGTCATGGGCACGTCCTGCGTAATTGCGGCTACGCCGTAAGCAGTCTGCGCAACCTTTGGCGCGATCGTCCGTCTTGTCTTGTGTAGCAACGAAGTAACCCGCGCGGGCACGGACGCCCGGCGGGGTTTCGACCGGCACGTCCGCCGGCGCCGCTACGGTGCTGGCATCGAGGCGCTCCCGTTCTTCACCGCGATGTTCGCTGCGTTCCTGATCGCGCCTGCGGCGTTGCGAGCGCTCGCCGAAGGCTCGCTCGCACGGGAGAACTTCCGCGGGCGCATGCTCCCCTGCCCGCTCGGCCTGGTGATCGTCGTCGCGGCGCTGTGCGCGCTGATCCCGCTCGGAATCGCACAGGCGGCCGCCGGCGATGTCCTCGCGCCGCAGCTGAGCTGGATCGGCGTGTACGTACTTGGCGTCGCGCTGCTCGGTCTTGCCGACGACGCCCTAGCCTCGCCGGCGCGCGGTCTGCGCGGCCACGCAGCAGCGGTGCGGCGCGGCGAGTTCAGCACCGGCGCGCTCAAAGCGATCGGCTCGGTCGGTCTCGCCACGTACGTGATGGCCGGCCCCGTTGGCGGATCCATCCACGCCGTGCGCTTCGTGCTCGGGGTCACCGTGCTCGTCCTCGCGACGAACGCCTTCAATCTGCTCGACCTCCGGCCCGGCCGGGCGGTCAAGGCCTTCGTCGCGCTCGGTCTGGCGTTGACCCTCGGCAGTAGCGATCTGTTCCCGCTGTGGGCCGTCGGGCTGTTCGTCGGGCCGGTCCTGGTCGTCGGTTTCTACGACATCCGCGAGCTCGGCCTGCTCGGGGACACCGGGGCAAATGCCGTCGGCGCCCTGGCCGGAGCGTGGCTGGTGCTGACGCTCTCCGACGCCGGTCTGCTCGTCGCGGTGATCGCGCTGGGCACGCTGACCGCCTATGGCGAGTTTCGGTCAATTTCCGAACTCGTCGAGCGCACCCCCGGGTTGCGCCACCTAGACTCATGGGGGAGACCAAGCGATGACACAGTTTGACCGCCAGCGCGGCGAAGGGGCACCCAAATTCGGCGGGCAGTCCAGTCCCCGCTTCATCTTCGTCACGGGCGGGGTCGTGTCGTCGCTGGGCAAGGGCATCGCCGCGGCGTCGATCGGCCGCCTGCTGGTTGGTCGCGGGCTGACGGTCGGGCTGCAGAAGTTCGATCCGTACATCAACGTGGATCCGGGGACGATGTCCCCGTACCAGCACGGCGAGGTCTTCGTGACCGAGGATGGCGCCGAGACGGACCTCGACCTCGGCCACTACGAGCGCTTCACCGACGTCAACACGACCCGTGCGTCGAACGTCACCGCCGGCGGCGTCTACAACGCGGTGATCCGCCGCGAGCGGCGCGGCGACTACCTCGGCGCCACCGTCCAAGTCGTGCCGCACATCACCGACGAGATCAAGCAGCGGATCATCCTGATTGCGGAGGCGAGCGGCGTCGACTTCGTGATCACCGAGATCGGCGGGACCGTCGGCGACATCGAGTCGCTCCCGTTCCTCGAGGCGATCCGCCAGTTCCCGGTCGACGTGGGTCGCCGGCGGTGCATGTTCATCCACCTGACGCTGGTCCCCTACATCGGCCACGCCGGCGAGCTGAAGACCAAGCCGACGCAGCACTCGGTGAACGAGCTGCGCCGGATCGGTATCGCGCCGGACATGGTGATGTGCCGCTCGGAGTCCGCGCTTTCACGCGAGATCCGCAAGAAGATCGCCCTGTTCGCGAGCCTGCCGATCGAGGCGGTCGTGTCCGCGCGCGACGTCGACAATATCTACAAGGTGCCGCTCGGCTTCCGCGCCGAGGGTGTCGATGACTTCATCCTCGACCATTTCGGCCTCGAGGCGCCGGCGGCCCAGCTGACCGGCTGGGAGAAGCTGACGCGCCGGGCCGAGGGCGCGACGGAGACGGTGCGGATCGCGCTCGTCGGCAAGTACGTCGCCTTGGCGGACGCGTACCTGTCGGTCTCGGAGTCGCTGCGCCACAGCGCCTTCCATCACGGCGCCCGACTCGAGATCGATTGGGTCGATTCGGAGCTGCTCACCGATTCGTCGGCGGGACTGCGTGCGATCATGGAGCGCCTGGAGGCCGCCGATGGAATTCTCATCCCTGGTGGTTTCGGCGGTCGCGGAATCGAGGGCAAGATCGCGGCGGCCCGGGTGGCCCGCGAGCGGGGGATCCCTTACCTGGGCGTCTGCCTGGGCATGCAGATCGCGGTCTGCGAGTTCGCTCGACACATCGTCGGGATGGACGGGGCCAACTCGACCGAGTTTGACCCCGAGACGCCGTTTCCGGTGATCGACCTGCTGCCGGAGCAGAAGGAGATCTCCGACCTCGGTGGGACGATGCGCCTCGGCGCCGATCCGGTCAAGCTGCACCTCGGCTCACGCGTGCGAGACATCTACGGCGAGGCGGTGATCTACGAGCGCCACCGACATCGCTACGAGGTCAACAATCTCCTGCGCAAGCGGCTCGAGGCTGCCGGGCTGGTGATCTCGGGCACCTCGCCCGACGATCGACTGGTCGAGATCATCGAGCTGGCCGACCATCCGTTCTTCGTCGCGTCTCAGTTCCATCCGGAGTTCAAGTCGCGGCCCGAGCGACCGGCGCCGCTGTTTCGGGACTTCGTCGGTGCGGCGCTCGAGCGGGCGCGAGCCGCCGACGGCGCGGTGGTGGCGGCAGCCGACCGTGTGCTGGACGATGCGAGTGCCGAAGGGGCGCGCGCCGGGCGATCGTGATCCGGGCGACCGAGGCCGAGCGCCGGCGGCTGCACGAGGACTTCGTGCGACTCTGCTCGGTGCCCAGCCCTTCAGGCTCCGAGCGCGCGTGTGCCGAGCTCGTGCGCGAGGAGTTGGGCTGCCTCGGCCTGGCGGTGGAGGAGGACGAAGCCGCGGGGATGACCGGCGGCGACTGCGGGAACCTCCTCGCCCGTGTTCCCGGTAGGGGCGCAGGAGCGGTTTTGCTCTGCGCCCACCTCGACACGGTCCCGCCGACCGGATCGATCGAGCCGGTGATTGTCGACGGCGGCTGGGAGAACGCTGGTGACGGGATCCTTGGAGCCGACAACAAGGCGGCCGTCGCCGTCGTCCTCGGCGTGGCCCGCCGCCTGGCGCGACATCCTTCCAGCCCGAGCCTCGAGCTGCTCTTCACCGTGGCGGAGGAGGACGCCCTGGCAGGAGCGAAGGCTTTCGATGTCACTCGCCTGCGGAGCTCCTTCGGATACACGTTCGACCATGCCACGCCGATCGGCGAGATCGTCGCTGCTTCGCCGACGTACTACCGGCTTGGCGCCGTGTTCCATGGAGTGGCGAGCCACGCCGGAGTGCGGCCGCAGGACGGACGCAGCGCCGTCGTCGCAGCGGCGCGCGGTGTCGCGGCGATGCGGCTCGGGCGCGTCGATGAGGAGACGACGGCGAACGTAGGCATCTTCGAAGGTGGCGCCGCAGCAAACGTGGTTCCCGACCGCTGCCGAATCGTCGGCGAGGCGCGCAGCCTCGACCGGGAGAAAGCCGAGCGCGCTGTGACCGAGATGGTCGACCGGCTCGCCGACGCGGCCAACATGGACGATTGCGAATGCGACCTTGATGTGTCGGTCGAGCGGCTGTTCGACGGCTACAGAATGGCGCCGTCGGCCCGTCACGTGCGCGTCGCCGAGGCTGCGCTGCGCGACTGCGGATATGAGCCCCGCACGATCGCGACCGGCGGCGGATCGGACACGAACGCGCTGCTGTCGGCAGGCTTTGCCTGCGTCAACCTCGCGAACGGCACCGAGCGCAACCATCAGCCGGATGAGCGGGTCGGCGTGGCCGCGCTCGAGGGCATGCTCGACGTCGTGTTTGCCCTGGTCGAGCGGGCAGGCGCCGTGCTCTAGTGCCCCGCTCGTGTTAGCACTCCGCCCGGGCCGGGTCGTCCGTGCCGATCCCGAGCCGTCGGGAGCGGGCCGGGAGCAGACCTTGATCGTCGAGCTCGCGGACGGGCAGCACGAGGCGATTGCGGATCTTGGGCTGGTCGGCTGCTGCAAAGCGGGCGATGAGGTGATCGTCAACGTCGCGGCCCGCGGGCTCGGGCTCGGCTCGGGTGGCTTTGACATCGTTCACGTCAACCTCACCCGGGGCCTGGCCGGAGGCGGGTCGCCCGGAGCATCGGTGATGAAGCTCAACTACTCGAGCACGCAACACGCAATCCTGCCGCTCGAGCGCGACCGGCCGCTGCGCGCGCCGCCCGGGATGGTGGTGGTGATCGCGCTGCACGGTCAGCTCGCGCCGCTTGCCTGGGCGCTCGGCCGGGCTCGCCCGGGCAGCTCGGTCGGCTACGTCCAGACCCCCGGGGGTGCGCTTCCCGGGTCGCGCTCGAGGGTCGTGCGCGAGCTTCGCACGCGTGGCCTCCTCGCCGCGCACGTGACGGCGGGGCCGTGCTACGGAGGTGCGGACGGCGAAGCGATCACCGTGATCGGAGCGATCGACCACGGCCTGAGCGATCTCGGGTGGGATCTCACGGTCTGCGGGCCGGGGCCCGGAATCATCGGCTCGGCCTCGACGCTCGGCCACGGCGGGATGGCCGCCCTCGACTCGGCGCACGCCGGGCTCGCGCTCGGGGCCCCGACCGTGGTCGTCCCGCGCCTCTCGAGCGCTGACCCGCGAGCGCGCCACCGCGGGATCTCCCATCACACGCGCACGGTGCTCGAGCTCCTCCTCGGTGCGGTCACGGTTCCCGTACCCCCCGGGGTGGAGATTCCGGATTGGGGCGCCCGGCACTCCTGGATGCGGGCAGAAGCGGACCTTGACGGCTACGCGGCAAGCGGTCTGCCCGCGATCACGATGGGCCGCACGATCCTCGAGGACGCCCTGTTCTTCGCCGCCCCGCTAGCGGCCGGCCCGGTGGCGGCCGCCTGAGGAGGTCCAGCACCCCTTTCAGCGGCGGGGCGTGCGCAGCATCAGCGGCTCGTCGAGTTGGCGTCGCAGGAGCAGGAAGGCGATCGTTCCGAGCACCGCCGGGAGCGTGAGCGAGATCGCGCGGTAGAGAAGGACGGCGGCCGCGGCGGGTGCAAACGGCACGCCGTAGAGCACCAACGCGCCGACGAGGCCGCTGTCGACGGCTCCGACGCCCCCCGGGATCGGCACGATGCCAGCCATCTGCCCGAGCAGGTGAGCCATCACGATCACCGCGATCGGCGGAGTATGTCCCGTTGCGGTGAAGCTCACGACCAGCGCGGCCACGTCGCAGACGAAGTAGGCGACCGGGCCGGTCAGGCGCCAATCGTGGTGGCGGATCTCCTCAACCGTGTCGCCGATGCCGCGGCTGATTGACCCGAGTGCGACGGCGACCCGTTTGTGCTCCGAGGAGGCGGCGACCTTCCGGGCCGCCCGGGCTCCGGCCAGGGTCAGGACGATCGCGGCGAGCGCCGCGCCGGCCGGGAGAAGCGTGAGGAGCGGTCCGTGGGGACCGGCCACTAGCCCCAAGCCGAGCGCGAGGCCGACGATCGCGAGCGCCGCGACGTTGACCGCGCTCGTCAGCACGAAAACCACCGTCGAGCGCCGCGCGATCCGTGCGGCAGAGACCCCTCGGCGTCGTAGCACCCACGCGCCGAGGCCCAGCCCGCCGAGCCCGCCCGCGGGGAGGACGGAGTTCGCGGCAAGCTCGGCCCAGCCGAGACGCGCGGTCCGACGCGGGCGGCCGCGGGGGAACGCGAGCATCACCGTCAGGACGTAGCCGATGCAGGACAGGTACTCGAAGCCGATGACGGCGAGCACCCAGCCGATCGAGGCGTGAGCCAGGGATCGCTCGATCTCGCCGAGTCCCGGGAGCCCGAGCAGCAGGCCGCCGACGCCCACGATCAGCGCGCCAAGGCCAATCAAGCTGTTGCGCAGCCGGCGAACGTAGGCGCCACCGTCGCCGTCGGTGGACTCGGGGCCTGCGGGGGCGGGCTCGGCGGAGGCCACGGCCGACGTCATCGCACAGAGCATAGGGCCGGTCGGACAGATTCCGCCCGGCGAAGCGAACACCCTGCCCTTGACCTGATAGTCCTATTTGGACTAGGTTTCCGGTATGGCTCGTGATCTGAAGCTTTCACCTACGGCTCACGTCGTGCTGGGGCTCGTCTCGGTCCGCCCGAGCGCGGGTCATGAGCTGACGGGATTTGCCGAGCGCTCGGTTGGCAACTTTTTCCCCCTCACCCGCAGCCACATCTACGCCGAGCTCGACCGGCTGTGCCGGCACGGCTTGCTCGACGCGACCGAGGTTGCCCAGGAGCGGTTACCGACCAAGCGGGTCTACGAGATCACGGCTGCCGGCAGCGAGCACCTCCAAGCATGGCTCGAGGAAACGGTCTCGGTCGGTGACCGTGACCGCAACCTCTTTCTTGTGCGGGTGTTCTTCGGCGACCGCATGTCGCCGGCCGCCGTCGCCTCGCTGCTCGACGGCTATGCGGCGGAGGCGTTGGCGCGCCGCGACCGACTCGCGGCTGTGGTCGATCTTCTCGCGGACCGTCCGGCGGCGGTCTTCCGCCGCTCGACCGCGATGTTCGGCGTGCGACGGGAGCAGGCAAAGGTCGACTGGGTGGCTGATGTGCGCCAGATGCTGACCGACGGCGCGGCGTTCAGCACCAGCCAAACGGCGCCCGCCGAGGACGAGAGATGCTGAGCGGACTCGCGACCGTAGCGACCCGCCAGCCTAGGCGGATGGCCCTACTCGCCTTGCTCGTGGTCGCCGTCGCAGGTGTGCTCGGCGGGCCCGTAGCCGGCCTTCTCAAAGCCAAGAACCCGTTCCGCGACCCGAAGTCCGATAGCGCCCGGGCGGAGACGATGATCGAAGCGGCCACCCGAGCGCAACCGAACGCAAGCGTGCTCGCGGTGGTCTCAGCGCCGCCGGGAAGCGCGGCGGTCGGGTCGGTGGAGCGCGCGATTGCGAGCGTCCCCGGCGTGGTCGCCGTGCGGACGCCAGCCGGCGTCGGCACCGGGCTCGTATCAGCCGACGGCCGTTCGTCGCTCGTGGCGGCCACGCTCCGCGCCGGCGTTGATACGGACCTGACCGTGAAGGGCGTCGAGGCTGCGTTGCACGGAAGGAGCGATGTCGTGTTGGGCGGCGGCGATGTGGCCGGGGCCCAAATCGGTAAGCAGGCGATCATGGACCTCGGCTTCGCCGAGCTGCTCGCGTTTCCGCTGCTGGCGATCCTCGCCGTGCTCATCTTCCGCGGTGTCGCAGCGCTGATGCCGCTGGCCGCCGGCATGACCAGCGTCCTCGTCACGTTCCTCGTGCTGCGGGCGGTCAACGCCGTCCTGCCGCTGTCCGTGTTCGCCCTCAACCTGGTCATCGGGCTCGGTCTCGGGCTCGCGGTCGACTACAGCCTGTTTCTCGTCTGGCGCTTTCGCGAGGAGCTCGGCCGCGGCGCCCGCGAAGCAGACGCGCTGCGCACGACCCTGACGACCACCGGTCGCACGGTGATTTTCAGCGCCCTGACCGTCGCCGCGGCGATGGCCTGTCTGACCGTGTTTCCCCAGCGCTTCCTGGTTTCGATGGGCATCGGCGGGGCTGTCGTCGCGCTGGTCGCGGCGGCAAGCGCGCTGCTCGTACTGCCGGCGCTGTTCGTGCTCCTCGGCCCACGGCTCGGACGGGTCAAGCCAATCGC
>JRHI01002965.1_pt1 | contig 10717 bp, 8 predicted proteins | sample 215371 | NCBI WGS metagenome assembly JRHI01 (sample SAMN02929681, study PRJNA255918) | sediment metagenome | biome: cave system; feature: Ice Cave; material: Sediment; isolation source: sediment from deep within a dark volcanic ice cave with no known source of... ... | reverse complement strand
GAGACCTGGGGCGTCGTAGTAACCCACACCTCCGACGTAATCGAGAGCGAGATCGTAGTTACTCCACAACCGTTGCAGGGTGAGGCTTCCGAAGGCGCGAGTGATTGAGCGTGTCTTCGATCCGCCCAGAGCATCGCTCACATTGGAATCCACCGATTCCGTAACGTGCACGCCGGGCTGCAGGTAACTTAACGGTGCACCGTGGGATTCGAGGCCCGGAAGATCCAATCCTGAGATTGGCGGATTCTCCGCGATAGGCAGTGGAGGGTTTTCCTGTCCGTAGGCGGGCGCGGGAGGCGTGCCGGGATCCTGCTGCGGAATCGTGTCAGTGCTGGCTCCCGTCGCCGGAGGGGCCGTTGCCTGCGGCGTTGACGTGTCTTGACCCCAGGCTGCGCTGAGCGCGACCGCGAGCACCACCACCGTACCGATGTTATAGCGTGTACTCATCGCAGGTCCCTAGGGGACCACCACCGTATCACCCGGCTTCAGCATGATGTTTTGCTCGGGATGATTGCCCTTGACTACTTCTTTGTAATTAAACGGCAGCTTCACCTGCTTGCCGTTCTCCGTGCGCAGCAGGTAAATGTTCTTCACATTCGCGAACTGGGTGAATCCGGCGCTTGAAAGCACCTGCAGCATGGTCATGTTCGGCAGCAGAGGCATTGCTCCTGTGTGTGTTACTTCGCCGGTCACGAAGATGCGCCGGCTATTCATCGCGGTAACCACTACGGTTACGCGAGGATCGGCGATGTACTTCTTTAGTTTCTCCGTGATCGAGGCGCCCAGTTGAAGCGGAGTCAAGCCGGCTGCCGGAACATCGTTGAGCAAGGGCAAAGAGATCTTGCCGTCCGGCCGCACCGGCAACGTAGCCGTGAGGTCGGGCTCTTTCCAAACCGAGATGTGGAGCGTGTCATCGGCGCCGATGACATAGTCCGCACCCGCTGCGACAACTCCTGTTGGTACGGAGTCGGGCCTGTCCCTATTGGCCGAATTGGCCGAGCCAACAGCCTGCGCCAGCATTCCAGAAGCCAGGGCTGCGGTCATAAGCATCTGCACAGCGATCTTGGTCACCTTCTTCATACGTTCTCCGCGAAGCTAGGAAGCTTCATACTCGCTATACCCAATCTGTTTCAGCTTGTACAAAAGGGCCTTATAGCTGATCTGCAACTCTTCGGCAGCACGGCGGCGATTCCACCGCGTCCGGGTTAATACCTTCAGGATCAAGTCTTTTTCAACCGCTCGGGATGCGGCCCTGGCGGCCTGCTTCAGCGAAACGCGCCCTCCATTGCCTCCTGGCCCTGGCGTGGGCACCAGCGCGCGCAGACCGGCGATGGCGATCGTCTCGTCCCCTAAGGCCACCAGCGCCTTCGCCGCATCCTCAAGCTCGCGCAAGTTTCCCGGCCATGAATAGTCCTGGAGCAATTGTTGAGTCCCAGCAGACAGGGAGGGAAGGGGGCGCTGGAATTCCCGCGCGTACTTTCGCAAGAAATGGTTCATCAGTGAAGCAATATCCTCCTTGCGTTGGCGCAATGGAGGCAGCCTTAGACAAACGCTGCTGATACGGTAGTAGAAATCCTCGCGCAGGCGACCCGCTTTCACTTCCAGTTCGAGATCCCTCACACTGCCGCAGACCAGCCGGGCCCGTTCAGTAGGCAGTGCGCCACTGTCCTCGGTTCGGGGCAACGCTCGCAGCAGATGTGCCTGACAATCCAGGCTTAAGTCGGCGAGCTCTTCAAGAAATACTGTTCCACCAGTCAACCATGCCTTGCTCTTCCCGCTCAATGTTTCGCCATTACCCCCTGAGGTGGACAGATCCTCGGGGGTCAGCGTGCCGCAATTGAGTGCCAGGAAAGGCCGCGCTTTCCTCCGGGACATCTCGTGAATGCGCTGAGCCGTAGCTTGCTTGCCTGCGCCTCGCTCGGCCAGTACCAGCACAGGTACGTCACTTTGTGCCAGTTCCCGAATAATCTCCTCCACCGCACGCATGGTCGGGCCAATGCCCTCCACAAACGTGGTTGGTCTCGGTTCCGCAGACAAAGGGCCGCTGATCGCCCCTGCTATATCAGGCAAGAAATTGCCCATTTTCCCCCTGTTAGGCCCGAAGAACTACCAGTGGCGTAACGCCTTGGTCTAAGTAGTGCACGATTGCTGCCACTCCATACCGCCCAGGACGACACAATGAGCTGGATATACCATTTAGTTTCAATGGCTTAAGATCTTAATCGAAGCGTTAAGGGAGCTTCCGCGATGCCAAAGGATGGTATCACGGAAAAGTGGGAAAAGTTTTTCTCACTCTGGATAGTAGGGTTACCTTGGGGTAGTCGGACACACGTCATGATTTACTAAGCCGTTATTGGTTGGATGTCCCGTTAACTACCTTTAGGCCATGCACGGTTTGCGTTGCAGAATACAGGGGTTTCGCTTATTCTCAAGGTCTCCCCACGGCAAAGTGAAGCGTCTCTTTTGAGCCAACTGGTGCAAACCGAGTTTTTGCCTACACAGCCTGCCTCTACCCTCTTTAGGACGACTCCGATGTGGCAGGCAGCCATTCTGGCGGCCTTATCATTGTGGCTCTACGCCCGCACCATCATTCATCTTGTGGGCCAGTGGTGGCACGATCCAAACTTCTCTCACGGATTCTTCGTCCCGATATTCGCCGGATTTGTAGTCTGGCAAGAACGAGAGCGGCTGGCCCGCATCAAGCCCCGGCCTTCCTGGTCCGGACTGCTCGTGCTGGGTCTTGCCCTGAGCGTTCTAATCGTCGGTCAAATGGGAGCCGAGCTTTTTCTGGCACGCGTTTCACTCTTGCTGTTATTGACTGGCATGATCGTGCTTTTTTTGGGGTGGAGCTTTCTCCAGGCGGTGCTGTTCCCCCTGGCCTTCCTATTATTGATGATTCCCATCCCCAGCATCATTTTTAATCAGCTTACATTTCCTCTGCAAATATTAGCTTCGAAGGTGGCTGCCACCGTTCTTCCAATTCTGAACGTCCCCATTTTGCGCGAAGGCAACGTGATTAACTTGCCGGTCATGGCCCTTGAGGTGGCTGAAGCCTGCAGCGGTATCCGTTCGCTAATGTCGCTAGTAACCCTCGCCATCATCTATGGCTACCTGATGGAAAAGCGGGTGGCAATGCGCTGGGTGCTGGCGCTCTCGGCCATTCCAATCTCTGTCACTGCCAACAGCGTGCGTATCATCGGCACGGGGTTGCTGGTGCAGTACTGGGATCCGGATAAGGCGCAGGGATTTTTCCACACCTTCTCGGGCTGGCTGATCTTTGTGGTGTCGTTGATCATGCTCTACCTTCTTCACGCACTGCTGCGAACCATCTGGCGTGAGCGGGAGGCAAAATCACAATGACTTCGACCCTGCGCTTTACCTTTGCCGTAATTCTGATCGCCGCCACAGCTATCTTTTTGCAGGCGCGCGGGCGTAACGAGGTCTTTCCCTCTCGTCTTCCCCTGAAGTCTTTTCCTTTGCAGTTGGACGCGTGGACCGGCACCGACGTTGCCATGGAGAAAGATGTCCTCGACGTACTTGGGCCGGGTGACTTTCTTTTGCGGATCTATCAGGACCAGGCAAAGCAGCAGCCCTACGTCGATCTCTTCATCGCCTATTTCCGCAGCCAGCGCGCCGGCGACACCATCCACTCGCCCAAGAACTGCCTGCCAGGAGCAGGTTGGACCCCAGTGGAGTCAACTCACATCACACTATCATTCCCTGGACACGAACCATTCCCGGCGAGCCGCTACATTATTTCAAAGGGAGACGCGCGGCAACTGGTCCTGTACTGGTATTGGGCCCATGACCGGGGTGTCGCCAGCGAGTACTGGGCAAAATTTTACCTGGTGGCGGACTCAATGCGGATGAATCGCAGCGATGGAGCCTTGGTGCGCATCACCACTCCGATGTATCCGGGCGAATCGACGGATGCGGCCCAGCAACGCATCTTCCCTTTTAGTGGCAAAGTCGTCCCGCTGCTGAACAGTTACATCCCACGCTGACAAAATCCGGCGTGGGGGAATCTAACTGGTAAATGCAGCCGGCAAAATATAGCCGAGTAAATACGGGATAAATGCGGCGGTAAAAGGGACGATACTCGGGGTTGAGACAGTGACGCCAGTAACTTATGTCCGCGGGTTTACATGCACTATCATGAGATGTTCCGCGGCTGAAGTTCCGTCCGCGCTCCGCGAAATTGTATTGGAGAACCTACCATGAGTCGTACTTCTGCCCTTCGGATATCACTGATCTGCTCACTGCTGGCGACGATCGCGACGCTATTCACCGGTTGCTCGCGCGATCCAAATGTGCGCAAACAGAAATATTTCGAGAGTGGCACGCGTTACTTCGACAAAGGCAAATACCGCGAAGCTGCCATTCAGTATTCCAACGCGTTGCAGGTAGACTCCCGGTTCGCACAGGCCCACTACCAGTTGGGCGAAACGTATCTCAAGCTGCATGACTGGAATCGCGCCTTTCAGGAACTATCACGCTCCGTCGAACTGGCTCCCGAAAATTATCCGGCCCAGGCGGATCTGGCCAATCTGCTGGTCTCTACGCGGAACTGGAAGCAGGCTCAGCCGTATCTCGATGTGCTGCGAAATAAACAGCCGACTAATCCTCAGACTTTTGAAGCCTGGGCCAATTTTTATTCTGCCCAGGACAACCTCGCCGCCGCCATGCAGGAGATGCAAAAGGGGATCGCAGCCGATCCCAGCCGTTCCGAGTCATACCTGAATCTGGCTCTGCTCCAGCTCCGCTCAAACTTGCCCACTCAGGCTGAAGTCAATTTCAAGAAGGCTGCGGAGATGGGACCGAAGGCGACGAATGCTCAGCTAGCGCTGGGCGGCTTCTACCAGTCGCAAAACCGTTTCGGAGAAGCAGAACAGCAGTTCAGGCATGCCATTGAGGTAGAACCGAAGGATCCCGCTCCTCGTGCAGCCCTGGTTCGTCTCCTGATGACCGAGGGCAAGAAAGCGGAAATCGAAACTTTTCTGAGGCAGACCAAGAACGACCTCGCGGATGATTCAGAAGGCTACCGGATGCTGGGGGACTTCTACTTCGCAGGCGGCGATCTGGACAAGGCGACCGAAGAATACGGATCGCTCTACAGCGCCCACCCCCGCGACATGCAGGTCAAGAAGAATTATGTTCAGCTGCTGATTCTGAAAAATCGTCTGGACGAAGCGGGCAAGCTCAACGCCGAGATACTTAAAGCCAACCCGCGCGACGTCGAGGCTCTGGTTTATCACGGGCAGATTCAGCTCCGCCACGGCGATGCCAATGGAGCTGCCGATTCGCTGCAGAGCGCGCTCCGGAACGATCCCGATAACGCAGTCGCCCACTACCAGCTGGGCGTTGCTTTCGATCAACAACATAACGAGGCGCGTGCGGAGTCGGAATGGCGCGAGGCCATCCGTTTGCGGCCGGACCTGATCGATGCTCAGCGCGCACTAGCCGGCATTGAATTGCGGCGTGGCGACCTGGATGCCCTCATGCAGACTGCGCAACAGATTATTACCGCGCAGCCATACTCCGCCGATGGATTTCTGCTGCGTGCCGTGGCAGAGATCAACGGGAAAAAGTACAGTGAGGCCGAGCAGGATCTGCACAAGGCCATGGCGGCGGCTCCGACGAGTCCTGCGCCCTATGTCCAGATGGGGAACATGCATCTGGTGCAGAAGCAGTTCGGGGAGGCGGAAAAGTTTTACCAGCAGGCTCTCGATAAAGATCCCTCTTCGACTGATGGCCTGAATGGTCTGCTGAATACCTACTTTGCGCAAAAACAACCTGACAAGGCCGTCACTGCAGCGAACGCGCAGATCACCAAGTCGCCAAACAACAGCGCTTTTTACGACCTGCTCGGAACCGCGCTATTCAATGGGAAGAAAGATTTAAAAGGCGCCGAGGCCGCGCTGCACAAAGCGGTGGAGATCGACAAGACCAACTCTGACGCGCTGGTTAAACTGGGCAAAGTGCAAGTCGCCGAAGGCGAGGCCGATCAAGCCCTGGCCACTTACCGGCAGTCGATCAAGGATAATCCGCGAGAGATTTCGTTCTACATTTTGTCCGGCGAACTCTACGAGTCGCAGAACAAATGGGACGAAGCCAAGGCTATGTACCAGCAGGCCTTGAACATTGAACCAAACCATCCCCTCGCCTCCAACAACATGGCCTACGTGATCCTGCAGCAAGGCGGCAACGTCGATGTCGCACTGGCCATGGCGCAAACCGCGCGTCGCGGCATGCCCGACTCTTCGAATGCGGCTGACACTCTGGGTTGGGCCTATTTTCACAAAGGAGTTTACAACTCCGCCATCGACTTGTTTCAGGAAGCGCTCCGCCTGAACGAGAAGCGAGGCGGCGCCGAGGACGCGACCATCCACTACCATCTGGGCCTGGCATATCAGAAAGCGAAGCAGCCCGCTCTCGCTCGTGAGCAACTGGAACGCGTGTTGAAAATCAGCCCCAACTATGCGGACGCCGCCGAAGTGCGCAAAGCGCTCTCTGAGCTTCGCGGATAAGCGGACATTTTGAAAGGGCTCCGGCTTCCGCCCCTGATGGCTTGCTAGTAGGCCGTCAGGTTCACCTGATCCAGCCACACATTGTAGGGCTGCTGCGCATAATTGCCGTCCATCTGAAACGCCGTATCGATTTCTTCCAGCGTCCAGCTGGGCTGAGCCTGATAGTAAGTGTCGATATTGTAGGTCTGGGTGCCCACCGTCAAACTTATGTAATGGACCTGGTTCCCTACTCGTTCCACGTTCCATACCAGATGAATCCAGGTCGCCGCAGGAAACGGTTTGCAGTCGACTGATGTCGGCTTCCATCCATTGATGTCATCCCAGATGTCCCATTTGCCGGAGCCGTTGAAATTACATTCCGAGCCCCAGACCCAGCGGGTCCCGCCAAACGTTTGGTTGAGATCGAATTCCAGTGCCTGCGCAACGTCTGGCTTGTCCATATAGAAGTAGAGGTCATAGCTGAAGTGACTTACGCTATCGCCGCCGCCGATGGGGTTGTAATAAAGAACGTTCGAATAAGCAGTTGGACCACCCATGCTGAACTTCGCCGATTTTCCATCCATCGACGGAGTTGACTGGCCCTGCGTGAGAGTGGAGACAGCCGTGCCCAGACCAGCGGCACAGATCTGGCTATCGCGTCCGGAGCCGGGTGGGAACGTTGCGGAACACGACAGCCACCCGGGCATGTTCTGGATTCCACTTACCGTGGTTGGGGATTGCGCCGACACAGTGATCTGCAACAGCGTCGCCGAAATGTACCCCTGCTTGTCTTCCGCCATCACTTCCAGAGTGTGCTTGCCGGGAGACATCCAAATTAACGTGTTGATTGAGTTTGAGAAGGTAAAGTACACGGCAAGTTGATCCACGTAGACCCGCGTGAAGAAAATCGGATTCTTCGGACTCGCTAATGCCACAACCGTGGCGGGCGAGGTGACGGTGGCGCCATCGGAGAGGCTCGAAATTGTCAGTGGGAAATCATTCGAAGCTGTCGGTGGAGGCACGTCCGCAGGCGGCGCGGGAAGCGGACTGCTTTGCGGAGACCACGTGATCGGGACCGGTGGCGTCGACGGAACAGGAGGCGGTGGCGGATTGCCGGTTGGCGGTGGCGGGGTTGGGGTTGGGGTTGGAGTGGTTGTCGTAATCGGCGTGCTGCCACCGCAACCAGAAAGCACCAGCGTGCCCGCAAGCAGAGTTAGGAGCAAGAAATGGCTGTAGCGACAAACACGACCGGGAATGACTGTAGAAGAAGAACCCAAAAAAAACGAAACCGGATAAATGCAGAGACTCATCCCTGACCCTCCAATACTGGGGAAATTCTGTAGGGATTCCAGCGGCTGAGAGGCGGTCAAGGCTGGTCACTACCTTGCTATAAAGACAGAGCGGCCAATCACTTGTTTAGTTATTTATCTTCGAACAGCGCGTGTTGGACAATACGGAGATCACCGTACGAACCGGATGATCCCGAAGATGGGATTGCGCCGAAGTATCCCCAAAGTATTGCCGAAGTATGAAAGACCCAATACTGGGCGAAGTTAGCCGTGAAAAGATTCGAGATTGAGTACAGGGGTGAGAGCCTCGCGAATGCGAGCTGCTCGTGCGGCGCACGCGGTCTCAGTCGGCGGCGACTTCCTGCTTCGGTGCAGGCTCAGGCAGATGTTTGACAGCGCGGTTCGATGGCAGTCCGGCATCGCGGATTTTATAGAGCAATGCCCGGTAGCTGATGCTGAGCGCCCGTGCGGCCCGCTTGCGGTTCCAGTGGTGCGTCTGCAGCACTTTCAGGATAACTTTCCGCTCCAGTTCGCGTACCGCCTGCCGCGTGAGCTTCTTCAATGAGATCTGGCCATCGACTGGAATATCAGTGTCAAAAACACTATGCTCTCGCGGAGTAAGATCGCCAGCGATCACGTCTTCGTTGCCCAAGATCACATAGCGCTTGATCAGGTTTTCCAGTTCGCGCACATTTCCCGGCCAATGATATTTTTGCAGAACTGCCATCAATTCCGAAGACAGGGGCTTCGCCCGGCAGTTGTATTTCCGATTTTGACATTCGAGGAAATAACTCACCAGTTCAGGAATGTCGGCGGCGCGTTCGCGCAACGGCGGCATATAAAGGTTCACGACGTTGATGCGATAGAACAAATCTGCTCGGAAAGTGCCGTTCTCGACTTCTTGTTCCAGCTTACGATTGGTCGCGCAGACTACACGAACTTCAACCTTCTTGTCTTCTTGCGCGCCGATCCGGCAAAACTGTCCGTCTTGCAGCAACTGCAGAAGTTTCGACTGCAACGCCAGATCGAGTTCAGAAATCTCGTCTAAAAAGAGTGTGCCCCGGTGCGCCATCTCAACCCGCCCCGGCTTCATTCCGTAGGCTCCGGTGAAAGCACCTTTTTCGTATCCGAACAGCTCGCTTTCCAGCAAAGTACCTGGAATGGCCGGACAATTCACCTTGACCCAGGGCCCGTCGCTCCAGGGCGAGGAGGCATGGATCATACGAGCGATAATGTCTTTACCAGTTCCGCTCTCTCCCTGGATGAGAACCGGAACGTTTGCACCCGCTAACTTGGTCAGACGCTGGCGGACGGCCTGCATGACCTCGGTGCGGCCGAAAATAATGGCCTCCGGCGGAAAGTCACCCAAGGGCTGGACCAGCGAATTAACCCGAACTGTTGTTGTCATGACAAACTTATCTCGGTGAGCAGGTGCAGGGAGGTCTGCGCCTTACTGTGCACCCCGACAGCCAAATATGCGAGAACTCTCCTCAGACCTTGTCACTCTAGCCTATCTTCTTGAGGACTAGCAACTTACCAAAGATTGGACACAAGGCAAAGTAGTAATCCAGGCGGAAAAGCTTAACCGCAAAACGCGCAGGTAGCAGGAGAAAGGATTTTCACTTCGCAGAAACAAGTTTCCGCTTCCGGATCCCGTTGACCGGAATGGAGTTCAACAGGGGTTTTGAAAACTTCAAGCCCAGCAGATGGTAACCCTCGGCGTGAGTCATTCGCAGTGCCTTGGCTCGAAGGTTCCGTGACGCTGTGGGCAGTGACGCCAAGGCTGCAAGTGGAGCACTCGGGATCTCAAGCAGGATCTGTGCCGAGGATGAAAGGACACGCCTGACGGCGACCAGCATTCCTCCAGCACTGACATTGAGGGCGGTGGCAAATTCGAGCAACTCCTTGCCCTTATCGTCGCGGCTTCTCACAAAAACCGGAATTGCCAATGGGAGTCTAATCCACTTTCGTCGCTCCCCCACTCTCCTGGCGATCACTCGGACCCCTCCCAGAGGTTTTAATCCAAACGTCCAAGCACCTTGTGGGCCAAATCATGGCATGAAACGGGGGGGGACTGTCGGAGCATGCGGCATGACATCGTGTCCAGCACCCCCAAACCCGCGACAACACACTTAATTAAGGGCATGTTTCGTTCGATTTCTATTCACTAAGCAGGTAGTGTCCGGCGGCACATCACATTACTTCAAAGTGCAGAGTTTTGCTACACTTGGGTAATTCCCGTGCATTTTTCGTTGACAACAAAAACGCCGTGCCTTACGATTTTATATCGGCGTTCTTCCTGACTCATTAAGTACGGATTCCTCTCCCCGTCGAACATCCGATTCCAGAATGACTACAGCGCATAAAAATAAGAATACGTGTGTTTCCGAGGCTCTGACTGGAAATCCAGGCCATGAAGCTGGCACTGGCTCGGCCTCCAGGCCGGACGTAGACGTGCCTGAATCCGATAGCCTGGTGCAGGAGTATGCGGAATTGCAGGAGCGCTTCCAGCGCACGACCAATGCCCTGGCCTCAGCTGCGCACGACCTCAAGACACCTCTTGCGATCCTGAACGGCTATATCGAACTTCTGCAGAGCGAAAAGCTGGGGCCGCTGAGTGAGCGTCAGCATGAGGTCGTCCGCGACATGCAGTCGAGCGGCAAACGACTGCAGCAATTTATCCTGGACTTTCTCACCTATAGCGTGCTCGAAACCGGCGGCCTGCGCATGCAATTCTTGCCGGGAAACATCAACGAGTGTCTTTCCGAAGTCTGCAAGCTCTGGTCGAACCGTTTTCAGGATAGAGGTTTAGCTTTATATTTTCTGGCCAACGATAAATTGCCGGGCTTCCCGTTCGATTCGCCGAAACTGGAACGTGTAAGTTCGAATCTCCTGGAAAATTCTTTCAAGTTCACGCCGCAA
>JRHI01002964.1_pt1 | contig 10720 bp, 9 predicted proteins | sample 215371 | NCBI WGS metagenome assembly JRHI01 (sample SAMN02929681, study PRJNA255918) | sediment metagenome | biome: cave system; feature: Ice Cave; material: Sediment; isolation source: sediment from deep within a dark volcanic ice cave with no known source of... ... | reverse complement strand
TCCGAGGACCAGGCAGAGGAGGACCACCCCGATGCCGAGTCCGAGCCAGGCGCGGTCGAAGAACCAGCGGTCCAGGCGGTCGGCGGGCAGGTCCTTGGCGTAGCGGTCGACGGTGACACCGTCGCGGGCCGTGCGACGGTAGAGCGCGGCGTTGGCGAGCTGGACGCGCCAGAAGCCGAGCACGAGCGGCGAGTGGGGGTCGTCGCGGGTGTCGGTGGCGGCGTGATGGCGGCGGTGGACCGCGATCCACTCGCGGGGCTTCATGCCGGTGGCGACCCAGATCACAACGCGCAGCGGCCCAGCGATGGCGGGATGGACGGTGATGGCCCGGTGGGCGAGACCGCGGTGGAGGTAGACGGTAGTGACCAGGATCGCGAGCTCCGCGGTGACCAAGCCAACGACGAGGGCAAGCAGGACGTGCACAGGTGCAACGTAGCGGGCGGGCCGTCCGGGGACTGAACCGAGCAGTGGCCGGGGCGTGAACTTAGAAGCTCGCTTGGGTTAAGAAGCCGTCGAGGACGGCGCGGTCGCCGAGGACCTCGACAACCTCGGGTGGGCGCCGGCCCATGAGGACGAGCAGCAGGTCCGACGCCGGGCCCCGGGCCGCGACGTCGCCCTTGGCGTGGATTGCCTCGACCTCGAGGCCGACGGTCGTGACGCGCAGAAGCCATTCGCCGTCGCCGTCGGTGCAGTGCAGGTGGAGCGTCTCGCCGGACCCGGTGACGGGGGGCGCGCCGTACCGGTTGGGGAGGAGCGTGAGGAACTCGTCGATGCCGTCGACGGCGAGGGCGTGGGGTATCGGCGTCGGTGGGCCGCTGGTGAGCTCGGCGTCGACGCGGTGCATGGCGGTCTCGTGCGCCTGGCGGCGCTGCCAGAAGCCGACGGTGCCGTCGGGCGCCCAGGTCCAGGCAGGGTCGCTGGCCGGTCGGTCGAGGACGGCGAGGATCTGGGCGACGCTGTCCTGCACCCACGGCACCCGCGCGTCACGCGCCGGGATGTCGGGGAGGTCGCGGGGCGAGACGTAGGCGTTCGCCTCGATGCAGGCCGCGGCCCATCCGTAGACGCGGCCCATGTGGCCCAGCAGCTCCGCGATGTCCCAGTCCGGACAGGACGGGATCGTCGCGTCGAGCGAGGCGCGCTCGACAGCGCTGATCAAACGGTCCGCTTCGGTGCGGATCGCGTCGCGGTACTCGTCGGCCGTGAGGAGCGTCACCGTGCCCAGCCTACGGGGCGACCGCGTCGCCGACGGGGCGGACGAGGTCGGCGTCTTTGTCGACGACCTTGTTCACGCGCGGCGAGACCGGATAGGCCTCGAACCAGTCGTCCGGCGCGGGGACGAGGAGTTCGACGAGCTCGTCGGGGTCGCGGTCGGGGCGAGGGTCGAGCCAGTGGTCCCATGCCGTGTCGGGCAGCACGACCGGCATGCGGTCGTGGATCGGTGCGAGGAGCCGGTTGGCGCGGGTGGTCACGATCGTGCAGGTTCGAAGCCAGCCGTCGTCGTCGCCGATGGTCCCTGCGAGCGCGTCGGGGACCTTCCACACCGACCACAGGCCGGCGAAGGCCAGGGGCTCGCCGTCCCGGCGGTGGACGAACGTCGGCTCGGTTCGCCGCCGGGACGAGCCCGGTTCGGGAGGGAGGCGCCGCCACTCGTAGAAGCCGTCCGCGGGGATGATGCAGCGCCGTTTCGCGAACGACCGCTTGTACGCGGCCGAGCTCGCGACGGTCTCAGCGCGCGCGTTGATCATGCGGTCACCCATGCCAGGGCCCTTCGCCCACGACGGCACGAGACCCCACCGCAGTCGCGACAGGACGCGCGTCGCGTGGTCGTCGTCGGGCCGGTCGCGGACGACGAGGATGCGCTCGCGGGGTGCCACGTTGTAGTCGGGTTCGCCCTCGGTTCCGAGCTGCAGGTCGACGTGGAAGCGTTCGGCGAGGAGGGTCGGCGAGGACGCGGCGACGAACCGTCCGCACATCAGCGGCCGCGGTCAGCGACGCGGTACACGAACCGCAGCCCCGACCAGATGTCGTCGAGCGCGGCGACCTTGTTGTCGACGAGGCCGTGGTGCAAGCCGATCTCGCGGATCGGGTTCTCGCTGAGATCGGTCGCGACACCCGACGTTCGCTTCGGCCAGGCGATCCACAGTCCCCCGTCGGTCTCGAGGGCGCGTTTCATCACCGGGAAGCGGCGGGCCAGCTCGGCGCGTCGGGTGACGAAGAACACGACGACGTCGAGTCGGCCCCGGGCCTGGGTGCGGAGCTGGGTGCCGCGGGGCAGCTCGAGCGACTCGGCGAAGCCGTTGGGTGCCGCGACGACCGCGAGGCGACAGCCTTCGCCGATGCCCAGCTTCTTGGGCAACGGTGTGCCCGAGTACCCCGCCACGGGCGCACGATGGTCGCGGACGCCCCGTGCCGTCAACCGGCGCCAGGGGCGGACGCCGCCGCGACGGGCGCGCGGTACTGCGCGAACTGCGGGACGAGCGCGGCGACGACGGCGACGCCGGCCACGCAGATGACCCCTCCGGACACGACGGACACCGCGGGGGTGAAGGCCGACGCCACGAGGCCGGCCTCGACGTCACCGATTCGGGGCCCGCCGACCACGACCAGGGTGTGGACGGCTGACAGGCGACCCCGGAGGGCGTCGGGGACGTTCTGCTGCAGGATCGTGCCGCGAAACACCGCCGAGATGACGTCCGCGCCCCCGGCGACGGCGAGGCACCCGAACGCCAGGCCGAGGTCGTCACCCGAGAACCCGAAGGCGACGATCCCGAGGCCCCAGACGGCGACGGCCCACAGCACCGCGAGGCCCTGGCGGTGGACGTGGCGGACCCACCCGGCGCTGAGCGCGCCGAGGAGCGCACCCGCCGCCGCGGCCGAGAACAACAGGCCCACGGTCTCGGACCCACCCCCGAACTGGGTGGCGGCGAGGACGGGAAACAACGCCCGGGGCATCCCGAAGATCATCGCCACGAGGTCGACGTAGAAGGTCGTCTGCAGGACGCGGCGGCCGCGCAGGAACCGGAACCCCTCGGTGAGGTCCCGCCAGCCTCGGGCGACGAGCGAACCGGTCCCGGGACCGGCGGTGCCGGCGGGCACCTGGGGACGCATGAGCGCGCAGGCGACGATGGTCGCCGCGAAGCTCGCGACGTCGATGCCGTACGCCCACGACAGGCCCAGCCGGTGGATGATCACGCCGCCGAGCGCCGGGCCGGCGATGAGGCACGTGTTCCACATCACCTGGTTGAGCGACAGGGCAGATGACAGCTGCGCGGCGGGCACGAGGTTCGGCGTCATCGACGCCCGGGTCGAGAGGGAGAATCCCCCGAACCCGGCCACGAGCCCGGCGCCGAGGTACACGAGACCGAGCGGCGGGTGACCGACGAGGGCGCCCACCAGCAGGAGCCCCGACGCCGACGCCTGGCCGCACTGGGCAACGAGGAGGAGCCGGCGGCGGTCGTGGACGTCGATGAGCGGGCCGCCGAGGAGCGCCGCGCCGGCCAGCGGGACGAGCTGGACCAGCCCGACCAGCCCGACCGCCGCCGCGGAGTGGGTGATCGCGAAGACCTGGACGAACACCGCCACGAGGGCGACCTGGGAGCCGGCCTCGGAGACGAGGTCCCCGAGCCACAGGAGGCGGTAGTCGCGGTGCCGCAACGGTGTGAGGTCCACGGCGAGGCGCCGCAGCTGGGCCCGCACTCGAATTCCCGACCTCTCCACTCGACTTTTCGGGGTTCGGTTGCCTATGCTGTTGGAAGATCGCACCGTAGGCAACGCAGAGAACGCACGAGGAGGCGCAGCACGATGGCTGTTCGCTTGGGCGACGAAGCCCCGAATTTCACCGCCGAGACCACCGAGGGCCCGATCAACCTCTACGACTACCTCGGCGACGGCTGGGGGGTCCTGTTCTCGCACCCGAAGGACTTCACACCGGTGTGCACCACCGAGCTGGGGCGGGTCGCGGCGTTGAAGCCGGAGTTCGACAAGCGCAACGTGAAGGTGATCGGCCTGTCGGTCGACCCGCTCGACTCGCACAAGGGTTGGGCCGGGGACATCGAGGAGACCCAGGGCCAGAAGCTGAACTTCCCGCTCATCGCGGATTCGGATCGCAAGGTGGCGGATCTCTACGACATGGTCCACCCCAACGCCAACGACACCCTCACGGTCCGGTCGGTGTTCATCATCGGCCCGGATAAGAAGGTGAAGCTGATCATCACCTACCCGGCGAGCACGGGCCGGAACTTCGACGAGATCCTGCGGGTGATCGACTCGCTGCAGCTGACGGCGAAGTACAGCGTGGCGACGCCGGTCGACTGGAAGGAAGGCGAGGACGTCATCATCGTGCCGGCGGTGTCTGACGAGGACGCCAAGAAGAAGTTCCCGAAGGGCTGGAAGGCGCTGAAGCCGTACCTGCGGGTGACGCCCCAGCCAAACAAGTAGCGCTCCCCGACCGCCGACCCGGGGCGGCTACGCGACGTAGCTGGCCGGGTCCTCGGGGTTGCCGCTGAGCCGCACCTCGAAGTGCAGGTGCGGTCCGGTCGAGTAGCCAGTAGAGCCGACGTAGCCGATCACGTCGCCGGCGTTGACGTGGTCGCGTTCGCTCACCGCGAGGCGCGACTGGTGGCCGTAGAGGGTGGCCATGCCGCCGCCGTGGTCGATGACCACGGCGTTGCCGTATCCGCCCTGGGGTCCGGCGATGACGACGTCGCCGGACCGACAGGCGTGGATCGGCGTCCCGTAGGTCGCCTGGAAGTCGATGCCCGGGTGGAACCCGTGGGCCCCGCTGATCGGGTCGACGCGGGGGCCGAACGGGCTGGTGATCTCCCCGGGGACCGGGCGGGCGGCGCAGTGCGCGGGAACGCCCGGTCCGGAGCCGTGCTGGCGGAGCCGCTCGGCGATTGAGTCCGACGCGGCCTGGAGCGCGTTGAGCTGCGCCTCGAACTCACCCTTGCGGGACTGGATTGCCAGCACCGCGGCCTGCTCCGCGGCCTGTTGCTGCGCGGCGTCGGCTTGCGCCGGTGCGAGCTGGGCTTCGAGCTGCACGATCTGGTCGCGGGCCACCTGCGCGTCATGGGCCAGCGCGTCGGCTTTCGCCTTCTCGTCGGCGACGGCGCGTCGCTGCCGGTCGATGTCGTCGCGGAGCTGGCGGACCCGATCGACGAGGCTGCGGCGCAGCTCCGCCGCCCGGTGCAGGTACTGCTGCCCGCTCGTGAGGTCGGCCGGGCGGGCGGCCTGGATCGATTGGTACCCGTTGCCGGCCACGGCGGCGATGAGCAGCCCGGCCGCCGAGGCGTTCAGGCTCTGCTGCGCGGCATCGAGCTGCGCCTGGGTGGCGCGCTCTTGGGCGTCGACGGCCTGGAACTGGGCGGTGATCCGGTCGGCGTCGGCTTGGATCGGTGCCAGCGTCGTCTCCGCGATCAGGAGTTGACCGTTGAGGGCGCCGACGCGGGCGTCGAGCTGGCCCTGACGGTCCCGGATGGCCTGGAGCTGGGCGAGGGCCTGGGTCTCGGCCGCGGACGCCTCACCAATCTGGTTCTGCAACGCCTGGCGTTGCTGGTCGCCGCCGCCGGTCTGCCCGGGGGCGACCCCGGGGACGAGCGCGACCACCCCGATGAGGGCGAGGAGCGAGCAGAGCCGGATCCGCATGGAGCCGTCCTGGCGAAACACAGGGGTCACAGAGCCAACATGGGTGTTCTGGGGCCTCGCGAGGCCATGGGTGATCCTGAACCGTGATGCCCCCGTGTATCGGCCATCGGCGGCCGCGGGTGAAGCATCTCGGCGATTCGGACCCTGCGCCGGACGGCCCGTGACCGACGTCCGCCGGCGGGCGCCGGCGGGCGCCAGGCCGGCCGGGGGGCTCAGACCCGCAGGAAGCGGCGCAGCCCGATCGCCGAGCCGACAAGCCCGATGATGATCCCGAACGCGAACACCAACGCGCCGATCAGCATGGCGTCTCCGCTGGTCACGTAGAACTCGGCGAAGAAGCCGCGGGTGCTGTTGAACCAGTGGTCGAAGCCGTACTTGAGGGCCGCGACGACCGCGACCGCAAAACCGGCGCCGATGAGACCCTGCACGAGGCCTTCCGCCAGGAACGGCACCCGCACGAACCAGTTGGACGCACCGACCAGCTTCATGACCTCGATCTCACGCCGCCGGGCGAAGGTGGCCAGCCGGATCGTGTTCACGATGAGGAACAGCGAGGACATCAGCAGCACGATCACCAGCCCGTAGAAGATGAGCTTGGCGGTGTTCGTCGCGTCGAGGAGGCCCCGGAGGGCCTGATCAGGAGTCGCGACGGAGTCGACCCCCGCCTTGCTGGTGAACTGATTCTTGACGAAGTTGGTCCGCTCGGCCCGGATGGGCACGATGCGGAACGACGCGGGGAGCGCGTCGGCGGTGATGTTGCGCGCCAGCTCGGGGTCCTTGCGGAAGATCCGCTTGAACTCCGCCAACGCCGCCTTCTTGTCGATATAGGTGAACGACTTGACGTCGGCGTCGCTCTTCAGCGCCACGCTCACGTCGTTGATCTGCTGTTTCGTGGCGTCGACCTTCATGAACGCCTCGAGGCGCACACCGCCTTTGATCCGTTGGGTGCCGTGGTCCACCCACTTCCCGAGCAGGCTGATCCCACCGAAGAGGGAGAGCGACACCGCGACGGTGAGGACGCCGGCGATGGTCATGAGGAGGTTGCGTCGCAACGAGATGAGCGTCTCGCGACCGAAATATGCGAGTCGGGTGAGCACGGTTCAGCTCCCGACGCCGTAGACGCCGCGCGCGTCGTCTCGCATCATCGAGCCGTGGTCGAGCTCGACGACGCGGCGGCGCATGGCGTCGACGATCCGCTGGTCGTGGGTGGCCATGACCACGGTGGTGCCGGTGCGGTTGATCCGGTCGAGGATCCGCATGATGCCGACGGTCGTGGCGGGGTCGAGGTTCCCGGTGGGCTCGTCGGCCAGTACGATCAGGGGCCGGTTGACGAACGCCCGGGCGATGGAGACCCGCTGCTGCTCACCGCCGGAGAGCTCGTTCGGGAACCGGCCGGCCTTCTTCGCCAGGCCGACGAGGTCTAGGACCTGGGGGACCTGGGTCCGGATCACGCTACGGGGCCGGCCGATGACCTCCATCGCGAACGCGACGTTCTCGTACACGGTTCGGGTGGGGAGCAGCTTGAAGTCCTGGAAGATGCAGCCGATGTTGCGGCGCAGCTGCGGGATCTTCCAGTGCGACAGCCGCGAGATGTCGCGGCCGGCGACGACGATGCGCCCGCCGGTCGGGTACTCCTCGCGCAGCAGCAGCCGGAGGAACGTCGACTTGCCCGAACCCGACGGGCCGACCAGGAAGAGGAATTCGCCCTTGCCGACGTCGACGGAAACGTCCGAAAGCGCGGTGACGTTGCCTTTGTAGATCTTCGAGACGTTGTCGAAACGGATCATGCGCGAGGAGAGGTCCCGACTGGGGGTACAGGGACGCGAGTGAGGGTATCAGCCGGGCCCGCCAGGACCTGGGCACCCGCCGGCCTGCCTGTTCGCGCCGGTGCCGTGGTCACGCTCGGCGGGTGCGTCGCCACTGGAGGTACGCCTCGATGAAGCCGTCGAGGTCGCCGTCGAGCACCGCGTCCACGTTGCCGGTCTCGTGGCGGGTGCGTTCGTCTTTCACCAGCCGGTAGGGCGCCAAGGTGTACGTGCGGATCTGGCTGCCGAAGGCGACGTCGCGCTTGTCGGGCGACAGGCGCGCCAGTTCGGCCGCGCGGTCTTGGCGCTGCCGTTCCGCGAGCCGCGCCGCGAGGATCTGCATGGCGCGGGCCTTGTTCTGGGTCTGGGACCGTTCGTTCTGACAGGACACGACGATCCCGGTCGGCAGGTGGGTGATCCGGACCGCGGAGTCGGTGACGTTGACGTGCTGGCCTCCGGCGCCCGAGGATCGGAAGGTGTCGATGCGCAGATCGCCGGGGTCGATCTCGGGCTCCTCGGTCGGTTCGAGGGCCGGGACGCAGTCCAGCGACGCGAACGCGGTCTGGCGACGGGCGTTGGCGTCGAACGGGGAGATCCGGATGAGCCGGTGGACGCCCCGCTCCCCTTCCAGCAGCCCGTACGCGTAGCGGCCCTTCACCGTGAAGGTGGCGGAGGTGAGGCCGGCCTCGGTGCCGGGGAGGACCTCGTCGACCTCGACCTCGAAGCCGTGCCGCTCGGCCCAGCGGGTGAACATGCGGAAGAGCATGTGGGCCCAGTCCTGGGCGTCGGTGCCCCCCGCGCCCGAGTGCACCTCACAGATCGCGTCTCGTTCGTCGTGGTCACCGGTGAAGAGGGCCCGCAGCTCGAGCTGGTCGAGCTCGTCGACGAGGGCCCGGAGGCCGGCCTCGATCTCGGCCTCGAGCGAGTCGTCGTTCTCTTCGCGGGCGAGCTGGTGGAGGGTCTCGAGGTCCGAGACACGCCGGTCGAGGCCGTCGATGAGCTCGACGTCCTCCCGGGCTCGGGCGTGGCGGGTGGTGAGGTCACGGGCCCGGTCGGGGTCGTCCCACAGGTCGGGTTCGGACGCGAGGGCCTGCTCGAGCTCGGCGAGGCGGGCCCGCGCCGCGTCGACCCGCAGGTAGGCGCGCGCGTCCTCGACGCGACGACGCACATCGGCGATGGAATCGGAGAAATCGCGCATGGCGAAGCTTGGAGTCGCGTGGACGGACGTTCAGCGGCCGTGGCAGAGCTTGTACTTCTTGCCGCTGCCGCAGAAGCACGGCTCGTTGCGGCCTGGCGTCTTCTCGACCCGCACCGGCTCTTGCTGCAGCTCGGGGTCGTAGGGGTCAAACGCCTCGGGGTCCTCGGGAAGCGCGTTCGGCATGGGTTCCGGCTCGTGCGGGATCGGCGCGGCGAGCGCGCTGCGGAGCGCCTCGGAGCCCTGCACCGGGTCCTCGGGGGCGCTGTATTGGAGGTTGCCCGCCAGCGCTTGGGGCGCATCCTCGGTGACGACCTGGAGGTGCGTGACGTAACGGACGAAGTCGTTCTCGATCTCGGCCATCATCGCTTCGAACATGTCGTAGCCCTCGCGTTGCCATTCGGCGAGGGGGTCTTGCTGACCCATCGCGCGCAGGTTGATCCCTTCGCGCAGGTAGTCCATCTCGTAGAGGTGCTCGCGCCACCGTTGGTCGATCACCGAGAGCATGACGCGCCGTTCGATCTCGCGCAGCGTCTCCTTGCCGATCGTCTCCTCTTTGGTCTCGTACTTCGCGAATGCCTCGCTGACGACGAGCTCTCGGAGCTGGTCGACGTGGAGGCACTCGTCGAGCTCGGCGCGGGTCACGTCGCTCGGGAGGGTGACCTGCAGGTTGCGGTGGAACTCCTCGAGGTCCCAGTCCTCGGGGTACTCCCCGGGGCAGAACGATGCGATGAGCCGCTCGATGGTGTCTTCGATCGCTTCGATCGTCGGCGCACGGAGGTCTTCACCGTCGAGGATCTGCTGGCGGCGCCGATAGATGATCTTGCGCTGCTCGTTCATCACCTCGTCGTATTTGAGGACGTCCTTGCGGATCTCGAAGTTGCGGTCCTCGACCGTCCGTTGGGCCCGTTCGATGGCTTTGGTGACCATGCGCGCCTCGAGCGGCATGTCGTCGGGGAATGCCCGGTCCATCACCCAGCTCATCGCGCCGGTGGCGAAGAGGCGCATGAGGTCGTCTTCGAGGGAGAGGTAGAAGCGGCTCTCGCCGGGGTCGCCTTGTCGGCCCGAGCGGCCCCGCAGCTGGTTGTCGATCCGGCGGCTCTCGTGCCGTTCCGTGCCGAGCACGTACAGGCCGCCGAGCTCCCGGACCTGGTCGCCTTCCGCCGCGCATCGGGTCTGGAAGCGGGCGAGGACCTCCGCGAGTCGGGCGGGGTTCTCGTCGGGGTTCGTGCCCTCGGCGAGGAGGTCGCGGCGGGCCAATCCCTCGGGGTTGCCGCCGAGGAGGATGTCGACGCCGCGTCCGGCCATGTTGGTGGCCACGGTCACCGCGCCCGGCTGGCCGGCCTGGGTGACGATGTGGGCTTCCATCTCGTGCTGCTTGGCGTTCAAGACGGTGTGGGCGATGCCGCGCTGTTCCAGGATGCGGGACAGCCGCTCGGACTTCTCGACCGAGATCGTTCCGACCAGGACAGGCTGGCCGGCCTCGCGACGCTCGTCGATGTCGTCGGCGACCGCTTCGAACTTCGCGGCTTCGGACTTGTAGATGAGGTCAGGCTGGTCGAGGCGGACCATGGGCTGGTTCGTCGGGATGGAGACGACCTCGAGCCCGTAGGTGTGCGCGAACTCGCCCGCCTCCGTGGATGCCGTGCCGGTCATCCCGGCGAGCTTGTCGTACATGCGGAAGTAGTTCTGGAGCGTGACGGTGGCGAGGGTCTGGTTCTCCTCTTTGATCCGCACCGACTCTTTCGCCTCGACCGCCTGGTGCAGTCCCTCGCTCCATCGGCGACCCTCGAGGATCCGGCCGGTGAACTCGTCGACGATCTTCACCTCGCCGTCCTGGATGACGTAGTCCACGTCGCGTTTGAAGAGCTCCTTGGCCCGCAATGCGGCTTGGAGCTGATGGACGAAGTTCTGGTTCACGTGCTCGTAGAGGTTCGAGACCCCGAGCGCCTGCTCGACCCGGGCGATGCCGTCCTCGGTGGGTACGACGGTCTTCTTCGCCTCGTCGACCTCGTAGTCCCGGTCGGCTTGCAGCGGCTTCACGATCCTGGCGAACTGGTAGTACAGCTGCTGGGCG
>JRHI01002963.1_pt1 | contig 10725 bp, 10 predicted proteins | sample 215371 | NCBI WGS metagenome assembly JRHI01 (sample SAMN02929681, study PRJNA255918) | sediment metagenome | biome: cave system; feature: Ice Cave; material: Sediment; isolation source: sediment from deep within a dark volcanic ice cave with no known source of... ... | reverse complement strand
CTTGCCGCGATAGGGAACCGGCGCCAGATAGGGCGCGTCGGTTTCGACCAGCAACCTGTCGATCGGCACCGCGCGGGCGATTTCCCGCAACGGCCGCGAATTCTTAAACGTCAAGACGCCGGAAAACGAAATGTAGAGCCCAAGCGATAGCGCGGTCTCGGCAAGCATGGCGGACGAGGTGAAGCAATGGAGAACCCCTGTAAAAGCGCCCTTCCCCATTTCGTCCGTTAATATCGCGGCGATATCGGCGTCCGCGTCACGGGCATGAACGACAAGCGGCAGTCCGCTTTGCCGGGCGGCCGCGATCTGGGTGCGGAAAACCCTTGCGGCGATGTCGCGCGGGGTATTGTCGTAATGATAATCGAGCCCGGCTTCGCCGATGCCGACGCATTTCGGGTGGCCCGCCAACGCGACCAGGCGATCTTGCGACGCTTCGGCTTCTTCGTGCGCATGATGCGGATGCGTGCCGACCGTGCAAAACACGTCCCGATAGGTTTCGGCGAGCAGGCTGATGGAATCAAATGCTTCCGTGCGGGTCGAAATGGTGATCATCCGCGTGAGCCCGGCGGCGCGGGCGCGTTCGACGACAGCATCGCGCTCGGAGGTGAAATCCGGAAAATCGAGGTGGCAATGACTGTCGATCAGCACGCTAGACCTYTCGGSAGCAAWTCTTCCTCCGCGTCGATGTAACGCGGAAAAACCGSSGCGGGCGGGGGCAAAWGCGTTCCCGCCACGAGACCTTGCGCGRYCTCGGCGTYARCRAAWTTTCGCGCGTTCGCGGGCACGCTCAAAAGKCCGAGMAGTTTTTCCATCGAMGCCGGCATGAASGGTTGCGTCATGATCGCGATGATACGCAAAACCTCGGCGGTCACATAAAGGATCGTTTGCATCCGGGGAGGGTCATTTTTCCGCTTTACCCAAGGTTCCTCGCTGGCGAAATAGCGGTTGGCATCGCCGACTACGCGCCAAATCTCGTTCAGGACCATGTGCAATGCATAATCTTGCATCGCGGCGCGGGATTTTGCCAAAAGCGCCGCCGCTTGCGCCAAGAGCGCCTGGTCCGCTTCGCTCAGCGCGGCTGGCGCCGGCAATATCCCGCTGCAATTCTTGGCCACCATCGACAAGGAGCGCTGCGCGAGATTGCCGAGATCGTTGGCAAGATCGGCATTGATCCTGTTGACGATGGCTTCATGCGAATAAGTGCCGTCCTGCCCGAACGGCACCTCGCGCAACAGAAAATACCGCAACTGGTCGGCGCCATAATGTCCGGCGAGCGTAAGCGGGTCGATCACATTGCCGACCGACTTCGACATTTTCTCGCCCCGGTTGAAGAGAAAACCATGGACGACGATTTGGCGGGGCAGCACCAGTTTGGCCGACATCAGGAACGCCGGCCAATAGATTGCATGAAACCTGGTAATGTCTTTGCCGATCACATGCGCGGCCGCGGGCCAAAATTTTGCGCGGACGGCTTCAGGGTTCGGGAACCCGGTGCCGGTGAGATAATTCGCCAGCGCATCGACCCAGACATACATCACATGCCGCCTATCGCCGGGCACCGGAATGCCCCATTCGAAGGTCGAACGGCTGATCGAAAGATCGGTCAGGCCCCGTTCGACGAACGCCATAATTTCGTTGCGGTATTTTTCCGGCGTGACGAAATCCGGCTGATCGCGGTAAAGCTTGAGGAGCCGGTCCTGGTAGGCCGAAAGCTTGAAGAAATAACTCTCCTCCTCGACCCATTCGACCGGCGCGCCGGTCGGGGCGAGACGGGTGCTGGCCGGTCCTTCGGTCAAATCCGCGGCGTCGAAAAAGGCTTCATCGCGAACCGAATACCATCCGGGATATTTGGCGAGATAAATGTCGCCCGCCGCCGCCATCCTGACCCAAAGCTCGCGCGCGGCCGCATGATGGCGGGATTGCGTGGTGCGCACGACGTCGCAGGCTTCGGCAAAAAGAGCGGTGCCCATCGCGGCGAATTGGGCCGCGGTGCAGTCGGCGAGTTGTTGCGGGGTCAGGCCTTCGGCGGCTGCGGTCCGCTGCATCTTTTGGCCATGTTCGTCCATCCCGGTGACGAACAAGACATCGAAGCCGTCGAGCCGCTTGAAGCGGGCGATCGCATCGGCCGCGATCCGCTCATAGGCATGTCCGATATGCGGCGCGCCGTTGGCGTAGGGTATCGCGGTCGTGACATAGAACGGGGAGCGGGCACTCATGAACTTGCAATCTTAAAGTTGCGCGCGGAACCCCCGGATAACGGCCCCAGCGCCGTCCCGTTTCAGAGTGAAGAACCCCGCGCTGCCGCCGCCAAATCGGCGAACAGGGACAGGACAAATGGCCTCTTGTCCAGATTGAAGGATTCGGTCTCGCGCGCCGCCTCCGCCAGTTTTTCCCATACAAGGGCGTAGGGCGCAAGCCGCGCGCAATTGCCGTGCGAGGTCCGCGCGCCTTGCCTCACTCTTGTATCGAGCCAGGCATCGATCGCGGCAAGCATCGTCTCGTAATCCTTGCCGCTGTCGCGCGCCGTGACCCGGTCGGCCAACGCATGGACCTTGCTCCATTCTATTCGAGGCAGATCGTCGAGCACGCGTTCGAGATTTGTGTCGAGCTCGATTCCGCGATCGTCGAGGAGCCGCAAAACATTATKGAYCGAGCCYTGCGCGCGCGCGATCGCGGCCKCRAGCYTCGCTTCGCCGGCSGYGGACCACGGCGGTCCGAGCGCCGCCACGATKTGGCSRATGYCCGCCGCSGYSAGGGGTTTGAGAAGGAYTTTTTGGCAKCGCGAACGCAGCGTSGCSAGCATWCGGCCSGGCCGATGCGCGACGATGAGGAAAAGCGAGCGCGGCGGCGGYTCCTCGATGAGTTTCAGAAGCGCATTKGCGCYGKRYGSGTTGAGGTMCTCGGCGCAATCGAGGATGCAGATCCKGTAGCCRCCCYGCCCCGCCGCCTGCTGGAACATRTGRATGGCWCGGCGGACATCCTCGACCCGRATTTCGGTAAAGAACCTYTTGTCTTTTTCGTTCCACTCGCGGCGCAGGAGAAYGAGATCGGGGTGCGCCATCGCGGCGATTTGACGAGAGACCSGATGATCGGGKGCCACAWAAAGATCCGCCCKYKCCTCGCYSGCGGCAGCCGCYGGATCGGGGTTYGCSAGAAGAAAACGCGCGAGGCGCCAGGCGAGGGTGGCYTTGCCTACGCCGGGCGGTCCGCCAACAATGAAAGCSTGCGGCAARTGTCCCGACAAATAGGACAGAATGAATTSCCTTTCCGTCTCGGCRTGACCGAARMAATYRWAGCTCYCGCGCGGATGCGGGGTRTCTTCAAAACGRTCGGACKCRGGAMYGGTTTCCAAGGTTTTGGGCGCCATCGTTCNAGCCCYGCCKWGCYTGCTTCGYCGCCGCCGGAGCGATGAGCCTGTYTARYAYGRCMKCGAAGAYCGCKTGCGCGACGTCCTCCTCGGCGSGCGCCGCRTCGATGACGGCGCAGCGCRCSGGTTCCGCCGCCGCGATCGCCAGGAAAGCGGCGCGAAGGCTCTCGTGAAATTCTAAATCCTCGCGCTCAAAACGATCGGCTGCCTCTCCGGCGCCGCGCCGAGCCGCCGCGCGGGCGAGGCCATCGGCCGCCGGTAGGTCGAGGATCAAGGTCAGGCCGGGCCGGACATCGTCCAAGGTAACGCGTTCGAGCGCGCGCAGGAACCGCGGATCGAGTTGTCCGCGGGTGCCTTGATAAGCCCTTGTCGAGTCCGCGAACCTGTCGCAGACGACAAAAGTTCCCGCCGCCAGGGCGGGTTCGATCTTCTTGTCGATATGGTCGACCCTAGCCGCCGCGAAGAGAATTGCTTCGGCGGCCGGGCCAAGCCGCGCGACGCCGCCCGATAGGAGCACCTTGCGCAAGATCTCCGCGCCCGGCGATCCGCCCGGCTCACGGGTGCCGATTGCCTCTATTCCCGCTTTCCGGAGATTGCGCAAAAGATGGCCGAGCTGGGTCGATTTGCCAACGCCTTCGCCGCCTTCGAGCGTGATGAAGGATCCGCGCTCTCTTGCGGCAGGGATTTGTGCCCGTGCCTCGCTCATCGCTTGACGACGTACTTACGGAAGAGGCCGGTCGCGTATTCGAGCCCGGCGTCCATGGCCCGGCGCGGCAGCGCGCCCTCGTCGACCGCCGCCGCCGTTTTCAAAGGCAGATCGAGGATTTGCTCCGTTCCACGAAATATCTTGAGACGCGCAACCTCCCGCCCCGCCTCGACAGGCGCGATCAGCGGACCCGTGTAGACAATACGCCCGGTGAATTTTCCGGTCGCGGTCCGGGGAACGAGAATCTTCACTTCCTTGCCAACGACAAGCGGCACCTCCGAGGCGCTGCCGCCATAGACCTTGGCGCCGCCGATCGTCTCGCCGGCCTGGAAAATCAATCTCGAGTCGAATGAACGAAACCCCCAAAGGAAGATCTTGCGCGCTTCCTCGACGCGCTCCTTGGCGGTCCGGCAGCCGTAGAGCGCCAGGATCAAACGCTGGCCGTTTTGGACGGCGGAGCCGACAAGGCCATAGCCGCTTTCGTCGATGTTGCCGGTTTTCAGCCCGTCCGCGCCGAGATCCATGGTCAATAACGGATTGCGATTCGCCTGTTTGATCTTGTTCCAGGTGAAGTCTTTCTCGCCGAAATATTTATAAAGATCCGGGTAGGTCAGGATGACGTGATTGGCGAGAGCCGTCATTTCCCTGGGGCTCACTTTTTGCTCGGGATCACCCCTGCCCCAAGCGTTGGTAAAGGTCGAATGCTCCAATCCAAGTTCGCGCGCGCGTTTCGTCATGAGCGTGGCGAAGGCTCCTTCCGATCCGGCGATACCTTCGGCAAGGACGATCGCCGCGTCATTGCCGGACACGATCACAAGGCCGCGAATCAAATCCTCGACTCGAATGCTGCTATTGAGGGCGGCGAACATGCTGGATCCCCGCGACGGCGCACCGCCATAGCGCCAGGCCGTCTCGCTGACCGGAAATTGATCGTCGAGCTTTAGATGCCCCAATGTGATTTCGTGGAATACGATTTCGGCGGTCATGATTTTCGCGGTCGACGCCGGAACGACAAGCGTGTCGGCATCCTTCTCGAACAGCACGCTTTGGGTGGCCGAATCGATCAAAATCGCATGGGGGGCGCTGGTCTGAATTGTCTGGGCGAAGGCCGCGGTGACGCCCCCGGCCCCCCCCGGAAGGAGAACCGCCAGCAAGACCGCGGGGACAAGATGGGGGAACCAGGGACGTAAAAAGCGAGCGATCGATCCAATTATCTGCATTGCGCACCGCCGCCGGCGAGGACTTCCACAGGAAATCCCTAAAATTAATCGCGAACCAACCTGGTTGGCGTGGCCGGTTCGTCCGGTCATGCTTTTTGCCGATGATCGTCGTACTCCGTGGCGCCGGGACGATCAATGCCCGAATGGCACTCGACGAGAGCGTACGGCTCGCGGATTTAACAAATTACGGTGATCCGGTCACGAACCGAGGGTGGCCGGCCAAGGGCCGCGGCGGATCGGTAGCGGGCCAGTTCGAATTGGAGTTGTGCAAAGTCAGACGTATCGCCTGGCTTTGCTCCGCCTAAGGGTTTGATCCGGCTGGCCCGAACCGATTGTGTGCATAATTCACGCCGACCGCGTGGAAAGTCGCGTCAACTTTTGTCGTTGCCAGAGGCGATCGGCGATTATGCCGTCGCTGGCAATCCCGTTCGGTTCATTGACGCCTTCCTCGGCTGATGACTGGATATGGCAGCTTCGATCTCGCGCGGCGAAGACGCACCTGGCATCTGGCCAAACAACAGCGTAGTTCGCCGGTCCGATGCCTTGGCCAGCAAAATCAAGCCGGACAGCCGTGGGCTTGAGCCGGGCATGACGTTAGGGTCATTTACAACGGGACCAAGGGTCAGCGGCCCAAAGAGCGGTTGTACAGTAGGGCCGGCGCCGCTTCGTCACATGTTTCACCGAGGGAATGTTCCAGCCGCGGGCATTGCGCGGCAAGGGTAACGCTGTCCAGGACATCCGGCAGCCTCGTATGGTGGACGCAGACCGCGCCGTCCGCCCGCCACGCTGCCTCAAAAGTCATTCCCGGTGCCCGCCGCGTTCTTTACGCCCTATTGTTTCTTCAGGTCGACAGTAAATGTGCTGCCTGACGTGTCACTGCACAGAATTTCTACTCCGCTATTGACAATCACACAGACGAAATTGTCGCCGTTTTTCGAAGTCAACACCTCCGTACAGTCAGACTTCACGGCATAGGTAGCGTTGTAAGGGTTTGTGGCACCGTTGAAGCTTTCGAAGAGCGTGGCGGAGGGCCCGGTTAGGGAACCCAAAGAGAATAAGGCCGGGGAGCCCATGCAGGCACCCCGTGCTCAATCCCGTCATTGGCGGATGGCAGTTCCTTCAAGGAAGTTTCCGGGGTTTGCGGGTGACACGTCAATTACGTTGAAGGTCGAGCGGTTGGGTGCCACCTGAATATTCAGGTTAAAGCCGCAGCCGGCACCACAGGTTAAATTGGCCGTACCGCTACCGTTCGGGTTCAGGGTTAGTACGTTGAACTGGCGCCGCTGCCGCCGCCATCGCCACATCCGGTGGTGTGGAATTTTTCGGTAACGATCGTTGACGAGCCGCTGGAATTCAGCGTGAACGTAGCAAGCGTTGTCCCAAAGCCACAGCCAGTCTGACCGATGAGGGTCATCTGCCACTTTCCTGCCAAGTCGGCGACAACGATATTCCCGGTGGCTGAGCTTGGCGCCGTTGCCGCGATGATAGTTGCCAGTGGGATCGCAGTGAGACATCCGAGCCACGCTATTCGATTATGACGTTTCATGGGTTTTCCTCCGCTCTTCTGACAGTAGACTTACGCTGCCAGAATAGTGAGCGCCCGCGGGCTTGGCGTCACCCGAATCGGTGACGCCGCGCAAAAAATTTCCGGAATTTTAGACGCCGCCGGGTGAACCGGGAAAACCGGCGTGGAAGAAGCTGCGGATAAGCTCGGTCTGGCGCGCGGTTCCGGTTTTCGCGAGAATGCGCTTGGCGTGGGTGCGCGCCGTCTCCGCGGAGATTTTGAGTTTTGCAGCAGCGGCGACAAGCCCGTTGCCGGCAATGATTTCGGCGAGAACGCGTGTCTCGGCGGCGGTCAGCCCGAATCTTGCGGCAAACCGCCGGATCTGGGCGCCGAAATCGGCGGTTGGATCGACCACGAAGACGGCGGCGGAGGGCCGGTCGATATTGAAAATCGAAACAGTGCGGTTCGCGGCGAGCGGGATGACGTAGGCGACAAGCGGCGGGCGATATTCGCCGCAAGGCAGCTCAAGCGTGCCGCCGATATCGCCGTCGGCTCGATCTGGCCGCGCCCCCTGGCCCGCGAGCGCACGCAGGCGGGCGGCGAGCGCGGGACTCGTGGCCGCAAGCCGCCCGCGCTCATACCGCAGGCCGATTCCGCGCCGGATGAGATCCTCCGCTTTAGCGTTGGCGAAGACGACCCGGCAATCCCCGGTCAAGAGAAAGACGCCAAACCCCGCGGCCGCGACCGCCGCGCCGAGCGAGGCCGTTGCCCTGGCCCGGGAGAGAAGCTGATCGACCTCGGCCGCCCGTTTCAATGCGGCGCGAGGGTCTCCAGAACGTTCCATTCCTTCGGTTCCACCCAAACCGCATCGGGCGATCTATTGAGAATCAAATGCCCGAGAGAGTTGGGTCCATTGAGAAGGCCAACGGCGATGTAATCGGCGTGTTGTTGCGGGCGCACGTATTCATTGAAAAAGGCCAAGGCTCTGAATGTATCGGTTTGAGTAATGTATGTAGCCGTCCTCAGCTCGCCCGGAAGCGCTGTCGCTGTAACGCACAAGAGGGGGTGGTGCTTGTGCCAAGTCTCGACATAGGCATTGACATAAAACGGATCGCGATTGTGCGTTGCCGACAAATGCACGGTGTCCGTATGTTGAATAAGGAGGCCGCCGGCCACCGATTTCGTTGCTTCTACGACGCGCCTTACGACCTCGTCCCAGCCGGACGGTTCGACGACGGCATCGTAGATTGCCGCGATGAGATCGCTTTCGCCAGCCATGGCGAGGCCCCCCGCAAGACGGCCAATACCAGCATAATTCGGTGCGAGTTTCTAGAAGTATTACCAAGTCTCGCGGATGATGACTCATGATGTGAGGCGTCATGTGTGGACGTCCGAAAAGGCCGTGGCCCCGGCCGTCATTGCGAGCCTTAGGCGAAGCAATCCAGAGCCGCTTGGCTGCCCCTGGATTGCTTCGTCGCTTCGCTCCTCGCAAGGACGGCTTCGGCATCGGTTCTCACTAATGAGACTTGGTACAAGCCCATTGCACCTCTTTTATCCTCAAGGGTAACCACCACCCGATGAAGAGCGGTTTTGTTGCGCGTGGTTCAGCGCCCCCCACGCAACAAGAAATGGCGGCGGACGCGGCGGGGATCGCCGAGGCGGCGCGCATCCTCCGTCGCGGAGGCCTCGTCGCGCTCCCCACCGAGACCGTTTACGGCCTGGCCGCCGACGCGGCCTCGGACGCGGCCGTCGTCCGCATTTATGCGGCGAAGGCAAGGCCAAGTTTCAATCCGCTCATCGCCCATGTCACAAGCCTTGAAGCGGCGCTCCGGCAGGGCATATTTTCGGCCGGTGCCCTGCGCCTTGCCGAAGCCTTCTGGCCGGGGCCGCTCACTCTTGTGGTCCCGCTCGCGCCCGGCGCAACGGTCTGCGCCGCCGCCCGCGCGGGCCAGCAAACCATCGCCTTGCGGGTGCCGGCGCATCCGGTCGCGCTGGCAGTCATTTCGGCGGCGGGGAGGCCGCTGGCGGCGCCTTCGGCCAATCGCTCCGGCCGGGTGAGCCCGGTCACCGCCGCTCACGTGGCGCGGGATTTTGCCGGCGAAATCGACCTGATCCTCGAAGGCGGGCGCTGCCCAGTTGGCCTCGAATCGACGGTCGTCGAATGCCTCGAAGCGCATCCGCGAATGTTGCGTCCAGGCGGGATCGCGAGGACGGACATCGAAGCCGTGCTTGGCCATGCGCTGGGAGAACCCGCAGGCGCGGGCTCAGTTCGTTCGCCGGGAATGTCGCGATCACACTACGCACCGCGCGCAACACTTCGTCTCGAGGCGGCAACACGCGGCGACGGCGAGGCGGGCCTCGATTTCGGCGGGATTTTTGGCAAGGGCAAAAATGTGCTGGATCTTTCGCCTCGCCGGGATCTTGTGGAGGCGGCCGCCAATTTTTTTTGTTTTTTGCGCGAGCTCGATGCGCGAGAACCCGCCTGCATCGCGGTCGCGCCGGTCCCTCATGAAGGTTTGGGCGAGGCCATCAACGACCGCCTTTTCCGCGCCGCCGCGCCGCAATCTTAAAGGAGCGAACAGCGGTTGCCAGGCAGGTATAAACAGGGCGCCACGAAAGGGCCGGTTAGCGAGTCCCCCCGCGGGCGTACTTGCGGTTATATGTGAAATTAGCTAGGCGGCGGCTATATAAGTCTTTGGAAGTGACAACGAATACAAGCGGCACGGATTTGACGATCGAGGCCACGCGGCGCGGACTCGGCACTCTGGCGTTCGGCTTGGCGATTGGGGTCGTCGCCTTTGCACGATCCGTGTGTGCAGGGGAGACAGTGCCCACCGCATCGGACACTGCCGCTGCACCCATCGTCTTCGCGGCCGCCAGCATGAAGACCGCTCTTGATGCGGCAGCGGCCGCCTGGAAAGCCGATACCGGCAAGACCGTGTCGATCGCTTACGCGTCCTCCGCCACTCTTGCGAAACAGATCGAGCAGGGCGCTCCGGCGGATATATTTATTTCCGCCGATCTCAAATGGATGGATTACCTCGAAAAGGCCAAGCTCGTCCGCGCCGGAACACGCCGGAAACTGTTGGGAAATAAGCTTGTCCTCATCGAGCCTAGCGATGGCGATGTCAAGCTTGAGATCGCAAAAGGCTTCGATCTCGCGGGCGCCGCTGGCGATGGCAAAATCGCGGTTTGCATGATCGACTCGTGCCCGGCCGGAATTTATGCCAAGGAAGCTCTCGAATCGCTCGGCGTCTTTGCGGGCGTCGAACCAAACCTCGCGCAGGCCGACAATGTCCGCAATGCGCTGACCCTCGTCTCGCGCGGCGAAGCCAAATTCGGCATTGTCTACGCGACCGACGCAAGAGCCGATCCCAAGGTGAAACTGGTTGGCACATTTCCAGCTTCGAGCCATAGCCCGATCGTCTATCCCGTTGCGCTCATAGCTGCCTCGGCAAATCCGGACGCGGCGCTTTTCCTTGCTTATTTAACGTCCCAGGCGGCGACCAAGATCTTTCTGGAACAGGGTTTCGAAGTCCTGTCGAAGTGATCCTCGCCCCATGTTAGAAACCGGAAGTATCCCAGTTTGAACTTCCGCAATGGGTAGGAAGCGGTCATTCGCTCTAGCCGCCTGAATGACGCCAGTGCGCCAGAACCTGACTCTCAGCGGCATCTATGGCGTCGTCCGCCACCCCAACTATTTGGGGTTGCTCGTCAACTCGCTGGGGTGGGTGCTCGCCTTTCGGTCGGGAGCCGGCCTCCTGATCACGGCGCGTTGTTGCGATGTCCCGCGCCATCACCGCACGCAACGCGATCCGCCTCCCCCTCGGCGGAAAGCCTCTCGTCACCGCGCCGCAGCCGGGAGGTGAGCAAATACAATATATTCTTTATAACTAGATATAACTATATCAATAGCGGCTATAACCTG
>JRHI01002962.1_pt1 | contig 10734 bp, 8 predicted proteins | sample 215371 | NCBI WGS metagenome assembly JRHI01 (sample SAMN02929681, study PRJNA255918) | sediment metagenome | biome: cave system; feature: Ice Cave; material: Sediment; isolation source: sediment from deep within a dark volcanic ice cave with no known source of... ... | reverse complement strand
TGTATACGGAGCCTTTTCTCTTATCCAATCAAGGTTCGCCATTGAACCTCGAACCTGGGTCTTGGGTCTGACTTGAGTGTTGGATTTGACTTGAGTCTTGAAACTGCCGTTGCTTTTTTAAAATCCCATCGAATCCGAAAACAATCATTAGACCCGCTGGGCGGCAAAGGATAAAGTACGCTTCCAGGAGCACGACCAACTCCCAATTTCCGAAAGATAAGGGCTCAAATTGTACAAAACTATCCTATTGAGTTTGCTTACGTTTGCCGTGGCTGTCATCGCACAGGGTCAAACACCACCCGCCCAATCCGAACAGGATCGCTCCGCCGACCAGGAGGTGCGCCGTCTTAGCGCCGCGGAATTGGAAGCATTTCTTCACAAAGACCCCAAGTCCTTGGCTTCTCTGTGGTCCGATGATTTCGTCGTCACCAATCCTCTAAATAAGTTCGTGAACAAAAAGCAGGTTCTCGGCATGGTTGAATCCGGCTTTTTGGTCATCACTTCCTACGACCGCCAGGTTGAGTACGCGCGTGTCTACGGCGACACCGTAATCCTGGCCGGAAGTGAAACCGTAGTCTGGGGCGGCAAAATGCCCAACGCCGGCAAAACCGAACATCTCCGCTTCACCGCCATCTGGATGAAGCAGGACGGCCGCTGGCAGGAAGTCGCTCGACACGCCAACATTCTCCCAGCAACGAACTAAATCTTTGCCCGCATGCCGGCGCAGTTTTGTCTATTGAGGGATGGAGCTACAGCGTTACAACGTTGAACTGCCCGGCGGTCGAAGAGACACCCTAGCCGACGGCATCTTCAACCTAAATGCTACGCACCCAACTCCGCAACCACGTGCCGCCAGGAATCAAACCTGATCGAATGGTTTAAAAGAAGTGTGGCGAAAAATTACGACCGTTCAGCCTAAACGCCCCAGCCATATCGTTCCGCGTGTTCCAGAGTCCGCAGCATCTCTTCGCGCAATATTTCCGTAAACACCGAGCCGCCCACCGCGCGTGCGCCAGGCTCCGCAATGTCCGGCGTGCGATATCCGCCGCCAAGCACGCGCAGCAACGATTGCTCCACCCACTCCGCTTCCAGCGTCAGTCCAAAAGCGTCGCGCAGCATCATCGTCGCGCTCAAAATCGACCCAATGGGATTCGCCGCGTCCGTCCCCACCAAGGTCGGCGCCGAACCATGTATCGGCTCAAACAGCGGCGCAGTCGAGCCAAAGCTCCCCGAGGGGACCAGTCCAATCGATCCCACCAGCGCCGCGGCCGCATCGCTCAAAATGTCGCCGAACATATTGGTGCTCAGCATCACGTCAAATTGCGTGGGCTTCAGCGTCAACTGCATCGCCGCGTTGTCCACATACATGTGTTCCAGCTTCACGTATGGATAAACCGTGCTCATCGCCGACACCGTGCGCCGCCACAATTGCGAACTCGTCAGCACATTCGCTTTGTCCACCGAGCACAGCCGCCGCGACCGATTTTCCGCGCGCTCAAACGCAAACGTGGCGATGCGCTCGATCTCCGGTGTCGAGTACGATTCCGTATCCCACGCGCGCTCCGCGCCCTTTTCCGTCGCGTTGCCGCGTTCGCCAAAATACATTCCTCCCGCCAGCTCGCGCACAATTTCAATGTCCATATCGCCCAGGCGCTCCGGCTTCAGCGGCGAAATTCCGCGCAACGGCTCCAGGACTTTTACCGGCCGCACATTTACGTACAGCCCCATCCCTTTGCGTAGCTCCAACAGTCCGCTCTCCGGCCTCTTCCCCACCGGTAGCGCATCCCACTTCGCGCCGCCCACCGCGCCCAAAAATACCGCGTCCGCTTTGCGGCAAGCGGCCAGCGTCTCGGCAGGAAGCGGCGTGCCGGTCGCATCGATCGCCGCGCCGCCGATCGGAAATTCCTGCATCTCAAACTGATGGGTAAATTCGTGCGCGCATTCGCGCAGCACCGCCGCGGCAGCCCTGGTCACTTCTGGCCCGATGCCGTCCCCCGGCAATAACACGATGGTTTTTTTCATGGAAATCCCCGGTCCACAACAATATCGAAAGCTTACTCCGCCTGCGCCGCCGGCAGCTTCATTATCTTGCTTGTAAACTCAACAGGTAAATAGCCGCGTCGCGCACTCACGCCGCTGAAGTAGCATCCGCTGCCACTGCCGCCGACTTTCGTCGCAGCACCTCGTGCGCAATCGCCACCAAGTCCCGCGGCCGGACTTGCTTCGACTTATCCGCCAGCGCCGTCACCCGTGCGTACACTTCCGCCAACTCTTCGTCGCTCGGCTCATATCCCAGATCGCGCAAGCTAAGCTTCAGCGCATTGCGTCCCGAATGTTTTCCCAGCACCATCAATCGCGACGGCACGCCCACCGATTCCGGCGACATGATTTCATAAGTCAGCGGATTCTTGATGATTCCATCCTGGTGAATGCCCGCTTCGTGCGCAAACGCATTCGCGCCCACCACGGCTTTATTCGGCGCCACCTGCGCTCCGGTAATCTCCGTGAGCATGCGGCTGCTGGGGAACAACTGTTCCATCCGTATGTTGGTCGTCACGCCAAAGCTTTCCTTGCGTACCGCCAGCGCCACCACTATTTCTTCCAGCGCCGCGTTTCCCGCGCGTTCGCCGATTCCGTTAATGGTGCACTCGATCTGTCGCACGCCTGCACGCACCGCCGCCAGCGAATTGGCCACCGCCATGCCCAGGTCATCATGGCAATGCGCGCTCAGCGTGATACCTTGCGCATCGCCCAGACTCTCCCGCACGAGCCGGAACATTTCGCCATACTCTTCCGGTACCGCGTATCCCACGGTGTCCGGCAAATTCAAAACCGTCGCGCCCGCTTCCACCGCTACGCGGCAAACTTCGCAAAGATAATCAATGTCCGTGCGTCCGGCATCCTCCGCGGAAAATTCCACTTCGCCAACCGCATTCCGCCCCAGCTTCACCATCGCACGAATCGCATCCAGTGCTTGCGCTCGCGTCATGTGCAGCTTCACAGCCAGGTGCAGGTCTGAAGTCGCCAGAAAAATATGTAGCCGCGGTGACGCCGCCGGTTCCAGCGCCTCAATCGCCGCGTTCACATCATCTTTTCGCGCACGAGCTAAAGCCGCGATCGGCACCGTGCGTATTTCCTGCGCCACTTTTCGCACTGCTTCCAGATCCCCGCGCGACGAAATAGGAAATCCCGCTTCGATCACGTCCACGCCCAGCGCCGCCAGTTGATGCGCCAGCCGGATTTTTTCCGCCGTATTCATGGAAAATCCCGGCGATTGCTCGCCATCGCGCAGCGTGGTATCGAATATGCGTACTACGTCCATAGGAATCCCCTGCCTAAGTAACGCAAACCACGCCCCGCTAGTCAAATTTATCTTTATTCTGCATTTGATAACTCTGCCTTATACTGCCCCGGGAGCATACCCATGGATCTCGGCGAACTTCAGGTCTTTCTTACCGTTGCGAAAGAGGGCAGCTTCTCGCGCGCCGCGGAGCGCCTGTACCGCACGCAACCCGCCGTTAGTCTCGCCATTCGCAAGCTCGAAGACGGCCTCGGCCAGCCGTTATTCATCCGGGGCTCGCGCCCCGTGCGCATGACCGACGCCGGCACCGTCCTCAAGGACTACGCCGAGCGCCTGATCAATCTGCGCGACGAAGTGAAAAAAGGTCTCACCGAGCTGGAAGGCCTCGAGCGCGGCGAACTTTCCCTTGGCGTAAACGAAAGCTCCATCCACGCGCTGCTCCCCGCGCTCGCCATCTTTCGCCAGAAGCATCCCGGCATTCAGGTGCGCGTGCACCGCGTGTTTTCCCGCGACATCCCCCACGAAGTCTTGAACTATCGCCTCGACCTCGGAGCCATTTCCTACGTCCCGCGCGACCCATTGCTTCAAGCCACAGAAATCCTGAAGGACGAGCTCACTCTCGTCGTGCCCCCCAAACATCCTCTCGCCCGCAAACGTGTTGTCAATATCAGCGATCTGGGCAACGAAACGTTCGTCGCCCACATTGTCGAATCCCATTTTCGCCGCCGTGTCATCGAGCTGTTTGGCCGCCATCACACCCAGCTCAACATGCCCATCGAGTTGCCCACCATCGAAAGCATCAAGCGTTTCGTACAGATGGGCATGGGCGTAGCTATTGTGCCGCGCATGTGCGTGCAATGGGAAATCGAGCACGGGTGGATGAATGAAATAAAAGTGAAGCAACTCAACATTCCGCGCCACGTCTATCTCGTAGGCCGCCGAGGCGCACGCCTCGCCCACACCGCCAGCGAACTAATGCGCATCCTCCGCGATCACCGCCCCGCCGGCCATTAGCTCGCCACAATTTCTAGCCATACGGAGGGTGCCCCCGGTTCGAAGTTGAGCCTGCCTACCGCAGGCAGGGTATGAACCTGGGTCCTGCTGTTGCCTTGGGGTCGCCTCGGCGTCGAGGCCCACGCCGTTTCCTCACCACTTCAACATCAGCCATTAGATCGCCCAACCCGCTCGCTTTTCCTGTCGCTTCACCGGAACTGTGCTTTAATCTGGACGTCTTAAGCGCCACCCGGAACCACCAATGACCAGCGGCCTCGCCATCCTCACCATCGGCTTCCTACTCGGCATGCGCCACGCCACGGATCCCGATCACGTCATTGCCGTCTCCACCATCGTCAGTCGCGAACGCTCGATCCTCAAAGCCGCGCTCATCGGAATTCTCTGGGGCTGCGGCCACACCCTCACCATCGTCGCAGTGGGCGCGTGCGTAATCTTGTTCGGCCTCGTGATTCCCACGCGCGTCGGCCTGACCATGGAGTTTTCCGTCGGCTTGATGTTGATCCTGCTGGGCGTGCTGAATCTCACCGGAGCAATGCGGTGGCTCACCCAGAAATTCTCGCCGTCACATCCAAAAGTAACCGGCGAACATGCTCACATCCACCAGCATCAAACTGAGTCGCACTTCCACTGGCACTCCCACAACGCCGCCTCCGAACATCACGGCGAAAGTCTCGCGCCGCCGCTGCGCCTTCGCGCCACCTTCGCGCGCCTCGGTCTTTTCCATACCCTGCGGCCGCTATTCGTTGGTATCGTTCACGGACTGGCTGGCTCCGCTGCAGTAGCGCTTCTGGTCCTTACCACCATCCGTGACCCCAAATGGGCGGTCCTTTATTTACTGGTTTTCGGCATCGGCACCGTCGCGGGCATGATGCTCATCACCGCCGCTATCGCGCTGCCGTTATCCATCGCTGGCTACAGATTCGCGTGGCTCAACCGCGGCCTCATCATCACTTCCGGCCTGGTCAGCCTGGCCTTCGGCGTCTTCATCTGCTACCACATCGGCCTCGTCGACGGCCTCTTCACCAACCACCCCACCTGGACCCCCAGCTAGCCTTCACAAATCTCCACAATCCAACTATAAATTTTATTACGACGAAGGGTGTCCCAGGTTCGCAGTTGAAGTACGAACCTGGGTCTTCAGGTTGCTTGAGGTTTCGAGATTGTTGAACATCTATCTCTCTGATCTGAACTATTCGGCGAATTATTATACTTATCAGTAATATATCATTGACGTAATCACAAATCCCGCCTACTCTATCCCCGCTGGCGACCCCGCAAACCAAACGCCGCGAGACTCTACGGCCAAGGACTAGCCCATGGCCCCACAACCAGCCCACGCGCCGCAAACCGCCTTCCACCACGCGCGCAATCTTTTCCTGCTCCTCGCAACTCTCTTCCCCTCCTTCGCCCACGCCCAACTCCAGCAGCCTTTCGTCTACACCACCGGCGGCGCCGTCGCCACCCGCAACGACCAATCCGGCGTGCTCACACCGATCGCCGCGTCTCCCTTACCCCCGCTCGGCTTCCCAGTCGTCATCGACGCCAAAGCCCGTTTCCTCTTCGCCGCGGGCGTCAACAGCATCCACATGTTCCGAGTCGACGCCGTCACCGGCACCTACACAGAAGTCCCCAACTCGCCGTTCGCGTCCGCCAACACCAAAAGTCCCATCCTCGTCGCCACCGAACCGACCGGCACTTATCTCGGCGTCGTCAACGCCGTCGGCCTCAATCCCGGCGAAAGCAGCGTCGAATCCTTTCAGATCGATTCCGCCGCGCAAGTTCTGCTCCCCGTTTCCGGCTCCTTCCTCGAACTCGCCTCCACTCCTGTCGGTGCCGCCGGCAATTCAGCATTGGGCAAATTTTTCGTTTTTCTCGGCCCCAATCCCGCATCCACCAACACCTTCTTGCAGAATGACGGCGAACTGCTCTCCTTTACCATCGACCCTCTCACCGGCTTTCTCGGCACGCAGACCGGCTCCGGTGGATCGTCCTACGGCCGTTCGTTCGGAGCCGACCCACTCGGCCGCTTCGTCGTAGCCGGCCAAGGTAAACTGAGCGGCTCGTTGCTGGTCACGTCCGCCGCAGGCGCGCAAGGAATTCTGCCGCTCAGCTTTTCCGCGTTTCCCCAGGAAATTTTCGTAGCGCCCGGCCAGCATTTCATCTACGTCACCATTTTCACCGGCGGCGCCAGCGTCGTGCACATCTTCACCGTGGACACCACCACCTGGCAGTTGACCGAAGCCCCCAGTTCCCCGCTCCCCAATTTTTCTTCCATTGGAAATTTTGTCGCGGACCCGACCGGCCCTTTCGTCTACCAAAGCACCGCCACGAATCAAGTCCGCGTCTACCTCGTCGATCCCACCACCGGCTATTTCTCTGAGATCGCGTCTTCGCCATTCACCGCGCCAGGCCTCGGTCTGCCGGTAGCCTTCAGCATTCTTTCCGGCCCCATTCAACCGGTGGTCGGACCCGTCGCATCACTGAAGCCCGCTACTTTATTCCTGGGCAGCATTACCGTCGGCACCCCGGGCTCCGCGCAAACCACTACGCTCTCCAACACTGGCGACCAGGCGCTCAGCGTCAATGGCATCACTATCTCTGGAACCAACGCCGCCGAATTCAGCGCGTCCGATACCTGTGCTGTGCCCACGGTGCTTCAGCCAGGCAAGTCCTGCACAATTTCCATCGTCTTTACTCCCGCCACACCCGGCGCGCGTCTCGCGCAGTTGAACGTCACTGATAACGCGCCCGCCAGCCCGCAATTCGTTCCGCTCACCGGCACTGGCGTTGCGCCGCCACCGCCTGCTCCCGCCATCACTTTCGTGCCCGGCTCGGTAAATTTTCCTTCGCTCTCGCAAGGCTCTTCCAGCGCCACCATGAACGTCACCGTAACCAACTCCGGCAATGCCGCGCTAAACATTTCCAGTATTCTTCTCGGCGGCAATAATCCGGCGGACTTCAGCAGCCCCTCCGGCAATTGCCTCGGCGTGTCCATCGCCGCCAACGCCAGTTGCACCATCACGGAATCGTTTACTCCGCTGGCCGCCGGTTTGCGTCAGGCCACCCTCACGTTTACGGACAACGCCGCCGGCAGCCCGCACGTTCTCGCTCTCACCGGCACCGGCATAGCTTCGCCAACCGTTGCGCCGTCCGTTCGAATCACGCCCACCACCGTCAGTTTCCCCATCATCACCCAGGGACTGGCCAGCACCCCCATCAGCGTGACCATCACCAACGCGGGCAACGCGCCGCTGCATATTTCCAGCATCGTCGCTGGCGGAAACAGCCCCACCGATTTCCTGAACTCCTTCAGCGCGTGCAGTACCGCCACCATCGCCGCAGGCGCAACCTGCAACATGAGCCTCACCTTCGCGCCGATTTTTTCCGGCCCGCGTAGCGAAACGCTCTCCATCTCTGACGACGCCCCCAATTCTCCTCACGTACTGAACGTATTCGCCAACGCCGCTGCCGCATTCACGCTCACCAGCCCGGCCAGCGCGCTCTCGGCCTCCGTCACCGCAGGCCAGACCGCCACCTACAATCTGCAGCTCACTCCTGGCACGGACTTCACCGGCAATGTTTCCTTCACCTGTACCGGCGCCCCCGTAGGCGCCACATGTAAAATTCCGCCCACCGTAACTCTCAACATCGCGGCGCCAGCCTCCCTGACCGTAACCGTTCCCACCAGCAGCGGAGCCGTCGTCGCACCAGACACAACTCCACGCCAATGGCCGCAAACTCCCGCGCCACAATATTTTGTCCTAATTATTTTTGTTTGCGTATTCTGCGCGTTCTTCGCCAGCCGCAAGCATGCCGCGCAAGATCAGGTGGACGCAATCCACTCGCATCGTATGCGGTGGAGAGCAATCTACGCGTTAGCGCCAATAATTTTCTCCGCTGCAGGCTGCGGTGGCTCCGCCAGCAGCACGCCTGCCCCACACAGCAGCTCAGTGGTAACCCCGCGCGGCACCTCAACCCTGGTCCTGACTCCAACCGCCCTCAACACATCAGGAAAATCCCTGCAACTCCCACCCATCCAGCTAACCCTCACGGTGAACTAAAAAATGTGATCCAAACGACGCAGCGCGACACCTGTCCTCTTGGCTGGGCATTTCGCTTGAGCGCGCACTAGCCTAGGACTTCGCAGTGCTGCACCAGCTCGCAATCGACAGCAAGAAAAACAGCGCGGCACCATGAAAGAAAGTTAAATAGGAAATGCCAATACCGCTAGGGACGCCCAAGTGGGGCGGGGTTATGTTAAGTGCAATGAACAGTCGAAAGATTAACGCCAGGACAGTGCAGCTTACGCCCAACCAATAACCTACTACTGAGAGATGTTTTTCCATTTTAATCTCCCTGTTCGAGTGACTTGTGGTTCGGCCCGTATTTCGCCCGTACGGTACTCCCGGGCAACCAGGGAGTCAAGCGCGGCAGGACATGAGCACATCCCCAACACCCAACTCGGTTCTTTCACAAAAACAGTTACTTTCCGAACCCTCACGAGACTCCACTGCTGAGCCGCTGAATGCAATAGGCGGAACCGGACAGGGTGTGAACCACAGCACCGTCAAGTTGATGGCATGAGACGACGGTCCGTTGCTGGTTTTGGATGATGCCGCGAAAGTGGTTTATCTGTACCCTTCCAGCCGGCGTCCTCCTGAAATTCACCGATCTGCGTGTGGTACAGCAAACCAATCGAGTTCGTCAACAGTACGGTGTACCAGAAAACTGGTCATTTAGTCCCATGGGAGAGGAGCAGTTTTGACTTCACCATACGAGCACACTATCAGCTGACGAAATTCTCGCAGGCAGCCTACCTATAGAAACAGCAGATCAGCTAAGGAGACAAAAAGTGCATTTTCATCCGCGGAAGTTGACGATTCTCTTTGCCCTGCTCTTCATGGCGGCGACCGCCGGCGCGCAGGATTTTATCTCGGTACCGTGACTGCGCGTTCGACCGGACTGGGGGGCGTGTACGTGGCTTCCTCGGACAACGTTCTTGATGCGCTGGCTATCAATCCAGCGGGCTTGACGTCACTTCGTGGGCGAACTCTGGATCTGTCGATGGCTGCGGTGTTTGCCCGCGGGTCGTTCCGCAATTCGGTGAATCAAGATGCTCCATTGGCAACATCACCCGGAGCCGTGCCCTATGGTGCGTTCGGGATGCCGATCGGACATTCGCGGTTTACTTTTGGCTTGGGGATGACGCCTGAGCTACTTTCCAATGCCGACTGGCGCTATGCAGACGCACCCGGAACGGCTGGGGCAAGCTACGGTTTCCAAGCGCAGAAGTCCGCGATCGATGCATTTCGATTTGCCACCGGAATTGGAGTAGCGGTGAATTCGCGCCTATCGCTTGGCGCAACCGTTGGCGCCGTCTACAACACGAATACACTACACGCCCCATATATTTTCCAGAGCCAGCCAGCACTAAAAGGCTTGAAGACGCTACTGGATCTCCACACCACCGGTGTGGGATGGGATGTGAGCTTCGGAGCTCTAGCCCATCCAACGAAGAAGCTTGAGTTGGGAGTCGCGTGGAAGTCTCAAACGACGATTGACAGCACAGGTCATGCGTCGGGAGATGCAGTCGCGCAGTTTGCCGCGCTCGGCGTCAACGCGCAATCCACTTTTTCCTACGATGCGATGGTCCGTAACGTCTTACCGCAGTCGGTGACAGCTTCCGCCGCGTGGCGCGCCCGCCAGCGGTGGTTACTAGCTTTCCAGGGGAACTGGATCAATTGGAATAATTCGTTTGCAACACTGCCGGTGACTTTGACCAATGGAACAAACGCCACTCTAAATAGTCTGGTCGGCGGAAATGCCATGCAGGACTTGGTGCCCCTGCACTGGAAAGACCAATACGTATTTCATGCCGGAGTCGAGCGCGGGCTGACGGAAAACACCGTCTGGCGCGCCGGATTTGCGCACGGAAATAATCCTGTACCGAGTTCAACTTTAACGCCGCTAACGGCCGCGATTTTTGCCAATGAACTGACGGCAGGACTCACGTATCGTCACGGAAGGGCGAGCTACGAGGCCGCCTACGCGTTTCGGCCTACAGCGAGCGAGCACGTAGGACAGAGCGCATTGCTGTCTGGCGAGTACAACAACAGCACTGTTCATGTAGGCACTCAGTCACTTATGTTGAGTTACTCATTGAAGTTCTGAACTGCGTGTTTTTCAACCCAAAAGACTTTGTACGCACGCTCCTTCGAAGCACGCCCGGTGAAACTCTTGCTCTGTTGACGCGGACTAATCATCGAGCGCGAAGTCAACGGAAACGAACAAGACCACTCCTGGAAGTGGACGGAGAAGTCTGTTCAAAAAAGGATTTGACAGGGCCGACATTGTTAGAGATGTCCGGTAAAGCGCGTTAATCAGATGGGATGAGAAGGCCGGTCTCCGCGGGATGCGAT
>JRHI01002961.1_pt1 | contig 10737 bp, 9 predicted proteins | sample 215371 | NCBI WGS metagenome assembly JRHI01 (sample SAMN02929681, study PRJNA255918) | sediment metagenome | biome: cave system; feature: Ice Cave; material: Sediment; isolation source: sediment from deep within a dark volcanic ice cave with no known source of... ... | reverse complement strand
CGCCGAGTTTGCGGGCCGGCTCTGCTACATGAGCCAGAAAAACCCGGCGAACCGCGCGACGCGTGACTATCTCGAGAATATCAAGCGCCAGGGCCACGGCAGCGTGCTGGAGCACGCGACGTACTCGCTGCTCATCGAGGGCGTCTCGCGCTCACTGACCCACGAACTCGTGCGGCACCGCGCGGGGTTCGCGTATTCGCAGCTCTCCCAGCGTTACGTGGACGAGAGTCACGCCGCATTCGTCGTGCCGCCGGCGATCCTCGGCGACGACGCACTGCTCGCGCAGTGGCAGGCGCAGATGGAAACGGCCCAGGCGACGTACGTGGCGCTCGTGGAGAAACTGATGGAGCGCTACGCGTGGGTGGCCGACAAGGTGCACCGCCGCAAGATGGCGCGCGAGGCGGCGCGCGGTGTGCTCCCCAACTCCACCGAAACCAAGATCGTCGTCACCGGAAACGCGCGGGCCTGGCGCACCATGCTCGAGTTGCGCTCGAGCGAGGGCGCAGAAATGGAGATCCGGCGCATGGCCGTGGGAGTGTTGCGCGTGCTGCAGCGCGAAGCGCCGGGACTGTTCTCCGACTTTGAGATTTACCTGGGCGAAGACCGCGTGGAGGCGGCGCGTCTCGCCTACCACAAAGTCTGACCGCTGGCCGCCGGTGAACGGCGCACGGTCCGGCCGTTACGCGCCGTTCCCGTCGCGGCGTTCCTTGTCCGCCAGCGCGATCACTTTCTGCGCCTGTTCCGCAGGCATCTGCTCATAGCCGTGAAAATGGTGGGCATACGTGCCCCGCCCGTGCGTCAACGATGAGAGCTTGGTGGCGTACAGGTGCAGCTCCGCCTGCGGCACGATCGCGCGCACCTGCGTGAAGTGCCCGTCGTCCGGCGCCTCAGTGCCGAGAATATGCCCGCGTCGCGAGCTGAGGTCGCCGAGGACATCGCCGAGGTACGCCTCCGGCGTGAACACCTCCACCACCTCGAGCGGCTCGAGCAACGCCGGCCGGCACTTCGCGGCCACCGTCTTGAACGCCTGAATGCCCGCCATCTTGAACGACGCTTCGTTCGAGTCTACGGAGTGGTAGCTGCCGTCGTAGCATTCCGCGATGAAATCCACCATCGGATATCCGGCCAGCACCCCGCGTGCGGCGGCCTCCTGAATACCCCGGTCGACGGCGGGGATGTAATTCCGCGGAATGACGCCGCCGACGATGGCGTCGACGTACTGGTAGCCTGACCCCCGTGGGGCGGGCCTCATGCGAATCCAGCAATCGCCGAACTGCCCGCGCCCGCCGGACTGCTTCTTGTGCTTGCCCTGTCCTTCTCCCTTCGCGGTGATCGTCTCGCGGTATGGCACGCGGGGCACGGTCAGCTCGGCTTTCACCGAGAGCTGGCGCACCAGGCGCGCCAGCGCGACCTCGATGTGCCGCTCGCCCATGCCGCCGACGATCGTCTCGTGCGTGTCGGTATTGAAGTGCGTCTGGAAGGTCGGGTCTTCGTCGTGCAGCCGGTGCAACCCCTGCTGGAGCCGCTCCTCGTCGGTGCGCGAGACGGCTTTCACCGCGAACGTCACGAGCGGATCGGGAAAGTGCACCTGCGGCAGCCGCACCGGCTGCGCCTTCGTCGAGATGGTGTCGTTCGTGTGCGTGTTGTGCAGCTTGGCCACGCAGCCGATGTCGCCGGGATACAGTCGCGGCACGTCCACCCGTTCGCGGCCGAGCGGAACGGCGAGGTGCGTCAGCTTTTCCGCCGAGTCGCGCGTCGCGTTGTAGACCTCCTGTCCGCTTGCGACGGTTCCGCTGAAGGTGCGGAAGTACGACACGTCGCCGACATGTGGCTCGGCGGTCGTCTTGAACACGAGGGCGGAGAACGGCGCCGAATCGCTCGGGTGGACCTCCACCGTGCGCTCACCCACAGCGCCGCGGAAGGCATGGAGAATTTCCATTTCGTAGGCGCTCGGCATGAGCGCCGCGAGAAAGTCGAGGACGGTGCGCACGCCCCAGGTGAGCTGACTCGAGCAACAGAGCAGCGGGAAGAGCTCCTGCCGTTTCATCGCTTCCTTCATCGCCGCCATTTCGACGTCGCCGGGCAGCTCCTCGCCGCTGAAGAATTTCTCGAGCAGCGCGTCGTCGGTCGCGGCCACCGCCTCGACGAGTTCGGCGTGGTAGCGCTCGAAGCGGGCCCGCTCGCTCGCCGGGATGTCGGTCTCTTGGAACTCGCCGGCCTTGGTGCCCGGCGTGAAGAGGTGCGCCTTCTTCGTGAACAGGTTGATGATGCCCTTGAAGGAGGCGCCCGCGCCGATCGGAATCTCCACGGGAACAACCTTCGCGGTGAGGCGGTCCTTGATCGACTGGTAGGCCCGGTCGAAGTCGGCATGCTCCTTGTCCATCATGGCAACCACGAAGAGCACCGGGTCGCGACGGGCGATGGCCTCGCGAAACATGCGCTCCGTGCCGGCTTCCACGCCGGTGCCCGAGCCAATCGTGACGAGGGCACCATCGGCGGCTGCGATACCGGCAATCGCGTCACCCTGAAAATCGAGGAAGCCCGGCGTGTCGAGCAGGTTGATCTTGGTGTCCTTCCATTCCGCGAACGCGCAGCCGAGGGCGATGGAATATTTCCGCTCGACTTCCTCGGGCGCCGTGTCGGTGAGCGTATTGCCGTCGCGTATGGACCCGTGTCGCCGGCTCGATCCGGAGACGAAGGCCAGCGCATCGACCAGGGTGGTCTTGCCGCTCGTCCCGTGTCCGACGACGGCAATGTTCCGGATGGCTTCGCTGCGATACTCACGCATGGTGGGTGACCTCCCTGACGAGGGCCCCGACTGCCTCGGGCGTTGAGGGTGGTTCCCAAATCGCCCGACGTCAAGGGTGCCAGACGCACGAGGGGGCGGCCATCGCTGGCCGCCCCCTCCGCCCGCCGTGCGGGCAATTGTCTCACAAAGGAAGGGTGCCGCTAGTTGTCCTCACTATCAAAAGTGACCCCGTCCGACTCGCGCTGCGAGTCGAGGAGCGCCTCGGTCGGCACCCCAAGGCCAGCAAACACCGGCCCGAACGAGAATGTCAGTGCGCGGCGCGTGCCTTCCGGCCAGTCCGGCATGAGCAACCCGGCCAGCACGCGCCGAATGGCCTGTCCGCAGTCTGTCAGAAGGACCCTGGCGGTATCGGAGAGCAGCGCGAGCGGAATCTCCAGGTCGCGTGTCACCATCTGCCCGGTGGTGCGGTCCCGCCACGCGGCGTCGCCAACAGCGCCGCGCCCGGGCCAGACGCCGAGATGCCGGACAGCGTCGGCCCTGTTTCCTCCGGAGTCCGCCGATTTCCGAGACTCCAATGCGGCCGCCAGCGCCAGGGCGAGCGATTCCGCACTCGGTACTCCATAGAGCGTCACGATATCTCGAGACGGACGCTCCGTGGCCCGTGGTGACGGCACGGAGTTTACCTGTGCGAGCACCGCGGAATATTGCGGCGCCTCCTCCAACATCACCAACACGTCCATGAAACCTCCAGCGAGGCAGTTGAACTGGAAGGATTGCAAGAAGCGTTCCTTCACACTGAATACCCGTGGAGCCCGGGTGATCGCACCTGGAACCGAACGCGTGATCTGCCTCACCCGACGCGTCCTGCACTGTTCATCGTTTCTTAACCTTCTTGGCCACCCAGACGTCTGGAGGGTAGTGCGACTTTGAAACAGGAGCGTTGCCGCGATGTACCAGTCGACACGTGTTTTCCTCTTCGTAGCCATGTTGGGTGCCGCAGCCTGTGGCGGGAGTGCGGCCGTGCGGCCCGGCGTAGGGCCGGCGTTCCCTCCGGTCACGTCAGGTCCTCGCGAGCAGTCGCCCGGGCAGCAGGTAACGCAGCTGCTGAACCGCCTCACCTTCGGCGCCCGGCCCGGGGAGGTGGAGCGTGTGCGCGAAATGGGCGTGGACCGCTGGATCGCGTGGCAGCTGCAGCCCGAGCGAATCGACGACGCCACAGCCGAACATTTTTTCGCGGGATTCGAGAGCTACCACCTGACCGCAACGGAATTGCAGCAGCGATATCCGCCGCGAAACCAGCTCCTGAAGCGCCTTGGTGCGCGCGACGACGGCGGAAGGCTCTCGCCGGAGGACAGCGCGTTGGTGAAGGAGGCCGCGGCCGGCGTCCGTCGGATTACCACAGAGGTGCAGGGCGGCCGCGTTGCGCGTGCGCTGCTTACGGAACGTCAGCTGCAGGAAGTCATGACCGACTTCTGGCTCAACCACTTCAGTGTGTACATCCAGAAGAACCAGCAAGAGCGCTATCGCCTGGCGGAGTACGAGAACACCGCGATCCGACCGAACGCACTCGGCAGGTTCCGGACGCTCCTCGCCGCGGTCGCGAAGAGCCCGGCGATGCTGATCTACCTCGACAATGCGCTGAGCCAGGCCGATAGCGGTCGGCGGCGCCTGTCGGACGGTCGAGGTCGTGGTGGCCGCCCGATGGTGGCGGCCAAACGCACCGGGGGACTCAATGAGAACTACGGCCGCGAGTTGCTCGAGCTCCACACGCTAGGCGTGGATGGCGGATATACCCAGCAGGACGTCATCAACGTCGCGCGGGCGCTTACCGGATGGACGGTACAGCCGCCGCAGCTCGGCGGCGGATTCATGTTCGCGCCGGCGATGCATGACGCCGAAACGAAAGTGGTACTGGGTCACATCCTTCGGGCCGGCCGCGGCCTCGAGGACGGCGAAGAGCTGCTCTCGATCGTATCGCGACATCCGGCGACCGCCCGGTACATCGCGTTCAAGCTCGCCCGCCGGTTTGTGAGCGATGATCCCCCGCGCCAGTTGGTGGAACGGGCCGCGGAAACCTTTCGTCGCACCGACGGTGATATTCGCGAGGTGGTACGCACGATCGTGACAAGCCCGGAATTCTTCTCCCTTGCGAGTTACAAGAGCAAGGTGAAGTCGCCGTTCGAGATGGTCACGAGCACCCTGCGCGCACTCGCCGCGCAACCCGACACCACGTTGCGGACCGCACAGTTGGTCGCCACACTTGGCCAGCCCATCTATGGACATCAGGCGCCAAACGGATGGCCCGAAGCGGGGAACGAGTGGATGAATACCGGGGCGATCCTCAACCGCATTAATTTCGGCGAACTCGTCGGGACGAACGGGCTGCCGGGTGCGTCCCCTACGCACTGGCCTGGTGCCGCGGCGCTGCAGGGCCGTCCGCTGGAACAGCAGGTCGATGGTGTGATCATCGCACTGCTGGGCGGCGAGGCGTCGGCAGAAACGCGGGCGATCCTGACGAGCGGCGAGAATCCATTGCTGCGGACCGCGGCCGCGGCGACGACGACAGTGCCCGCATTGGCGACGGCCGGCAGCGACATGGCCGCGCCAGATCCACTCCGCCACGTAACATTGGGATCGCATAACCCGCCGAGGGGATTGGCGGGACTGGTGGGCCTGGCCATCGGTTCACCCGAGTTCCAGCGCCGGTAAGAACACGCGGGTCGTCCGTCCTTCGCTCCGAGGTTCACATGCACCGCCGCTATTTCGTCAAGTCGGGGGCCGTCGCGATGGTGACGATGGGGCTCTCGCCCTCCTTTCTTCGCCGCACGGCCTTCGGGCTGGAGCTCTCCGCTGCGCAGAAGGGGAAAGTCCTGATCTGCCTCTTCCAGCGCGGCGCGGCCGACGCGCTCAACATCGTGGTTCCGCACGGCGAGCGCGCGTACTACCAACTCCGGCCGAACATCGCCATTCCACAACCGTTGAGCGGCCTCGGCAACCGCGCGGCGCTCGACCTGGATGGATTCTTCGGGATGCACCCGTCCCTCGCGCCGCTCAAGCCGCTCTGGGACCGCGGGCTCCTCGCGCCCATTCACGCGGTGGGAAGTGCGAGCGCGACGCGCTCGCACTTCGATGCCCAGGACTACATGGAAAGCGGAACCCCCGACAACAAGGGAACGACGGACGGCTGGCTCAACCGATATCTCGCGACGTCCGGTACCTGCGAGGCGTGCAAGGTGACGCCGTTTCGCGCCGTGGCCATGGCTCCGCAGACCCCGCGTATCCTGGAGGGCGACGCTCCCTCGGTGGCGATGAATTCGCTGGAGGAGTTCTCGGTTCGCACCGCTGGCGAGCAGTCGGCGCGTCTCGAGGCGCTCTATCGCAATGGGTCAGCGGACCTGGTGCACGGCACCGGCGCGGAAATGTTCGACGCGGTGAAAATGCTCAAGGCGGCAAACCCCGAGCAGTATCAGCCACGCAACGGCGCGGCGTATCCACGCTCGCCGTTCGGGCAGCGCCTGCGGCAGATCGCCCAGCTCATCCGGAGCGGAGTTGGGCTCGAGGTGGCGTTCGCCGACGTGGGCGGCTGGGATACGCACGTGAACCAGGGCGGCGTACAGGGCCAGCTCGCGCAGCGGCTCGACGATTTCGCGCAGTCGATTGCGGCACTCGTGGCGGACCTGGACGACCGCATGGAGAACGTGGTGATCCTCACGATGAGCGAGTTCGGCCGAATGGCACACCAGAACGGCAATGGCGGCACCGACCATGGACACGCCGGCGCGATGTTCGTGATTGGCGGTGCGGTGCGCGGGCGAAAAGTTTACGGGAAATGGCCTGGGCTCGAAGCGGGTCAGCTCCATGAAGGGCGTGACCTGGCGCTCACGACCGATTTCCGCACGGTGTTCGCCGAGATCGCGCGCCGGCATCTTGGCGCAGCAAAGATCGACGCCATGTTCCCCGGGTTCATACCGCCATCGCCACTCGGATTTCTGGGATGAGGTGCGCGCGCCGCACTGCGTTTATTCTTCCGGTGTGACCAGACTTCGTTCAACCGTCGCCGCTCTCGCGTGTTTTTCCGCGGCCGGCGGCGCACAGCCGTCTTCGCCGCGTGCGGCCAACGATCAGGGCCGCATCCCGATTCTCGAGTACCACCTGGTCGCCGATAGGGACAGCCGCTGGGGAAGGTCGGCGGATCATTTCCGGCACGACCTGCAGCTGTTGTACGACCGCGGCTACCGTCCGATTTCGGTGGCGCAGCTCGTCGATAAGCAGATCGACATCCCGGCGGGCACGTCGCCCGTCGTGTTCACGTTCGACGACGCGTCGCCGGGACAGTTCAGGTATATCGACAACGGTGGATCGCTCGTGCCCGACCCAAACAGCGCCGTAGGGATCTGGCTCGATTTCAACAAGAAACACGCCGACTGGGGCAAGAAGGCCACATTCTGCCTGCTGTCGGGCGCTGCGGCGGGACACGCGTTCTTTGGCGAGAAGGGGATCGAAGGACAGAAATCCGAGTGGCGTTTTCGCAAGGTGAAGTTTCTGGCCGAGCAGGGATTCGAGCTCTGCGGGCACACGCTTTGGCATGCGAATCTCGCGAAATATAGTGACGCGGTGGTGCAGGAACAGATTGCGCGGGGCGTGCTGGCGATCGACTCGGCGGTGGCGGGTTATCGCGTGCGAACCTTCGCCCTGCCGCTGGGGATCTGGCCGCGGAACCGTGCGCTCGCGTCGAGCGGCAGCTGGCACGATCCCAAAAGCGGTCGCGACGTGCGCTACAAGTTCGACGCGATTCTCGAGGTGTCGGGACCGCCGGTGCCGAGCCCCCGGAGCGCGCGATTCAACGCGAAGAGTCTGGCGCGGATTCAGGTGTATGGCGGGGAACTCGAGCGGGAGCTGGATCGGCTCGAGAAGTCGGGCGAGCGCTACGTCGCCGGCCCATCGAAGCGATAGGGTTACCCGAACCGGCCTGAATCCGTCTGATGGCCGGAAGGAAGGTGTTCCGCGTCACAGCCAGGACGATGCACTGCCGCGCATCTTTACAGCGTGAGTTTGCCTGAACGATGCGCACGTGGGCGCTGCTGCGGATGTCTCATTGAGGGGGAGCTGAGCCGAATGCGGCAGTTGAGGACTTCGGGCCCGGGACTGAAGCATCTCCCATTTTTTGAGGCGCTCGCCGAAGCGGGTGAGGGTACGCCGGCGTTTCACGCCGCGACGGCCGGGCTGCTGACCCTCCGTCTGGTGGATCACTGGGTGGCCATCGGCCCGGTGATGGTCGAGCCGGAGTCGGCCAGCGTATCGTCGGCTCGTGCCGCGATCATGACGCTCCCAGTGAATGATCCACAGCGCGGGATCTTGATCGGGTTGGTGAACTCCATGCAGACCTTGCGCGAGGTGGACGTGCAGCCCCTGCTGCCGCGCATCTTTGCGTTCGCGGGAACGCTGGAGCGCCGCGGATCGCTTTCGCTCGCGGTCGATGCGTACGAGTGCGTGATTCGGTTGGGTGACGAGCGTTTTGACGGGGAGCTGTTAATTGATTCGTATCTGCGGGCGGGGTACTGCTGGCGCGCGCTCGGTTCTCTGCCGAAAGCAGAGCGGACCTACGGCATAGCGGAGAAAATGGTGAAGCGGTGCCGCCAGCCTGCGCGCATTTTCCGTTCGCGAATCGGCCTTGCCAACGTCGCCGTGGCGCGAGGCAACCTCCCGAATGCTGATGAGATGCTCGGCCAGATTGCTATCGAGAGCAGCTCGGCGCACTGCCGCAGCGAACTCGCGATGGCGCTACACTCCCGCTCGGTGGTTGCTCAGCGGCGCGGGGACCTCAGTCGCGCAGTGTGTCTTTCGTATGATGCGTTGCAGATTATGGATTTTTCAAGTGAGCGCGATCGTGTACTGAATGACATTGGCGCATACTTCATCGTGATGGAGAGGTTCGATGCAGCGAGGGATGCGCTACTTGTCCTCGAAGCGACTACGACGCTCGAGACGGTTCGGTCGAATGCGCAGGTGAATTTATTGGCGCTCGCCGCGCGCTCCGACGACCGCGCTTCGTTCGAAAAACTGCGCGAAAGACTCGACGGCAGAGAGCTTTTGCCCGAAACGTCGGTGAACTATTTGATCGAAAGCGCGCGCGGTCATTGGCGCTTCGGTAAGCCGGATCTGGCGACGGTGCTCCTCGAGCAGGCTCGTGGCTTGGCCAAAGCGCACGGATTGAACCGTTCGCTGTTTGAATCAGAAAATATGTTGCTAGAGATGGCGACGGAACTGAAATACGTGAGCAACCAGACCGCAAACGATATCCGCGATCCAGCCGCTCACGTTGTTCAGGGACTTCGGCTTATGGCGGCGGCGGTAGAAGGCTGACAGCTGAGTGTCGGCCAGCTGCGCGACGCCGACAGCTTAGCAGCTGCTACCCATTGTCACCACATCACAAGCCTTCGGCGCCGGAGCAGTCGGTGACGCGCAGGCAGCAACAACGAGGGCGGCAGCGGATACCAGCAGGCCGAGCGAGCGACGGATCGTCATTTGTTGGTACCTCGGGAAAATGGTCGTGATGAGGTTGGCGTAGCAGAACTTACGCGCGGTACCACGATCGCCTAAGCACGTTTTGTGACAAAAAACCTGTGATTTGTGCCACATCTTTGAAGCCACTCCAGTCCTGAGAGCCTCCGAGTATATCGTTCATGAACGTCGCTGCCTGCGTCCTGCCAAACAAGCTGCTGCGCCTGCAAGGTGCTGCGGGCAAACGACATAGCGTGCAGGCCGCTGTCGATTGGGCACACGCGGACGTCATCATTCGGCGCCACCCGGTCGACCTGATAGTGGTGGACCCCCAGTTCGACACCAAATCGGAAGCACGATCCGACCGAATTCGCGCTTTCCACGACCGGTACCGGTCACTCCCCATGATCGTGTATTCGGTGCTGGCCGCTCAGACGCTCCGCCCTCTGATCGAGCTCGGTCAGGACGGAGTCGAACAGGTCGTGCTCTATGGTCTCGACGACGACCTGCAGCACCTGCGGCGTCTGCTCGAGCGGCAACCGGGCATCCAACTTTCGGCCAAGCTGCTCGAACGACTGTAATACCCACTGAGCCATTTGCCCGAACGTGTGGCAATGGCGGCCGACCGACTCATACGAAATCCTTCGGCCTTTCGAAGTGTGCCCGACCTGGCCGACGCCGCCGACGTCCCACGACGGTCGCTCTACCGCCATTTCGAGCGCGCCGGCATCGTCACTCCACGCGAACTCATGGCCGGGGCGCGACTGCTCCGTGCGTACGCCTTTCTCCGCGAGCCCGCGTATTCGCTCGAGGCCGTCGCCAGTCATGTCCGGTTCACGGACGCGGACGCGCTAACCCGAATGATGAAGTGGGGCGTCGGCATCACGCCGGGTCGGGCACGCGACCGTCTCGGGACCGACGAATTCGTCGCCCGGCTGGCGGCCCGGCTTGCGCCCGACGCCCCGCAACACACCACGCCCTGGATTCCGCCGCGCCCGGTCGAGAGACGCTCGCATGTATAGAACTCCCGTGGCGCCGGGCAGCCCGCGCGTTATGATCGTGGACGACGAACCCGCGATCTGCAGCGCGCTGGCCGAAGTGCTCCGACGTGCCGGATTCGACCCAGTGGTCGCGCTCGGAACCGCGGAGGCCGACCTGCAGCTCTCCGACTCGATCGCGGCCATGCTGCTCGACTTGCGCATGGCCCACATGCGGGGCGACGTGTTTTTCTACCTCGCCGCCGCTCGCTTTCCGGTGCTCCGCCGGCGCACGCTGTTTATCACGGGCGACATCTCGGCCGACGCGGAACGGCTTATCGCGCACACGGGATGCGGAGTGTTATGGAAGCCATTCCAGAACTACATGCTGGTCGAGTCCGTTCGGGGCATGCTCTCTGAGCGGAACGGACCACCAGTGGGCGCACGCTGACTGCACGCGAGGCGCAGCGTCCGCCTCAGGCCGACCAGTTTCGGAGGGCGGCCAATGCG
>JRHI01002960.1_pt1 | contig 10738 bp, 8 predicted proteins | sample 215371 | NCBI WGS metagenome assembly JRHI01 (sample SAMN02929681, study PRJNA255918) | sediment metagenome | biome: cave system; feature: Ice Cave; material: Sediment; isolation source: sediment from deep within a dark volcanic ice cave with no known source of... ... | reverse complement strand
TAGGGCCGCTGGGGATGGCGGGCCAGCTCGACAACCTGCCAGACGCTGAGGGTTCCCGGCTGTCGCCTCATGCGTAAAGGTCCACCAGGTGCGCGAGGAGAGGCCGGAGCTCGGTTCGCGGCACCACCCTGTCCACCTGACCATGTTGCAGCTGGAAGTCGGCCGTCTGGAAGTCGCCGGGCAGCTCGGCATAGGTCGCCTGTCGGATCACCCGCGGACCCGTGAAGCCGATCTTGGCGGCGGGCTCGGCAAGATTGACGTCCCCGAGCAGCGCGAGGGAGGCGGCGGTCCCTCCATAGGTGGGATCGGTGAGGATGCAGAAATAGGCGAGGCCGGCGGCGTGCAGGCGACCGACCGCGGCATTGACCTTCGCCATCTGCATGAGCGCGAGCACTCCCTCCTGCATTCGCGCGCCACCTGACGCAGTCACCAGGATGTAGGGCAGCCGCTCCGCCGCAGCCGCCTCGAGCCCGCGGGCCAGGCGCTCACCCGCCACGATGCTGAGCGTCCCGCCCACGAATCGGAAGTCGAAGACGCCGAGCCAGACGGGTCGTCCGGCGAGGAGAGCAGTGCCGGTGCGGACAGCCTCGTTGAGCCCTTCCTCGCGGGCCTGGTCGATGGTCGCGCGGTAGGGCTTGGGCAGCCGCCAGTCGAGCAGGTCGTGGGGCCGGATATCCACCCAGCGCTCCTCCCAGGTGTCACCGTCGGCGAGGAGGGCGATCCACGAATCGGCGCGAAGCTGGAAATGATGCCCGCAGTCACAGACAAAGACATTCAGGCTCAGCTCACGAGGATCGAGGCCGACACCGCAACCGGGGCAGTTGGTGGGCAGCTCGATCTCGGGGAGGGCGGAGCCGGCCAGCGGGACGTCCTGCCAGGGCGGCGTGAGAGTCAGCATCAGACCGAGAGACCCCCGTCGACCACGAGGGTGTGGGCCGTGATGAAGCCGGCCGCGGGAGAGCACAGGAAGGCCACCGCGGCCGCCACGTCCGCCGGGGTTCCCTCCCGGCCGAGAGGCGTTCTCTTCACGATCTCGGCGACCATCTCGTCGCTCAGGGAGTTCCCGGTGAGCTCGGTCCGGACGTAGCCGGGCGCCACGGCATTGACCGTAATGCCGCGCGACCCCACCTCTTTGGCGATGGCCTTGGTGAAGCCGATCAGGCCGGCCTTGGCGGCGGCGTAATTGGCCTGGCCGGGGTTGCCCGTGATGCCGACGACCGAGCTGATATTCACGATCCGGCCCCAGCGATTGCGGAGCATCCCGCCGGCCAGGGTTGCCTTGGTGGTGTGGAACGCGGCGGTGAGGTCGGTGGCGATGATGTCGTTCCAGTCGGCTTCAGTCATCCGGAGAAGCAGCTTGTCGCGGACCGTTCCGGCGTTGTTCACGAGGATGTCGATGCGACCGGCAGCCCGGATCATCTTCTCGACCTCCGGCCCGGCCGAGACATCGCAGCGAACAGCGCTGCCGCCGACCTCGTGAGCCACCTGCTCGGCGGCGGCGGCGTCGGACCGGTAAACGACGATGACGCGCGCCCCCCGGCTCGCCAGCGACCTGGAGATGGCGGCCCCGATGCCCTTCCCTCCGCCGGTGACGAGCGCGACCCTGTCCGCCAGTTCCTGGCTCAAATCCTGGCTCAAATCCTGATTCAAAGCTTGGTTCAAATTCTGGCTCAAGCCGGCACCTCGGCCGGCGCGGCACCGGCGTAGTCGATGAAGAGCTCCTCGGCGTTCCAGGTGTCGACGCCGGGCATGTGTTTGGCGGCGAGCGAGGCGAGCACGCGCCCCGTGCCCAGCTCGACCACGGTGCGCACCCCCATTGCGCGAATCGTCTCCATCGTGCTCGCCCAATCCACAGGCAGAAGCATGTGGCCAAGGAGCTCGGAGCGGATGCTCTCCACGCTGCGCAGGGGCGCGCCGTCTGCGTTGGCGAGCACGGGGACCGAGGGAGGCTCCAGCTGCAGCTGCGCGATCACCGCGCCGAACTCCTCGCCCGCCTTTTCCATCAGGGGCGAGTGCGCCGCCAGAGGAATGGTCAGGATCAGCGCCCGTCGTGCGCCCGCCGCCAGCGCGAGGCGCTCGGCCTCCCGCACCGCGGGGATCTCGCCGGAGAGCACGAACTGGACCTCGGAGTTGCGGTTGGCCATGTACAGCCTTCCCTTGCTACTCGCCTGGGCCAGGATGGTTTCAATAGCGGGCTCGCGGAGGTCGACGATCGCGATCATCGAGCCGGGCCGGGCCTGCGCCGAGCGGCTCATGATCTCGCCGCGCTCGCGGACCACCCTGAGGGCCTCCTCCCAGCCAATCGAACCGGCCGCCGCCAGGGCGCTGATCTCGCCCAAGGAGAAGCCGGCCAGCAGGTTCACCGCGGCCATACCGTGGGTCTCGCGCCAGATCTCGAAGGCGGCCCAGCTGACGGTCATGACGCACGGCTGAAGGATGTCTGTGCGATTCAGCTCCGCCTCCGGTCCCTCGAAGCAGAGCCGCCGAATCGGCATGCCGAGCGCGCTCTCCGCCCGATCAAAGACGGCGCGGGCAGCCGGGTACCGGTCGTAGAGCTTGCGACCCATTCCTGGCCGCTGAACACCCTGCCCGGGAAACAGAAGCGCCAGCGGTCCCTCCAGCTGGACCGGCGGGTGGCTGGGCTCTACTGCCACTCGAGCAGGGTCGCACCCCACGTCAGCCCGGCACCGAACCCCGCCAGGAGGATTTTGTCACCGCTCTTGACGCGACCGGCGCGGATCGCCTCTTCAAGCGCGAGGGGGATCGAGGCAGACGACGTATTGCCGTATTCGTCGATGTTGCAGGCAACTCTTTCCATCGGGAGGCCGATCCGTCGCGCGGCGGCGTCGATGATCCTGAAGTTGGCCTGATGGGGAACGAAGAGGTCGATCTCATCCATCGTGATTCCGGCTGTCCGGCAGACCTCGTAGGCCTGTCGCAGGAAGATGTCGACCGCAAACTTGAAAACCTCGGGGCCCTTCATGTTGATGATCGGGCGCGCGTCACCAGCCGCGTAGGCCCCCATGGGTACGTTGCCGCAGGTCACCTGTTCATAGCCCCGTCCATCACCGCCCAGGCACCAGGCTTTGAAGCCGGCGCTTCCCTGGGCCGGCCTGACCACGGCGGCGCCCGCTCCGTCACCGAAGATCACGCTTGTCCCGGTGCCGCGTTCGGTGTAGTCGAGGTTGCGGGAGAGCACCTCGGCCCCGATGACCAGGACATTCTCGGCCCGGCCCGAGGCGATGAACGCATCGGCGTTGGCGAGGCCGTAGACGAAGCTGGTGCAGGCCGCGAGCAGGTCGTAGGCATAGGCGCCAGGCGCATTCCACTCATCCTGAAGCCGGCAGGCAATGCTCGGAAAGGGACCGTCGGGCGTCGATGTCCCGACGATGATCATGTCGAGGTCCTGGGCGCTGATGCCGGCGGCGGCGAGCGCCTTCTCGCCCGCCAGGCGCGCCAGGTCGAGGGTCCGTGTGCCGGGTTCCGAGATGTGCCGGGTCCGGATCCCGGTGCGCTCGGTGATCCACTGGTCGGAGGTGTCGAACATCTTCTCGAGGTCGAAGTTGGTGAGCAGCTTGTCCGGCGCATGCACGCCGACCCCGTAAATGGCACTCGGGCGCCCCTTGGCGGCATAGGTTCGAAGCGGGAGCGCGTCAGAACGGACGCGCGGCGCGGCTGTCGTTGCCATTTGCGTCAGGCCTCCTGCTTGCGCGCTTTCTCTTCCTCGAGAAACTGCCACAGGTCACCGATGCTCTTCATCGACTCCAGCCGCTCATCGGAGAGTTCCACGTCGTACTTGTCCTCGACCGCGGAGATCAGCTCAACCAGGTCAAGCGAATCGGCCGCGAGGTCGCGGGCAAAGCTCTTGTCGAGCTGGACATCGTCCGGGTCGGCCCCGAGGATCTCCCCGGCGAGCACCTGAAGGTCGCGAAAGTTGGGTGCGCTCATTGCTTACGGTTCTCCATTTGTTGGGCCTCCGGCCGCCTGATGACGAGCGTGGCGTTGTGGCCCCCGAAGCCAAACGAATTCGAGAGGGCGTATTCGACATCTGCTTTGCGCGCCCGGTTCGGCACGTAGTCGAGGTCGCACTCGGGATCCTGGTTGTCGAGGTTGATCGTCGGCGGCAACAGATTTCGATTGAGAGCGAGCACGGTGACTCCTGCTTCGAGCGCTCCCGCCCCGCCGAGCAGGTGGGCATGCATGGACTTTGTCGAGCTGACCGCCAGCCTGTCGGCATGGTCACCGAAGACCTCCCTGATCGCCTTGGTCTCGGCGATGTCGCCCAGCTTGGTCGAGGTGCCGTGGGCATTGATGTAGCCGACCTGCTCCGGCTTGATGCCGGCTCTGGCGATGGCTTTGCGCATGGCTCGGACGGCGCCCAGGCCTGCGGGGTGCGGCGCGGTGTAGTGGTACATGTCCGCGCTGGCTCCGTAGCCGACGATCTCGCCCAGCACCCGCGCGCCGCGACGGCGGGCATGCTCCCACTCCTCGAGGACGAGCATCACCGAGCCCTCACCCATGACGAATCCGTCACGGTCGATGTCGTAGGGGCGGCAGGCCCGCTCGGGCTCGTCGTTGCGTTCGCTGACCGCCTTGATCTGGCAGAAGGCGCCCAGCGTGAGGGGGGTGATCGTCGCCTCGGCGCCACCCGCAATCATCGCCGTCGCATCGCCCCGCTTGATGATCTCGGCGGCTTCCCCGATGCCGTGGGCGCTTGACGCGCAGGCGCTCACCACGGAGTAGTTCGGACCGCCTGCCTTGAGGTGCATCGCGACGATGCCCGAACCCATGTCGGGGATCATCATCGGCACGGTGAACGGGCTGATCCGGCGCACGCCGCGTTCCAGCAGCGTTGTCTGGCCCTTCTCGATCTCCTCCATTCCGCCGATCGCCGTTGACACGATCACACCGACCGAATCCGGATCCATCTCGGCGGGCTCCAGCCCAGATTCAGTGACCGCCATCTTGGAGGCCGCGAGAGCGAACTGACAGAACCTGCCGATGTGGCGCGCGGTCTTGCGGTCCATGTACTCGCCGGCATCGAAGTTGCGCACTTCGGCGGCGATCTTCGCGCTGTGCTGTGAGGTGTCGAAGAGTGTTATCGGGCCGACGCCCGACACTCCCTCGACAAGGTTCGACCAGACTGTCTCGGTGTCATTGCCGATGGGGGTGATGAAGCCCATCCCGGTTATGGCAACACGCACCCCGTTGCTTGTACTCATCGTCCAATAGGCTACCCCTTAGCGATATCACCCCACACCTTCGTGGTACAGGAAAATTGCGGTCCGGAGTTGGACTCAATGGCCAAAGCCTGTTGGGTCTTTTGGGGCACTAGAGCAGTTTGCGGAGGTCGATGGCGAGCTGCAGCCGATGCCGGACGAAGGGATCATCGAGATCCAGCCCAAGGATTTCGCGCAGCTTGTCAAGACGGTAGATGAGCGTGTGGCGGTGCAGGTGCAGCATTTCGGCTGCCTGTTTCATGGAGCCCTTGGCCAGAAAGGCTTCCAAGGTTGGCAGCAACTGGCCCCCGCCGCGGCTGTCGACATCCAGCACGGGGCCGAGGTGATGACGCACATATCGCTCGGCGAGGAGCGGGTTCTGCGTCATCACCAAATAGGGAACGACCTCCTCGTAGGCATGCGCGCCGCCCTCCGGCCGCAGCCGTCGCCCGACATCGATTGCCTGCTGCGCCTCCAGGTAGGAACGGGAGACGCCGTGCAGGCCGGGATGAAAGCTGCCCACCCCTGCTCTCACGACTGGGCGTACGCGCGCTGCCCAGCGCAGTTCAGTCTCGGCCTGCAGCTGTCCCGGAAAGGCGCTCGCGGGAGGCCCACCCTCGGGCCAGAAGACGACGAGGGTTGATGGGTCAGCGACGTGACTGAGGCTTCGCGCCGGCAGGTCCACCGATGACAGCGCCTGCTCCAGCATCTCGGCACCTCGTTCGGTCTCGCTCTTGCCCTGCATCAGCTTCACGACGATGACCCGGTAGCCGGGGGCCAGCTGCACGTTGAGTGCCAGAGCCTGTTTCTGAATCGCGATCTCGGAGTCGAAGGTGTCGCTGATCAGGGCGTGGAAAAACCGCGTGCGGGCTCGGGTGCCCCGATTGAGGTGCTGCTCGCGAGCCGCCAGGTAGGTCCGGGTGACCTCGTGGGCGACCTGGTCGAGAGCGGTGAAGACGTAGTTGGCGGTGACGACCATCGCCTCCGGATCTCCCGTCCGTTCCTCGCGCCAGGCGGTCAGGATCGCGTTCCAGGCAACCTTCGCGGCCACCCGGTAGGCACTCAGCACAGGTTCGACCGATTGCGAGCCGCGCGCCTGGTGGACCCCCAGCTGGGCAACCCGCCGCAACTCCTCGGCCGTCGGCGCGCGCGCTTCCCGGGCTGTCGCCAGGAATAGATCGAGGCCGGCCTCGCAGGCTCGCGCGATCGCCTCTGCAGAGGGTGGCGCTCCGGCGCTTGCGTCCCACCGGATTTCGCTCACGACCGCTCGCGCCATATGACGGGCGAGGCCGGCTCGGCGGCCCTCGATCAGACCCATCAGTGACGGGGGCAGCAGTGGTCCGGGCTTGGCGGCCATGGCCTGCCTGCGCATCGCCTGGACTATATGCCCGCTGCGACCGCCGGCAGCGAATTCAAAGAAAGATGCGCTGAAGCAGTAGGCGCGCCGACCTGATTTGTATAAGATGCGCTCGCCCTATCGAATCGGGCCCCCGATGCAGACTCCCACGAGAGCGTTCCAGGCCCTTCACGAGATGGCTGTCGCAGCCGCCGGAATGCGCGAACCCAGCGCCCTTGCCGCCCTGGTGGTCGACCGCGCCCGCGACCTGCTTGGGACGGAGGCAGCCGCCCTCTATTGGTGGTTCCCCGAAACCGGCCTGCTCCAGACCATGGCCGACAACGATCCCGACAGCGCGCCTCCCGAGCCGCCGTTCCGGCCCGGCGAAGGAGCCGCGGGTCGCGCCTTCCAGACGGCCGAGCCGATCCGGGTCGACGATTACGCCAACTGGGAGGCCGCTCTCCCGACGTCGGTCCAGCGCGGAATCGCCAGCGGCATGGCGGTTCCCCTGATGGTTTCGCACCGAGCGGTGGGAGCTCTGGGAGTGTTTTCCAACCGCCTCCGGAGCTGGCAGGACGATGAGGAGCAGCTGTTGCTCCTGCTCGCGGCGCAGGTCGCCCCGGCCCTCGAAGCTGCCCGGCTCACCGAGGCGACCAACCAGCAGGCTCATAACTTTCGAGCTCTGCACGAGGTGGCGATCGCCGCCGGCGGGCTCCACGACCTGCGCGAGCTGGGACGGCTGGTGGTCGACCGGGCGCGACAGCTGCTGAAGACCGAGAGCGCGACCCTTCGTTGGTGGGACCCAACTACCCAGAGTCTGCGCCTCCTCGCCGGCAGCGACGCGCGAGAGGAGGGGATGGACAGGATCAAGAGCGGCGAAGGCACCCTGGGCCAGGCCTTCGAGCGACGCGAGCCGATCGTCATCGAGGGCGAGTTCGCGGTCGGCAGCGGCGCCTGGGCGCTGCCGGAGGGCGTTCGGGCCGCCCTCGCTGTGCCGGTCATGGCGCGAGACGAGCCGCTGGGCGCGATCGGCGTCGCCACGGGCCTGGATCGGCGGTTCACCAGGGACGAGATCCAGCTGCTCACTCTCCTCGCCGCCCAATTCGGGCCTGCGCTCGAGGCAGCCCGCCTCTACAGCGAGTCCGAGCGGCGCCGGTGCGACGCTGAGGCCCTTGCCGAGCTCGTCCGGGAGGGTGCCAACCAGGTCGATCTCAAGGGCGTCATTGCGACCATCACCGATCACGCCTGCCGGCTGCTGGGCGCCGATTACACCGCCGTGGCGATGCTCGACGAGCAGGGCAATCTTGAGTTGAGGGGATCACACGGCACCCGGTCCGAGCTGTGGCGAGAGGGCCGGCGGGTGTCACCCACCGGCCTCGCGGCCCAGGTGGTTGAGCACCAGAGGACCCTGATCGTCACCGACATCGGCGGCCGAGCCGAGTTTCCTGGCCACAAGGCTGAAGGCGGCCAAGCGGCCGTGGCGACTCCGCTGTTGGAGTCCGGAAAGCTCGTCGGGGCCATCATGCTGGGCTGGCGGGAGAACATTCAGCCCAATGCGGACCAGGTCCGCCTGGTCGAGGCCCTCGCTGGTTATGCCGCCACGATCATCGACAACGCCCGGACTCACGAGCGCGAGCGCGCCCTCGCAAATGAGGCGGCGACACGCAGTGCCGAGCTGGCGGCGGTGATCGATCACATTCCCGACGCGGTCTACGTGGCCGACCTGGAGGGCCGAGTGGTGCTGGTGAACCAGGCGGCGGCAGAGATGATGGGCGTCGGCCCGGGTGAGCTCAGCCCTGAACCGGCGGACATGGTGCTGCTGGACGCTCTCACTGGTCAGCCCATTCCGCCCGAGAAGTTCGCGATCCGGCAGGCATTGGGGGGCTGGAAGGTCGCCCGCCGGGAGACGATCGTGCAGCGTCCCGGCTTCCCCGACCTCCGCCTGGCCTCCTCGGCGGTGCCGATCCGCGATGCGGAGGGAACCCTGAAAGGCGGGCTCGTGGTTTTCTCCGACGTCACCCGCGAACGCAAGCTGCTCGGCGACCTGGCCGCTTCCGAAGCCAAGTACCGGCTCCTCTTCGACAAGAACCCCGAGGCGATGTGGGTCCGCGAACGGGGCACCGCGCGTTTCCTCGCCGTCAACGACGCCGCGGTGAAGCGCTACGGGTGGACGCGTGAGGAATTCCTGGCCATGCCTCTCGACGCGCTCCAACCGCCGGAGGAGCTGGCTCGCCTCAGGGAGTCGAGGGGTAACGCCGACGTGTATTCGGGACCCTGGCGGCACCTGCGGAAGGACGGCAGCATCATCGCGGTGGAGATCACCGCGCATCCCATCGAGTTCGGTGGTCGAGATGCCCGGCTGGTGATCGCCGCGAACGTGAGCGACCGAAAGCGAGCCGAAAAGCTACTCGTCGAGAGCGAGCAGCAGCGCCGGACGATCTTCGACCAGGCCCCGATCGGCCTGGCTCGCGTCGATCTCCAGGGGAGTGTTCAGGCTGCCAACCTGGCCCTGTGCACGATGCTCGGTCTGACCGATGCTGAGATCGTCGGGCTGCCCCTGGCGAGCGTGCTGCGCCAGCCGGGCAGTGATTCGGAGGACACGGTCGGCGAGTTCATCCGCAGCGGCCACGATCATTTCGCGGCCGAGTTCGCCATCCATCGCGGCGACGGCACAGTGAGATGGGGGTCGGCCAGCCTCTCCATGGTCCGGGGACCGGAGCATGAGCCGCTCTACCTGATCGGGATGCTGGAGGACATCACGGATCGCCGGGCGAAGACCGAGCAGCTCGAATACCTCGCGCTCCACGATTCGCTCACCGACCTTCCCAACCGCACGCTCTTCGACGACCGTCTGGCCCAGGCGATCATGACCGCCCACCGAGAGCATCGTCGCCTGGTCCTCCTCATCCTCGACCTCAACGGCTTCAAGGAGGTCAACGACACCTATGGCCATCAGCTCGGCGATGCTCTGCTGCAGCAGGTGGGACCGCGGCTGGCCGCCCAGCTCCGTGAGTCCGACACCCTGGCCCGTCTTGGTGGGGATGAATTTGCCGTGGTGCTCCCGACCGCCGACGACGAGGCAGGGGCAGCGCTCGCCGCCGAGCGAATCCTGAAGGCGTTGGAGGAGCCCTTCACCGTTGATGGGCGGCGGCTCGAGATCGGTGGCTCAATCGGCATCGCGATCGCCCCCGACCACGGCTCCGATTCGGCAACCCTCATGCGGCGCGCCGATGTCGCCATGTATGCGGCCAAGCGATCACGCAGTCGCTTCGCGATCTTCTCTCCCGAGCACGACCGCCTCAGCCCCACGCGGCTGGTTTTGATGGGCGAGCTCAGCGAGGCAATCCCGGGCAGCCAGCTGGCGGTCCATTTCCAACCCCAGGTTGGCCTCGCCGATCACAGGGTTGTCGGTATCGAGGTCCTCGTCCGCTGGCGGCATCCCCGCCACGGGCTGATGCCTCCGGAGCACTTCCTGGACCTCGCTGACGAGAGCGGGCTGACGGCGGGGATCAGCGAGTGGGCCCTCGAAGCCGGCCTCGCCCAGGCAAGGTCCTGGGCCAAGCACGGTGAAATTCCACTCGCGGTCAACCTCTCTGTCCAGAACCTGGCGGACGCCGGCCTGGCCGACCATCTCACCAATGCGCTGGCGCGGTGGAGCCTGCCTCCGGCCCGTTTGAAGCTGGAGATCACCGAGCGGGCCCTGACCGGCGATGGCCGCCGCCACGCGCCAACGCTGGCCGCTCTTCGCGAGAGGGGTATGAGGGTCTCGATCGATGACTTCGGCACCGGCAGCCTGGCAGCCGAAGACCTCCGCCGGCTGCCCGTGGACGAGATTAAAATCGACCGTTCGCTGATCGCCGATCTCAGCTCGGGCGCCCGCCAGCTCGCGACGGTCAGGGCCGCGATCCAGCTGGCGCACGAGCTCGGCTTGCCGGTCGTGGCCGAGGGGGTCGAGACCGAGGCGGCGTGGCAGGTGCTGGCCGATCTCGGTTGCGATGTCCTCCAGGGATTCCTGGTGAGCCGGCCGATGGCGGCGCGTCAGCTTGGCCGCTGGCTGGCGGCCGGGCTCACCCTGCCCTCGGCACCCACCCCGCAGCCCAAACGCTGAACGGAGGCCGGCAGGGCTGACGTCCGCGGCGGCTGGTGGACTGTAACGGTCAAATGAGGTCCATCCGCCGCCCCA
>JRHI01002959.1_pt1 | contig 10739 bp, 5 predicted proteins | sample 215371 | NCBI WGS metagenome assembly JRHI01 (sample SAMN02929681, study PRJNA255918) | sediment metagenome | biome: cave system; feature: Ice Cave; material: Sediment; isolation source: sediment from deep within a dark volcanic ice cave with no known source of... ... | reverse complement strand
CCGCCAGCCCGAACGACGTGGCGATCACCGGCACCAGCGCGGCGCCGACCACCGAGAAGCAGCCGTTGATGCCCCACGCCCACAGGAACATGTGGTCTTTGCCCAGACGCGACAGCGATGTCATGGCGATCGGCATGGGAAAGCCCATGAGGAACGCCGGCGGGAAGACCAGCACGAAGCAGAAGAGAAGCCGCAGCGCGTAGGGGAACGTGCCGATCCAATCGAGCACGCTGTCGAGGGCAAGCCCGTAGCCGATCAGCAAGGCACCGATGGCAAGGAAGATACGCGGCATGATGCTGCGCGCGCGGTCGAAGTAGCGCTCGGAGACGAGGCTGCCGAAGCCGGAGCACACCAGCATGCCGGTGATGAGCACGGAGGCCGATACCGTCGCGTTGCTCAAGGCCTGGATGAACTTCGAGATCAGGCCCACTTCGACCATGATGTAGCCGGCCCCCAGGCACGCGAAGTAGATGATGGTGCGGAACTTGCCCGGGTTGCGGCTGAAGATGGTGCGCCAGCCGAACGCAACTGGCAGGAGCACGAGCGAGAAGGCGGCGATGCAGGCTATGCCCAGCGTCGCCCACACGAGAAGAAAGCCCCACTCGTCTTGCAGGAGCTCCAGCCGGTCGGACGCGCGCGGCAAGTCCGCAGGCTTTACGTAGGCCGCGAAGTAGGGCCGATCGTTGGTGAGCAGGCGCGTGTCGAACACGTAGCGTCGCGCGATGTCGTCCCAGCCGCCGTGCACGAGATGATGCCAGGCCATCTGACCCATGGTCGTGGCCGGAAGAGGGGCGTTGTCCGCCGGCGGGCCTTCGGCAGGCTTGGCGCCATTGGCGGGCAGGGTCGGATCCTCCGTCGGCCCGTCCGGGAAGATCGAGTTCTTATAGTCGGTGAGGACCGATACGGTGTCTTTGGAGTCGTAGACGAAGCCCGGATAGTAGATCTCGTCGAACGACATGGCGCGGGTGTGCTCGCGCAGCTTGGTCGTCTCCGCCGGCGTGAAGCCGCCGCGCTTGTAGAGTACGGTCGCCGTCGACAGGTAGCTCGATGTCACAAAGAAGCGGTCGGTGATAGCCCCGCCGTCGATCTGGCGCGCAGCCTCGGCCATCGTGGCGTAGAGCTTCAGCACCGACTTGGGCGGCTCCTCCTTGTTCCACAGCGTGACGGACAGGATGCCGCCATCCCTGAGCGCGCGCATGTAGCTCGTCATGGCCTCGCGCGAGTAGGCGAACTTCTCGACGATGGCGAAGCCGCCGGGGTTCGACAGGCCGGCCGAGTCGGCCAGGCTCAGATCGATGATGTCGAAGCGGTCCGCGGTGTTGGCGAGATAAAGGCGCCCCTCGTAGTCGATGACCTTGATCTTGGGGTTGTGGAGGACGTCGCCGGTGAAGTCGCGCAAGACCTTGTCATTACGGAAGGCGCCGAGCACCGCCGGGTTCCCCTCCGCCACGGTCACGCTCTTGGAGTTGCTCTTCAGGGCGACCGCCGTGGAGATGCCGCCGCCGAACTGGACGACGAAGGTGTCGGGCGCCTCCTTGATCAGGTAGGGGTAGATCATCGGCAGGAAGCGGAAGTAGGCAGTCTCATTCGCCGGCAGGTCGCGAATGATGCCGCTCGGGCCCTCGCCGTCGATGTAGAGGCCGAGGTAGGCGTTGGCGGGCATGGCCGGCAGGTTGAATGCCGCGTTGTCGGAGAGCCCGGGCGCGAAGTGCAGGTACGAGCTGGAGTAGACCTCCAGATAACCGAAGGGCGAGGCGCGCTCGTAGACGCGCTCGGCGTCGGGGAACTTGCGCGCGTAGGATACGCCCTTGTAGTCCGAGACCGCGAGGTTGGGCACGTCGAAGGCCGGCGCCGCGAAGTGAACGGCCGCGCACGCCGCCGCCGTTACGGAAAGCCAGGCGATCGGGCGCAGACGCTCCACGGCCACGCACCACAGCACGCTGCCGGCGAACCACAAGACGAGCGGCACGACGAGGAGGTTCTCGGGCGTGAAGAGATACATCGCCCCCAGGAACAGCAGCCCGCAGAGCCCCGAGCCCGTGAGGTCGGCGAAATAGACGCGTCCGAAAATCCGCTGCGCCTTGAGGAAGACGGTGCCGAGGTAGAAGGCGCCGGCCAGGAAGGGGAGCATGTAGAGCAGGAAGTTGCCGAACAGCCGCCACTTCTGCGCCGGATCGGAAACGAGGAAGATGGCGTTGAAGGGGATCTGCTGCGCGGCGAGGTTCGCCGCAACCATCAGCGGACCGAACAGCAAGAGCGAGATCATCGCCACCCGCTGCCAGTGCCGCTCGAACCAGCCCTTGCGCACGCACATGATGGCGCTGGTCAGGCCGAAGCCGAGCATGGCGAGGCTCACCACCAGTGAGCCGAAATGCGCCCAGCTGCCGACCGAGAACAAGCGCATGATGCCGATCTGCAGCGCGATCACCGCGCCGGCCACGAGGCCGACCGACAGGTACAGGGAAGGCGTCGGCCGCAGCTCGACGCCCGCCTCAGGCGGCTCGGTCCCGCGCGGCGTCATGGGCCCGGCGCTGAAGGTGCGGACGCGGCGTGCGGTCGTGTCGTACCCCGCACGTGCGACCAGTCCAGCGCGCGCCAACCAAGCCGCGGCGCCAGTGCGGATGCGCGCTGCCGATCCTGCCAGAGGTCCCTTGTCGTGACGCTGTCTCACCGCTGGTTGTGCGTCCCCTTGATGACTTCGCCGTCGAGCTTGGTGAACGGCACGAAGGGAACGATCCTACCGCCGTACATATCCGAGCGGGCGACCTTTATGGTGTTGTCGGCTGCTTGCTCCTTGATGATCTTGAGCAGCCGCTGGGCGCCGGGGGGGCCGACGGGGATCACCATGATCCCGCCGGTCTTGAGCTGCTGCAGCAGCGGCGGGGGAACGTGGTCGATGCCGCAGGTGACGATGATCTTGTCGAAGGGCGCCGCCTCCTGCCAGCCGTAATAGCCGTCGGCATTCTTGCTGTTGATCGCCTTGTACTCGGTGTAGCCACGCGCGATGAGGGCGTCGTAGGCGCCGCGCGTGCGCTCAGCCAGCGGCTTGATGATCTCGATGGTCCACACCTTGTCGGTGAGATTGGCGAGATAGGCCGACTGATAGCCCGAGCCCGTGCCGATCTCGAGCACCTTCTCGCCCATCTTGACGTCGATGGTCGAGGTCATGCGGCTGACGACGTGCGGGCCAGAGATAGTCACGCCGAAGCCGATGTCGAGGTAGGCGTGATCGTAGGCGCGCCCCTGGTTGTGCTTGAGCGTGAACTCCTCGCGCGGCGTCAAGAGGAAGGCGCGCTTGTTGCGGTCGTCGAGCACGTCGCGGTTGGCAACCAGCGCCTGGTAGCGGCTGAAACGTTGCCCGAGAAAGTGCGGAGTTTCGCCCCGGTTGGCTACCATCCATTTCACGAAAGCGTCGCCGTTGGTGTTGGGCGGCATCGCCTCCCAGCTGTAGGGCTTCGGCACGGCCCAGGCGAACGGCGCAAGCGCCACCTCGCTCAGGGCGGCGGCAGAGGTGATCAAGAAAGTCCGACGTCGCAAGCGCATGTCCTCTTCCGTTTGGCAGGAATCGCATCGGCTCGAAGCCGAATCTCCCGGCAATCTAGTGTAACGCTGATGGCGGCGCTGTGGCTCCCCAACCACGCCTACGAAAAAGCATGACCCGACGCACCGGCATCTGGAGCCACGCCGCCGATGCAGTGCTCAAAGCGGCAAAAAGCGTCGATCTGTCGACACTTGCGCAAATCACCGGCACGAGCTTCACCGATAGCCGCGCAGCTCCGCATAGCGCCGTGATTGCTCGGCCGTGAGCAGCTCGGCCATCGCCAGATGATACTTGAGATGCACTGCGCGCAGCAGCCCCTGCGTCTCGCCGATCAGAGCCGTAAGCGTCGCCAGGGTCTCCGGCGTGATGGTGTGGTCCTTGAACTGCCGGTCGAGCGCGGCCTCTTGCGCAATGAGCCTTTCGCCCACGGACACCGCCTCGGCCTTCATGGAGGCATGCTGCTCCGCCACCCGCCGCCGCTGCTCGGCCGACAGATTCAGCTGCTCCGCGAACTCCAGGACGTGCAGCGGGCCGGGATAGCCGTTGAGCTCTGCCGCCAAAGCCAGTGCCATGCCGCGTCCGGCACGCAGGTCGGCGAGCTGCTGCTCCGAAAGCGCCTTCACGGCGCGGTCCTGCAGGCCGGCGTAGGGGGAATGCCCCTGCGCAGGGCGATGCTCCTGCGCCATCACCGGCGTCACCAGTAGAAAGATGACAGCGCAAAGCAGGGGTCTCATAATGTTGCTCCTCGATTTATCGCTCTCGCCGGGCAAGCCGCTGGATCACCTTACATGAATGCACTCAAGCCGACGACCTATCGCGTCGAGGCCTACAACCTCTCGCACGCCTCGGAAAACAAGATCCACGACGACACCGTTGCCCAGAAGCTGGGTTTCGCCGGCGGCCTGGTCCCGGGAGTTGAGGTCTATGCCTACGCCTGCCATACAGCCGTGCAGCGATGGGGACGGGCCTGGCTGGAGCGCGGACAGATGCAATGCCGGTTCCTGAAGCCCGTCTACGATGGCCGCATCGCGCTGGTGAGCGCAACTGAGTCCGCAGCCGGCCTGGACTTCGAGGTGCACAGCGAGGGCGTGCTCTGCGCCACCGGCCACGCTTTGCTGGGGGACGGCTCGGCGAGACCGCCATCGATCGACGAGTTCGAGCCGCGCACGCCACCGCCGCCACAGGAGCGCCCGCCGGCCAATCAATCGAGTCTCGCCGAGGGTACTTGGCTCGGCATCGCCCCGATGCAAATGACTGCCGAGTACGCCGCTGGATACCTGCGTGACGTGCGCGAGGCCGATACCCTCTATACCCGCGAGGGCCTGGCCCACCCCGGCGCCCTTCTGCGGCTCTGCAACCTGGCGCTCAGAGAGAACGTGGTGCTGCCGCCCTGGATCCACACCGGCAGTAAGGTCACCAACTTCGCGGCCGCACGGATTGGGGATGAGCTATCGGTACGGGCCCGCGTCGCCGCCAACTACGAGCGCAAGGGCCACCGCCTCGTCGATCTCGACGCGCTCGTCATCGCCAATGGCCGCACCGCGATCAGCCGCGTGCTGCACACCGCCGTCTATCAGCTGCGCCAGCTCGCGTGAGCCGCTCTGCGGCATTGCGTCGGCTGCCTGGGCGGCCCGCCGCCCGGCGCTATGCCCCGAGAGCCGCGCAGACATGCCGAGATGGCACGTTTGGCAGTTGTCCCAAAACCGCTTCCTTGTAGGATAGAGGGAAGGATGCCATCCGCGGGTGGGCTTCGATCTTGATGGATTTGGGCGGAACGCCTTCGGCTGCAGGTCGCGGCCGCGGGGCGTCCAGAACGGAACGGGAAGAGCAGCGATGACGGCAGACGGCTCCAACGGCTCGAAAAACAAGTGGATCGGCAAGCGCACGCTGAGGCCGGACGGCGAGGACAAGGTGACTGGCCGCGCCGCCTTCGGTGCCGACTTCTCGCAACCCGGCATGCTCTGGGGAAAGGTCCTGCGCAGCCCCCATCCCCATGCCCGCATCAAATCGATCAACTTTGCGAAAGCGACGGCGTTGCCGGGCGTCAAAGCCGTCATGACCGGCAAGGATCTCGTGGAGTTCCCATGGGACAAGCCGGCGCCGCTGGGCATCCAGGACCTGCGCTTCAACAGCCGCAACGTGATGGCGCGCGACAAGGCGCTGTATGCCGGTCATGCGGTGGCGGCGGTTGCCGCAACATCGTCCAACATCGCGTCTCGAGCCCTCAAGCTGATCGAGGTCGACTACGAGGTCTTGCCGTGGGTCATCGACGTCGACGAGGCGCTGCAGCCGGGTGCGCCCATTCTGCACGAGCACATGGCCAAGGTCGGCGCCAAACCGGGTCCGGCAACGACATCGAATGTCGCAGGCACGCTCGAGCACAAGCTGGGCAACGTCGAGGCTGGGTTCGCTGCCGCCGATGTCGTCGTCGAGCGCAGCTTCAAGACCAAGCCGGTGCATCAAGGATATATCGAGCCCCATGCCTGCCTCGTGAACGTAACGCCGGACGGTCACGCGACCATCTGGAGCAGCAGCCAAGGCCACTTCATGGTGCGTGACATGACGGCCCAGCTGACAGGCCAGACGCTCAGCGACATTCGTGCGATCCCGGCCGAGATCGGCGGTGGGTTCGGCGGCAAGACGATCGTCTATCTGGAGCCGTTGGCCCTGGTTCTGTCACGCAAGTCGGGTCGCCCGGTCAAGATGGTGATGTCGCGCGAGGAGGTGTTCCGCGCCACGGGCCCCACGTCGGGTTCGTCGAGCACGGTCAAGATCGGCGCGACCAAGGATGGCAAGATAACCGCCGTGACGGCGACCTACCGTTTGCAGGCCGGAGCCTTTCCGGGCTCGCCGATCCGCGGTGCGGTCGGATGCGCGCTTTCGCCTTACGACATCGCCAATGCGCACCTCACGGGCTATGACGTCGTGACGAACCGGCCCAAGGTGGCGGCCTATCGAGCTCCGGGTGCGCCGATCGGCGCCTTCTCGATGGAATCCACCCTCGATGAGCTGGCCAGGGCCTTGAAGATCGACCCGCTCGTGCTGCGTCAGAAGAATGCCGCCAAGGAGGGAACGAAGGCGGCCTACGGAGCGACGTTCCGCCGGATCGGCTATGAAGAGACGTTGCAGGCGGCGCTCGACCACCCGCACTACAAGGCACCCTTGGGACCCAACCAGGGGCGGGGCGTCGCCAGCGGCTTCTGGTTCAATGCCGGCGGGGAATCCAGCGCACAGGTTTACATCAACGAGGACGGCACCGTGGTGGTGGTGACGGGGCATCCCGATATCGGCGGCTCGCGAGCCTCGATGGTGAATATCGTCGCGGAAATGCTCGGTGTCGACTACCGCAAGGTGCAGGCTCTGATCGGCGACACGAGCTCCGTTGGCTTCAGCGCGCTGACGGGCGGAAGCCGTGTCACGTTTGCCGCCGGCATTGTGGTCACGAAGGCGGCCGAGCAGGTGATACAAATCCTGCGCGAGCGGGCGGCCAAGATCTGGAAGATCGATGTCGAGGCAGTTGTCTGGGAGAACGGCGAAGCCCGTCCCGCAGGCTCCAACGCGGGAGAATTCCCGCCGCTGAGCTTGACCGAACTGGCCGCAAAGGCGAGCGCCACGGGTGGCCCGATCAACGCGCGCTCGTCGCTCAATACCGAAGGCGCCGCGGGCGGTTTTGCGACGCAGATTTGCGACGTCGAGGTCGACCCCGAGACGGGCAAGGTTCAGGTCATCCGCTACACGGCGGTCCAGGACGCCGGACGGGCGATCCATCCGAGCTATGTGGAGGGGCAGATCCAGGGCGGCGTCGTCCAAGGCATCGGCTGGGCCCTGAACGAGGAGTGCATATTCAGCGCCAAGGGGTTGTTGGATAACCCGGGCTTTCTCGACTATCGCATGCCCGTCGCCTCCGATCTGCCCATGATCGACTCCGTCGTCATCGAGGTGCCCAACGACAAGCACCCGCAGGGAGTACGCGGGGTGGCGGAAGTGCCGATCGTGCCGGCAATGGCGGCAGTCGCCAACGCCATTCGCAACGCCATAGGGCTGCGCCTGACCGACCTGCCGATGTCCCCGCCGAAGGTGCTGGCGGCCCTAACGGCTGCCAAGTGAGCGGGAACTGAGGGAGGGCCTCAGGCCGGCATTGCCGTCTCGACGAGCCGCGCCCAATAGGAGATGCCGGCGGGGATGGCGGCGTCGTTGAAGTCGTACTTGGGGTGATGCACGCCGGCCGTGCTGCCGTTGCCGAGGAAGATGAACGCGCCGGGCCGCGCCTCCAGCATGAAGGAGAAGTCTTCTCCGCCCATCAGCGGGGGAGTGTTGGTGTCGACCTTATCGGCGCCGGCGACCTGCCCGGCAACCGAGGCCGCGAATGCGGTCTGGGTGGCGTGGTTCTTGGTTACGGGATATCTGCGCTCGTAGGTCGCCTTGGCGGTGGCGCCGTAGAGCCGCGCCGTCGTCTCTGCCACTTCCACCACCCGGCGCTCGATGAGGTCGCGGACCTCGGGCGCCAGCGTGCGCGCCGTGCCCTGGAGCTGCGCCGTCGCGGGGATCACGTTCAGCGCCTCGCCGGAATGGAACATGCAGATCGATATGACGCCCGACTTGAGCGGATCGACGTTGCGCGAGACGATCGAGTGCAGCGCCGTGACGATGTGGGAGCCGACGAGGACGGGATCGATGCACTCGTGCGGGCGGGCGGCGTGCCCGCCCTTGCCGGTGATGTCGATGAAGATGGCATCGCTCGCCGCCAGCAGCGGGCCCGGGCGGATGGCGAACTGGCCGGCGGGGATGCCCGGCATGTTGTGCATGCCGTAGACCTCCTGGATGCTCCACCGCTCCATCAGCCCGTCGTCCACCATGGCCTTGCCGCCGGCGCCGCCCTCCTCGGCCGGCTGGAAGATGACCACCGCCGTGCCGTCGAAGTTGCGCGTCTGGCAGAGGTACTTGGCGGCGCCCAGCAGCATGGCCGTGTGCCCGTCGTGGCCGCAGGCGTGCATGCGCCCGGGAGTCTTGGAGGCGTAGGGCAGGCCGGTGTCCTCGGTCATGGGCAGCGCATCCATGTCGGCGCGCATGCCGATCACCTTGCCTGAGGCGGCCTTGCGGCCTTTGATGATGCCGACCACGCCCGTCCGGCCGATGCCGGGCACCACCTCGTCGCAGCCGAACGCCTTGAGCTTGTCGGCGACCACACCCGCCGTGCGATGCACGTCGTAGAGGATCTCCGGATTCTCGTGGATGTCGCGGCGCCAGGCGGTAACCTCGTCCTGCATGGCGGCGACACTGTTGATGATCGGCATGAGCGGTCCTCGGTGGGGGGCGAATAGGAGCAAAAACGCGATCGGGGACTCGAATTGGACGGAAAGGAGCAAATTGCAGTATACGGGTCAATATGGCATTGCGCAGGTCTGCCCTGTGGGTCAGGTCATGCGTCGTCCGCCGCGGCGGCGGTGCGCAGCGCCTCTGGGTCGGTGATGCCGTAGGCGTCGCGGGCGGCGGTGGGGCTGACGTAGCCGTCGAGGAGGTCGCGGCCGATGGCGGCGGGGTCGCGCTTCTCCGGTGCCCCGAACCCGCCGGAGCCGGGCGTGATCATGTCGACGACCGAGCCGGCCGGCGCGTTGAACGCGCCCTTGCTCGGCAAATGCCGGCTGGCGCCGTCCGGCGTCGTGAGCGTGACGACGGCGGCGGCTCCCGCCTTGCCGCCGAGCAGGCCGAACGGCGGCGAGGTCATGCGCTCCATGCACAGCGAGCCGACCGCCTCCGCCCCCTCGATGAGCCGCCACACGCGTTGCGCGCCGCAGCCGCCGCGATACTGCCCGACGCCGCCGGAGTCAGGGTTGATCTCGTAGCGCTCTACGCGCACGGGGAAGGCCATCTCCAGCACCTCGATCGGCGTATTCATCGTGTTGGAGATGCCCGAGGCGACAACGTTGATGCCGTCCTTGTTGGGGCGCGCCCCGAACCCGCCCTTGATCGTCTCGTAGGATACGTAGCGTCGGCCCGAGCGCGGGTCGACGCCCCCGAAGGTGATGACGGCTGACGTGCCCTGGCTGCAGGCCATCACCTGGTTGGGCCACACAGCGGCCAGCGCGCCCATCACCATGTCAGCGACGCGATGCGAGATCTCGTGGTTGGCGTAGACGACGGGGGAGGGAAACTGGGCGTTCACCACCGAGCCCTTCGGCGCCTTCACTTCGATGGTGCGCCAGCAGCCGGAGTTGGGCGGGATGAGATTGTTGGGGTCGACCGCGGTCTTGAGGCCGCAATAGACGCCTGATGCCGTCACCGACAGCGGCGCGTTGATGGGCCCCTTGACGGCGGGATCGCTGCCGGAGAAATCGACCACGAGCCGATCGCCCGTCTTCTTGATGGCGAGCCGGATCCAGAACGGCGCGTCCCGCCCTTGCGCGTCGTCGGGGATGCCGTCGCCGTCGCAGAAGTCCTCGAAATAGCCCTCCCCGTCGGGCAGGTCGGCGAGGCTCGCGCGCATCAGCCGCTCGGAATAGTCCATCACCTCGGACATGGCGCCGATCAGCTCATCCGTGCCGTAGCGATGCGCCAGCCCCTGCAGGCGCTCGGTGGCGCGCAGCGTGGCGGCCAGCTGGGCGCCGAGGTCGCCCTTGCGCTCGTCGGGCGTGCGCACGTTGGCCAGGATCACCTTCTCGAGGTCGACATTGAGCGCGCCGCGGCTGACGAGCCGCAGCGGCGGCAGGCGCAGCCCCTCGCCGTAGATCTCGGTGACGGCGCCGTAGCTGCCGGGCGTTGCCGAGCCGACGTCGGGCCAGTGGGCGCGCAGGCAGGCGTAGCCGAGCAGGCGGCCCTCGCGGAATGCGGGGCGCACGACGTTGACGTCGGGCAGGTGGCTGCCGCCGAAGTAGGGGTCGTTGTGGATGAACACGTCGCCCTCGTGCACGTCGGGGCCGAATGCGGCGACCACGGCGCGCACCGCGTCGGGCATGCTCCCCAAGTGGATCGGCAGATCGGGCCCCTGCGCCACCATCCAACCGTTCGCATCGAACACGCCGCAGGAGTAGTCGCCGGCCGATTTCAGGATCGGCGAATAGGCGGTCTTGGCGAGGACGACACGCATCTCCTCGGCAATCTTGTAGAGGCTGTTCTTGACGATCTCGAAAGCGGCGGGATCGGCCTTCAGCAGCGCGTCTGTTCCCTCTCCCCGCTCTTCCGCGGGGAGAGGGTTAGGGTG
>JRHI01002958.1_pt1 | contig 10740 bp, 8 predicted proteins | sample 215371 | NCBI WGS metagenome assembly JRHI01 (sample SAMN02929681, study PRJNA255918) | sediment metagenome | biome: cave system; feature: Ice Cave; material: Sediment; isolation source: sediment from deep within a dark volcanic ice cave with no known source of... ... | reverse complement strand
GTGGAACCCTCCTCCACTGATGATCCGCGCCGTCAGGGCGCACTGCCATTCACAGAATTTTCTCCGGGTTCCGTTTGGCCAGCACCGCCTCCCAGGCTTGCTCGAGCGCCTCACGCCGCGTCTCAGCCCAGGATATCACGAAGCGGAGCTTTGCGCGCGGGAGGCGACCTTCAAGGCGCGGAGAGTAGCGATATCAATCTGGCTCGGTGTTCTGCGAAAACCCCGTGAAAATGGGCCAGCGGATGCTCTCGCGCAAAGAATTGGATCTTCACTCCGTCGACAATCGCCACCGTTGGCATCGGAATGAAGGCCGTCCTCGCCCACTGCACAGATCGGAATCGATGCCGCCGTTGGCCAACTCGGCCAATTCCTACAGCTCCAGCACGAACCGCCGCGGGTCCTCGAGGCACTCCTTGACCCGCACCAGAAAGGTTACGGCATCCTTGCCGTCGACGATGCGGTGGTCGTAGCTCAAGGCGAGGTTCATCATCGGCCGCGCCACGATCTGCCCGTCGCGGACCACGGGGCGCTCCTCGATGCGGTGCATGCCGAGGATGCCCGACTGCGGCGCATTGAGGATCGGCGTCGACAGCAGCGACCCGTACACGCCCCCGTTGGAGATCGTGAAGGTGCCGCCCTGCATCTCCTCGATGGTGAGCTTGCCGTCTCGGGCGCGCCTGCCGAAGTCGGTGATCGCCTGCTCGATCTCGGCGAGCTGCATGCGGTCGGCCTCGCGCACCACCGGCACGACGAGGCCCTTCTCGGTGCCGACGGCGACGCCGATGTGGTAGTAGTTCTTATAGATGATGTCCTGGCCGTCGATCTCGGCATTCACGGCGGGGACTTCCCGCAGGGCCTGGATGCAGGCCTTCACGAAGAAGCCCATGAAGCCCAGCTTCACGCCGTGGCGCTTCTCGAACAGATCCTTGTACTGGTTCCTGACATTCATGATGGCGCTCATGTCCACGTCGTTGAACGTGGTGAGCATCGCCGCCGTGTTCTGTGCATCCTTGAGGCGGCGCGCGATGGTCTGCCGCAGCCGCGTCATCCTCACGCGCTCCTCGCGCGCAGCGTCGTTCGGCACCGAGGGCGCACGCAATTGCGTTGCGGGCACCGGCGTCGACGCGGCCGCGCTCTTGGCCGCCGCGGGCGGCTGGGCCACCGCCTCGGCCAGCGCAGGTGCCGACGGCCTGAGCGCCGCCGCCAGCACATCCTCCTTCAGGATCTGGCCGCGCCTGCCGGAACCCTGCACGTCGTCGGGCGAGAGGCCCTTCTCCTCCATCAGCTTGCGCGCTGCAGGTGCCGGCGGCACGCCGCCCGTGGCGTCGGCGGGCGGCCGCGTTGTGGAGGACTCGAGCCGTGTAGGCGGGGACTTGGGAGCCGGGGGCGATGTCTGGATCAACCTGGTGGGGGAAACCGGAGAGGCGACCAATCGCGCTGAGGCCGGTTCGCTCGCCAGCTGCGTCTTGGCAGCGGCACCAACGCGCTCGTTGATGGACCCTAGCACCGAGCCGACGGCAACGCTGGAGCCCTCCGGCACCTTGATCTCGGCCAGGATCCCTGCGGCCGGCGCCGGCACTTCCAGCGTCACCTTGTCGGTCTCGAGCTCGAGCAGGGGCTCATCGACGTTGACCGTATCGCCGGGCTTCTTGAACCATTGACCGACAGTTGCCTCGGTCACCGATTCACCGAGCGCCGGCACCGTGATCTCGATCGCCATCTTTTTCCACCATGTCAGTCGGAGAGCGCTTGCGCGACCAGCGTCTTCTGCTCCTGATTGTGCTTGCTGGCCAGCCCCGTCGCCGTGGCCGCCGTCGCCGGGCGCCCGGCGTAGCGCGGCCGCAAGTGGCTAGCGCCGCTATGCTGCAGCACCCATTCGATGTTGGGCTCCACGAACGACCACGCGCCCATGTTCTTGGGCTCCTCTTGCGCCCACACGATCTCGGCTTGTGGGAAGCGTGACAGCTCGGTGATCAGCGCGCGCGCCGGGAAGGGATAGAGCTGCTCGACGCGCATCAGATAGACGTCCTCGATGCCGGCCGCCTCGCGTGCCTCGTAGAGATCGTAGTAGACCTTGCCCGTACACAGCACCACGCGGCGGATCTGCTGGTCGGCCTTGAGCTTGATCTTCTCGCCCGGGCGCGACTGCGCATCGTCCCACAGCACGCGATGGAAGGTCGTGCCGGGTCCCATCTCGGCCAAATCCGAAACGACGCGCTTGTGGCGCAGCAGGGATTTCGGCGTCATCAGCACCAGCGGCTTGCGGAACTTGCGGTGCAGCTGGCGGCGCAGGATGTGGAAGTAGTTGGCCGGCGTCGTGCAGTTGGCGACCTGCCAGTTGTCCTCCGCGCACAGCTGCAGGAACCTCTCCAGACGCGCCGAGGAGTGCTCGGGCCCCTGGCCCTCGTAGCCATGCGGCAGCAGGCATACGAGGCCCGACATCCTGAGCCACTTGCGCTCGCCCGAGGAGATGAACTGGTCGAATACGACCTGCGCGCCGTTGGCGAAGTCGCCGAACTGCGCCTCCCACATGACGAGCGCGTTGGGCTCGGTCAGCGTGTAACCGTACTCGAACGCCAGCACCGCCTCTTCCGACAGCATCGAGTTGATCACCTCGAAGCGGCCCTGGTTCGGGGAAATGTACTTGAGCGGCGTGTAGTGCTTCTCGGTCTCCTGGTCTGTCAGCACCGAGTGGCGCTGCGAGAAGGTGCCGCGCTCGCTGTCCTGGCCCGAGAGGCGCACGGGGAAGCCCTCGTTGAGCAGCGTCGCGAAGGCCAGGTGCTCACCCATTGACCAGTCGATGCCGGTGCCCGTCTCCACCATCTCGCGTCGGCGCTGCAACAGCCGCTGGATGGTCTTGTGAGCGTTGAAATCCTGCGGGATGGCGGTGATGCGGCGCCCCACTTCCTTCAGCGTGTCGATGGCGACGCCCGTGTTGCCGCGCCGCGCCTCGTCGTCGGCAAAGCCGATGTCGGCCCAGCGTCCATCGAGCCAGTCGGCCTTGTTGGGCCGGTAGCTGTCGGCGGCCGCAAGCTCCTCGTCGAGATGGGCGCGGAACCTCGACTGCATAGCCTCGACGTCGGGCTCGGTGACCACGCCTTCTTTGATCAACCGCTTGGAGTAGATTTCCACCGCGCTCGGGTGCGATCTGATGGCGCGGTACATGAGCGGCTGGGTGAACGCCGGCTCGTCCGATTCGTTGTGGCCATGCTTGCGGTAGCAGAACATGTCGATCACGACCGGCTTCTGGAACTTCTGCCGGAACTCGGTGGCGATCTTGGCGACGTGCACAACGGCCTCTGGGTTGTCGCCGTTGACGTGGAAGATGGGCGCTTCCACCATCTTGGCCACGTCAGAACAGTAGGGCGAGGAGCGCGAGTAGCGCGGGCTCGTGGTGAAGCCGATCTGGTTGTTGATGATGAAGTGGATCGACCCACCCGTGCGGTGGCCCTTTAGGCCGGACAGACCGAAACACTCGGCCACCACGCCCTGTCCGGCGAACGCTGCATCCCCATGGATGAGCAGCGGCAACACCGGAGTGCGCTCACCGGGCTTGCATCCGTGCTGATCCTGCTTGGCGCGCACCTTGCCCAGCACCACCGGATCGACGATCTCCAGGTGCGAGGGGTTGGCGGTGAGCGAGAGATGCACGTTGTTGCCGTCGAAGGAGCGGTCGGAGGACGCACCCAGATGGTACTTCACGTCACCCGAGCCCTCGACGTCGTCGGGCTTGAACGAGCCGCCCTTGAACTCGTTGAAGATGGCGCGGTGCGGCTTGCCCATCACGTTGGCGAGCACGTTGAGGCGCCCGCGATGCGCCATGCCGATGACGATCTCCTTGATGCCGAGCTGACCGCCGCGCTTGATGATCTGTTCCAGAGCCGGAACCATCGCCTCGGCACCATCGAGGCCGAAGCGCTTGGTGCCGGTGTACTTCACGTCGGCGAACTTCTCGAAGAACTCCGCCTCGATCAGCTTGTTCAGGATCGCCTTCTTGCCCTCGACGGTGAAGACGATGTCCTTGTCCTTGCCCTCGATGCGCTGCTGCAGCCAAGACTTCTGCGCCGGCGAGGTGATGTGCATGAACTCGACGCCGATATGCCAGCAGTAGGTGCGGCGCAGGATTTTCACGATCTCGCGCACGGTCGCGATCTCGAGGCCGAGCACCTTGTCGATGAAGATCGGCCGGTCCAGATCCGCGTCCGTAAATCCGTACGTCTCGGGCTTCAGCTCCTTGTGTACCTTGCGCTCGGCCAGGCCCAGCGGATCGAGATCGGCTGCCAGATGCCCCATGGCGCGATAGGCGCGGATCAGCATCAGCGCCCGGATGCTGTCCTGGGTGGCGCGCACGGACGCCATCGGGCCCATGTCGACGCCGGCCGCGCTTGTCCGGGCCTGCAGCCTGCCGCGGACGTGCTGCTCGGTCTCGCCGTAGTCGCCCGTCAGCGCGCCCAACAGCTCACGATCGCCTTCCTGCTCGATCTGCTCGAGCGGCTTGGCCCACGACGGCCCGCTGTGCCCGTTGCCGCCGCTGAGGCCCGACTGGTCCTCCTGCAGGCTGGCGAAGAAATGGCGCCATTCGTCGCTCACCGAGCCGGGGTTGTGCTCGTATTGCGCCTGCATCTCCTCGATGTAGGCGGCGTTGGCGCCCTGCAGGAATGAGGTGCGCGCAAAGGCTTCGTTCTTGGGCTGGCGGGTCATGTCCGATCTGGGGTCTGGCGATTGAGTGGCAGCGACAGGATCGCACGCAACGGTGACAGAAGCGCTTAAAGCGCGACGGCCTAAGTACCACATCGATTGATTTAACATCGATTGATTTAGTACAGAAGATAGGGGGTCAACCCCCGCGTCTCAACGTCTGCTCTTGCACAAATGCGCTGGCGCGAGGCGCCTGCCCCTTGGTCCTCACGCGATTCTGCTCAAAGAAGCGGCGGCTATGGAGGTCGCCCTACCTCGCTTGTTATGCGCTGCGCGCGACTCCCTCGAGGCGCTCTAGCTCGGAGAGGGGATCGGCGTGATCGTCGACCCTGATGTCGAGCAAGGCCCAGTCCGAAGTGCCATGAATGAGGAGCCCCGCCGACTGCCGTCCACGCTTGTCGCCACCGGCCTGCTCGCCGGCCTTCATGGCGGCAACCAATTTCTGCGCCAGAGATAGACCCCTCGCGGCATCGTAGGCAGCAGCCATTGCCTCGAGCACGCCGGGACCGGCCAGGATGTTGCCCGCCACCGAATAGCTCTCCTTCACCAGATGGCCGCACCACTCCAGGCATTCTGCACCCGTGTGTGCGGCAAAGCGTCCGAGGCGGTCCATGACGTGGACCTGACGGATATCCTGATCCTCGTCGGCGGCAATAAGCAGGCGCACGGTATCGGCGGCCGAGGCACCCGCTGCCAGCAAAGCCAGGCCGCGTGGGCCGTAATAGTGATTGACGCGGGCCTGACTGGCGATGGCGCCCACTCCGGTACGGATGTGGGGAACGCGAGCACCGGTGGCCAGCGTTTTGCTGGCAACCGCGATGCCGACCTGGCCGGTCGCCACGTCATGGGCAATGATCGAGAAGGTCATGAGCTGCCTCCTGTGTGCCGCCGGTCCCGCCGGAAGAATTGCGCCTGCACGAAACGCATGCAAGAGCGTTTGCGCGCAGTCTCCCACAGCCTGCGAGCGAAACCGATGCTGCCGGGCTCACGGCGCCTCGATTTCCCGACCGGACGGCAGTGCCGCCGGGCAGCATTGGGCGCCCTTCAATTAACTCGCAGGTCCGCCGGCGTGGGCAGGTCGACACCCCTCACCTCGGCCCGCGCGGCTAGTCGCGCAACGTACAGCGCGATGGCAGTGCGCTCGACGCGCTCCGCCAGATAGGCGGCAACCCGCGCGTGAACGGCTTCGAACGGGAGCTCGCGACCTGGGATATGCAGCTCGAGGCGGATGATGTGGAAGCCGTAGCGCGTCTCTACTGGCGCTGCGCTCATCTCGCCGGGCCGAAGCGCCAGCATGGCCTCCTCGAACTCGGGCGTCGTGGCGCCGCTGGTAAGCTGACCCAGGTTGCCGCCCGACGACGCGGACGAACAATCGGAATGAGCAGCCGCCAGCTCGGCGAACAGCTCAGGGTTCTCCTGCAGAAGACAAAGCAACCACAGCGCCCGCTCGCGCGCCGCGGCAAAAGACCCAGGCTGATCGCGGCGTGCGGCGATCAGGAAGTGCGAGGCCTCGTAGATATCGGCTGAGCGGAAGCGGCCGAGGTTCTGCTCGTAGTAACGCCGGCAAGAGTCCTCATCGGGCAAGGGCGTCGCCACTTGGGTCTCGACCAGACCGCGCACCAGAGCCTTCTCCTCCGTCTCCCTCCTGCCCTCCTCGTCCACAGCCGGCTCGGCCTGCAGATCGAGACGGCGCGCCTCCTGCACCAGCAGCTCGCGCACGGCGAGCGCGCGGGCCGCGGCCGTCCACGCAGCTATCGGCGTCGGTGCCGGATGGTTTTGCGTCTCGCGCGAGATGGCATCGTGGGGAACCGTGACGCCGTTGACCGTCACGGGCATCCTGCGGGTGCCGGCAAGCGCGGTATGGCCCGAGCAGCTCATGGTTCACTCCGCCGGTTGGATCTTGCGAGGCACCGCGCGGGGGCCGACAGACCGTCCGCTCGAGCGTACGACCTGGTAGCCGCGCCGGCCGAGATACCAGAAATCACCGATGGCCATCGGGCCGGCGGGAAGAAATTAGAGCGCGCGCCCACACGATCATTGACGTGGATCAAAGCCTCGCCAATTGGATGGATTGGTTCGCCAACGTCCTCTCCGGCGTGATCAAGCTGACGAAAACCATGCCTGATGGCCGGCAGCAGATCGTGGAGCTGCTATTTCCGTCGGACTTCCTCGGCCGGCCGTTCAGAGCGGGCGGCGCCTATGCGGCGGAGGCCGCCACGGTCGTCGAGCTGTGCTGCTTCAGCCGGCAGCACTTCGAGGGCCGCTTGCATGAATGGCCGAATTGAAGCAGCTCTTCCTCGAGCGCACACTCGACGAGGTCGATGCCGCGCGCGAGTGGATGCTCCTGCTCGGCCGCAAAAGCGCGGAGGAGAAGGTCGCCGCCCTCATCCTGCTCATCTTGCGGCGCATGCGGGCTCCGGGACACGACGCAGCTACCCGCACGAGAACGGCGTAATTCGACCTGCCCGTGTCGCGCACCGCGATGGCCGACTATCTCGGCCTGCGAATCGAGACGGTGAGCCGGCAGCTTGCGCGCGTCTGCCAAGGCCGGAGTGATCGACACCGCGAGGGGCCGGACGATCATCGTGCGCGACGTTGCCGCACTCGAGCGGATGACCGAGACCGGCCGCTCGTCACCGCGGGCATCCAACGTCAGCCCCGCGAAGCGCGCCGCCAGCCTCCAAGGCGGGCGCGGGGGCTTACATAAAGACCCAAGCACGCGCGGCCTAGAGCAAGAAGGTTCCTGATCGAAGCGCTATGCTTCGATCACCGAACGTCGCACGCTCTCTGCTGTTCGACCTCGACCAGACGATTCAGGAGCTTTCGGCCGAGAGGTGTGTTGAGAATGCGGCATGCGTCCGGTTGACAGGCATCTATCACAACCTCATCCGTTACTGGGCGGACGCCTAGGCCGCCCCGGAGACAGCTCCGCTGCGACCGCGAAGATAGCGCAGGGCACACGCGCCCTCGGAAGTCATGAGCACGAAATGCCGAAAGTGAGCACTCGAGCCCCGGGATTGCGCTTCGCCAGCGCCCCGCCGCGCAGCACGGGCCTGCTTGCGCGGCTGGTCCTTGTCGCCCTGATGGCGGTGCCGACGAGCGCCCTCGGCCAGGAGGCGCCAACGCCGCCGGCGACATCCCAACAGCCTGCCGTCCCATTGCCGCCGGCTACGGCTTCACCGGCGACTCCGGCACCAGCGGCACCTGCGCCCCCCTCGCTGCCGACCATCGGCATCGGACACCTGCCGCGCGATCTATCCCCCTGGTCGATGTTCATGTCGGCCGACATTCTCGTGCAGGCCGTCATGATCGGCCTGGCGTTCGCCTCGGTCGTGACGTGGACGGTATGGCTCGCCAAGAACATCGAGCTGTGGGCGGCCATGGGACGCCTTCGCAGAGCGCTTGCGGCGATCAGCACCGAGCGGTCCCTTGCCGGCGCCTACGCCCGTGCCGGGCCGCAGCGCGGCATCCTGCCGACGCTCATCGATGCGGCGGTGCTGGAGCTGCAGCTCTCCTCCGACCTCACCGACAAGAGTGGCATCAAGGAGCGCATCGCCACGCGGCTGGCGCGACTGGAGGTGGCAGCCGGCCGTGACATGAACAAGGGCACCGGCGTGCTGGCGACGATTGGCGCCACCGCACCCTTCGTCGGCCTGTTCGGCACGGTGTGGGGCATCATGAACAGCTTCATCGGCATCTCCAAGGCCCAGACCACCAATCTGGCCGTGGTCGCGCCCGGCATCGCCGAGGCGCTGCTGGCAACTGCCATCGGCCTGTTCGCCGCCATTCCAGCCGTGGTCATCTACAATCAGTTCACGCGCTCGATTGCGCGCTATCGGGCCCTCGTCGGCGACGCCTCGGCCGAGGTGCTGCGTCTCGTGTCGCGCGATCTCGACCGCGGCGAGGGCCAAATCCGGCTGCCGAAAGCGGCGGAGTGATCCATGGCGGCGCGGCTCGACAACGGAGATGACGACGGCGCGGAGTTGCACGAGATCAACGTCACGCCTTTCATCGACGTCATGCTGGTGCTGCTCATCATCTTCATGGTGGCCGCCCCGCTCTCGACGGTGGACATTGCGGTGGACCTGCCGGTGTCGACGGCCAGGCCCCAACCCAGACCCGACAAGCCGGTGTTTCTGACGATCAAGGCGGACCTGTCGCTGGGGCTCGGCAACGATCCAATTCCCGCCGGGCAGCTCGCCAGCGCCATCGACGCCGCCACCGAGCGGGACCGCCAGAAGCGCATCTTCCTGCGCGCCGACAAGACTGTCCCCTACGGCGAGCTCATGCGCGTGATGAACCTGCTGCGGTCGGCCGGCTACCTCAAGGTGGCGCTGGTCGGCCTGGAGGACGCGAGCGCGCAGCCGAGCACAGCTCCAGCCGGTGCCCCCGCGGCAAGTCCGGCGGCCTCTCCCCAGGGGCCGCGGCCATGATGTTCGCGACCGACCTGCTCGAGCCGCCACGCGCGCGCCTCCTGCGCTGGATGGGGGCGGCGGTGTTCGTCGTGGCCGCGCACGTGGGCTGCACCGCGTTGGCGCTGATGCCCTGGCAGGCGGACGACGCCGACGATGCGGCCGCCAGCCCCGTGGTCGTGGAGATGCTGCCGGCGGCGACGGCCCCTCCCGTCGATTCCCCCGATGTCGCGCACGGCGCCCTGATGGAGGAGGCCATGCTCACCCCACAGGCAGCCAAGGAGACGAAGGAAGAAGTCGAGAAGGAGATGCCGATCGTGGAGCCTTCTCCGGGTTCCGACGCGCAAGTCGTTCTGCCGACGCCGCATCCCGTCATCGACAAGAAGCCGGACGAGGAGAAGCCACGCGTGACAGGTCAGTGGCGAAGTTGCTCAGCAGGCTCAAGCAGTGGAAAGCGTTCCAACAGACGCGAAAGTGCGGGGCTCGTACCTCGCGTCAGAGATCAACGCGCCAAGTGGGTGCTTGTTAGAGACTACGCAGCGCGAGGCAACTGCGTGTTGGTGGTTGTCGTGTGGCTGATGGTTATGGTGGTCCCATCGTCACCGCCGACAACGTCGACGACCGCGTCGAGCTGTTGTGCCAGGGCATTGACGATGCTGGTGCCCAACCCGGCCCTCGCCACAGCAGTGCCTTCACGCCGAATGCCCGTCCCGTTATCCGCTATCGAAAGCGTCCAATCGGAGCCGTTGACCTCGTAGGCAATGACAATCCTGCCATCTTTCTTGTCTTCGGGGAACGCATGCTTGAGCGCGTTGAGCACACCTTCTGTGACAATGAGCCCTATGCTCACCGCATTGCTCGACGACACCGTATCGCCATTACCGACGACCTCCACCGTGATGGGGCGGCTGTCACCGATCATTGACTGAGCCAACGTCTCGCACAACTTCGTCAGATAGGGAGTGACCTCGATCCGCTCGCCATGCCCTGCAGCGCGAAGGTGCTGTTGCACCGAGGCGACCGACATGACGCGCTTGTGGGCATCATGAAGGTGCTGGCGCGTCTCTTCCGACTGAACGGTGCTCGCCTTCAGCAGGAGGATGCTGGCGATGATTTGCAGACTGTTGGCGATGCGGTGTTGCATCTCCTGCAACAACAGGTCCTTCTGCTCTAGCAGGAGCTGCATCTCTCGCTCAGCTGCACGCCGCTCCGTGATGTCTTCGAAGGCGAGCAGCATCGTCGTATGATTGTTCCCTTCATAGAAGACCTTGCGCGCATTCAGGAGCATGACGCGTTCGCCGATCTCCGGGAAATTGTACTGAACTTCATAACCGTCCAGCTCACCATGCTCTGGAACGATCTTCTCGAGCAGCTCACGCAATGCCGGAATGTCCCATTGGCCATCGCCCAATGCGTAGAGCATACGGCCCTGCGTGTCTTGCCGCTTCACATGGAATGTCATGTAGAAGGAGCGACTTGCAGCGACGACGCGCAGGTCCTTGTCGAGGACGAGAAGGGGCTCGCGGACAGTGTCAACGATGGCCTGCGCCAGCGCAAGTCCGTCCCCGAGGGCAGCAAAAGGATTCCTGATTACGTACGATGCTAAGCCACTTTTTTGGTGGTCAGGCCC
>JRHI01002957.1_pt1 | contig 10741 bp, 14 predicted proteins | sample 215371 | NCBI WGS metagenome assembly JRHI01 (sample SAMN02929681, study PRJNA255918) | sediment metagenome | biome: cave system; feature: Ice Cave; material: Sediment; isolation source: sediment from deep within a dark volcanic ice cave with no known source of... ... | reverse complement strand
GGATCGCGCCGCTTCGCGGCGGCGGGCCCATACTCCGGCGAGACGCGTCTCCGGTCCTGCCGCGAGCATCGGCGCGTGGACCATCGCCGCCCATGGGCCCGCGCCGACGAGCCCGACCGCGAGCGCGGCGCTCATGTCGCCTCTCTCGCTCAGGCGCTGAACGGCAGGTGCGCCGGACCCCGCACGGTCGACGTCCGCACGAGCTCGAGGCCGCTCTCGTCGGTCGACCAGTCCGGGAACCGGGCCAGGGTCTCCTCCAGCACGACGCGCCCTTCGAGACGGGCAAGTGCCGCCCCGATGCAGAAATGGATGCCATACCCGAACGCGAGGTGCCGGTCGATGGTGCGCCGGATGTCGAAGCGATCGGGCTCGTCGAAGTGGCGCTCGTCCCGGTCGGCGGAGCCGTTCAACAACGCCATCCGAGAGAACGCAGGGATGGTCGTGCCGTGCATGGTCACCTCGCGACGCACGAGCCGGCCCTGGATCGGTGAGGGCGCCTCGAACCGGAGGATCTCCTCGATCGCGTTCGGCACGAGAGCGGGATCCTCCACCAACCACGCCCGCTGGTCGGGATGCCGCGCGAGGAGCAGCGCGGTCCATCCGATCAGTCGAGCGGTCGTCTCGTTCCCCGCGAACAGCAAGAGCTGTACGAACCCCATGATCTCTTCGTGCGTGAGCTTCGAGGTCGAGCCGTCGTCGAGCTCCACGGCGACGGCAAGGAGATCCGACACCATGTCGTCGCGCGGTTGCTTGCGGCGCGCGGCGACGAGCTCCTGGAGGTAGCGCTCGATGTTCCCCCCCGCCTCGGCCTTGCGGGGGTCGGTGTTGGTCGGGTCCCAGCGCATCATGTCGTCGATCCAGATGCGTATGTCGTTCTGGTCCTCGGTGGGCACACCCATCAGCGCACCGATGATCATCCCGGGGATCCTCGCGCCGCACTCCTCCACATAGTCGAACGAATCACCGCCGAGGTGAGGGTCGAGTGTCTCGGCACACAGCTCACGTGTGCGTGTCTCGAGCAGCCCCACGCGCCGCGGCGTGAACGTGCGACTCACCAGCTTGCGCAACCGATCGTGACGAGGTGGATCCATCATGATCATCATCGGCCGCGGCAACGGGTCGTCGTCCGGTGCCGGCGTCGTGTCGATCATCTCGACGACGATGCCCCGCGCCGAGCTGAACGTCTCACCGTCGGCGAGCGCGCGATTCACGTCGTCGTAGCGACTCAGCGCGAAGAAGTCGTGCTGCTCGTTGTAGTAGACGGGCGCCTCGTCGCGGAGCCGCTTCCACACGGGATGCGGATCAGCATCGATGTCCGGGTCGTACGGGTCGTAGTAGAGATCGACTGCGACGGACACGCGTGCTCCTCGGCCGGTCGGCGGTGGCGGCTTCCCGCCATTGTTCCTGGCCGGACGGGTCGCGCACCAGGTGACGACTACTCGTTGGTAACACGCAGCTCACGGTGTGTCAGCGTCGGCCGCTTCGCGCGGGTCATCGATCTCGACCCGCCTCACGGTGGGCACCGCTCGTTGCAGGATGTCGAGGGCGAGGTCCTCCAGGAACGGGCGGGGCATCACACAGTCGGCGCAAGTCGTGTCCTCGATGAGAAGCCGGAGCCGTATCGTGTCGCCGTCGACGTCGATGAGCGCGAGATCGCTTCCATCGGCCCGCACGAGGCCGCGCAGCTCCTCGAGCCCGGGTTCCAGGCCGTCGGACTCGATCACGGTCTTGTCGTCCCGCGCGCTTCACTCATGAGCGGCTGAGCGATGCGACGATGCGATCCACCACGCCGTCGGCCCGGGCGACGATCGTCTGCTCGTCGGCGCCACCGAGTGGATGCTCGACGACCACGATCCTGCACCCGGGGAGGCCGAAGCTCGCGGCGACGCGCGTCGTGAGCTCGACGAACCGGGTGGTCGTCACCACCACAGCCGGCGTACCTCGCTGTTCCAGTTGTACGGAGTCGTGGACACTCCACGACGTGCAGCTCCCTCAATCGGCCGAGCCCGTGATGACGACGTCCACCTCCTCGACGAGTTGCCCGAGCACCTCGTCGCTGCACGGCGTCGCGGCGTTGTGTCCCGAACCCTTGTCGGTCACGAGCGTGATCCGTGCGCCCGTGCGCGATGCGAGCTGCTCGGCGGCCCTCACCATCAGCTCGCGGGCGTTGGGCTTCCCGTTGTCGAGGACGCCGATGCGCAACCCGGTGAGCAAGGGTGGTGATGGCGCGAGTGAGAGCATCAGGCGCCCGATGGCGCCGTCGGGTGCGTAGATCTTCACGGCTTCTCTCCTGTTCACGTATCGACGGGCAGAGTCACGCTCTTGGTCATTCCCCAACTGGGGATCAAGCTGCTGTGCTTGCCGGGTCCACCGCACACGAAGACTCGGATGTTGTCGGGATGGCCGGTCATTGGGAGAAGCGCGTCGTCGTCGACCTCGTGCATCCACGGCTCCCACGCGAGACGTTCGAAGGCGCGACGCAGAACCCGGGCAGGAAGCCGGGCCGTCTCGAACAGGTAGGCAGCAATGTCGCGACGCGTCCAGCCGTGCGCGGCCGCCGTCGCGGCATGCTCGGGGCAGAGGGCGACGAAGTACTCGCCCTGCGCGATGGGCGCGTTGTTCTGGCCCAGTGTCGCCATCGCCGAGGCGCACTTGTCGAGGATTCGGGCCGGGTGCTCGCTCTCCATGTCGTGCACGTTGTGTGGCGCCTCGCCGCAGTGCAGCGTCACGGCCGACGGACTCTCGACACCGACGCTCGTGGGATAGCTCTCCCATGGCGTCGCGGCCTGGTTCTCCGCCACGCAGTACGCATACTTCGCCGGGCCACCCTGGGTCGACGCATCACCCGGCCCGGGCACAGCCCCTGCGATGTGCAACAGGATGAGCCGAACCGCGCGTCCCGTCGTCGCGTTGGCGCGGTTGCCGGGCCCGAACGCCCCGAGCCCGGCGTTGTATCCGGCGCGCTCCGCGACGTCGCCGTGAACGACGAGCAAGGGCGCGACGGGGTGCGTCGTCGCATTGACGCCGCGCAGGTTGAGCTGCGGTTGACCGAGCGCGCGAACCGCGGCGACGAGCACGGGGAGATGCTCGGGCCCGCATCCGGCCAGGACCGCGTTCACCGCGATGAGGCGGCGTGTGGCCATCCCGAATCGCGGTGGGAGCGTCGCAACGACCTCGTCGGGATCTGCGGAGCCGATCGACGTGAGCATCGCGTCGACCCTCGCCGGTGTCGGCGCGACCAGGGGCAAGCCGTCGCCCCATCCCCGTTCCTCGTAGAACGCGCGCAGCGTTTCGGGCGCCTCGTCGGCCAGGTCGAGCAGCTCGGCGGTGGTCACCGTTCCGTCTCGTCGAACGCCGCCCAGCCGAGTGCAGCCCTGTCGAAGCTCATCAGGCATGAGTCTGATACGGTTCGACAGGCAGGGCAAGGGACTTCCGGCCGGGAGGGCTGATGGCGGCACGGGTCGGGTTGGACCGGCGCCGCGTGGTCGACGCCGCGATCGAGCTCCTGGAACAGCACCGACGTCCCGACACGCTGGCCCTCGCCGATGTCGCCGCCCGCCTCGGAGTGCGGACCCAGTCGCTGTACGCGCACGTCGATGGTGCCGAGGGTCTGCGCCGGGAGCTGGCGCTGCGCGGGTTGCAGACCCTCGCCGAGCAGCTCACGCTCGCGGGCGTCGGTCGAGCCGGCCCGGACGCGGTCGACGCGATCGTGCGCGCGTGGCTGTCGTTCGCGGTCGAGCATCCGGGTCTCTACGCGGCCTCGCTGCGCGCGCCCGGCGACGATGCCGAGGTGCGCGCCGGGATCGCCGCGGCGATGACGCCGCTGGAGCTGATCTTCCGGTCGTTCGGTCTGAACGGTGACGACGCCGCCCACTGGTACCGCACGATCTTCGCCTGTGTGCACGGCTTCGCCGTGCTCCGAAGCGACGGGTTGTTCACCATGCCGGTCGACCCCGACGAGACCGCGACCCGGATGGTGCGGATGCTGGTGCGCGGGATCGAGCTCGACGCGGGTCGTGCCGCGACGCGATAAGACTCGGTCATGCCCGTCAGCATCGACCACGCCGGCAAGGTGGTTCTCGTCACGGGAGCCGGGGCCGGCATCGGACGCGGGATTGCCCGGTGGTTCGCGCGTGCAGGAGCGCACGTCGCGGTCAACGACGTACGAGCCGCTGAGGCGGAGGAGGTCGCACGCGAGATCGCAGATGATGGCGGCACCGCGACGGTGATGGTCGCCGACTGTCGTGACGGCCCGCAGGTCGAGGCCCTGGTGGCCCGGGTCGCGGAGCAGCTCGGACGCTTCGACGTCGCCGTGAACAACGTCGGGATGCTGCCGCCCGGCCGGTCGGTGGGGGCATTCGTCGACCTGGACGGCGCGTACTGGCGCGACGTGCTCGACCAGAACCTGGTCGTCGCGGCGGTGTGCGCGCGAGCCGAGGCGCGCGCGTTCCTCGCCCAGGGCCAAGGCGGTGTGATCCTCTTCGTCAGCTCGGGGGAGACAACCCGGCCGTCGCCGTACAACGCCGCGTACGCGGCGGCGAAGGCCGGGATCAATCATCTGACCACGACGCTCGCGGTCGAGCTCGGACCGTCCGGCATCCGGGTCAACGCGATGGCGCCCGGAACGACGCTGACCGAGACCGTGCGCGCGGCCTTCACCGACGAGCATGTCGCACGCATCGTCGAGTCGACGCCGCTCCGTCGAGCGGTCGACGACGAAGAGCTCGGGCGACTGGCTGTGTTCCTCGCCAGCGACCTTGCCCGCTGCATCACGGGCCAGCTCGTCCTCGCCGACGCGGGCGCGTTCCTTTCGCGTACGCGCCCGCCCAACCTCGTGCCCGAAGGGGAGTGACGCCAGGTGAGCCTGTTCGGCCTTCGTTTCGACTTCCGCAATCCGCCCTTCGCCGGGACCACGATGGCCGAGCGTTACCGGGCCGCGCTCGACATGGCCGCGTGGGCCGATCGTCTCGGGTTCGCCTTCGTCGTCCTGTCCGAGCATCACGGCTCCGCCGACGGATACCTGCCCAGTCCCGTGACGATGGCCGCGGCGGTCGCGGCGCGCACCGAGCAGATGCGCATCCAGATCGCCGCGCTGATCGCCTCATTCCACGACCCGTTACGCTTGGCCGAGGATCTCGCTGTCGTCGACCTGATCAGCAACGGCCGCCTCGACGTGGTGATCGCAAACGGGTATGTGCCGGACGAGTTCGCGATGTTCGACGCGCCCGTCGATCGGCGAGTCGAGCGGACGATCGAGACCGTGCGCGCGCTCAAGGGGGCGTGGACCGCTGAGCCGTTCGAGTTCCGTGGCCGGACCGTGCGCGTGACGCCGGCTCCATTTCAGCCCGGCGGGCCGTCGGTCGTGTTGGGCGGGAGCAGCGAGGCCGCCGCTCGACGGGCGGCGCGCCTCGGCGACGGGTTCCTGCCGTCGACGTCGGAGGTGTGGAAGCACTATCGCGACGAGATGCTCAGGCTCGGACACCCCGATCCAGGACCCGGGTTTCCCGCCGACACCGGGATGTTCCACCTCGCCCACGACCGCGAGAAGGGCTGGGCCGAGATCGCGCCCTACGCGTTGCACGAGGTGAACACGTACGGGGAGTGGATGATCAGCGGGGGCGTCGGCGGCAGCGGCGGCTACGAGCCGGTGAGTGATCCCGAAGTGTTGCGCGAGACCGGCCAGTACCGGGTGCTCACCCCCGACGACCTGCTCGCCGAGCTCGAGGACCGGGGCTCGTTCGGCTTCGCGCTCTTCCATCCGATGATGGGCGGCATCCCGCCGGCGGTCGCGTGGGGGAGCCTGCACCTCTTCGAGGACGAGGTGCTCCCGCGCTTACCCACGTAAGGGCTCACGCGGCCGCGGTAGGGTTCGCGGGCGCCGCGGCACGGCGGCACGCACCCAGCGACACCAGCACGATCCCCGGCGGCGTAGCCGAGTGGCTCAGGCAAGGGTCTGCAAAACCCTGGACGTGGGTTCAATTCCCACCGCCGCCTCCAACCACCTTCCCTGCTCAGACAGGGTTTCCGAGCACTGTCATCGCTTCGGTGCCCGCGTGTCTTCTCCACTCGCCAATCGGTTGCCCATCAAGCCGATGCGGGGAGTGCGATGCGGGGTCATATCCGAACTCGGCGCGGGCCGCGGGGCGTCTCGTACCAGCTCGCCGTCTACCTCGGCTGCGATGAGAAGGGGAGGAGCCGCTACCTCTACGAGACCGTCAACGGTCCTCGACGCGTGGCCGAGCGACGACTGACCGAGCTCATCGGGGAGGTCGAGAGGGGCGCAACTGGCCCGATCCGCAACCAGAGCATGCCGTCACGAAGCGATCGGTGCGGGGATGGCAGATGAGTCTCAGCCCGCAGCTCACGCCCGAAGGGCGTGAGCTGCGCTGGTGTATCTGCCTGGTAGTCGAGGTTCGAGACGATTGGACTTGCCTCAAGCGTTGAGTCGCTCGCCATCGGGGTGCTTTGGTTGCTGGATTCGAAGTGCGGTGGTCGGTGGGTTGTTGTCGAGGTGGAGTGCGATCGGAGACTGCTCGCCCCCTATCCACTATCGACCTTCGACCTCTGTGCCGGTATGCGGCGCCTCCGAACCGGACCCGCGGCTGGAGGCGCCATGGGCAGTGAAGCAGATCTGTCGGGTCTCGGAAACGGTCACGGGTCTCGGCCCCTCTCGGGCCGGGCGCCGACAGCGGCGGCAGCAAGGAGGAGGACTCCACCGGCGAGGTACACGGCGCGGATGCCGACCGCATCGGCGAGGAGGCCCCCGAGGCCGAGTGAGACCAGTCGGGCGCTGTTCCAGATGACGTCGAAGAGTGCGAACGCGCGGCCGCGTGTGTCGGTCGGTACCTCGCTTTGGAGCGTGGATTGGTAGGCGATCGTCCCGGTCGAGGTCCCGACGCCGTAGAGACCGAGCGCGGCGCCGGCGACGACAGGGCTGGAGACGCCGGCGAGTGCGAGGTCCACGCCACCGCGTAAGGCGAAAGGCCCGAACAGCCAGCGGCGCTGGCCGGGGCGGATACGGGAACCGAGGAGTAAAGGCCCGGCGGCGGCACCGATCCCGATGGCGCCGAGAAGCAACCCGAACCCCGATGGCCCGACGTGCAGCGATTGGGCAGCCAGGACCACCAGCAAGGCGCTCGTTGCGCCGGCCGAGAGCGCGGCGAGGAGCTGGGCGAGGGCGAGGCGGCGCAGGAGCGCATGAGATCGAACCACGGCGACGCTGGCGGTGATGGCGTTCCAACCGCGAGCGACGATCGTCGCGGGCGTGTTGCCCGCGTCGAGCTTCGCCAGCAGCGACGCAGACACCAGGAACGAGACCGCGTTGATCGCGAACGCCGGGCCGACCCCCACCGCGACGATGAGCGCACCGGCGGCGGGCGCCAGCACGATCTGGGCGACGACGGCGACGGTCCAGAGCGACCCGTTGGCGACGACCAGCTCATCGTCGGCCACCAGCTCTGGGATCAGTGACGACACCGCCGGATTGAACAGCACCGACCCGGTCGAGAGCCCGAACGCCACCAGGTAGGCCAGTACCAGCGAGCCGTGGAAGACCGCCAACCCTGCAGCGAGGCCCGTTCGGAGCAGGTCGGCGGCCACCATGACGCGGCGTCGGGGATACCGGTCGGCGATGAAGCCACCGACGGGCCCCACCAGCAGGACCGGGATCACTTCGAAAACGACGATCCCGGCAACCCCTAGCCCCGACCCGGTCAGGCGAAACACCAACACCACGAGAGCGACGGTGTTGAACGCGTCCCCAGCGCGCGAGATGGCATGCGCCAAGAAGACCCGCCGAAAGCGGGAATGGCGACGCAACAGCCTGGTCACGGGCACCGATTCTGGCGATCAGCGAGAGATGATCCGCCGCTGGGCCTGCTCTTGGTCGAGCAAGCCAATGAGGCGCCCGTCGGGGTCGGTCACCAAGATCATCGCCACGCCGGTCTTACGTGCGCTTGACGACCTCGGCGGTTTCGCTGTCGGCCCGGACTGTGCTCGGCCCTTCATCACCTCCAAGGCTAGGGCTACGACCCGGCAGTTCTCGCGCAAAGGGAGGAGTCAGGGTCAACCGGGCTCTAGGTCGAGCGGAGCGCGGTTACCGTTTGTTCTGTGCCTCGCTCGTTTTCAGGTGTGTTGACCGTGTCCGTGCTCGGGCTGGTGGCAATTGCGGTTGCATCACTCCCCATCGAAGCGACGACGGGTACGGCCGCAGCGGCTGCGAGGCCGGCAGGCGTTGATCCGTCAGCCTCAGCGAAGATGGCCTGTTCGACCGAGGTCCAGGCTGACCTCGCAACGAGCTTTGGCGTGCAGCCCGTCCAGGTCACCGTCCCAACCTGGGTCGATCACGTGTACTCCTGCAAGTACGTGTACTCCAATGGTGTGATGTCGTTGTCGGTCAAGGAGCTCAATAGCGCCCCGGCCACAACGCGCTACTTCGACGCGCTTGCCAACCGGCTCGGAAGGCGGCCCCTACGGATACGGAGAGGCCAGGGCGGCTTCTACACGACGGACGGCTCGGTTGTTGTGCGGAAGGACTTCAAGGTCCTTGACATCGACGTCTCTCAGATGCCGCCAGCATTCGCCGATGGGCGTCTTACGCTGCCTGACGTCGCGATCAGGGTCGCGGCAGCGATCCTCCGTTGCTGGGCGGGCTCGTAACAACACAGACGCAGGCTTCGATAGAGGATGTTCCGTCTTCCTGAACTCATCGAATACGGCGTGACCGCAGAGGGCCGTGGAGCACACTGGGGGGCGGGTCGAGGGTGGCGCGCCAATAGGGGCGCCGTCCAGCGCACGCGGCTTGAATACCGATGATATCCGTGCGATCATACGGATATGAGCCGGTCGGTCCAGGGCCTGAACGGTGGGTTGGTCACGAAAGTCGAGCAGCGTGGGATTGGCGCCGACGACGCTGCTCGGCTCTCGAGCGTGTTGTCGTTGCTCGGAGATCCGGTGCGGGTGCGAGTCCTCTACGCGTTGGAGCTCGTTGGCGAGCTCTGCGTTAGTGATCTGGCGCTGGCGCTGGAGGTGAGCGAAGACGCTGTGAGCTACGGCCTGCGGCTCTTGCGGACCGCCGGTCTGGTCCAGACCCGAAAGGACGGGCGGGTCGTCTATTACCGGCTCGCCGATCGGTTTCCCGAGCCGTTGTTGGAGCATTGCCTGCTGCGTCTCATCGAGTTGAGCCGGTTCGCGACCAGCACCGGTGCGGGTTCCGGGCGGGGCCGTCGCCGCTCGAGGACCACGACGGCCAAGTGATGAGACCCAACCTTCGGGCGGGAAGGTCCACAGCGAGGATCGTGTCGTGATGGTGCTGGCCAGTGCCGTTGGTGACGTGGGGCGAAGTCTTCGCGAGAGCTTCTTCATGCTCTGGGAGACCCTCTGGCCTCTGATTCTCGGCTTCACCTTGTCTGGTGCCGTGCAGGCGTTCGTGTCACGCGAGCAGATGCAGCGGGTGATGGGCGATCACCGGCCACCGTCGGTGGCTCGGGCCAGCGCCTTCGGCATGGTGTCGTCGTCGTGTTCGTACGCCGCGACCGCGATGGCCAAGTCGCTGTTCCAGAAGGGTGCGGACTTCACGACCGCGATGATTTTCATGTTCGCCTCCACCAACCTGGTGATCGAGCTGGGGATCGTGCTCGTCGTGCTGCTGGGCTGGCAGTTCGCAGCGGCGGAGTTTGTCGGCGGTCCGATCATGGTCATTCTTCTGGCCGCGACGGGCTCGCTGGTTATCGGCCGCTATCGAGCCGACCGGGCCCGTCGACGCCTCCAGCAGGGCCTCAGCGGCCCCGATGAGCATCAGGTCATGGCCGGCGTCACCGATGAGCGCCAAGCCGAGCTCGAACGCGAACCGTGGTCGGTCAAGCTGCGGTCTCGGGCCGCCTGGTCCGACGCCGCCAGCTACACAATGGCTGACCTCACGATGCTGCGACGCGAGCTGGTCATCGGCTACGTGATCGCCGGGTTCCTCACCATCCTGGTGCCCACCAGCGTCTGGAACGACGTCTTTCTCCACGGGCACGGCTTTTGGACCTCGGTCGAGAACGTCGTGGTCGGACCGTTCATCGCGCTCATCAGCTTCGTCTGCTCGATCGGCAACGTCCCCCTCGCCGCGGCCCTCTGGCACGGTGGGATCCGCTTCGGTGGTGTGATCGCCTTCATCTTCGCCGACCTGATCACGTTCCCGTTGCTGCTCATCTACCGCAAGTACTACGGAACGCGCCTCACCCTGCGGCTCCTCGTCTGGTTCTGGGCCGTCATGGCGGTGGCGGGACTGCTCGTCGAAGGGCTGTTCTCGGTGTCGGGACTCGTGCCCCAAACCCAGGCGCGCCCGATTGTTGCCACGAGCTTCCAGTGGAACTACACGACGTTCTTGAACCTGGTGTTCTTGTGCGGGTTCGCGTACCTCTACTGGCTGTATCGGCACCGTGAGCAGCTCGGCGGCGGTGCCGGGTACGCGATCGATCCGGTATGTGGGATGCAGGTCCAGACGGCCAATGCACCGGCCCATGTTGTCCATGAGGGTCATGACTACTGGTTCTGCTCGGATCGCTGCGCCGAGCGGTTCAGTTCGCAACCTGCGCGCTACGGCTGAGGGTCCAGCGGCTCGAGATCGTTCAGCAACCCTCAGGGCCAGAACAGACCCCGAACATCGCCCCGACAGTACTCACGGAGAGTGCCGACGCCGGCGGAGGCTCCAGTGACGGAAGGGCTCTTCTGCTACATAGTGTAGTAACTATTGGGC
>JRHI01002956.1_pt1 | contig 10742 bp, 8 predicted proteins | sample 215371 | NCBI WGS metagenome assembly JRHI01 (sample SAMN02929681, study PRJNA255918) | sediment metagenome | biome: cave system; feature: Ice Cave; material: Sediment; isolation source: sediment from deep within a dark volcanic ice cave with no known source of... ... | reverse complement strand
CGGCAATGCTAGTTGTCGCCACCGGCAGTTCTAATTGTCGTTCGTCACCGTTCCCCGCGGTGGCCATCAACGGCAAGGATTTCGCCCGCGGCAAGACCTTCACGCTCTTGCACGAGTTAGCCCATGTCTTGTTGCGAGCGGGTGGATTGTGCGACCTTGAGGACGACCGATCTAAGCTCGACACACCGACCGAGCGAGTTGAGTGGTTCTGCAATGCGGTAGCAGCCGCGACCCTCATGCCGCGCGATGCGCTGCTGACAGAAGACATCGTGGCCCGTGCGGATGCGGCCCGCCGATGGTCGGATGATGACCTGATGGACCTCGCCGGGCGCTTCGGCGTGAGCGCGGAGGCGCTCCTGTTACGGTTGGTGACACTCAATCGGGCTTCGTGGGACTTCTATCGGGGGCGCCGCCAGCACTTCCTGAACCTCTATCGACAGCGCCGGGAGGAGGTGAAAGGCAAATCTTCAGGCGGGCCCGACTACTATACAATGAAGATCCGCGATTTTGGGCGTCGGTATGTGACGACAGTGCTCGATGCATGCGAGCGGCAAGAGATTACAGGTTCAGACCTGGCCGATTATCTCCAGATGAAACTCAACAACCTGCCGAAGCTGGCGGAGCAGCTCGGTGCGGAACGGTGAGCGGAGGGAAAGTCTATTGTATCGACACCAGCTCGCTGATGGAGGGCCGCGTGCGCATGTATCCGCCCCAAGTCTTCGCGCAGTTGTGGAGGAACGTCGAGCAGCTGATCGCCAATGGCCGCTTGGTGGCTCCGCAGGAGGTTTATCACGAACTCGAGGGCAAAGACGATGCTGTCTTCCGATGGGCGAAGCGGCCCAAACAAATGTTCAAACCCGTGGCTCTCGAACAACTCAAAGTGACGTACCTGATCGTGAACCGGTTTCCGATGCTTGCCACAAGCCTTGTGAGTCGGAACAGAGCCGATCCTTGGGTGATCGCTCTGGCTCTCAGCCGTGGACATATGCTCGTGACAGAGGAAAGAGGAGAGTCGGTAAAGAACCCGACGATCCCTCAGATCTGCAGGCATTTCAATGTGCCCTACATGAAATTCCTCGACATGATTCACGCGGAGGGTTGGACATTCTAGGACTGCTCGCAAGTTGCGATAGCAGCCTGCATTCAGATGAGGATTGCGCGTGGTGGCTGGGAGAGCTTCATTGCGATCGAGGGCGCCGCCGCGCTGTCCGGTCCGGTTGTCAGCGACGTCTCGATCAACGGGCAAGCATCAGGGCGCTGCCCGACGCGCGGAAGGTGGCGGGTGAGCCGAAAAGAGGAGCTGACTGATGGCCACGCTCTCTGCGGAAACGGGGTTCGCGCTCGATTGGGTGGATCGGCACCGCCCGCGCTTGTCCGACTTCGACCTGGAAATCTGGCGCTACGCCGAACCGGCCTGGCGCGAGTACAAGTCGGCCAGGGCATACTGTGACCTGCTGCGCGACGAGGGGTTCGACGTCGAAGAGGGGTCGGGTGGGATGCCGACCGCCTTCGCCGCGGCCTGGGGCTCCGGCAAGCCGGTGATCGCCTCCTACGCCGAGTACGACGCCGTGCCCGGCAACTCCCAGCAACCCGTTCCCTTCCAGGCACCGCGCGCGGGGCTGCATCCCTATGCCGCCGGCCACACCGACCCGCACTCGATGCTGGGGGTCGGCGCGCTGACCGGGGTCCTCGCCGCCAAAGCGGCGATGGAGAAGTTCAAGATCGGCGGGACGCTTAGATTCTTCGGCGAGCCGGCCGAGAAGGTCTGCGGCTCCAAACCGGTCCACGCCGCGAAGGGCTACTTCGACGGCCTCGATGCCTGCCTCTCCTACCACCCGCTCAACGCCAACACGACCGTCTGGGAGACCCACTGCGGCTCCTACTGGAGCGCCGTCTTCACCTTCGAGTGCGCCCACCCCGAGCAGTGGAGCGGCAAGCACCTGGCCCCGAAGGCGAGCGCCGACAGCGCCGCGAGCTCCCACATCGTCGCGCGCTGCCCCGGCGCGATCGACGCGCTCTGCCTGATGTACACCACGACCAAGTACACGAAGGAGGCGATGTACCCGCACACCGGCACCTGGACGCTCAACGAGTTCATCCTCGCCGCCGGCGACGCGACCTCCGACAACCTGCCGCCGCGCTTCAGCCAGATCCAGTATTCCTGGCGCTCGCCGCTTCTCGAGGTGCAGGAGCAGATCTCCCGCGTCTTGGAGAACAACGCCAAGCAGGCCGCGGCGGCGACCGGCTGCGAAGCCTCCGTGCAGTGGGTGACCAAGACGCGCGTCGGCCTGGCGAACAACGCGCTGGCCGACCTGACCTACCGCAACCTGGAGCTGATCGGCCCGCCGGCGTACAGCGACGAGGCCCGTTCCTTTTGCCGGGCGATCCAGCGCAACCTCGGTCTGGAGCCGATGGCGAGCCCCTGGCCGGACGTCTACGACCGCCTGACGCCACCGCAGGAGTACGAGGCCGCGACGCGCAACCTCCTGCCGGCCTGGCAGCGGAACTTCACCTCCGACGACTACGTCGACTATACCTGGCACGCGCCCACCGTGCGCCTCTACACCGGCCGGCCGATCCTGAAGGCGCCGCAGCCCGGCTACGAGTACCCGGCCTGGGCCTACAACGCGATGGGCGGACGACCGGAGATCGTCGACCCCGGTCTGTTTCTGGCAGGCAAGACGATCGCCGCGACGATCCTCGATCTCTGCACGCAACCGGAGGAGCTGAAGAAGGCCCAGGACGAGTTCGAGGAGCGCACCGGCGGCGGGGTGGGTGGCTCACAATGGGTGGCGCCGCTCCTGCCCAAGGACTTCGCGCCCCCGGTCGACCTGCGCTGGCCGGAGTACGTCACGACGGTGCGCGGCGAGGAGTGGTGGCTGCCGACCCAGACGACATCGAGCCGGCAGCGCCTCGACTGACGCGCTCGGAAACGCGACGAAAGGTCGACTCGGCGTGGGCGGGAAGGCGCTCATCGCGCCGTTCGCTTCTGCCGCGCGGTGTCGGCCTGGGCGGTCTGCAGATCGGAATCGCGGCCACCGTAGGCGTGGGGCATTAAAAACTCAACCCCAGGATCTGCACCGGCGCGCGGCCGGGGGAAGATGCCTGGGGAATGACGTCTTGAGTATACTCCACCTGTCAAGGCACGCGCAGGTTGGAGAAGCCATGGTCAGCCGCTTCGCGGGTGAACTTCAGTTGCCCCTTTCCAAGGAACGCCTCGAATCCTACCGTCCATCCAGCGGCACCGACTTGGAGATGGTGACGACGTACTTCTGGAACCTTGCCCTCGGCGAGGCGCTGCACCCGGCGGTCCAGTCCTTGGAGGTCGCCCTGCGTAACGGTATCCACGCCGCCGCTTCGACCACCTTTCGCAGCGATTTCTGGTTCGATCGGCCCGGGTTGCTCCTCGTCCGGGAGCTCGCGGCGGTCGCGGAGGCACGTCAGGAACTGGGGCGCAATAACAAGCAACAGAACGCCGGCCGGGTTGTCGCGGCACTCAAATTCGGGTTCTGGACCGGTCTGCTCAACCGACCATATGAGCGTCCATGGTGGCACGCGAACAACCTTGCGCTCTTGAAGGCTGCCTTCCCCCATGTCCCCCGGCACTACCGGAGCCGCCAAGCCGTCTGGCAACGCTGCGACGACGTCCGGAGACTGAGAAACCGCATCACGCACGCAGAGCCGGTGTGGAACCGGCCCCGCCTCCTTCAGCATCATGCCGAGATCATCGATGCGATCGGCTGGATCAGCCCGCCGTTGCGCGACCAACTTACGGCCTTCGATCGCTTCCTGGACACGTACCACAACGGTCAACGTCGAATCGAAATCGCGATCAAGAGTCGTCTGGGCATTCCGTGACCACCTGACCGGCGCCGGCCGGAGTATGTTACGACCGTCCGCGGGGAGGAGTGGTGGCTGCCGACCCAGACGACATCGAGCCGGCAGCGCCTTTGAGCGGGTCATTGCCTGGACAGGCCACGGTTGTGGCCATATGATCCGGCGGTAGGCACGCAGGCGTCTCGTGCGGCGCCCCGGGTGCGGACCAGGCCAGGCCGGATCGGCAATCACGCGGCGGCATCATGCGCCCGGTTCGTTCCCCTCAGTAAGAAGGAGGAACCTGATGAACCGCGAGGAAGCACTCCAGCAGTGGCTCGCGTCCAACCGCGCACGCGAGCTGCGCCAGCTCGTGTTGACGCGGCGCGAGCTTCTCAAGCACGGCAGCCTGGCCGCGCTCGGTCTCGGCGCGCTGACGGCCGCCGGTCGGCCGGCGATCGCCGGGGCGCAGGGCGCCACCCCCGGTGCCACCCCTGGTGCCGCGCCGCAGCTTCCCAAGCTCACGTCGGTTCCCGACAATCTGAAAGGCAGCGGCGAGGTCCGTGTCTGCTCCTACGGCGGCGCCTTCCAGGAGGCCCAACGCAAGGCCTACTTCCAGCCGTTCGAGCAGCTGTGCGGCATCAAGGTCGTCGAGTCCGAAGGACCGGACATCGCCAAGGTGAAGGCGATGGTCGACTCTGGCAACGTCGAATGGGACGTCGCCGAGTTCGACCGCTCCTCCGTCATCAACCTCCGCAAGAAAGGCGACTACTGGGAGGAGATCGACTACAGCCTGGCTGACACCGCGAACATCGACGAGGCGCACCGCTACAAGTACGCGATGGACATGCTGCCTTACGCGCAGATCTACGCCTACCGTACCGACGCCTTCAACGGCGCCCAACCGAACGGTTGGCACGACTTCTGGGACACCGGCAAGTTCCCCGGGCCGCGCACGATGCCGGGCGGTACCAACGGCATCACCCCGCACCTCGAAGCGGCGCTGATCGCCGACGGGGTGGAGCCGGCTCAGGTCTATCCGATCGACATCGACCGTGCCTACAAGAGTCTGGGCAAAATCAAGAAGGACGTCGTCAAGTGGTGGGACGCGGGCGCCGTCCCGGCCCAGATGCTCTCGGACAAAGAAGTCGTCATGGGCGTCGCCTGGAACGGCCGCATCGCGGCGATTCAGGCGCAAGGCGCGCCGGTCGGGATCTCCTGGAAGGACGGGCTGGCCCTGACCGATGTCTGGGCGGTGCCGAAGGGGGCGAACAACAAGGCGAACGCGATGAAGATGATCGCGTTCATCACCCTCCCGATCTCGCAGGCGCGGCTCTCGATGCTGATCCCGTACGGCTTCGTCAACAACAAGGCAGCGGACTACGTCCCGCCCGACCGCCTCAAGATCCTGCCGACCGCGCCCGACCTCAAGGGGCAACTGATGCAGTTCGACAGCCAGTGGTGGGCGGACAACCTGGACAAGGTCCTCGAGAAGTGGAACGAGTTCATCCTGTCGTAGACGGGTCGGCAGGGGGCAGTCGGCAGAACGACGATCGTTATTCTGCCGACTGCCCCCTACGGACTGCCTACTCCGGAAGGGTCCGATGGCGGCCGGCGCGGCGGTGACGTTTGACCAGTTGGAGAAGCGCTACGGCGAGGTCGTGGCGGTTGATCGGGTCTCGCTCGCGATCGAGCCGGGCGAGTTCATCACGCTGCTCGGTCCCAGCGGCTCCGGCAAGACGACGACGCTGATGATGCTGGCCGGGTTCGAGATCCCGACTGCCGGCGAGATCTACGTCGATCAGACCCCGGTCGCCGCGGTGCCGCCCTACCGGCGCAACATCGGCATGGTCTTCCAGTCGTACGCGCTCTTCCCGCACATGACGGTGGCGGAGAACATCGGCTTCCCGCTCAAGATGCGCAAGCTCGACAAGCAGACGGTCGCCGAACGCATCACCGAGGCGCTCCGGATCGTGAACCTCCCTGGCTACGAGCCGCGCTATCCGCGCCAGCTCTCCGGTGGGCAGCAACAGCGGATCGCCCTAGCGCGAGCGATCGTCTTTCGCCCCCATGTGCTGCTGATGGACGAGCCGCTCGGTGCGCTCGACAAGCAACTGCGCGAGCGGTTGCAGTTAGAGATCAAGCGCATCCATCGCGAGATCGGCGCCACGGTCATCTACGTCACGCACGACCAGGAGGAGGCGCTGGTCATGTCCGACCGCATCGCGGTGATGAACCACGGGCGAATCGAGCAGATCGGCGATCCGACCGAACTGTACGACCGGCCGCAGAACCGCTTCGTCGCCTCCTTCATCGGCGAATCGAATTTTCTCAGCGGTCTTATCGCCGAAGCGACCGCCGAGGCGACCGTCGTCGCCATCGGTGGGGCATACGTCCGCGCCGTGCCGCGGGACGCGGCGACCCTCGGTCAGCCCGCCACCATCGCGATCCGTCCGGAGAAGCTCACGTTCGGTGAGGGCGACACCAGCAACGGCACCGGCGGTATCAACCGCCTCTCGGCGGTGGTGCGGGAGGTGATCTTCGTCGGCGAGATGCGCCGCTACGTGCTGGAGACGGGCAGCGGCGAGGCGCTGACGCTCAAACAGCAGCAGCACTTCGGCGTCCCACGCCACGACCCCGGCGAGCGGGTCGAGCTGACCTGGCACGTCGAGGACACCCGCGTCGTCCAGGTGGGGGAGTCGTGAGGGCGCTGCTTGCCGCGCCCCGACGAGCCTCCAAACCGCCGCGGCGGAGGTCCGGAACGGATCACAGCCGGCTTCAGCCGGGTTCGTCCGGGGTCAGCGCGGGGGGTGAGCCCCGCGCGGGGCAGGCCCGAACGACCATCGCGAGAACGGACGGAACCGTCATGGCCAGTACCACAACCGCGGCCGGCGAGCTGTCTCCCATCCCGCTGCCCGACGTCCAGCGGCGGCAGCGTGGCGTCTTCGCACGGCAGCGGCGGGCGGTCCAGATCCGCTACTTGCTGTTGATCCTGCCGCTGATCGCGTTTTTGGCGGTGTTCTATGCCTACCCCGTCGCCAGCATGCTGCTGCGCAGCGTCCGCGAGCCGATTTGGACCCTCTCCCACTTCCACAAGCTCTTTGACACGTCAGTCTATGTTCGCGTGCTGTGGATCACGGTCCGCATCGCGCTCGTCGTGACGGTCGTGACGCTGATCCTGGGCTACCTGCTCGCCTACTTCCTGGCCTCGTTGTCGCAATCGCGCGCCAACCTGCTGATGATCTTCGTCCTCGTTCCCTTTTGGACGAGCATCCTCGTCCGCACCTACGCCTGGATGGTGCTGCTCGGCCGCGAGGGGACGATCAACCGGCTGCTCCAATCCCTGGGCATGACCGACGGACCGGTCAAGCTGCTCAACACGACGTTCGCGGTCTATGTCGGGATGGTCCACATCCTGCTGCCCTTCATGGTGCTGCCGCTGTCCAGCGTGATGCGCGGCATCGACCGCGACTACCTGCGCGCCGCCGAGGGGCTGGGCGCGCCGCCGGGACAGGTCTTCCGCCGCATCTTCCTGCCGCTCTCGCTGCCCGGGGTCGCGGCGGGGTGTCTGCTCGTCTTCATCCTGTCGCTCGGTTTCTACATCACCCCGTCGCTGATCGGTGGGCCGCGGGACGTGATGATCTCGGTGCTGATCCAGCAGCAGGTGACCCTCAACAACTGGCCGTTCGCCTCGACCCTCGCCTGTGTGCTCCTTGCCGCCGCGCTGGTGGTGTTCGTCGCGTTCACCAAGATCCTCGGCGTGCAGCGCCTCTACGGGGGGAGCCGGACATGAGCGCCACCGCGCCGGCCAGGACGGCGGCCGTGTCCCACCGGCGGCCCGGCCCCGCCCGCATCGCGCTCTGCGCGATCTGCGCGCTGCTTTTTCTGTTCCTGCTGTTCCCGATCTTCGTCGTCATCCCGGTCTCGTTCTCGTCGGCCAAGTACCTGCAGTTTCCGCCGCCGGGGCTCAGCCTGCAGTGGTACCGCAACTTCTTCGACCGGCCGGACTGGACACAGGCCGCCTGGCTGAGCATCCGCGTCGGGCTGGCCGTGATGGTGCTGGCGACGGTGATCGGCACGGCGGCGTCGCTGGGACTGGTGCGTGGCGGCTTCCCGGGCAAGGACCTGCTCAGCTCGTTCGTCGTCTCGCCGCTGATCGTGCCGTCGATTATCGTCGCGATCGGGATCTACTTCTTCTATGCGCGCCTGAAGCTGATCGGCTCGCCGTTCGGCTTGATCGCGGCGCACACGGCGCTGGCGGTCCCGTTCGTCGTCGTCAACGTCTCGGCGACGCTCTACGGCTTCGACGAGCGGCTCGAATACGCCGCGATGAATCTGGGCGCCAACCGGTGGCAGACGTTTTGGCGCATCACGCTGCCGATCATCCGGCCGGGCGTGTTTGCGGGAGCGCTCTTCGCGTTCATCACCTCGTTCGACGAGCTGATTGTGGCGCTCTTTATCTCCGGCAGCGGTGCCGTGACCCTGCCACGCAAGATGTGGGACGGCATCCGCTTCGAGATCGACCCGACCATCGCGGCCGTCTCGACGCTGCTGATTGTCACCTCGGTGACGGTCTTCCTGACCGCCGAGCTCTTGCAGCGGCGCTCCGAGCGGCTGCGCACCGCGATCGTCGCTGAGATCGAATAGCCGCTGCCGTCTCCCCTCTCCGAGAATTGGTGGGCGCCCTTTGGGCACGGTCGGGGGTGAGGGTAAACGAAGCCTTCACCCGGCTCCGTATCAGACCAACTCGTTCAGGTATTTGGCGCGCTTTGAGGTTCGGTGGACGGTCACGACGACGAGCTCGACGGCCTGCGGTTCGTTCCGCAGACTCCCCGTTCAGGCCCGCATGCGGCGGCTTGGACCAGCCCGCGTGCGGTTGTAGGGCAGGGCACTCAGGGGCGCCCCGCCCCGCCGACGATACAGACGCCTGACGGATACCAAAGGAAGCGGCCATGGCAGTCACCAGCGAGGCATCACAGCTGACCTACGAGCCGATCCCGCTGGACGAGATCCGGGCGGCACGGCTGCGGATCACGGGCGCGGCGATCCGCACCCCGCTCGTCCGGCTCGACGTCGACGACGCACCCGGCGAGATCTATCTGAAGCTGGAGTGCCTGCAACCGATCCGCTCATTCAAGATCCGCGGCGCCGCCAACGCCATGCTGCTGGCCGGTCGGGAGGCGCTGGCCGGGGGCGTCTGGACGGCCAGTGCCGGCAACATGGCGCAGGGCGTCGCCTGGGCCGCGCGACTGCTCGGCGTGCCCTGCACCGTCGTCGTGCCCGAGACGGCGCCGGAGACGAAGATCGCCGCCGTCCGGCGCTACGGCGGCGCGGTCGTCACGGTGCCGGTGATGGAGTGGGTCGAGATCTTCCGCACCCGTCGGCGGGAGGGGATGACCGGCGTCTTCGTCCATCCCTACAGCGACCCGGCGGTGATGGCTGGGAACGGCGTGATCGGTCTCGAGATCAGCGAGGACTTACCGGAGGTCGACGCCGTGATCGTCCCCTGGGGCGGCGGCGGTCTCTGCTGCGGCATCGCCTCAGCGATAAAGGCGCTCAAACCGTCGTGCCAGGTCTACGCCTGCGAGGTCGATACGGGTGCGCCCCTGGCGCCGTCGCTCGCGGCCGGCGCGCCGGTCGAGGTTTCCTACGCGCCGAACTTCGTCGACGGCATCGGGTCCCCGTTCGTCAACGTCGAGATGTTCGAGTTGGCGCGCGGGATCGTCGACGGCGCCCTCGTCATGAATCCGGACGAAACCGCGGCCGCCGTCCGCCTCCTGATCGAGCGCACCCGCGTCGTCGCCGAGGGCGCGGGTGCCGTCGCCGTCGCCGCGGCGCTGGCCGGGCAGGCCGGTGGGGGCAAGATCGCCTGCCTGGTCTCCGGCGGGAACATCGACGTCAAGCGATTGGTGACGATTCTGGAGGGTGGGACGCCGTAACCCTTCCCACCCAATGGAGCACAGGAGAACCCGATCCGGCGGTGCGCCAGCTCGGCGACATCGGTCGTCGCGGCGCTGACGGGCCCGATTGCTCGACGCCTGGCGTTCAAGGGTCGAGCGCGGAAGTACGATACGGACGCTGCGCCGTCGAGCCGGGCTGATCGGGTGAAGTGCTTCGTCAATGCCAGGACAGACATGAATGGCTGCGCTCCTCGCTGTCACTGGGCCAGTGTGCTAGTTCGTCGTCGGCAGCGGGAAGGCCAGTTCCTTGAGGTGCCGGAACTCGATCTTGCCCCGCAGCCGGTTCAGGTAGAGGCAGAGGGTATGCGCCGTCAGCTTCGTGTACAGCCGCGCGGTCAAGCCCCAGAAACTCTGGGCATGATTGACCTCGACCCCGAATTGCTCGGCCAACTGGCTGTTGACCGTCTCCACGATCTGGCGCGCGGCACTAAACACCTTGCGCACCGCCTTGGGCACCTGCACCCGCTGGTTGCACCGGGGCAGCACCAGCAGCCGGATGCCGTTCTCGACCGCCAACCGGGTGGCCAACGGGGCGCTGACGAACGCCTTGTCCCCCAGGACGTCCACGTCGGTCTGCTCCTCCAGCACCTCGGTCCCGGCGGCCAATTCGCCCACATTGGCCGGGACGAGAATGAAGTCGAGAATCACGCCGGAGAGCGTGACCAGGAGGGAGCGTTTGTACCCGAACAGCCACAGCTTCTTCGAGGCGACGTAGCCGATCCGGGCACCGTACCTTGCCCACTCCGCGCGCGCCCCGTCCGGGACCAGATGGAAGCCCATGACCGGCACCGGCAGACTGTCGAGGACACACTGGCGGTCGGCGGCAAGGTCGAGCACACCCAGGATGAGGCGGCGCAAGTGGTTGAGCGGTCCCTGCAGGTGGCGACGGCGGCGATTGAAGCGGGTACGGGAGGGCTGACGGGGGATCAAGTCGCGATGGTGTGCCCACTCGCTCACGAGCACCGTCTC
>JRHI01002955.1_pt1 | contig 10743 bp, 10 predicted proteins | sample 215371 | NCBI WGS metagenome assembly JRHI01 (sample SAMN02929681, study PRJNA255918) | sediment metagenome | biome: cave system; feature: Ice Cave; material: Sediment; isolation source: sediment from deep within a dark volcanic ice cave with no known source of... ... | reverse complement strand
CGGCTGGGTTGCATCGGGTTTCACCCGACCCGCCTCCCGCAAGGGCGGGGACGGGCGGCGCTAGCCTGGAGCATCCTCGCCGACGTTCCCCTCGCTGCCACCTTCTTCCTGATCGATGACGGCGTCGACGCCGGGCCGATCCTTGCCCAAGTGGACATCCAGGTCACCCCCGTGGACGACCTCCCGACGCGCTACCGCAAGGTCTACGACGCGATTCCCGCGGCGGTCGCCGCGGTTTGCCGCCAGATCGCGGCCGGCGAGCTGTGCGCCGTCGAGCAAGACGAGGCGGCCGCAACCTTTCTCGGGACCCGGAAGCCGGCCGACGGCGCGATCGACTGGCGGGAGGACAGCGCGGCGATCCTGCGCCAGGTGCGGGCCAGCGCCGCGCCCCATCCCGGTGCCTGGACCTCCTGTGGCGATACCGAGGTTCGGATCGCGGAATGCCGCGCGGTCAGCGCCCGGCGCTTCGTCGGCGTGCCCGGGCGGATTCTCGTCATCGGACCGGCCGGATTCGTCGTGGCCACCGGAGACGGGGCTCTGGAGGTGACCGCGTTCGCGGCCGATCGCGGGTGGCAGCCCGCGATCGGGCTCAAGCTGGGGGTGACCGATCAGGTGGAGCTCTTCAGGCTGCGGCGGCGGGTGCGCGCGCTCGAAACGATGGTAGCGCGTTTGACGGAGCACCTGGGCATCGCCGCGGGACCCGGCGGCGACCGGGACGGCGCCTAGGATGTGGCGCAACGTCTTGGTCGTCGCTCCGCACCCGGATGACGAGATCCTCGGCTGCGGCGGCGTGATCGCGAAGACCGCCACCGGTGGTGGTCGCGTCTGGGTCTGTATCGTGACGCGCGGCGCCGCCGCGCTCTTCGCGGACGAGGTCATCGAGCAGGGGCGCGCCGAGGCGCAGGCCGTGCATCGCGACCTCGGGGTCGCGGGGACGACGTTCCTTGACTTCCCGGCGCCGATGCTCGACACCGTCGCCAAGCACCGAATCACCGACGCCTTGCACGCGCTGGTGATGGAGCAGGGCAGCGACACGGTGCTCCTCCCCCACCCCGGCGATGTCCACCACGATCACGGCGCGGTCCACCAGAGCGCGCTCGTCGCCTGCCGTCCGCTCGGCGACAGCCCGGTCCGGCGGATCTACGCCTACGAAACCCTCTCCGAAACCGAGTGGGCGCCACCACGGCCCGATACCTGGTTCATCCCGACCTGCTACGTCGACATCGCGGCGTTCCTCGACGCCAAAATCGCCGCGCTGCGGGGCTATGCGTCCCAGATCAAGCAAGCGCCGCACCCGCGCAGCGTCGAGGGCATCACCGCCCTGGCGCGGGTGCGCGGCGCCACGATCGGGCGCGCGGCCGCCGAAGCCTTCGCCGTGATTCGCGAGATTCGAGACTGAGCGGAACGAGACGCCCGCGCGGCGTCCCCCGCGGCAGAGCGCCCGGGTTTTGATGAAAGCAACCGGCTGAGACTAGAATGGCCAGCACGCGACCCGACCCCCTCGGCCCCGCAGCCGGAGCCGGTGACCGCCTATCGCCTGGTGACCCGAGAAGGCAACCGCGTGGAACTCGAACTCAGGCATCTCTTCGGATACGCGCGCCGCTGGTGGTGGCTGCTGCTCCTCCTGCCGCTCCTCGCCGGCGGCGCGGCGCACACGATCTCCGCGCGCCAGCGGCCGCTCTACGCCGCGACCACCACGCTCAAGATCAATCCGGCCCGAACCGGGTCGGACATTTCCGGCAACATCTTCGCCGCCCAGAGCCTGGCTTTGACCTACCAGCAGGTCGCCGCCAGCCAGCCGATCCTGGTCGCGGCCGCCGATCGGCTCGGCCCGCCCCTCACCGCCGAGTGGCTCGCCCGGATGGTTTCCGCCAGCACGGTGCGCGACAGCCTGCTCCTTCGGGTCGCGGCCTCCGACGTCGACCCGGTGCGGGCGGCGCGGGTTGCCAACGTCGTCGCCGAGGAGTTCGCGAACTTCGTGTCGTCGTCGGAGGTCGCCACCAACACCTCGTCGCTGGCGACGATGGATCAGCTGATTGCCCAGGCCCAGAACGATGTCGCCGGCACGGCGAAGCAGATCCAGACCCTGCAGGCTAACCCCGACCGCAGTCGCGACATCCAGAACCAGCTCGACGCCCTCGCCAGCCGGCTGCGCCAGCAGGAGGACGTGCTGGACAAACGGATCGCCCAAAAGAACGATATGGAACTGACGGCGGCACTGTCCAAGAACACGGTCAAGGTTTGGGTGCCCGCCCAGGTGCCCGATCGACCGTACGCGCCGCGGGTCTCCTTCTACACCCTGCTTGGCGCCTTTTTCGGGGGCCTGGTCGCGGTCGCCGCGGTCGGGCTGCTCGAGTACCTCGACAACACTGTCAAGGCCGGGCTCGACTTCGGAGCGCTCGTCGGGGCGCCGCTGCTGAGCGTGATCGGGATGGCGCCGAAGCTGCACGGCGGGCGCGACCAGCTCTTCGTCCTCGAACGGCCAAAGTCGAACGTGGCCGAGGCGATCCGGCTGCTGCGCACCAACGTCGAGTTCGCCGCGGCCAGCCGCGAGATCTCCTCGCTCGCCGTCACCTCGGCCGGACCCGGTGAGGGGAAGAGCACTGTCACTGCCAACCTCGCGGCGGCGATGGCGCAGACCGGCTTCTCGGTCGCGATCGTCGACGCCGATCTGCGCCGGCCCAGCCAGCACCGCATCTTCGGCGTGGGCAACGAGCGCGGCCTGACGACGCTGCTGATGCGACCAGGCCACCCCTGGCGGTGGGGGGCGACCGATGTCCTGCCGAACCTGGCGCTGATTCCCAGCGGCCCGCTGCCGCCGAACTCGGCGGACCTGCTCAGCTCGGACCGGCTCCGCCAGCTCCTCGCCGAGATCGCCGAGTCGGTCGACGTGGTGCTGCTCGACACGCCACCCGTCCTCGTCGTCAGCGATCCGCTGGTGGTGGCGACGAACGCCGACGCCGTCTTCCTCGTGGCGCGAGCGGGGCGGACGCGGGTCGAGGCGCTACGGCGCGCCGCCGCCTCGCTGCAGCATGGATCGGCGCGGGTCATCGGCATCGTCCTCAACCAGCAGACGGGCCGCAACGCCGACGGGTACTACTACTCGTATGCCTCTGACTACTACGGTCCGAGCGATACCCCGCGCGGCGGCAGTCACCCCTCGGCCTTGCCGCCGGCGGGCGAGTCGTCGGGCGCGCCCGCGCAGCGGGCGCCCGCAAGCTACGCGGACGGGTAACGCATGGCCGCCACGGGACGTGCCTCTGCCGTGCAGCGTGCTTTGCCCAAGACGACGTGTGCGGACGTTGCGTGGCGAGCGGGATCGCTGCCCGGCGCACGGGAGCCGCTGGATCGCCGGCGGCCCGGCAACTCGTGAGGAGCCCCGATGATCTTGGCGCGCGCGCCGTACCGCATCTCGCTCGGCGGCGGCGGGACCGATCTCCCCTCCTACTACGAGCGCTACGGCGGTTTCATCCTGAGCGCCGCGGTCGACAAGTATCTGTACATCTACGTCAACCGCCCGGCCGCCGACGACTTCATCCGGCTCAAGTATTCCCGCTACGAGCAGGTCGCGACCCCCGACGAGCTTCGGCACGATCTGGTCCGCCTCGCCCTCAAGCAGCTTAATCTCGGCCCGAGTCTCGAGATCGTCTCGATGGCCGACGTCCCGGCCGGGACCGGCCTCGGCTCCTCCGGCACCTACCTCGTCGCCCTCCTGCTCGCCCTGCGGGAACTAAAGCGCGAGCGTGTCTCGACCCAGCGGCTCGCCGAGGAGGCCTGCCATATCGAGATGAACCTGGCCGGCCACCCCGCCGGCAAGCACGATCCCTACCTCGCCGCCTTCGGCGGCATCACCTGCCTCGAGATCGCCCCCGCCGGTAACGTCGCGGTCAGCCCGCTCCGCGTTGCGACGACGACGCTCGAGGAGTTCCGCAGCACCGTCCTCCTCTTCTACACCGGCATCACCCGACCCAGCAGCGAGATCCTCGAGGCGCAGCGGCAGGATACCCAGCGCGGCGATCCAACCGTCGTCGACAGTCTCCATCGCACCAAGGAGCTGGGCTATCGGATCAAGGAAGCGATCGAGACGGGCGACCTCGAGCGGTTCGGATTGCTGCTCGACGAGCACTGGCAGAACAAAAAGCGCCGCTCGGGGAAGATCAGCGACGCCGCTCTCGACCGCTGCTACGATGTGGCAAAGGAGCACGGTGGGCTCGGCGGCAAGGTGATGGGCGCCGGCGGCGGCGGCTTCTTCCTGTTCTACTGCCCCTCGCGTGCCAAAGCCGGCCTCCGCAAGGCGCTCACCACGGCCGGACTGCGCGAGATGCCGTACGCCTTCGACGGCGAGGGCGCCAAGGTGATGGTCAACTTCTAGGGGACAGAGGACCGCCGGCGGCGGACGGGGACGAAGGGACCGCGCGTGACGAATGAGAGACCAGGCCGATCACCGGCGCCTGTCCCCTGGCCCCCGTCCCCGGTCCCCTCCGTCCGGCGGGCCGTCTTCCTCGACCGCGACGGGGTCATCAACCGGATGGTGACCCATCCCGAGTTCGGCCTCGTCGACTCCCCCGCCAACCCGGACGAGTTCGCCCTCCTGCCGAGCGTCGGCGCGGCGATCGCCGACCTCAACCGCTTAGGACTCCTGGTCGTTGTCGTCTCCAACCAGCCCGGCGTCGCCAAGGGGAAGCTGACACTGGCGCTGCTGGTGGCGATCGAGCAGAAAATGGTTGCCGAGATCGCGGCGGCCGGGGGCCGGCTCGATGCGATCGCTTACTGCCTGCACCACCCGGAGGCGACCGTTGCCGCCTATCGCGCCGCCTGCGACTGCCGAAAGCCGAAACCGGGACTCCTGCTCGCCGCGGCGCGGCAGCACGGGATCGACCTGACACGCTCCTATCTGATCGGCGACGGCGTCACCGACGTCGCTGCTGGCCAGGCAGCGGGCGCGACCACCATCTTCGTGAGCAGCCGCACATGCGACGTTTGCCAGGCGCTGGCCGCCCACGGAACCGGGCCGGACTGCCAGGTCAAGGATCTACCGGCAGCGGTGACCGTGATCCGCGCGATCGAGACCAGCAATGATGCGGCCGCGCGACCGTTTGTGCCCGCCTGCCGCTGGGGGGACGAAGCGGAACGGGGGTAAGCGTCGTTATGGACACCGACGGGGAGTTTATCGCGCACTACCTCGACGAGACCACGGAGGTCCTCCACCGGCTCGATCGGGCGGCGATCGGGCGGGTGGTCGACCGGTTGGCGCGGCTCCGCGAGGGGGGCGGGCGCCTCTTCGTCCTCGGCGTCGGCGGCGGCGCCGGACACGCCTCACACGCCGTCAACGACTTCCGCAAGATCGCCGGGATCGAGGCGTACGCCCCGACCGACAACGTCTCCGAGCTGACCGCGCGCACCAACGACGAGGGATGGGAGACCGTGTTCGCCGCCTGGCTGCGGGGCAGCCGGCTGGCGGCGGCGGACATGGTCTTCGTCTTCTCCGTCGGCGGCGGCGACCTGGAGCGCAACGTCAGCCCGAACCTGGTGCGCGCGCTGGAGCACGCCAAGGCGGTCGGAGCCACCGTCTGCGGTATCGTAGGGCGAGACGGTGGATACACGGCGCAGGTCGCCGACGCTTGCGTTGTCGTCCCGATCGTCAACCCGGCTACAATCACGCCGCACACCGAAGCGGTCCAGGCGGTGCTCTGGCACCTGCTCGTGTCGCACCCACGCCTGAAGGCGGCCGAAACCAAGTGGGAGTCCACGCGATGATCGGTGCCGAAACTCGAAAGTTGGCGAAGCCGACGCCGCGAAGAGGGCCGCAAACGACGAGCTTACGGCATCTCGGGCGGAATTTCCTGCTGATGGCCGCCTTTGCCCACCCCGCAGCCGCGGGGGTCGCGATCCGCCGGGGGCCGCGCGCGGCGAAGCAGTACCTCTCCGAGCTCTATCGCTGTAGCAAGACCGACGCCGGCGCTTACCTGCCCGTCGTCGCCGTCGAGCGCTTCCTCGGCGCGCCGGTGCCGTTCGTCGTGGAACGCGGGGCCGACTGGGACGGGTCGCTGACGCTGACGGAAATCAGCTCGCTCTGCTGCTTGGTGGCGGCCCGCCGCCCGACGAAGGTGCTGGAGATCGGCACCTTCCGCGGCCTGACTACGCTCAATCTCGCCCTCAACGCGCCCTGCGCCGAGATCCATACCCTCGACCTGCCGCCGGACGCCAACCCGACCCAGACCCGCTTCGCTACCAACGACGCCGCGATCATCGACCGCCGTGGTGGCTATTCCTACGCCCGCTACGAGGGGACGGCGCGCATCCACCAGCACTACGGCGACACGGCGGCCTTCGACTTTGGCCGGATCGGGGGTGATGTCGACCTCTGCCTAATCGACGCCGCCCACTCCTACGACTACGTCCGCAACGACACCGCGAAGGTTTTGCCGCTGCTGGCGGACGGCGCCCTCGTGCTCTGGCACGACTACGGGCGCAACGACTTCCTCACCGGTCCCGCCGACGCCTGGGGCGTGAGTCGCTTCCTCCATGAGATCGCCGATACCGGCGTCGCCATCCTCCAGGGAACATCCCTCGGGATCCTTGCGCTGACGCCCGACGCGCGCCAACGCTTGGAGCGTCACCTCCCGGCGACCGACGCGCCGGACATCCGAACCTACGGCGACGATCCGAAAGGAGCCCCTTCGCCATGTCGATCTTCCTCGACACCGGGGATGTGACCGAGATCGCGCGCTTCCACCGGATGGGGATCATCCGGGGTGTCACGACTAATCCCACCATCCTGCTCAAGGCAGGCGTCAGCGGGGGCATGCGCGGGATCGAGGTGCGCTCGCGCGAGATCGCCGACCTGATCGCGCCGCTGCCCTTGTCGGTCGAGGTGACGAGCAACGACCCGGACCAGATGCGGCGGCAGGCACAGACGTTCGCCGGGTGGGCGGAGAACATCGTCGTCAAGGTGACGATTCACGGTCCGGAGGGGGAATTGGAGAACCTGGCGATCATCCACGACCTCGAAACCAAGGATGATGTCCGGGTCAACGTGACGGCGATGATGAGCGCCCAGCAGTGCTTCCTCGCCGCGCTGGCGGGGGCGACCTACGTCTCGCTCTTCGGCGGTCGGGTCAACAACATGGGCTACAACGCCTGCGGCGAGATCGCCAAGCTGCGTGCGCTCCTCGACCGCTTCGGCCTTGGCGCCCAGATCATCGTCGGCTCGACGCGCGAGGTGCTCAACATCGTCGAGTGGCTGGAGGCCGGCGCCCACATCGTCACCACCGTCCCGAGCCTGCTCGAGGGGATGCTGATTCATCCGTACAGCAAGGAGACGGTCCAGATGTTCCTGCGCGACGCCGCCAAGGTCGATGCCCTCCTCGTGCGCGACCGCGTCACGCGATCGTCATGAGCGACCGGCTGCAATCGGCGCTGGTGCAAGCGATCGGATGGCCAGCCCCGCTCCTGCACTTCGACACCGCCGTGGTCGACCGCTGGCTCTGGCTGCGGCGACGCCTCCCCCCGACCACCGGCTCACGGCGACTCATCGATATCGGCTGCGGAACGGGCGCCTTCACCATTGGCGCCGCGCTGCGTGGCTACCAGGCGCTCGGTCTGAGTTGGGATGAGCGCAACCAACGCGTGGCCGCCAGCCGGGCGGCGATGTGCAAGGCAACCAGAGCCTGCTTCGACGTCCTCGATGTCCGGCGAATCGCTGCGCGCCCGGACTTGGTCGGCGTCTTCGACGTCGCCATCCTGTGCGAGGTCGTCGAGCACATTCTCGACGACGCGCGACTCGTGCGGGACGCGGCCGCCTGCCTGAAGTCGGGTGGGCGCCTCTTGCTGACGACGCCCAACGCCGCGTTGCGTATCGCGATCGCCCCATCCCACAACGGACCATTCTCGACTGTTGAGGACGGGGGGCATGTGCGCAAGGGGTACACCGAGAGCGATCTGCGCCGCCTTTGCGCGCAGGCGGATCTTGCGGTCGATGCCGTCTCCTACTGCACGGGCCCGGTGAGCCAGTTCGTGACCTGGATTCACTATAATTTGAGTCGGCGCATCCATCCGCTGGTCGGTTGGGCGGCGATCCACCCGTTGCGACCACTCCCGATCGTGCTCGACCCCCTATTGGGGAAGTTGAGCCCCTGGCCGTGGTATTCGATTTGTCTCGAGGCCCACAAACCGGAGGCAGGACAGCGGGGATAGCGCGAGGACGTCACGGCGGCGCGGCGGGAGAGGGTGGGCGGCCGGCGACAAGTCGGAAGAGGTCGCCCGGCGCGATGGCGTGGCAGCGGTCGAGCCCGCGCACGATCACGACCAGCGAGGTCGCGTAGGCCGCCAGCGAGGCGATCGCCGCCCCCATGATGCCCAGGGTCGGCAGGAGGGCCGCCAGCAGGACGACGGTCACCCCCAGGCCGAGCAGCTCGGCCCGGCTCGCCAGCCAGGGGTTGCCCAGCGCCCGCGCCCCGCCCCCGAGCACCTCCTTCGCCCCCAGGCAGAGCGCCGCGAGGAGGAGCACCTCGGCCGGCCCGATCGCCCCCCGGTACCGCGCCCCGTAGACAAGCGGGATCGCCCAGTAGAGCGCCACCGACAGCGGCAGCGTGATGGTGAGGCTGAGAAGCCAGTAGCGCCGGAAGACCGTCGTCAGGTGAGCGACCTGTCGGGCGCCGTCTGTCTGCTGCGCGAGGCTTGGGGTCAGGACCAGCCGGACCGCCAGTGACACCGTCTGGGTCACGCCGGTGGCGGCGACCGCCGTCACGTACAGCGCCAACTCCGCCGGCGCCATCAGCGCCCCCATCAACTGCTGGTCGAGCCGCAGGTTTGCCATCTGCGAGATCGTGCCGACCTGAACCCGCGTCCCGTAGCGGAGCATCTCCTTCGCCAGGGGGAGATCGACCGTCGCGGCAAGGGACACCCCCATCCAGCGCAGAGCGACGATGGTGCCGACGAGCGCAAGCGCATTGAGCCCAAGGTGGAGGAGGACGATGTGCTGGACGGTCAGCGCGTGGGACGTGAAGAGCGCGACGGTACCGCCGAGGTAGCCCACCGGAATGACGAGCCGCAGCACGTTGAACATGCCGATTTGCAGCCGCCCCTGCAGCACGCTCGCGTTGTACTGGGTGATGAGGCTCATCGGGACGACCAGGAGATAGAGGCGGCTGGCGGCAACCACCTCGGCCCGCTGGCTCGCCAGCAGCAGCGGCATCGCGATGTAGCCGAGGGGAACAGCGACGGCGCTCTGGCCGGCGGCAAGGAGGACGCCGTTGATGAGGAGGGAGCCCAGCCGCGCGCCGGGGAGGGCGGCGAAATAGAGGACCGCGTCGATCAGGCCCAGACTCGCCAGATAGATGATCAGCGCTGGCCAGAGGAGCATGACCGCCACCTCGCCCCGGCCCGCGAGGTCGAGCCAGCGGGCGAGGAGGACCGAGTTGATAAGCCCGACGGCCAGGATCGCCAGATTGGTCAGCCAGGTCCGGACGCCCGTTGAGCGGACGAGCGCCGGACGCCACCAACTGTCTGGCATCCCTCCGACCGGCTGGCCGTCGCTCATCGCTGGCGCGAGAGAACCGGCTCGCCGCGCGGTGAGCCGGTCAGGTCGGCGCGAAACGCGGCCACCGTCGGCGGCAGTCCGTCGGCGAAGACTATCTCCGGCGCCCAGCCGAGCAGGCGGCGTGCCTTGGCAACATCCGGCTGCCGCCGCGTCGGGTCGTCGATCGGGAGCGGCCGGTAGACAAGGGGAGAGGCGCTCCCCGTGGCGGCGATCACCGCCTCGGCGATCGCGCGGATCGTCGTTTCGACCGGGTTGCCCAGGTTGACCACCTCGCCAGCCAGACCAGGCACCTCCATTAGCGCCAGCAGTCCGCGCACCGTATCGGCGACGTAGCAAAGCGATCGTGTCTGCGAGCCGTCCCCGTAGACCGTCAGGGGCTCGCCGGCGAGGGCCTGGACGCAGAAATTGGGGATGACGCGGCCGTCGGCGGGAGCCATCCGCGGGCCGTAGGTGTTGAAGAGGCGTGCGATCCGGACGTCGAGCCGGTGCTGCCGGCTGTAGGTCGTCGTCAGGCTCTCAGCAAAGCGCTTGCCTTCGTCGTAGCAAGAGCGGGGACCGATCGGGTTGACGTTGCCCCAGTAGTCCTCGCGCTGGGGGTGGACGAGCGGCTCGCCGTAGACCTCGGAGGTCGACGTCAGCAGGAAGCGGGCGCCGTCCCGACGCGCAAGCTCGAGCAGGTTGTGAGTCCCGGCGGAGTTGACGAGGAGGGTTTCCAGCGGGTGGCGCCCGTACCCAATGGGACTGGCTGGACTCGCCAGGTGAAAGACCCGATCGTAGGGGCCGCTGAGCCCGGCCACGTCCGTCGCGTCGGCCACGTCGGCCTCAACGAGCGTCAGTCGCTCGTCGTCGCATCGGTGCGCCAGGTTCTGGCGGCGTCCGGTGACGAAGTTGTCGACGACCGTAACGGCATGGTCCTGGTCGAGCAGGCGATCGATCAAGTGGCTGCCGATGAATCCCCCCCCGCCGGCGACGAGCATCCGCATGCAACCCCTCCCAACTGTGCAATTTCCGATGGCGCCCACGCCCGAGCCGCATCGGGCGCCGGCTGTGCGCTGGAACGGACGAAGCGTAGCGCATCGCTCCACTGGCGGGTCGCACGCTCGGGAACCCAGGGTCCCACCTGTAGATGGTCTGAGCCCGGAAAACCGGTCCACCTCGCGGGTTACAAGCTATCCGGAAAGTCGGGGCATGCACAATTTGTC
>JRHI01002953.1_pt1 | contig 10746 bp, 11 predicted proteins | sample 215371 | NCBI WGS metagenome assembly JRHI01 (sample SAMN02929681, study PRJNA255918) | sediment metagenome | biome: cave system; feature: Ice Cave; material: Sediment; isolation source: sediment from deep within a dark volcanic ice cave with no known source of... ... | reverse complement strand
CCGCGGCGTTGCCCGTGAACGCGCCAATCACCTATTGGCGCAAGCTCTTATGCATCTCGAATCATTCCCTTTCCCTACTCTCTCGCTTCTGCCGCGGCCCGCGCGGCCCGCGCGGCCACGGCGGCATCTGTTCTCGATCGCTGCTGTCGCAACCCCTCCCTGAGCACGCGGTGCACAGTGCCGCCTCAGCGGAGAGTTCCGGCCCCGAGCCGATGCGCAGGCCGCCGCCGCCGCCTGCCCAGCGCAGCATCGGGTCGACGACCGTGTGGGGCGCCCTTCCCGCCGTCGCGCCGCTGCACGTTCCCACCGAGGATGGTCCTCCGCATGTAAGAGGATGGCAAGACGGAGGCAAGAGATCCGAAAGAGATGGGCCCCCGACGCGAGCGCCGTGCAAACTTCGGCCCCGGCATCCGTTCTTCCTCCGAGGGCGCTGCGCCGGAGCGGTGCGGCTTCCGGCCCGCCAGGAAGGGAGTGAGGACGTGGACATGCGGCGCAGCCGGTCGATCCGGCCGGCGGTGCGGGGCGCGCTGGCGCTGGTCACGGCGATGGTCGCCGTGAGCTCCGCCTGGCAGGTGGCGTCGGCGACGACCACCCCTGCCGCGGCGAGCACCGCCCGTGGTCATCTCGCGGCACGGCATCACCACGCCGTCGCCACCGAGGCCGACAACATGAAGTCGGTGACCCTGCGCCGCGGCGACACTCTCACCGTCACCCTTCACGGCGGCTGGAGCACCCCGCGCAGCTCCGATCCCAAGGTGCTGCACGAGCCGGCGGCGAGGCCCGGGGCGACCACCACGGTCACCTTCCGGGCCGGCGCGGCGGGCTCGGCGACGGTGGACAGCACCAGGGCGCCGTCCTGCCCGCCGGGGATGATGTGCGCCATGTACCTGCAGATCTACCGGCTGGACGTCACCGTCACGCGCTGACCCCGGGCCCCCGCGACGGCGGGTAGCATCCGCCCCAATGGTGCTGACCGACCGCGTGCCGGAGTTCGAGCTGCCGCTGGCCGCCGGACCCGTCGAGGTGGTGCTCCACGACCCCGACGGCGGCGCGGTGGCGGGGCGCTGGAGCTTCGCCGCCGGCGGTCGCAGCCTGGAGATCGACCTGCTCTCCGGGGAGCTCTGCAGGGTCGACGGCCGGCGGGCCGACGAGGAGGAGGTCGCCGAGGGCTTCATCCCCTGGCCGCGACTCACCTTCACCGTCAACGGCCGCGCCCACGAGGTGGTGTCGAACAACGGCGAGGTGCTGCGGCGCCACTACGGCCGCGAGCACCATCAGGAGGTCAGCTACTCGGTCCCGGCGCCGTTCAACATCGCCTTCCACGCCGCCCGGATCGAGCCGGCGCGCCGGCTGCTGCGAGGGGTGAGCGGACGGGTGCTCGACCTCGGCTCCGGCTACTCGCTGGTGGGCATGGCCGGGCCCTGGAGCTTCGACCTCTACGCCTGCGACTGGGACGACGCCGCCCTCCGCGAGGTGGTGCGCAGCGGCCGGGCGCGGGTGGCGGTGCGGGGCTCGGCCCAGCAGGTGCCGTTCGCCCCCGGCGGCTTCGACGCCGTCTACGCCGGGGAGATCATCGAGCACCTGGTCGAGCGTCCGGAGGCGCTCCGCGCCTGGGTGTCGCTACTCCGCCCCGGCGGGCGTCTGGTGCTCACCACCCCCAACCGCCGCCACCTCTGGGTACGGGTCACCGGGCGCGAGCAGGTCCAGAACCCCGAGCACCTCCACGAGTACACGGTCGCCGAGCTGCGCTCGGAGATCGAGGCGGCGGGGGCGCGAATCCGCCACCTCGAGGGGCTGGTGCTGCCCCTCCCCATCTGGGTGCCGAGGCGGGGGCTGCGCGACGCCGTCCACTCGGTCTTCTGCCGCTTCCTCCCCAACCACCCGGTGGTGCTGCGGCGGGTGGTCGACCTCGGCCGCCCGCTGCCGTGGCTGGCCCAGAACCTGGCGGTGATCGCCGAGCGGGTCTGAGCCGGGAGCTCTACCGGGCCGCCGGTGTCCAGGTGCGGCCGCCGTCGGCGGTGCCGAGCACCCCGCCCTCGGTGGTGAGCACCCACCCGTGGGCCGCGTCCACGAAGTCGATCCGGCGCACCGCGGCGCCGACCGCCACCGTCCAGGCGGCGCCGTCCGGGCTGCGCAGCAGTGGGCCGCCCTCGAGGGCGAGGAACACGGGTCCGCGGGGGGCGAGCGCCAGGGTGCTGAGGATGCCTCCCGCGCCCAGCCCGTCGCCGCCGTCCGGGGTGGCCTGGGCCCGACGCTCCCAGTGCCGGCCGCCGTCGCGGGAGCGGAACACCGCCCGCCCCCCGCCCACCGCCGGGGTCTCGCACGCGGTCCACAGCTCGGTCGCCTCGAGCGCGGCGATCGCCGGGGCGGCGCCCAGAAGCCCGGGGTCGCAGGGGTCGGCCAGCGGCTGCCAGCTCGAGCCGCCGTCGTGGGTGGCCGCCAGCCGGGAGCCGCCGGGGACGGCGGCGGCGGTCCCGGCGACGAAGGCGTCGGTGGCGCTCACCCGCACCATGGTGGCGTCGGGCCCGGCCAGGCCCGGCGACGCCGCAGCCGCCCAGGTGCGCCCGCCGTCGGCCGACATCCGCACCCGCACCGCGCACGGCGGCGCCGCCGGGCAGCCCTCCAGCGCCCACACCGAGGCACCCACCGGCGCCACCGCCACCACGTCCGCGGGCAGCCCGGTGTCGACCCAGGTGCGGCCGCCGTCGGTGCTGGTGTGGAGGCCGCCCGCGGCGACGAAGCCGGTGCGGCCGCCGGTGAACCCGATCCGCGCCGCGCCGCCCGGTCGCACCGGCCGGGGGTCGACCGCCGCCGGGGCACCCCAGCTACGGCCGCCGTCGGCGGTGGCGCGCACCGCGAGCCGGCATCGCCCGGAGGCGGTGCACTCGGTGCCCACCTCCCAGCCGCGCAGGGCGTCGCCGAAGGCCACGTCCTCGACGCCGAAGCCGGACCGGGCCGCGCCCGGCGGCGCCCCCCCGGGCGCGGTGCCGGCAGGTGGGCTCGCCGCCGGCCCGCCCGCCCCCGCCGGCGCCGGGTGCCGGGACAGGAGCGCCGCCGCGAGCACCCCGGCGAGCACCGCGCCGGAGGCCGTCCCGGCGAGCAGGGGCAGCCCCCGGCGGCGCTGCCGGTCGCGGTCGACGCGGGCCTGCACCGCCGCCACCACCCGGCCGGCGGCGCCCTCGGGCAGCGGCCGGGGACGCCGGAGGTGCTCGCGGAGCCCCCGCTCGAGGGGGTCGAGCTCAGCCATCGAGGGTGAGCCGGAGCTTGGCGAGGGCGCGGGCCAGGTGCTGGCGGACCGTCCCCGGCCGGCAGCCGAGATGGGCGGCGCACTCGTCGAGGGTGAAGCCGAACTGGTAGTGGAGGACCACCACCGCCCGCTGCCGGACGCTGAGGTTGCTCAGGGCGAGGTCCCACTCCACCGCGCCGTAGCCGCCGCAGAGAGCGCCGGCCCGGTCGGCGGCGTCCGCCGCCTCGGTGCGCCGGAGGATGCGCAGCCGCCGCTGCCGCCGGAGGCAGCGGCGCACGCAGATCCGCCGCAGCCAGGCGCCCCGGCAGTCGGGGTCGCGGAGCCGGTCCCAGGAGCGCCAGGCCAGCTCCCAGGTCTCCTGCACCGCGTCCTCCGCCTCGCCGGCGTCGCGGAGGATGGCGAGCGCGATCCCCAGCAGCCGCGGGGTGTGCACCACCAGCGCCGCCTCGAAGCCGTCGGTGCGGGGGGCTGCGGTCTCGCGGAGGAGGGCGCCGATCATGTCACCTGGTCCTGAGGCGCGGCGGGCCGGTCCGGTTGACACCTGAACGCGGTCACCACCTCGCTGGGCACGCCGAGCTGGACCACCACCTCGCGGCGGAGCCCGGTGAAGCCCGCGGCCTCGAGCAGCGGCGAGGTGCGGAGCGGCCGGCAGCCGCCGCAGAGCGCCGGGCTGACGGTGTGGAGGGCCCGCCAGCCCGCGATCACCGCGCGGCTGCGCGCGTCCACGCCGCCGGTGAGCGCGACCACCGCCAGCCGGCCCCCGGGACGGAGCACGCGGTGGATCTCGGCGAGCGCGGCGGCCGCTCCGGCGCGGGGGAGCAGGTCGAGGAGATAGGAGCAGAGCACCGCGTCGAGGTCACCGCCGGCGATGGGCAGCCGGGTGGCGGTGGCCCGGCAGGCGAGCCCCCCGGTGCGGTCCCGGGCGAGCCGCAGCAGGGCGCCGGCGGTGTCGACGGCGAGCACCAGGCCGGTCCCGCCGGCGGCGGCACGCAGCCGTCCCAGCGCCCCACCGGTACCGGAGCCGAGGTCGAGGACCCGCTCCCCGGGGGCGACGGCGAGGCGCTCCAGGGCGGCGCTCCGCGCCCTCCCCTCGAAGGCGTCGGCGCGGTCGAGCCGGCCGCCGAGGCGGTCGTAGAGCCGGGCCGCCGCGGCCGGGGTCAGCACTCTCTCGCGCACCCGGCGAGTCTGTGCCGGAGGGCTGCGCCGATGCCGCCGGCACCTCGGCGGCGGTGTGGCAAGTACGATCACGGCGCGCAGGCGGTGGAACGGAGGTGGTCGGATGGGTGGCAGCGGGCTCGGCACGGGATGGGTGATCCTCCAGCGTGACCTCACGGGGACGATCATCGTTCCCGAATCCGACCGCCGCGTGGTGGCCACCATGGCCCGCGACGCCCGCACCGGCGAGGTCCTCGGTGCGCGCCTGGCCGAGGACGAGGACCGGTCCCTGGTGCAGACCCTCCAGCTCGCCTCGGGCCGCCCGGACATGCCCGTCCAGGAGCTGCCCGCGCGGCTGCTCTGCGCGCCCACGCTCGCCGACCGCGTCCGCCGCCAGCTCGGCCTCTTCGAGCTCACCGACCAGGTCGAGGTGGTCGAGCAGCCGCTCGACGACGACGCCGAGGACGTCTTCGACGCCCACGTCGCCCACCTCGGCGGCCGCGCTCCGGTCGCCCTGCCCCCTGTGGCCGACGATCGCCACCACCTCTACACCGAGGCACTCGCCTTCGCCGCCGCCCGTCCCTGGGAGCGGCTCGCCGAGGATGCGCCGCTCGCCCTCGAGCTGAAGGTCGGCTCGGAGAAGGCGGGCTGGCTGGCCACCGTGCTGGGCAGCGGCGACACCCGTCCCGGCCTGCTGCTCACCCCCCAGGCGGCCGGCCCGGCGCGGCTCGGCGGCGCCGAGGGGCCGCCCGCGGGCAGCTGCGCGCTGCTCCTCGACGCCGAGGCCATCCCTCCGGACGCCGACCGCGCCCGCCGCCACGGCTGGCCCGAGAAGGAGAAGCTGCTGCCCAGCATGCTCATCTTCGACGGCGACGAGCCCGGCGAGATCGACCGTGGCCGCAGCCGGGTGCTGGCGCTGGCGCTGGCCGCGGTCCGCGCCCACCTCGAGGGCGCCGCCGCCGCCGGCGAGCCCACCCGTGGCGAGACCACCCTCCCCGACGGCCGCCGCGGCCGCTACGCGGTGAGCGCGGCGGCGCCGGCCGAAACAGCGCCCGCCGAGCTCCATGTGGTCTCCGGCGAGATGGTCGCCGACCTGCTCCCGGACGGCGCCGTGATCGGGTTCGGCTCGGTGCCGGCGAGCGCGGTCTACGCCCTCAGCGCCACCGCGGTGTGGCATGGCGCCTCTCCGGAGAGCATGGGCGGCGAGGCCGGGCTGCCGGCGCTGATCCTCGGCGTCGCCGCGGCCTCGGCGGGGCCGATCGCGAAGCGGTTGGTGGAGGCGAAGCCGGTGGGCGTCGGCCTGGCCCGTCGCGAGCAGAAGGAGATCCTCACCCTGATCTGCGACGGGGCGGTCTTCGGGCTCACCGAGAAGCCCGCGGACGACGAGGCGCTGGCGCTCTTCCGCCGCCGCCGCGAGGCCGCCGGCGGTGGCCACCTCGTGATGGTCGCCGACCTCGCCGGCTTCCCCGACCCGGACTCGATCACCGGCCTCTTCGCCTGCGTCCTCCGCGACGCGGCACCCTCCGCCCGCGCTGGCGAGTCGCGCCGCCGCTGAGCGGTGGCGCGGGCGGCGCTCATCGTCCACGGCGGCGCCGGCGACCGTCCCGCGGCCCAGCGTGTCGCCAGCCAGGCGGCGGTCGAGGCGGCGCTCGAGGCCGGCTGGGCGGCGCTCGGCGGCGGCGCGCTGGCGGCGGTGATCGCCGCCGTCCGGCTGATGGAGGACGCCCCGCCGCTCAACGCCGGCCTGGGGGCCTGCCTCAACGCCGACGGCGAGGCCGAGCTCGACGCCGGGGTGATGCTCGGCGACGGCCTCCGCGCCGGCGCGGTGGGGGCGGTGCGCGACATCCGCCACCCCGTCGACCTCGCCCGTGCGGTGATGGAGGACGGCCGTCACGTCCTGCTCGTCGGGGAGGGGGCCACCCGCTTCGCCACCGAGCGCGGGATCGAGCGCTGCGACCCGGCGCTGTTCGTGGCCGCCCGCCGCGGCCCCACCCCGCCGGCGGACACCGTCGGCGCGGTCGCCCGGGACGCCGGCGGTCACCTCGCGGTCGCCGTCTCCACCGGCGGCATCGCCGGCAAGCGTCCCGGGCGCCTCGGCGACTCGCCGCTGCCGGGCGCGGGGTTCTACGCCGACGACGAGGCCGGGGCCGCCTGCGCCACCGGGAGCGGGGAGGGCTTCATCCGCACCGTGCTCTGCCACCGCGCCGTCGAGCGGCTCTCCGGGGGCGCGTCGGCGACGGTCGCCGAGGAGGCCATCGGCCACCTCGCCCGCCGGGTCGGCGGTCGCGGGGGGCTGATCGTGCTCGGGCTCGAGGGGGCACCGGCGGCCTCCTGGAACACCGCGCACATGGCCTGGGCGATGCGCCACGACGGCTCCTGAGTCTCGGGTCTTGACGGCCGGTCGACCGCCGGTCCACCCTCCCATCAGCGCAGATGTCACCGGGCCGCGGGAGGGGGTCGACCATGGTTGTCCAGAGGCACCAGGAGCACCCGTCGGAGGGGGTGCTGCGGATGGCGGCACGCCCCTCGTGGGCGTGGGGCGGCGACGGCGCGTCCGTCACACCGCCCCCGGCGGACGCGTCTCCGCCAGAGCCGGCCCCGGCGCCCGCTGCCGCCCCACCCGATCCGCCCCCGCCCGTCGCCGAGGTGGCGGAGGCGGCGCCCGCGCAGCCGCCCGCCTGGTCCTGGGGCCCCGGCGCCCCCGCGGCCACCGCTCCCCCCGCCGCCGATCCCGTCCCCGCCGAGCCACCGCCCGCGGCGGCCGCCGAGCCACCCCCGCCCGTCTCCGTGGAGCGGCCGAGCTGGTCGTGGGCCACGGCGGCGCCGCCGTATGTCGCCGAACCGGCTCCGGTGCGCCCCGGCCCGCTCAGCCGGGCGCTGGCGAGGGCCCGGGCCGGGGTCGCGGGAGTGACCCCCGTCGACCGCACCGCCGCGCGGATCCAGCGGGTGCTGGTGATGGGGCTGCTGGCCGGGGGCTGGGCGCTGTCCCTCTCCTCGCCGGCGTTCGAGCTGGCGCTGCCCCTGGTGGCGGTCGTCCTGCTCGCCGCCACCGCCCACCCGGCGCTCTCGGTCCCACGCCGGATCAGCGCCCAGGTGCTGCCCGCGACCCGGCTGGCGGGTCCCTGGCTCACCGCAGAGGACCCGGCGCCGCACCGCCTCGGCGAGGCGGCAACCGGCCTCGTGCTGGTGCTCGCCTCGCTCTGCGCCATCGTCGGAGCGCCGGTGGTGGCCTGGACGCTCGCCTGGGCGGTGATCACGGTCGCCCTCGTCGAGTTCACGTTCGACGTCTCCGTCGTCGTCGTCGTCCACACCCGGCTGCGCCGCGCCCGCCCGTTGCGGACCTGAGGCCTCCGACCGCAGCATCATCGGCGGCGGCGGGTCTCCCGCCGCCGCCGTTCGCGTTCTCAGAGGTGGCCGTCATGGATGCGCGAGAGGCGGCGCGAGCCGCCGTCGAGGAGAGCCGTGACCGGCTGCTGGCGCTGAGCCATCGCATCCACGCCCATCCCGAGCTGGCCTTCGAGGAGGTGCGCGCCTGCGAGTGGGTGGCCGCCGAGCTCGACGCCGCCGGCCTCGACGTGCGCACCGGCGCCGGCGACCTGCCCACGGCGCTGGTCGCCGAGGCCGGGGAGGGTCCCCTGACCATCGCCGTCTGCGCCGAGTACGACGCCCTCCCCGAGGTCGGCCACGCCTGCGGCCACAACGTCATCGCCGCCGCCGCGGTCGGTGCCGGCCTGGCCCTCGCCCGGGTCGCGGACGACATCGGGGTGCGGGTGCGGGTGATCGGCACCCCCGCCGAGGAGGACGGCGGCGGCAAGATCCTTCTGCTCGAGCGCGGGGTCTTCGACGGGGTCCACGCCGCGCTCATGATCCATCCCTTCCCCTACGAGCGCGACTCGATGCCCTGCCTGGCCGTCTCCCACCTCGGGATCGAGTACACCGGCAGGGCGGCCCACGCCTCCGCCCATCCCGAGGACGGGATCAACGCCGCCGACGCGCTCACCGTCGCCCAGGTGGCGATCGGCCTCCTCCGCCAGCACCTGCGCCCCACCGACCGGGTCCACGGCATCGTCACCCTCGGCGGTGGCGCCCCCAACGTGGTCCCGGCGCACACCAAGGGCAGGTGGTACGCGCGCTCGGCCACCCTCGCCGAGCTCGCCGACCTCGAGCCCCGGGTGCGCGCCTGCTTCGAGGCGGGGGCGCTGGCCACCGGTTGCGAGCTCACCTTCCACGGCGACCCGCGCCCCTATTCCGAGTTCCGCCTCGACCCCGACCTCGCCCGCCTCTACCGGGGCAACGCCGAGGAGCTGGGCCGGCGCTTCGCCGAGCCGGGAGGGCCGGCCGACCGGATGGTGGGCTCGACCGACATGGCCAACGTGTCGCTCGCCATCCCGTCGATCCATCCGATGATGGCCATCGACGCCCTGCCCTCGTCGAACCACCAGCCCGAGTTCGCCGCCCACTGCGTGCGCCCCGCCGCCGACCGGGCGGTGCTCGACGGCGCGATCGCGATGGCCTGGACGGCGATCGACGCCGCCCTCGACCCCGCGGCGTCGGCCCGCCTCCGGGGCTAGATTCCCGTGTTCACCGGCAGGAGGCCGTGGCTCACGCTCATGCCGACGGCGGTGACCAGGAGCATCCCGAGGTAGGCGACGCCGATCCAGAGCCGGGTGGCCGGCGGCATCACCGCGTACTCGGGATTGGTCCGGGCCTGCCGGAAGCGCTGCATCGTGCTCAGGCCGCCGAGCAGCAGGATGAGGACGAGGAAGGGGTTGAGCGCCCCGGCGGCGAGGGAGACGGCGACGTAGAGGGCGACCACCGCGAGGCCGAGGACGTTGGCCCAGCGGCTCAGCGCGCCCGCCACCCGGCCGCCGTCGAGGGGGGTCATCGGGACCAGGTTGAAGAGGTTGAGGAAGAAGCCGAAGTAGGCGACGCTGACCAGCAGGCCGTGGAGGTAGCCGGCGGGGAGGCTCAGCCCCCAGAGCAGCACCACCAGGGCGCCGGCGGTGCCCACCACCGGGCCGCCGATCGCGATCACCGCCTCCTGGCGTGCGTCCTGCGGCGGCCGGCGCAGGCCGATGACCGCGCCGAGGGGTCCGAGGAAGAAGATGGGCATGCCCACGGGCACCCCCTCGTGGCGGGCGAAGAGCAGGTGGCCGAACTCGTGGACCGCGATGAGCGCCAGCACCCCGGCGCCGAAGGCGGGCCCGAAGGTGAGGGTCAGCAGCCCGAGGCTGATCACCATCGAGATCAGCGTCGGCCCCAGCTTGCCGACCTTCAGCAGGACCAGGCCGTACTTGCCGGCGCCGAGCAGCAGTGCCAGCAGCCCGCCGAGGAGGCCGCCGCGGCGGGATGCCGGGCGCGGGGTCGCGGCCGGCGGGGCCGCGGACCAGCCCGACGGGGGAGGGGGAGGCCATCCCGCAGGCGCGGGGGCAGCCGGGGGGACGGGCGTGTGGAGCTCGCTCATGACCACAGTGTGGTACCCGGCCATCAACCTCTCGTAAACCACAGTATGAAAAGGGGGTGGCGATTCCGGACCGCTGCGGCTACCCTATGGCTCCCCCGGCCTCCCTCCCCCCCGCGGGGGAGGCCTCGCGAGCCCCTCCGGGACGGCGCCCCCGCCACCCCCCCGGCTGTCGGTGGCATGCCACTAGAGGCGATGTGGGTATACCCGGTTCGCTCCTATTGGCACCTACCAACCCGGTTGGTAACGTCCGGCCGATCCAGGGAAGTGGAGGAGGTTACGGGTGCTCGCAGAGTTCAGTGACACCACGGTCTTCAGCGTGTGGGTGGCCTGTGTGCTCGGATCGGCCATGGCGATCATCGTCGTGGTCTGGCTGATCTGGGGCATCACCAAGAGCGCGTTGACCATCGACGAATACGCCGACACGGTGATCGTGACGGCGCTACGGATCCTCGAGAACACCGCCCCGCTGGCAGCCGTGGAGACCACGGTGGCGGTGGGCGTGGATCTTCTCAACACGGTCCGGGGCATCGAGGCAGGCGGGGCCGCCATCCTGGCGACCGCGGCAGCGGGCCCGGGAGGAGGGAGGTGACGATGCTCGCGGTCAGCGATGTCGAGGTGTACACCCTGTGGTGGATCGCGGTGGCGGTCGCCTTCGTGGTGGTGATCGTGGCCGCGGGGCTGCTCACCAACATCCTGGTGATCGCCAGGAACATCGGCGGCAACGTCGGGACGATCCTCGGCGCCGGCGCCAAGATCCTCGACAACACCACCCGGCTGCGGCTGCTGGTCAGCGTGTACGGCGCGGTGGTGCCGATCCGGACGACCGCGCTGCACATCAACGAGGTGTGCGCGGCGATCGCCGGTCACGGCAAGGTCTGCA
>JRHI01002952.1_pt1 | contig 10746 bp, 11 predicted proteins | sample 215371 | NCBI WGS metagenome assembly JRHI01 (sample SAMN02929681, study PRJNA255918) | sediment metagenome | biome: cave system; feature: Ice Cave; material: Sediment; isolation source: sediment from deep within a dark volcanic ice cave with no known source of... ... | reverse complement strand
CTGCGAAGCCCTGGCGCGCTCGGCGATTGACTCCGGCAAGCGCGTCGCCTAAACCGGAGGTCATCTGCTGCCTCAATCGCTACGCCGCTCGCGAGATATACCGCGTCCTGGCCGCCGCTAACGCGTCGTGACATCCACAGGAGGATCCACCTAGCGGGACGTGGCCCGTCTGCTCGGGGAGAGGACAGGCCAGGGCGCCGAAGGCGCAACGCCGCTGCGGGCGACAGCTCGCCGATCGTCAGCTCGCCAGCGGTTTGGTTTCAACCCCAACTCGAGGTTCTACGCTCTCAGGCGTGAGCGAACACTCAGCACTTGCCTGCGCCCTCGGGCGGGAGGGCGCCGCGGCGCTCGACGAGGAGTGATGACGATGCGGATCGGTGTCAAGCCCGGGCAGTGGGGCTGGACGTACGAGGAGCTGACGGCGTCCTGGCGAGCGGCTGAAGATGCCGGCTTCGAAATCGTCTCCTGCTTCGACCACGTCAGCGCCGCGCCGGCCGGCCTCGCCGCCTGGAACGCGCCCTCGCTCCTGGTGGCGATGGCCGGGGTCACCGAACAAGTCGGCCTCGCCGTCGACGTCTTGAACGTCTCGCTCCGCCACCCGTTCTTGCTCGCGGGGCAGCTGGCGGTCGCCCAGGCGGCCTCGGGCGGGCGCCTGCAGGTCGGCCTCGGCGCCGGCTCGCACCACCTCGCACGCTTCGATCACCAGGCGATCGGCCGCCCCTTCCCACCACTCGCGCAGCGGCGCGAACGGCTCGCCCTTTGCTGCCAGCTCTTGCCGCAGCTCTGGCGCGGCGAGGAGATCAGCGATCCCGAGCTTGGCCTCGACGCCGCCTCGCTGGGGCCGCTCGGGATCGACCCGCCCCCGATCTTCGTCGGCGGCAGCAGCGTCGAGACTATGACGATCGCCGTTCGCCACGCCGATGGCTGGAACGCCGTCGTCCGCGACGCAAGCAGTTTCCGCGAACTCTGCGCGCAGATCGACGAGCTCTGCCGCCGGGAGGGGCGGGAGCGTCCGCTCCGCAAGGCCGCCCAGGTCTTCGTGCGAGATGTCCAAGAGTCGTCGCTCCGCGATCTGGTCAGCGCCCTCCAGGCGGCAGGGGCGGAGGCGGTGACATTTGTCCTCGTCGAGGAGCGTGGGCCGCAAGCCGTACGCCGGCTGGCGCGGGCAGTTCTGTAGCGCATCTGCTGGAGGCCAAAACGCCGATGGCCAGCCGGTGCCAAGGGTTGGCTCCCGGGCTCGCGCGCGGACCTGCGTGGGCGGCACGATCTCGTACTTTCCTCAGTAGGCGGAGACCACGTCGGCGCCGTTGAAGAGCGTGCCGAGGCGGCGATACACGCGCTGACCGGCGTCGAAGACGCTCCCGATCTGATCGTGGGCGGGGACATGGGTGGAGTGATGCGGATGGAGTAACGCGGAAATGGCCGCGTCACCGGGGGCGTGGATGGGGTGGCGCCGGACCCGGCCGCGTCGCGGTGTGGCTCGCTTCGCGAGGAGCCGCCGCTCCGGTCTCGTTGATCTGTCCTGGCCCTGATCGGACCCCTTTTCAGGCTCGGTCAGAGTAAGGAGGTCACGCTCACCGCTGGGCGCTCACCGTTGGGATTCCGCCAGCAGGCGGGCCAGTTCGCGGGCGTTGGTGGTGGCGTAGTTGGAGTAGCAGTTGTTCATGATCACGTGGGTGTGCCTGGTCTGGCTGGCGACCCGGATGATGGGAGCCGTCCAGTCTGCCAGCTCATCTTCGTCGTATAGGTAGCGGAAGCGTTCCGAAGGGGGAAGGCCGGGCTTTTCCCAGTTCTCCGCGTTCCGGCCGTGGAAGCGGAAGACGGCGAGTTCCGCTGAGGTCTGCACCACTACCGGAGGCACCGAAGACTTGAATCCCTGGGGCTCGTCGACGACCACGTAGGGGATCTGGTTTTCTTTCAGGAAGCGAACGGTTCGCTCGGCGTTCTTCTCGTTGAACCACGAGCCATGCCTGAACTCGACCGCCACCGGCAGCCGTAGCCGATCGCGGGATTCCAGGATTCCGGCTCGGGCCTCTTGTGACGGGTACACCCACCGCGGATACTGGAGGAAGACCGCGCCCAGCTTGGCGGCTTCGACCAGCGGCCGGAGCGCCGCCCGAAAGTAGCGGTACACCTCGTCCAGAAGTTCGGGGGGGAGGTCCTTGCCGTAGATGTGGGGCTTTGTCTTCAATGCCTCGGGCAGTTCGGTCCTGATCGTTTTGGGGAGGCGGGAGACCTCGGTCGGCTGCCCGGTCATGAGGGCGTGAGCCTTGATGTCAAACATGAAGTGGGGAGGCGTGCGTTCCACCCAGGCCTGGGCGGTGCGCTCCTGGGGCAAGGCATAGTACGTGGAGTCCACCTCGACCACCGGGAACTGGGTGGCATAGTACCTCAGCCGAGCTTCGGCGCTTGCCGCTCCCGGCGGGTAGAAGACCCCCGCGGCGGTCATGGTCGGGTCTGTCCAGCTGGCGGTGCCGCACCGGATCTCGCCTTCGCCGATCCGGATCGGCCGGGCGCTGGCGGTTCCGGCCACCGCCGCCCGGCCGGCGGCCACCTCGATGCCCGGGTCGTGATCGTTGCTCGCCATGCGGGTACCTCCTGGCGCCGCTCAGCCTACCGCGCCCGCCGGTCACCCGCTCCGTGGTGGTCGCCCGCCGGCTGTAGATTTCGTTGACATGCGGACGGCGATGCTGTGGTCGAGTGGCAAGGGTTCCGCTCTGGCCCTGCTGAGGGCGCGGACGGCCGGGCTCCAAGTTACGAAGCTGGTGTCATTGGTCGATCCGGCTGCCGGGCGGGTCCGCTTCCATGCCACCCGCCAGCGGCTGCTGGAGGCGCAGGCGGCCGCCGCCGGCATCGAGCTGATGCAGGTGCCGGCCAGTTGGAGCGCCATGGCCGGCGCTCTGGAGCGAGCCCTGGTCGACCTTTGCGAGGGCGGCTACCAGGCGATCGTGATGGGCAGTGTGCAGCTCGCTGACGTACGCGACTGGTACCGGTCGCGGATTCGAGCCGCCGGGCTCGAACCCGTCGAACCGCTTTGGGGGGAGCCGCCCGAAGCCCTGCTTGGGGCTTTCCTGGAAGCCGGGGGACGGGCGGTGATCACCGGCGTCGAGCGCCACCGCCTGGACCCTCGATGGCTGGGCCAGGAACTCTCCCTGGACCTGCTCGCCGAGTCGATCGATCGGTGCGGCGAGAAAGGTGGTGGGTACCACTCTTTCTGCTTCCAGGGTTGTGGGCTTCGGGATCGGGTCGGGTGGCTGGCCGGTAATCGGCTGGAGGACGGGGCCTTCGATCTGCTGGACCTGGTGCCGGCTGGGTGCACCGGGTGTGGGGCGCCGCTGCCGGCCGGATCCTTCTACGTGTGTGCGGTATGTGCCGGCGCAGCGCTCTGTACAGACTGCGCCGGGGACCACCTGTGCACGCCCGAGTGTGTCGCCAGGGGCTGTATCGCCGGCCTGTGCGTGAAGGAAATGGCAGGCGGGCGGCTGGCGGCAGACTTCGGAGTGACGCGCCGGTCCGACTTGAAGGTCTCGGGCGGAGAATTGCCAGGATAAAAGCGAAAGGGCTCCGGCGATCGCCGGAGCCCTTTCTGACCGTGCCGGGTGTGGATCAGGCGGTGCGGCTGGCCTGAGTCCGGTTGACGTACAGCCAGCCGGCGGCGGCGGCCAGGATCGCGGTCAGGGCGTGGAGCACGATGTCCGCCCCGCCCAGCGGGACCAGACCGAAACCGTCCGGCACCAGCAGACCGACCACCACCAGGACGGCGAATACCACCGCCACGACCCGGGCGTAGAGCACGCTCCGACCGGTGGCGAAAGCGGCCAGTCCGGCCAGTCCGGTCAGCAGGTGAACGGCGTTGTGAATGACGTTGACCGGGAAGATGATCAGGGTAGCGACGGCCATGGTGGGCGCCACCAAGAAGCCCACGATACCTACCAGGGTGTAAACGGCTCCGAAGACCGCAGCGTAGATGCGCGCTAGGTTCAAGACTCTACCTCCTTTGGTTTGCGGTTTTGAATGCCGCCGGCTTATCAACTATGTATACGAGGGACCCAGGCGAGCGGATCAAGACCAGAACCATCGCAGAGAACTCTACGACTTTGGTCGCCACTCCCACCACATCGACATTCTCCCGGCCGGTGGCAACGTAGAAACCGTACGCGACGATGCCCATCGCAAGCAAGATGGCGGCGGCCGGGCGAAACCTCGGCCTGGCCAGCGCGAGCAGTGAGGCGGCGGCGAGAGCCAGCCCGTCGAACGCCAGGAGCAGGGCGGTGATCGGCTGCTCGAGCGAGTGGCCGGGAGCGATGGCGAGGTGAACCGTTGCCGAAATCGACATCAGTAGAGCGGCCACTTTGACTGGCGCCGGCGACCTCAGATACGAGTCGCGAAAGCGACGGGCAAACCCGAGTCCATTATCGGCGGCGTTCTGGACGCCCATCATGAACGCTACCACCACCACCGGCAGGTAGAGCAGAGCGTCGAGCGCCGCTCCGTGCTGGCCGCCCATCATCGCATGCATAATCTACTGTCCAACTGAGAGGATATAGGGCGCTGGACGGAATTACCACAGCGGTGTGTCAACGGCATCAGGCCACCTGACCGGCCAGGTCCGGTTGCCGGGTGGGTTGAGGTGAGCCATCAGGTCCCGGTTCAACCGTCACCGCCAGCACCTTGTAGCCTTTCAGATCGCGACTGAGCAAAACCACCTTGCCTCCGTCTCGTTCAGGGCTGAAAACTCCGGCCGACACCGGCAGGCCCCGGGCCGGTACCAGCCAGAGCTGGTAGACCTGCTTCTGTTCCAGTTGGGGCAGACCCTTGAAATCGACCAGGGTGATTCCCTCCTGGCGGAGTTCGATCACCTGGGCCCGGCTGCCGACCATGGAGCCGCTCCCGCTCAGCGAGAAGCGCTCGGTAGCCGGCGCCGGTGCGGTGGGAGCCAAAGGCCCGTACCGGGAGACTCCGGCTCCCAGCCCGGCGCCCACGATCAGCGCCGCCACCACCGCCGCCGCGGCGTAGCCGGGGAGGTTGAGCCCGAACCGCATCCGTGGCCGCGGTGGCCGCAGCCGGATCAGCGAGCCCCGCCGCTGAGTGGCGCGTTCCACGCTTCGGGGCATGGCCGCGGCGGCGATCAGGATGCGCTCTTTGAGCCGCGCCGGAGGTTCGACCTCCACCGTCGCCAGGGGGAGAACGGCCACCGCGCGTCCGAGCCGAGTGGCGAGCTCACGGCAGCCGGCACAGGCGTCCAGGTGGGCTCGAACGTAGTCCGCCTCGTGCGGTTCTCCCGCTCCGAGCACATACGCCGCTACGGCGTGTTCAATCTCGTCGTGATCATTCATTCCGCAAATCCTCGGCCCTTCAGATACGAATGCAGCTTCTCGAGGGCAAGCCGCGTACGCCCCTTCACGGTGCTCAGCGGAACCCTGGCGATGTCGGCGATCTCCCGCTGGGTGTATCCGCCGTAGTAAGCCAGCTCGATCGCCTGTCGCTGCTCGACCGGAAGGCTGGCCATCGCCTCCTGGATGGCCTGTCTTTCCAGCGAGCGGGCGACCTCCCGCCACGGATCGGAGCCGGGGCCGCCGGCCACCGCCGCGATTGGTATCTCGACTTCTCGGCGCTCGTGGGCCGAGCGTCCACGCAGGTAGTCGACCGCCCGGTTGCGCACCGCGGTCAGCATCCATGTACGCATCGAGCCCCGCCCGGCGTCGAAGGACCTGGCCCGATTCCAGAGGTTCAAGAACACCTCTTGCACAACGTCCTCGGCGCGTCCTGGATCTCCCAGCACCCTGAGCGCGACCGAGTAGGCCAGGCGGCCGTAGCGGTCGTACAGTTCGCTCAAGGCATCGACCTCGCCGGCGGCCATTGCCGCGGTCAACTCCGGGTCGGTCAGCTTGACGTAGCCGGCCTGTAGCTGGTTCATACGCAGCTTGATACGAAACAAGGGGCGATCAGGCACAATCGGTCTCCAAGGGGCCGGTCTGCGGAGGCGGCCTAACTGCATTGACGGGCCGGCTGTAACTGGGCCGGCGATGATCCACGGGGCCAGATCCATCGTATCCCGGTCATGATCCGGCTACCTCTACTAGTGCTCGGGGTGGTGGCGACCCTCTTCGCCCAATTCGGGATGGATTCCCTGGCCGACACCAATCAGCTTGCGCACTGGCTCCAGCATGGCCTGCTGTTCGCCGGTGGAGTCGCGGTCGGCGGCTCGCTCTGGGCGGCCTACCGCGCCAGCGCCGGGCGCCTGGCCTGAGTGCCCGGCGCCTGGACCCGCCGCCTCTCCCTGGGAGCTCTCGGCCTTTCCCTCACCCTCTTGGTAGCGGCCGCCTGGGGCTCCGGTTTCTTCTACCTGGCCGCCCGCCTCGGCGCCGGCTCGCCGATCCGGCTTGCCCTGGTCGACGGCGTCCATGTCTACACCGGACTGGCGGCCGCCGCCTTCTTCGGCGCCAAGGTTCTCCGGGTTGGTTTGCGGACCCGGGTCAGCGGGGTGCCGCGGCTGCTGCTGTGGCAGCGCTGGATCTCCTATTCGCTACTGATCCTCTACTCGGCCATCTTTGTGACCGGGGTCGCCGCCCTGCTGCCGATCGGCCCCCGCGGCCGCTCCCTGGCGGTCAACGCCCATCTCCTGACCTCGGTCTGGGCGGTGGTCCCGACCAGCTGGCACATCTGGCACTACCGGGCGAGGATCGCTCCCTTGATCAACCGGTTATCGCCGCGGGCCGCCCGCTACTGGCCGGCGCTGGCGGTGATGCTGCTGCCGCTACTGGTGGTCTTCGTCGCCCCCAGAGCGCTTTCTGCCCTGCCTCAGGCAGGCGGTGGAGGCGCGTGGTCGGCGGCCGGCCTGAGCGGCGTCTCCCTGGAGCGGCTGCTTCCCACCGGTGACGGCCGTTTGCTGGCGGGCGGCGAAGGTCTTTATCTGACTTCGGGTGACGGCAGGTGGCGCCAGATCGAACTGCCCAACGGTCTCGACGAGAGCGGCCAGCGCCAGGTCGAATTCGGCATCAAGCCGGCTTCGCCCCCCGTCCTCCAGGGCTCACCTCCCGCCCACGATCACGCCTTCCTCCCGGGCACGGCAGGAGCGGTGCAGGCATTGGCGACGCACCGGGCGCGGAGCGCGTACTACGTGGGGACACAAAGCGGGGTTTTCGTCAGTCCCTGGCCGGAAGGACCCTACATCGCGCTGCCCTTCCCGGGCGGAGAGATCCACGATCTCGTGATCGACCCCGCCAATCCCTACACGCTGTGGGCGACGTCAGACCGGGGACCCTACATCAGCGTCGATGGTGGTCACACCTGGACCGCCTACAGCGCCGGGCTGCGATCGCCCGCCACCGCCCGGAGCCTCGCCTACCTGGAAGGAAGCGTGTACCTGGCCAGCGAAGCCGGTCTGTACCGTTTCGATCCGGGTGCGCAGACGTGGCTGCCGGCTTCCAGCCGCCCGGGGCTGACCTCACCGCTTGCCGGTGGGGGTCGGCTCCACCAGCACGGGAGCCAGGGGCAGGTCGCTTACGCCGGGCCTGATGCGGGCCTGGCGTACGGGCCCGCGGCCCGCGCCCGCGATCTCGTCCGTTTCGATCAGCGGCTGTGGGCGGCCGGGGATGGCGGGATCTACAGCCTGCCCCTGGAGACCGCCCCTGCGGCGGGTGCGGTCTGGTGGATCGGCCTGCTGCTGGCGACCGCCGTTTGCGCGCTGATCGCGGTTCGGATGATCCACCCGGCTTCCAACCCCGTATCAGCAGTGGGCCGAAAATTCCGGCCAGAAACTTAATCGGGAGGCAGAACATGCTCAGGTTCAAACTCGCTGCCGTGGGGACCACGGCGGTATTCGCCCTGCTGGCTTGCGGACAGCAAAATACGGGAACAGGCTCAACGCCCACCCCAACCGCGACCAGCAGCGCAGCTCCGACCGCGACCCCGGCCACCACCGCGGTCAAGACCGACAGCAAGGCCGCCGATCTGCGGGCCAAGCTCAACTACCTGCTCGGCGAACACCTCATCCTCGCCTCCAAGGCCACCGACGCCGCGCTGGGCGGCCGCCAGGATGAGTTCGCGGCCTACGGCGATCTGCTCAACAAGAACGGCACCGAAATCGGCGCCATGATCGGTGCCGCTTACGGCAGTGACGCGGAGAACAAGTTCAACCAGATCTGGAGCGCGCACAACGGATTTTTCGTCGACTACACCACCGGCGTCGCCAAGGGTGACAAGGCGATGCAGGACAAGGCGGTCAGCAACCTGACCACCGTCTACATTCCTCAGTTCTCGGATCTGATCTCCGGCGCCACCGGCCTGCCCAAGCAGACCGTCGCCGACCTGACCACCACCCACGTGCTCACCACCAAGGCGATCGTCGACGCCCAGGGAGCCAAGAACTGGCCCGCGGCCTACGCCGCCACTCGCAAGGCGTACAGCCACATGCGGATGATCGGCGACCCGCTCGCCGAGACCATCGCCAAGAAGATGCCTGACAAGTTCCCCGGCGATGCGACCAACAAGGGTGTGGATCTTCGGGTCAGCCTGGACATGCTGCTGCAGGAGCACCTCTACCTGGCCAGCGATGCCACCAGCGCCGCCCTGGGTGGCCGCAGCGATGAGTTCAAAGCCGCGGGTGACGCTCTGAATGCCAACGGGACTGATCTCGGCGCCGCCATCGGCTCTCTGTACGGGGCCGACGCGCAGGCCAAGTTCAACCAGATCTGGAGCGCTCACAACGGCTTCTTCGTCGACTACACCACCGGTGTCGCCACCAAGGACCAGGCCAAGATGAACAAGGCGGTCAGCGATCTGACCACCGTCTACATCCCCCAATTCTCCGACTTCCTGGCTGGGGCGACCGGTCTGCCGAACGGCGCGGTGGCCGACCTGACCAAGACCCACGTGCTCACCACCAAGGCGATCGTCGACGCCCAGGGCGCCAAGGATGCCAAGGGATCGGCCGCCGCCGACCGGATGGCCGCTCAGCACATGTCCAGCATCGGCGATCCGCTGGCCGCCGCCATCGTCGCCAAGCTGCCGGCCAAGTTCACCAGCTGATCGATTTTCTCCTCCATCGCGGCCCAGGGGGTTTCGCCCCTGGGCCGTATTCATTTCACAAGAGGTGATTTCATGAACCGCAAGCTTTTTCCAGTGATCGGCATGGCGCTGCTCGCCGGCATCGCGTGTGGCGGCGCCCAGGGCGGCTCCGCTCCGGCTCCCGGCTCCGGAGCCGGGGATTCCAGCCTGACCGTGCATGTCAGCGACTTCAAGATCGAGCCCCCGAGCGTGACCGTTCAAAGTGGAGCGTCCATCACCGTCAAGAACGATGGACCCACCCCGCACAACCTCACCATCCGTGACAGCTCCGGGAAGGTGGTCGCCGCCAGTCCCACCTTGAAGCCAGGTGAATCGGCCCCCCTGAAGATCTCGATTCCGGCCGGCACCTACACCGACTTCTGCTCTCTTCCCGGCCACGAGAGCCTGGGTATGAAGGCTACCTTCACGGTCAGCTGAGTTCCCACCCCCAGCTCCTGCCTGTAGATTGGTCGTCGGTACAAGCCGGGCCGGGTAGCCGTCTGGAGGCTACCGGGCCCGGCTCCCGAGCAGCCGCCACCGCCCTGGCCGGCGGCCAGGGCACAGGGAGTCGGAGATGATCGCGAACCTGATCGGTGCTCGCTGGGAGCGCCCGGAAACCAGGTCACTGCCCATTTACAACCCGGCCACCGGTGAGGTCATCGATCAGGTGCCGATGTCCGGTCCCGCCCAGGTGGATGCCGCGGTCGCGGCGGCGGTGGGCGCCTTCGAGAGCTGGTCCCGCACCCCCCTGATGGAGCGGGTCCAGCTGATGTTCGCTTACAAGGCTCAGCTGGAGCAGAACTTCGAGGAACTGGCCGCGATCGTCACCCGACACCATGGCAAGACGCTCGACGAGGCTCGGGGTGAGGTTCGCCGCGGGATCGAGGTGGTCGACTTCGCCTGCGGCGCCCCCACGTTGCTCCAGGGCCGCACGCTCCGCGAGGTCTCGGGCGGTGTCGACCAGGACCTCTACCGGTACCCGATCGGGGTGGTGGCCGGGATCCCCCCGTTCAACTTCCCGGTGATGATCCCCCTCTGGATGTTCCCGCTGGCGGTGGTGGCCGGCAACACCTTCGTCCTCAAGCCGTCGGAGCGCACGCCGCTGGGGGCGGTCCGGCTCGCCGAACTCTTTTTGAACGCGGGCTTCCCGGATGGCGTTCTCAATCTGGTCAATGGCGCCGGGGAGGCGGTCGATCGACTCCTCGAGCACCCGCAGGTGGCGGCCGTCTCATTCGTGGGCTCGGAGCCGGTGGCCCGGCACGTCTACCGGACCGCGGCCGCCCATGGGAAGCGGGTGCAGGCGCTGGGCGGGGCGAAGAATCACCTGCTGGTGATGCCCGATGCCGACCTCGAGGCGGCGATTCCGGCGATTCTCAACTCCGCGTTCGGCAATGCCGGAGAGCGCTGCCTGGCCGGCAGCGTGGCGGTGGCGGTGGGTGCGGCCTCCCGGGCCCTGATCGAGCCGCTCAAGGCGGCGACCGAGCGGCTGGTGGTCGGGCCCGGCGACCAGCCGGGGGTGCAGGTCGGTCCTTTGATCCGGGCCGAGCACCGGCAGAAGGTGCTCGAACACGTCGAGCGTGGCGTCGCGGAGGGGGCGTCGCTGGTGGTCGACGGCCGCCGCGAACTGGGGCGGCCGGGCTTCTTTCTGGGCCCGACCGTCCTCGATCGGGTCTCGCCAGCGATGGCGGTGGCCCGCGA
>JRHI01002951.1_pt1 | contig 10751 bp, 13 predicted proteins | sample 215371 | NCBI WGS metagenome assembly JRHI01 (sample SAMN02929681, study PRJNA255918) | sediment metagenome | biome: cave system; feature: Ice Cave; material: Sediment; isolation source: sediment from deep within a dark volcanic ice cave with no known source of... ... | reverse complement strand
CTCTGTGATTGTCGGCGGCGGTGGGGGAGGGCGGCATGATTCGACATCAGCCTAGATCATTCACGCTGATCCACAATTTCATGATCGTCAGAATGTTGGGCCGTGATCGACGCGCATATAGTGATCTTGGGGTGGCGGAGGTCCCGATGCTGCTCGGGTGGGCGCCGGTTTCCACGGTTCGGCCGGGTGGTGCTGGTGGTGGGGATGGTGGCGGGGTGTCAGGCGGGGTGCAGGGCTTGGAGCCGGTCCCAGGCGGTGTAACTATTCGGCGTGGCGCTCTTCCTCGATGATGATGCGCTTTGGGTCGAACTTCGGACGCCCGGACGACCGGACGGCGGGAGCGATCACGATCCGCCGATTCGTCAACGCTTGCCGGATAAGTTTGCGCCGCTCGGCCACCGTGGCGGCGTTGTGCTCGCGCTCAGTCAACTCAGCGAGCAGCGGACGCCTCTTGCCCTCCGTGGCCTTGGCGGCAGCCTCGAGCGCTTCCGCGTGCAGCAGGAATCCCACCGCTACCCGGTCCGGCGTGGTCAACACTGCGCGGACCTGGTGGCCTGGCCGGCGCCAGAGTTGTACGGGTCGGTAGAGGTGCCAGGAGCCGTCCATCCGGAAATGCGTATGCAGGCTTCGTCCGTCATCGAAACGGGTGAGCAGGTGCTTCCCCACGCTGTGTACACCCAGCACGGTGCACCCTGACAGATCATGCTCGGCGAGCCGTGGATGGCGCAATTCCCCACGGGTAAGGCGCTGGCCGCTCAGCGCGGCCGCCATCCGCTTGGCTGCCAAGTACACGGTGTCGCCTTCGGGCATCAGCCAGCGCTCGGAACCCGGTGCAGCGACAGGACGCCATCGGCCGGCCCGGTCTGAGCCCAACTGCCGGAGTCCATGGTCCAGGTGCGCCCGTCGAAGGTCACCCGGTCGACGCCGAGGCGCGACGCGTGGGCAACAAGCCAGCTACTGATCGACCAGCCACGGGCCACGGAGTGCGCACCGCTGAGGGTGGCAGTGCCCAGCTCGGCGGCTGCGGTGGTGACCAGGTCGGCGCTCGACGGGCTGATAGCCAGGCCGCGGCAGGTCAGCGCGCCGGGCGACTCACCGGTGAGGGCGGCCGCGGCGGCTCGGGCCCGCGGTTCCCACTGCGCGTATGCAGCCGGCGCAGCCGAGCGCTGGACGAGCTGAGCGGCTTCGGTGACGCTCAGCTCAGACCAACCCGGTTGGGCGTGAAGCCGCTGGTAGAAGGCGGTGGACGCATAGACCGGGTCAAGGACCTGCGCCCGGGTTCCCCAACCTTGGCTGGGCCGCTGTTGGAACAGACCCGCGGAGTCCCGGTCGCCACCCGGCAGGTTGTGCAGGCCGGACTCTTGCTGCGCTGTCGCCAGCGCGATGGTGACGGCGTGGTCGGGCATGCCCTCTTGGATGCCGATCGCGGCGATGGTCGCCGCGTTGTCGGCCTGTTCCCCGGACAAGGGGAAAGTCCCGGTGGCACCAGACACCGGGTCTGCGACTACGGTGACGGCGCAGCCCGGCGTGGCGCCCAGGTTCCGGATGAAAGGCCACGCGGCAACCGACGCGACCACCAACACCACGACCACACCCAGCGCGATCAGGCCGTTCCGGGCGTTCCACACTGGCTGTCTCCCTTCCGAGCCAGTGTATGAGTCGGCGTTCGGCGACTGCGAGCCAGCTTGCAGGGCCGATGGCCCGCCTCACCCGGAGTGACTCCCGCCCCGCTTCACGGAGCGGGAGTCACCACCACGATGTGCGGACCTAGCAGTTGCCCCGGCTGTGGTGGCTCCAGTCGTCCCAGTTGCGGTGGCCCCAGTCGTCCCGGTTGTCGTGGCCCCGGTTACTCCAGCCCTCGTCGTGCCAGCGCCTGCCGTTATGGTCGTGGCCATCGCGGCCAAGGCTGAAGATTTCCGTGATCCTCATATCCCCACCTCATTCTTCTCCCGAGAACTTCTCTTCTCGATGACATCACCGCGGTTGCCGTTGATCGGTCCACCGGCGCGTCTACTTTTAGACTACGGGTCGTACCCTATTTGGTAGGATACGTAGCGTACTCTATTTGGGTTGATTATGGGCGGATCAGGGGTGTGACCACGTCGTCGACGATCTCGATCAGCACCTGGTCGGGGATCGGCGGGCGGTGCGCCAGAAAGTGCTGGCGGAGCAGGTCGGGGCCAACGCTGGCAATGCGGTTGGTGAGAGCGGCGGCACGGACCTCGCCACGTGCGGAGCCTCGCCGCAGCACGTCGAGGAAAAGGCTGACATTGGGGTCGATGAAGCGGATCCGGATGACCTCCATGAGGTCAGGGTTGCGGAGGGTCTCGGCCAGCAGGCCGCGGATCGCCTCACCGGAGAGTCCGTTGAGCAGGGTGGCGACTGCCCGCAGGCAAGCTAGCAGATCCTCGCGCTCGCGGCCCCTTACGATGATCGACCACGGCATTCACGGACTGGCACGTCTCTCGCCGCTGCTCACCATCCATATCTCTCCCGCGCTGGGTGACTGGTGTTCCGGCGAAGCGAAAGAAGAGGCTAGAGTACGCAGCGTTCCTATGCCACAGTAGTGTCATGACTCGCCCTGCGGTGGCGGAGTCGGAGGTGAGCCCCAACGGGGCGCCCCGACCGGTGCGTGTCACGCCTGGTGGCTCGGCGAGCGGTGCGGCCCAGCCGGCCGCAGGCTGGGGGCTGTCCCTGACCGTGCTGATTGCCGGGATGTTCATGTCGATCCTGGACACCACCATCGTTAATGTGGCCATCCCCACCATCCAGAACGAATTCGGGGTGAGCACCGACGACGTGCAGTGGGTGGTCACCGGTTACACGCTGGCGTTGGGCGTGGTGGTGCCGGTCACGGCGTGGCTGGGGGATCGCTTCGGGCTCAAACGCGTGTACAACCTGGCGTTGCTGGCGTTTGCCGCCGGGTCCGCGCTGTGCGGGCTGGCCTGGGACCTCAACAGCCTGGTGGCCTTCCGGATCTTCCAGGCGATCCCGGGCGGGATCCTGCCGGTGATCACGCTGTCGATCCTGTACCGGATCGTGCCGCGGGATCGGCTCGGCGCCGCGATGGGTCTGTATGGACTGGGCATCGTCTGCGCCCCGGCGATCGGACCTACCCTGGGCGGGTACCTGGTCGAGTACGTGAACTGGCGGCTGATCTTCTACATCAACGTGCCGATCGGAATCCTGGGTGCGGTGGCCGCGGCGCTGGTGTTGCCACGCTTCCCCAGGATCGCCGGGCGCCGGTTCGACGTGTTGGGATTCGTCACCGTGGCGGGTGGGCTCTTCGCGCTGCTGCTGGCGATGTCAGAGGGGGAGTCCTGGGGGTGGTATTCCTACCGAGTCCTGGGTCTGATCATCTACAGCGTGCTGAGTCTGGCGCTCTTCGTGGTGATCGAGTTGGAGGTCGACGAACCGCTACTCGATATCCGGATATTCCGCTACTGGCCGTTCACGAACTCGCTGTTATTGATCTCGGTGCTCTCTGTCGTGCTGCTCGGCGTGCTGTTCTACGTCCCGCAATTCCTGCAGGTGGCGCAGGGGTGGGGGGCGTTTGACAGTGGTCTGACCCTGCTGCCCCAGGCACTGGTGATGGCGGTGCTGATGCCGATCGCCGGGCGGGTCTACGACCGGATCGGCCCCCGCTGGCCGGCAACGATCGGCCTGACGATCACCGCCGCTGACCTCTACCTGCTGCACACGATCACTCTCGATACCCCCCGCGAGCACGTCATGTGGATACTGGTGGGGCTCGGCGCCGGCCTGGGGATTGCCATGATGCCGATCATGACTGGGGGTATCGCGGTCATCCCGATGAACCAGGTCAATGCCGCCAGCGCGTTCAACAACGTGACGCAGCGAGTCTCCGGCGCCCTCGGGCTGGCCGTGCTCACCGCGATCCTGACCATGCAACGGACACAGCAAATGGCAGGCCGCGCCGCGCTGGTGCCCGCGGACACCCCCACCCCCCACCCCACACCTCGGGCCGCCGGGAACCCCGGACTGGCTGGGCATGTACGCCACCTACCAGCGGACCCAGCTGCAGGTGTTCGTCGCAGCGATCGACGATCTGTTCCTGATCGCCGCCGCTCTGGCTGTCCTCGGCGCGCTCGGGGCGCTGCTGCTGCGATCCGGACCCGCCCCCGCAGCCCAGGCCAGTTCCACCCCACCACAGCAGGCAACCCCCTCCGAGACCCCAATCCACGGGACGATCCACGACGGCGCCGCGCGCGACGACGACCGGACCCGACACACCGACGGGCTGGTCGACGTCGGCGTCGACGCTCGTTCCCGGCACACCTGAGCAGGTGATCTCCCGCCCGGCGGAGCGGTTAGCTGGACGCTTGCTCGCGGAACTCCCGAACCGCGTCGGCGATGTCATCCACCTCCAGCACGTCGAGCATCAACCCGACCTGTTCTTCCCACACCTCGGCGGGAACGGCGGCACGCAGCTCATCTTCGAGGATGTGATACACGGGGAGGCCCAACTGGACCCCGGCCAACGGTCCTGCCCAGCTCGGATCACCGAGCACCACCGTCTCGGCGGCGATCCCGGCGCTCTCCGCGTCCGGTGCGCCGAGCACAACCAGCAGCGACTCGGCGCCGTGCTGGTCGACCAGGCGCTTGATCGTCTCCTGGGTGGACAGGTCCATGGCTCCGGCAGCCGTTCAAACGAAGCATTCGGTGGCGACGAAGGCCACCGGGGCCCCGGCCGCCTGGACACAGGCCGCAATCGCCGGTCCCGCGATACCGTCGCGTTCACCGATCACGATGACCTGTTTACCGTCGAACATCGTCACGCCTCCTTCGTTGGCAACTTCGCTAACGCCTCAGCCAGCCACGCATCGACTTGATCTGCCACGAGGTTGGGGTCGCAGATCCGGTCCACTTCCTGGCCGTCGTGGAACAGCAGGATGGTGGGTAGTCCGCGAACCTGTAGCGACATACACAGCCGCCGAGCCTTGCTCGCATCCACCTTCACCACGGTCAGGTCTTGATTTCCGTCGGCGATGCTGGTCATGTGCGGGCTCAGCGCCACGCACGGGTGGCAACTCTGCGCCCACACGTCGACCAGCACCAGGCCGGACCCGACAAGGTCATCAAAGGTCTCTTTGGTGGCATCCACCACACCCATCAGCTCAACCTCCGTTGCGTTGCAGCAGGACGCTCATACCATCGGAGCGCTGGCTCATCCTCCCCAGGAACAGGCTGCCCTTGGCCAGCAGCAGCACCCGGTCAGCCGGTCCGGTCGTCAGCCGGCTCAGGGCGTGGGGCAGGTAACACACCGCTGACGCCAGGTGACCCTGAGTGGGGGCGTAACCCGGCATGCCGCGCGTCGCGACGAAGGAGTCGATCTCGTCGCGGGTGATCTCCTTATTGCGGGCGGCCAACGCCGCGATCGTCTTGTAGTTGCGCGCTGCGACGTCTCCCGAGCCCTGCGGCTCGGTGATCTCAGGGTTGTGCAGCTCGGTGGCATAGTCATCGACGTCACACAGCCGGGCGCCGATCGCCTCCAGCGGCCGCACCGCCAGATCGTGCAGGATCTGCGCACCGGAGCCGCCCGATGCCACCCGGTGGCGGCCCACGGCGTCGAGCCTGATCCGGGGCGACACGCCATCGTCGGCGGTCACCAGCACCGCGACGCCGCCGAGCACGTCTTCCAGCACAGGCAGCCCGTGGCGCAGGTGCCCCTCGAATTTCATCCCGAGCTTGGGTTGTGAGCCGCCGGCGAGGACGACGACCTGCTCGACAACCCCCGCCACCACGAGGCTGGCGGCGATCACCAGCGCGGGGATCGGCGCTGCGCAGAAGTTCTTGACGTCCGCCCCGGATGATTCGCTAAGGCCGGCGACCGCCGCGATCGTCTTGCCCATGTTGCCGCCGCCGCGCTGGTAGCGGTCCCCGACGGCCTCCTCGGAGCAGGAGATCGTGTAGCCGATCGCTTTTGGGTCGACGCCGTTGTCGTGCAGCAGGTGCAGCAGCGCCAGGGTCCCGGTGGCCTTGCAGGCCAGGTTCTCCAGCAGCACGTGCGCGACCAGCGACTCGTCCTCTTCGTGCGCGCCGCGCAGCGCACCCGCGAGCGTGTCCGGCGCCAGGTGCACCGGCAGCGCGCCGCTGGCTAGGGCAGCGGCGACGTCCCCGGCCGCCGCGGAGACCCGAGACAGGTCCAGGTGTGCGGCCAGCGGATGCTCAGCCAGCCGCTTGACGGCCCGCTCGGCGACCTCCGGAGTCAGAACCAGCAGGTCGAACTCGTCGACCGCGGCCATCAGCCCGAGGAACTCGTCCTCCGGCATCAGCTCCCCGAACGGCGCGAAACGTTCCGCGCCGGCCATGCTGGCCCCCACCCATGGGCGGGGAGGGAGCTCCCGGGGGTGGCACGCGCCCAGGAACGCCTGGTGCGCCGGATAGCCGACGGCATCGTCAAAACTGCGCAGATTGGCCAGGAAATCCCTGGTCAGCCCGGCGTCGCCGGGCAGCGTCCGCATCGGCTTGGAGCCGTGCCGGGCCAGGCCCGGGGTGTGCGCCAGGACGAGGCTAGCTGCCCGGATCACCGCTGCTTCAGGCATCGGCCCGCTCCACAACGTCGACTTCGAAGATCGTCGGATGCTCGACGGCGGTGGCGACCGCGTCCAGTGCGCGCTCCACCAGCCGTCGCCGCCACGCCTGCTCGGCCTGGGGTGACAGGTTCGGATCGCCCGACGGGTAGGGGATGCCTCGACCCGGCACGATGCGCGGCGCACCCACCTGCTCAGCGATGGTCACCAGGTTGGTGATCACGGCGGTGGGGATTCCCGACCGCTCCAATTCCTTGGCAAGCGTTGACCCGCAACGCGTTCCGGTTCCTCAAGTGGCGGTCAGGATCGCTGCCTGCACGCCAGCCTTGCGCAGCTCCGCGGCCCACTCGACGCCGAAGCGCCGCGCGGTGGCCACCGGCGTGCCGTTGCCGACCGTGACCATGAACTCGCCGTGCAGCCGCCCGATCGCGCCCTCTCGCTCCAGTGTGCGTGCGGCGTCCAGCGGTAGTACCCGGTTCGGGTCGGCATTGGCGGCGGTGGTCGCGAAGCCGCCGGCCACCGACTCCCAGGTACCGGAGGTGAGGGAGTCGACCCCGTCGATCGGGTAGCGCAGCCAGCGGGTGGCGCGGGCCGACTCGAGCCGGTCCGGGTTCCCTATGGGCACCACGGCGGCTTCGGTCACCAATGCGACAGTCGCGCTGGCCACCTTGTCAACCGGTGCGGCCGGCTCGACCACGTCGAACCCACCGATGGGGACTTCGGTGCTCTGCTGGTCACCGCCGAGCCGCCGCAGCACGAGCTCGACGGCCCGTGCCGCGGCGCGCTGGTCGACCAGCCGGCCGATCCGAGCCGCTTTCACGACCCGGCCATCTGCGGCGGTCAGCGTGGCGCCGGTGGCCAGCTTCGTGATCGCGGCGGCGACCCGCTGCAATGTCGGGCGCATCTCCCGCGCGGTGGCGCCCGAGGCCACGACCGCGGCGGCGCCCGCGTCAGCGATGCCGGGGTTGTCCGGGTGCATGCTGGCCAGCGCCGGCAGCCCGGCGGCGTCGGCGGCGGCGACCAGCCGGGCGCAGGCCAGCCCGTAGCGACCACTGCCGAAGGCAGGCCCGGCGACCAGCAGCTCAGCACCGGCGCTGCTGGCCATGTCGAGCAGTTCCTGTGCGACTGTGGCGTTGGAGGCGGCATGGTTGTCGCCGCACACGATCGTCGCGACGATCTGGTGCTCGGCACCGAGTAGCTGCGCGAGCAGCCGCCCGGGACCGACCGTCCCTTCGAGTATCCGGGGACCGATTCCCGCCGCGTCCTCGCCGCCGAGCCCGGCGTAGAACTGGTTGAGATAGTGCACGATGCGCATCAGGCTGTTCCTCCCGACTGCTGGCCGACCAACTGCTGCTGCTCGGACCGGCAGGTCAGCCGCCCTGCGCCCAGGGGACTCAGAGCGCTGAGGATGGCGGCGGTGGGGACCTCGACCGCCGCTGTCGCGTCCGCGTCAGCGATGCTCAGCCGGGCGCCGCCCAACGCCCGCTCGACCGCCGGCAGTGCCACCCGCTGATCGTAGTTGCCGGTACTGACAATCGCGCCCCGTCGAGGACCGGCAACCAGGGGTGGACCGGTGCCGTCGGCGCCGGACATCTCGGCGTACAGGGCCACCGCGGTCAGCCCGTCGGCCTCCAGGGCGTCGACCTTCAACATCAGGTCGTTGTCCGCGTTGCCGGCGCCTTCCTTGGTCACGATGGCTGCGTCGAAGCCGGCGGCACGGCACAGCCACGCGGCGTGCGTGGAAACCAGTTCCTTGTCGCCTTGCTCGACCGGCTCCGGGCACAGCACCACTCCGGCGAAGTGCAGATCCTGGCCGTCGCGGGCGCGCAGCTCGGCGATCACCGGGTGGTTCTGGTGCAGATAGGTCGGGTTGCGCAGCGCCGGGTGCCCGTACTGGCCGCTGACCACGGCCCCATCCTCGATCTCGGCGGGATCGAACAGGGTCGGCAGGCTGCCCGCCATGCTGCGCCCGTAGACGAAGACGTCTTTGAACGCGCCCTGGGTCTGCAGGTTGGTGATCACCCCGACGCGAGGGAGCCCGCCAGTGGGTGTACCTGGGCGGTGCGGTGGTGCCAGCTCCTCTACGGCGTCGGGCTCGGCGTCGACGGCGGCATCGGCGAGATGCACCGCCAGCCGCAGCAACCCGCGGCGAAGGGCGACCTCAGCCTCCTGCCAGGAGGCATCATCAGCGCGGTCGAACTCGATCACGACATTGTTCGTCCGGCCGAACGGGGACAGCTGCGCGGCCGGACCGGACATGTCGATCAGGCCCTCCTGATTGCGTGGCAGGTGCCCGGCGGCCAGAACCGCGGCTCCACGTAGCACATGGGTGTCGCCGCCGCGCTTGCGGTTCACCGGCGCCATCCAGCCGGGAAACGCTCCGCCGGTTGGTCCCTTGGAACGCGGCTCCACCACGTCGAGCGGTTTGACGATGCGGACTGCGTCTCCCGGTGCCGCGATGTGTACACGCACGGACGCTAGGGCGGGATCGACGAACAGCGCCTCGACCCGCGCTTGGCCCACCACAAGGTGGTGCTGCTCGTACCGGGTGACGGCGCCGAGCTCGAGGGCGCGAACCTCGTGGACGATGCGGCTCAGTGCCGGCACGACGGTCTCCCCTCAACGGCCTCCAGTCGCATCGTAACCACGGATCACTGGTCGTTGGTCAGTTCTGGAGTTGTTCACGGTCCGCGCAGGCGGTTCCACGCCTTGGAGAGGTCGCTCTCGGCGCCCCTTGGGCCTCTCACGCAGGGTGACGTTGGGCTGGTTGCCGGCCGGGTTGGGTTCACCTCGCGCATGTGCGACGTAACGCGGCGATGGTCTCGCGTGACCTTGGGCCTTCGAGCGCTCAAGACCCAAGGACCTCCGCCCGCTGCGAGCACACGGCTGGTGGAGCCCGTGACCCGTCGTAGCGTGAGGTCGGCGGTGAGCTAGCCTCGGCACCCATCCGGGGCGGTAGCTCAGCTGGTTAGAGCAGCGGACTCATAATCCGTCAGGTCGTGGGTTCGAGTCCCACCCGCCCCACCGGTTGACCAGCGACGATGCTCTCTTTAAGATCGATAATTGCGATCTTTGTCCATGGGATTGTTTTTCAACTGCTGTTCACGTTGGCCCATGGCCAGTAGAGGAGCCCGGACGCCGGCGGGGGAGTGTTCTGCAGCGCTGCAGCTCGTTTGCGCATCCGCCGGATTGCGGGAGGACCCGGTTGGCCAGCGGGCAAGACACGTGGGGGCACCCGGTGCGTGGATACCGCACGCCGGGTGCGGCGGCGGGACCGGGAAACGGACCGGTCAAGATCAACACTACGCCCCGGGATGCGGATCATCGTGCGCCGCGAGTGCCCGCACACCGGCGCGCAGCTCACGCGTTCGAAGAACGTGACGGCTACCCTCGGCTCAACCATCGGAGTCTCTGCTGCATCGCAGTCTTGCTGCATGGCAGCGATGCAGCAGGTACACTAAGCGACATGACTGAGTTCCATCTGACCATTCAGGGGCGGGGGACCCTCGCCCTGCCGACCGAGATCCGTCGGCGTCACCGGCTGGACGAGCCGGGTGCCCAGGTGCGGCTCGTCGAGCGCGACGACGGTGTTATCGAGCTGCATCCGCTCGTTGCGGTGCCTGCTGACCAGACCTGGTTTTGGAGTGAGCGTTGGCAGCTTATGGAGCGGGAGGCGGAGGCGGACGTCGCCGCCGGGCGGGTTGCCGTGACCGACGGACCTGACGAGTTCCTCGAGGAACTCGACGCGCCGGCGTGAAGTTCGAGCGGACAGACAGCTTCAAATCGGACTGGCGGCGGCTGTCCGACGCCGAACGCGAGCTATTTCGATCTGCGATCAAGCATTTTCACGTTGCTGCGGAGCGCGTCGTCGCGGACCCACGGGTACATTGGCCGGGGAGTCTGCGGATCAAGCGAGTTGTGAGCGCGCCCCGAATTTGGGAGATGACTTGGTCGTTCTCCGGGCCCGACGGTCGTGCCACGTTCGAGTGGGTCGAGATTGACGGCACATCTGGCATCAGGTGGCGTCGGATCGGTACTCATGAGATCTTTCGCGAACCGTGAGGACCGCTCGGACGAAGGCGGGTCGGCCAGCGGGATGGCTTGTGATCGTGCCGAGGGGTGAAGCACACCGGGAGTTGCGGATCTAAGCCTGGATCCACCGGCCGACTTTGAGTGATCGCTTAGGTTGTTGTAGAT
>JRHI01002950.1_pt1 | contig 10756 bp, 11 predicted proteins | sample 215371 | NCBI WGS metagenome assembly JRHI01 (sample SAMN02929681, study PRJNA255918) | sediment metagenome | biome: cave system; feature: Ice Cave; material: Sediment; isolation source: sediment from deep within a dark volcanic ice cave with no known source of... ... | reverse complement strand
TTGAAGGCCCTAATCAGACGAGTTCAGGACTGGATTACGCGGGAGCCTCTGCCTGTGAAGCACGACGACGACCACGTGACCCCGCAGCTGGAGGAGCCGCCGAGACGGCCGATGTTCGGCGGCCTGAACCGCCGCACCGCGGCCGCGACGACGGCCCTCGGCCTCATCGCCGGCGGTGTCGCCGGAGGAGCCATCATCTCGCACGCCGCGACCTCCTCCTCCACCACCACAGTGACCACGTCCACCGGGACGGCGCCGTCGGGCTCCACCGCCCCGTCGGTGGTCACCACGCCGCCCGCCGCGGCTGCGTCCCCAGGGGCCGCCACCTCGAACGAGGACGCGACCCACGAGAGGGGGGAGAGCGCGCAGCGAGAGGCCGACGAGACCGCGGGGAGGGCGCACCTCGGCGGACACGGAGGTGCCGGCCATCCGAACGAGGACCCGGCCCACGAGAAGTCGGAGAGCCCGCAGCGGGAGGCGCAGGAGACCGCGGGCGCGACCCCGTCTCCGAAGCCGGGCGGCTAGCCCGACCGGCTCGCGTCGTGGAGGACCGCCGCCCGCGGAGGGCGGCGGTCCCCCGATCTCGGAACGCCCGCGGTGACGAGGGCGATCCGCCATGCCGGACGGCGCACCGTCGGTGCGGATGCGTAGAGCCCGCTGTCGACCGCGTCGACGAGGGGGCGGACGGCGGCGCCGGCGTCGGGGCAGGCAGCGGTCAGGCGTGCCAGGTGCTCGTGCGGGGTCTGCGCCGGTCGCCGCAGGGGCAGGCCGAGACACCGCAGCCACAGCTGGCTCGACGCGTAGGGTCGCAGCGCCGCCGGCAGGCGCCGCAGCCGGACGAGGCGGCGGCTCGCCGCCACCACCGCCAGCGCGAGGAGCATGACCAGCACCACCGCGCCCGCTGTGCCCAGCGCCGCCGGGGAGCCGCTGTACGCGCTGAGGCCCGAGGCGGTGAGGAGGTGCCCGGCGGAGGCGGTCCCGGCGCCCTGGCCGAAGCCCGGTGTGGCGTCGAAGGGCACCCAGCCGACCTAGGGGAAGAAGACCTCGACCCAGGCGTGCGCGTCGCTGTTGCGAACGGTGTACGTGCCCGTGAACCGGTCGAAGTCACCGGTGGCGTATCCCACCGCAAGCCGCGCCGGCACAGCGACGCCGCGGAGCATGACCGCAAGAGCGGTCGCGTACTGCTCGCAGAACCCCACCCGGTCGCCGAACAGGAACTGGTCGGCGGCGTCCGCCCCCGGCTGCAGGCGCGGGGCCGCCAGGCTGTACCGGGTCCTCGCCTGGATGGCCCGGATCATCGCCTGGACGGCGCCGTACTCGGTGACCTGGCCGGTCGCCGCGGTGGTCGCCAAATCCTGGACACGGGCGGTGGAGGTGAGCCCGCGGATCTGCTGCCGGGCGGCGTCCATGCCCGGGTCGGCGCCCGGCGCGAGCGGGAACGGGGCGGAGAGGCGCAGCCGGGCGGGCGAGAGGTCGCGGGCGCCGGACACCGCCGAGTAGTTGGTGCCGGGACCAAGAGTCCCGGATGCCTCCACGGTGCCGTTGGCGCGGACCTGGACGGTGCCCGCGGAGAGGTAGAGCTGGTCGAGCGGATACGCGGCCAGCACCGCGGTGCCGATCGGCCTCTCGATGAGGAAGGTCTGGGAGAGCTCGGGAACGCCGGAGTCGACCGGGTCGGTGCGGATGTCCTGGCCCATCGCGGGGGCGACCGCCACCGTGGGCGAGACCTGCCGCCAGCTGTCGCCGGTGTAGCCGTCCAGGGCATAGGCGCGCCAGTAGCCCGGGCTGGTGGCGCGCACCCGGAATGCGACCTCGTCGCCGAGGCGGCCACGGGTGCGCAGGTTGATCGGGCCGCTTCCCGAGTCGGAGCCCACCAGTCCGAGCAGGGGCGGCAGTGCCTCTCCCCTCGCCTGGCCGAAGACCGGGTTGCCGATCACGAACGGGGTGCTGAAGGGACGTCCCGCGGGTTCCGGGATGAGGGTGAAGAGCAGCGCGCTGAGCGCCAGCCAGGCTCCGAGCCAGCGGTGCCGGCGCCAGGACGGAGTCCGGCGCTGGAGCGGGCGGGACACCGCCGCCGCGGTGGAGAGGAACGCGGCGGTGGCGACACCCCAGGCGACCACCGGGAGCAGGTACAGGACGTCCCAGGCGTACAGGCCACCGATGTAGAGCACCACCAGGCTCATCAGCAGGTGGCTGTAGAGGTTCCGCCGGCTGCGCAGGTCGAAGCTGATGATCGCCGCCACGATGAGGGCGAAGTGCGCCTGGGGAAGGGTGCCGCCGAAGGTCGCGTCGACGAGGTCGAGCAGCACGTAGGCGAGGGCGAGATGCAGAGCGCCCGCCACCAGCCAGGTCTGGGCCCGGCTGCGGATACCGTTGCGGATGCGCCAGCTGCGCCGGTAGCCGAGCACCGTCGCGCCGCCGCAGACCAGCGGCACGACCAGGTCGTGGGTGGTCAGCACGATGCCGAGGTTGCCGGTGAGCACGGCGGCGCACACCGCCGCCCATGCCGAGCGGTGCGGCTCGCAGGCCGGGCGGGCTCGGGTCACAGCAGGCCCGCGAGGGTGGCCGCGAGCTGCTCGGGGCCGAGGTCGGCGGCGACCACCAGCGTCGTGTCGCCGGCACGCACGAGGACCGACTCGCCCCGCACGGTCACGTCGACGGGCTGCGCCGCCCCCGGCGCGGTCGCGGCGGCCGGCGCCGGCCGGTAGGCGGCGAGCGCGGCGCGGATGCCCGCCCAGCTCGGAGTCACCGCGGTGCCGGGGCCGAGCGACAGCCGCACCGGCCTCCGCCCGGCGGTGCAGCTCGCCGCCACCGAGGCGACCAGCCGGACTCCCGCCTCGACCGCCGCCGCCGAGGAGCCCGGCTCGACGCCCAGGCTGCAGTGGACCCCCTGCGCGGCGGGCGCGGCACGCTCGACGACCATGAGCTCGCCGGCCCGGGCGCTGGTCAGCCAGTGGATCCGGCGCCGGCTGTCCGTCGGCTGGTGGGGCCGGAGGTTGACGACGTCGCCGCCGCCTCCCCGCCGGGCGGGATCGTCGGTGCCGGCGCCCCGCGCCGAGCCCGCCGGCACCGCGACACAGGCGTACCGCGCGTGCACGGTGAGCGGGAGGTCGAGCGCCAGGGTGCGCTCCACGCGCACCAGACCCAGCGGCCAGCTGCTGGTGACGCGCAGGCCGGTGATCGGGAAGCGCCCGCGCGGACAGCCGGCGACCTCCAACCGCAGGCGCTCGGGCTGGTCACCATCCCCGGCGCCATCGACGGCGACCTCGACGCCGCCGCCACAGAGGAGCGGGCCCACCAGCACGCGGTCGACGTCGAGGCCCGTCGCCTGAAGCTCGACCCGGACCCGATCGCCCTCGAATGCGAGGCCCGCGTCGGCGCCGAGCGGCGGGTCGAATCCGCGGGCGTGCACGCCTCGGGGTCGCACCGTGGCGGCGCGGAGGGCGAGGAACGGACCGGCGACGCCGATGACGAGCAGGCTGCCCAGCATCGCCGCGACCGCGTACAGCCAGACCACCAGCGAGTTCATCCCGCCGAGATACACGAGCGCGGTCAGGACGATCAGGCCCCACAGGCGGCGGGTGACGGTGACCCGCACCGGTCAGCCGAGCTCGGGGATCGGCAGGCTGTCGAGGATGGAGGCGACCAGCTCGTCGCCGGTCCGGCCCGCCTCGCCGAGGCGGTGTCCGAGCACGGCGGCGGCCACGCGCTTGATGTCGTCGGGGATGACGTGGCCGCGGCCGCGTCGGAGTGCGCAGCCCTGGGCACAGCGCAGCAACGCGACCATCGCCCGGGTGCTGGCGGGATGTGTCACCGAGGGGTGCTCGCGGGTGGCCACGACGATCGCGGCGATGTACGAGCGGGCGGCCGGCGCGACGTGAACCTGGACCGCCTGCTCCTGGAGCAGGAGCAGCTCGCGCAGGCTCATTGCCGGCTCCGCCTCCGGCGCCGGGTTGTCGTGCTCGTGGCGAAGCAGGATGTCCTGGAGCTGGGTGCGGTCGGGGCGTCCGAGGCGCAGGCGCATCACGAAGCGGTCGAGCTCGGCCTCGGGAAGCGGGAACGTGCCGTGCTGCTCGGTGGGGTTCTGGGTGGCGATCACCATGAACGCCCGCTCGAGCGGGTGGGTGACCCCGTCGACGCTCACGTGCCCCTCCCCCATCGCCTCGAGCAGCGCCGACTGGGTGCGCGGCGTCCCCCGGTTGATCTCGTCGGCGAGCACCACGTTGGCGAAGACGGGGCCGGGCCGGAAGTCGAAGTCCCCGGTCCTGGGGCTGTACACGGATCCGCCCACGATGTCCGCGGGAAGCAGGTCGGGCGTGAACTGGATGCGCGTGAACGAGCCGCCGAGGGCGGCGGCCAGGGCTCGGGCGAGCAGCGTCTTGCCCATCCCGGGCTCGTCCTCGAACAGCACGTGCCCGCGCGCGAGAACGGCGGGGAGCAGCAGCTCGATGATCTCGTCGCGCAGGACGAGGGCGGCGTGCAGGCGCGACTCCAGACGGTCGAGAAGGCGCGCGGCATCAAGGGCAGGAGTGCAGAGCATGCGCTCAGCCTAGGGGCGATCTCGGCTCGCGGAGGACCGGTGCCCATCCCGTTGCGGATGCGCCCTCGCCCTCGCATCCCCCGCCATCGTCCCGCCACCGATCGACCACATCCGCATCGGGAGGGAGGGGTGGAGCGGTGACGTGGGCGTCACCGCTCCGGGGCGAGGAGAACGAGGAGGAATCGGATCATACCGCAAACATGACGAAAATGTAATGGTGCCGCGGCACCGCACCACAGCGCCGGCACCGCCGGTCAGGGGTCCCGGCGCACCAGGAGCACGGAGACCGCCTCGACCCGATCGGCCATATAGCTGTTGCGAAGGCCGAGCACCTCCTCGGCGAGCCGGGGGAGGTGCTCGTGGCGCAGCTCCGGGGCGTCGGCGAACCGGCTGATCCACCGTCCGAAGAGGTCCTCGATCTCCGCCTCGCATAGCACCTGGACGGCGCGGTTCGGCAGCTGGCGGCGGATGAGGTCGACCCTCCTCTCCTGGCGATGCAGAAGACGCTCGCCCAGCTCGGCGAGGGGGAGATCACCGTGGGTCAGCAGGATCTCGGCGACGTCGTCCACGGCGATCCCGGCGACCAGGCCGACCACGTCGAGGACGCTGACATCGGGGTCCTGGGGCTCAGCTGCCATCGGGCCTCACCTCCCTGTCACGATCACCGGTCGGTCGACAACGCTACACCGGTCCCCCCGCTTGCGATCATCATTACAAATCAGTTATGCTCAACCGCCCAAGGTCGCCGACCCCCTGACTCTCTGAGTTGGCGGACACCCCCCGCTCCGGCCCCGAGAGGAGCGCATCGATGGGCCGTGGCGCCCCCCGCGAGCTGCTCGCGCCAGGGGACCGGCGAGTCCGAAACACCCCGAGCCGGACTGTACCTCCTGTCGTATGAGAGGGCTTGCCGGTCGGCTCCCATGGCCTCCCCCCCTTGGCCGTGGTCCGCCGACCGACGGCTTGCGCTGGAGGGCAGGCCGGCTCGTTCCGTGCCAGGCGGGAAACCCCTGTGTTTCCACAGCCTGATCCACAACACATTCACAGATCGCGTCCGGTACCCTGCGGGAGCGGACTCGGACACGTTCCGCGCACTGTGGCGGTGTAGGAACCATTCTCAGTCGCCGCGCTCGTGGAGCGTCGCACACCCTCTCATGCGACGCTCCACTCCTCACCCCGCCGGTGAGTTCGCGTTGGCTGACAAAAGGAGAAGGGCCGGCGCTGAGCCAGCCCTTCTCATCTCGAAATCTCTTCGACCCGGCTCATGCGAGCCGGTTTTCGGTGCGAATACCGTGATGTCGTGCGTCCTGGCCCCAGACCATCCGCGAAGGGTTCATCGCCCTCCACTCGCGTCCCCCAGTCCTGCGACTGGCGACTGGTGGCCGGGGCCTAGACCTCGCCTCGCCCACGGCGCAGGCGCTGCCAGATGGTTCGCGTCATGTTGGCGATCCCTCCGACGTATGGCCACGTGTTCTCCCCCAGCATGCCCCCTCCCGGTGGTGGCGTCAAGCGTATGGAGTGAGCTGTCACATCCGGCGACCGATCACGCGTCGACCACGTCAAGGATCCGGTCGCCGGCGCCGTCGTGGTAGGTCGGTCCGCCGGCGCAGGAGTCGATCGCCGCCTCGGCTCTGGTCAGCGGCGTGCGTCCGGTGCAGTCCCCGTAGACGCCGAGCGAGGCGCCGAGAGGTGGTCGGCGTTGGGGAGGGCGACCGCCACGGTGTCCACCGCGCTGACACCGTCGTGACCGGCGGATCCCCGGCCGGTGTCGCCGGTGACGACGGACCAGGCACCGGCGACGCCGGCGCCGGCGACGGCGAGCAGATGAAGACCTCGGAAGGCCCGGGACCGGACGCTGGGCCGAGGAACTTGCGATATCGGTCGTGATGCCGAGCAATACATCGCCATCTACACTGATTCCCACCGCGGAAGCACCGAAGTGGAGTACGCTGGCATGGACATGCGTGCCCGCACCACCGACCCATCTCACGATCGCGGGCAGGGAGCAGTGACGCCCGGTGGCACGGACCTCGCGCAGGCCGCCCGCCCGCTGCTCGAGTTGATCGAGCGGCTCACGCGGATGGAGACCGCCTTCGTCACCCGCATCGACTGGCCCGACCTGATGCAGGAGATCGTCGTCGCCCACAACAGCACGCCCGAGCTCACCGTGGCCGAGGGGGCCCGGGTGCCGTGGGAGGACTCGATGTGCCGGCGGGTGTTCCTGAGCGGCTCCGAGCAGAGCACCGATGTCCCCTGTGACTTCCCCGACAGCATCGGCGCCCGGGTGGTGGGCATGCACTCGTTCTTTGCGCTGCCCATTCTCGACGCCGAGGACACCGTCCTCGGGACCGTCTGCGGAGCCAGCCGCCGGAGCATGCCCCTGGACGGCGAGACGGTGGAGCGTCTCCGCCTGATCGCGGCGGCGCTGGCGACGCTCATGCGGGCCGACGTCAATCTGCGCGGCGCCCGGGCGCGCGCCGATGACGCCGAGCTGGAGTGTCAGGCGGCGCACGCGCAGGCGGCGGACGTGGCCCGGACGGTGCAGCAGTTGGAGACGCTGGCGCTCACCGACCCCCTCACCGGCCTGCCCAATCCGACGCGCGTTCGCGGCGCGGTGGGAGCAGGAGCTGGCCCGATCAGGACGCCACGGTCATGCGATCGCCGTCCTCCTTCTGGACCTCGACGACTTCAAGCTGATCAACGACACCCATGGACATCCCGCCGGCGACCACGTGCTCGCCGCCGTCGGGGAGATCCTGCGCCGGGTGTCGCGCGCAGAGGACTCCGCCGCCAGGATGGGCGGTGACGAGTTCGTGCTGATGGCCCCGTACACCGATGCCGCCGGAGCCGAGAGGCTCGCCGAGCGCATCAGGGAGGAGCTCGCGCGAGCCGCTGTCGACCTGCCCTCCCCATGCACGGTGAGCGTCGGAATCAGCACCAGCGGCAGCACCCCGCGGCAGGACCTCCTCCGGGAGGCGGACCGTGCCCTCTACGAGGCGAAGCGAACGAGGCGGGCAGCGGCCTACGATCCGCCAGCACCGCAACCCGGCCCGCATCCCGGCGTAGTCGGTCAGACCGCGACCGCGTTGGCGGGCCTGCCCAGCGCATAGCCCTGCCCCAGGCCGACCCCCATGGCGTGGAACAGCTCGATGTCGGCCTCATTGAGCGTAGGGCGCAGACGAGCAGCAGCCGCGGTGGCCGGGTGCCGCCGAGATGGCGCCACCAGTGGGCGAGCAGCTTGACGCTGAGCCCGTCCGCCCACTGGCAGTCGTCGAGGATGACCACCGCAAGGCGGCCGTCCCGGCCCACCTCGTCGAGGAACGCGGTCAGCGCCTGGAGCGTGGTGTCGATCCCCTGACCGCGCCGGAGCAGGGCGAGGACCTCGTAGCGGGCGCCCAGGGGAAGGCGTCAGCGCCCTCCCACGCAATGCCCGGCGGCCTCCGCCGCAGACTCCTGCCAGCTCTCGGCGAGCCCGCCGCGACGCCGCGCCACCAGGGCCGCAGCCTCGGCGCGACGGGCGAGGCCGAGCTTCGCGAGGATGTTCGACACGTAGTTCTTCACCGTCTTCTCGGCGAGGCCGACGCGCTCCGCGACCTGCCGGTTGGTGAGCCCCTCCGCGACCAGGTCGAGAATCCGCCGCTCCTGGGCGGTGAGCGCACCGACGCCGGTGGATCCTCGGGGGCCGTCCTGGAGCCGGGAGAGCACCCGTGCCGCCACCGCGGGGTCGAGCAGCGAACGACCGGCGGCCACCTGCCGGAGGGAGTCGACGAGGTCGGCGCCGCACAGCCGCTTGAGGAGATAGCCGGAGGCACCCGCCATGATCGAGCCGACCAGTGCGTCCTCGTCCGCGTAGGAGGTCAGCATCACCACCCTGGTCTCCGGGTGAGCCGACCGGATCTCGCGGCACGCCTCGATCCCCGAGCGCGTGGGCAGCCGGACGTCCATGACCACGACGTCGGGGCGCAGCCGGTCGGCGGCGCTCACCGCGGCGTCGGCGTCGCCCGCCTCGCCGGCGACCTCGTAGCCGGGAATGCCGCGCAGCAGGCTGCACAGCCCGCGACGCACCAGCTCGTGGTCGTCGCACACGAGAACGCGGATGCGGTGGCCGGGAACCATGGGGTCTCCTTTCGACTGCGGCGGGACCCCGGTGCACCCGGGTGTCGGTGGTCACAGCGTGCCGGTGGCGGCTCACCACCGCGAGTGCCACAGGTCATCGGTACAGGGTCGAAGGACCCACGTCGTCCACCGCGGGGACGAGCTGGTCGCGCACCCCCGCGATGCCCTCCACCGCCCGGGCGATGCCGGCCAGCGCGGCGGCGTCGCTGCGGTAGGGGACGGCGCCCCGCAGGGTGACCACGCCGCCCTCGACGGTCACGTCGACCGCGTCGAGGTCGGACCAGGAGGCGCGGGGCGCCAGGGCCTCGAGGACGCGTCGCCGCAGCTGGTGATCGCCGACCTCGTAGACCCGGAGCAGGTCCCGCCGGCTCACCAGCCCGCGCAGCCGTCCGGCTCCGTCGACGACGAGCAGCCGCCGCACCCCCTGCTCCGACATCCGCCGTGCCGCCGCGGCGAGGCTCGCCTCGGCGTCGATGGTCACCGGCGGCGCGGTCATCAGGCCGCCCGCATCGAGCGCCTCCGCCCTGCGCCGGTCGGCGGTGGTGGGATGCGACTCCACCCACACGCCACCGCGGTGGCTCGCGACCTCGCGCTCCTTCAGCACCAGGTCCGCCTCCGAGACCACTCCCAGCGGGCGGCCGTCGGCGTCGACGACCGGAAGCGCGCTCACCGCGTGCTCGCGCATCCTGTGCACTCCTCGATCCACGTCCGGCTCAGAAGCGCGGAAACATCGCGGCGCTCATCGCGCGGTCGTCGAACCGCCAGGTGAGCTGGTCGTCGACGGCCACGACGCCGTCCAGGCCGCTCGTCAGCGCGGCGAGGATCGCGGCCTCGCTGCTGCGTGCGATCTGCCCGGTGAGGCGCACGACCCCGTCGGTCACCACCACGCCGAGCTCGGTGACGTCGAGCCACATGATGCCCACGGCGACACCCTCACGCACCTCGGCCTCGATCTCCTCATCGGGTCGGGCGAACGCCTGGAGCAGGTCGCCGCGGGTGACGATGCCGGCAAGGTGGGTGGCGTCGTCGGTGACGCAGAGGCGGCGCAGCCCCCTGCGGTGCATGAGCCGCGCAGCCTGGCGCAGCGTCGCTCCGCCGTTCACCGACACCGCGGGAGCGCTCATCAACTGGCCGGCGACCCTTGCGTCGGCACGCGTCTGCTCCTCGTGCCAGGTCCCGCGGATGCCTGCCAGCACGGGCGGGTCGAGGCGGCGCTCCTTGGCGAGCAGGTCCCCCTCGCTGACGATGCCCGCCAGGCGCCCGTCCTCGCCGACCACCGGCAGCGCGCTGATGTTCCGCTCGGTGAGCAGGCGCACGATCGCCTTGAACCCGGTGTCGGGCGTGATCGTGACCACGTCGCGGGTCATCACGTCGGCGACGGTGCGGTGGCGCGGATACGCCCGGGCGCGGGTCTGCGTGGTCATCCGAGCTCTACCTCCTCGAGCGGCATGCACCGGACAGGTGCACCTCGATCGTCCCTCCGGCCCGGCAACACGACCAGGGACCAAGGTCCCGCCGATCGGGTGCCGGTGGTCACGAATCACGAATGTGCGAGAGCGTGCAGGGTCGCGGTCACCGACGCGGCGAGCGCGTCGAGGTCGGAGCCGCCCTCGAGCACCCAGACGGTGCGGCCGCCGGCACACTCCGCGGCGATCCCGGCGATGCGCCTCGCCACCTCGGCGTAGGTCGCGGCCTCCAGCTCGAGACCGGCGTGGGAGTCGGCGCGGTGGGCGTCGTACCCGGCGCTCACCACGATGAGCTCGGGCGCATGCCGCCGCAGCACCGGGGCGACCCGGGCGTCGAACGCGGCCAGCCATGCCTCCGCGCCGGTGCCCGCCGCCAGCGGGACGTTGAGCGTGGTCCCGGCGGCGGCGCCCTCCCCGGTCTCCGACGCCCGCCCCGTCCCCGGCCAGAGCGGCCACTGATGGAGCGAGCAGTACAGCACCGACGGGTCGTCGTAGAACACGTCCTGGGTGCCGTTGCCGTGATGGACGTCGATGTCGACGATGGCGACCCTGCCGAGGCCGAAGCGGCGCTGCGCGGCCCGGGCCGCCACCGCGGCGTTGTTGAAGAGGGAGGCTCCCGCGTAATCCAGTCCTGAAC